>Ga0209536_100016372_pt1 | contig 10545 bp, 10 predicted proteins | sample DeeMarSeWOR28_12_FD_187461 | JGI IMG/M metagenome (GOLD analysis project Ga0209536, IMG submission 187461) | Marine sediment microbial communities from White Oak River estuary, North Carolina - WOR-2-8_12 (SPAdes) (version 2) | ecosystem: Environmental > Aquatic > Marine > Intertidal zone >...
CATGCGTGTGCGTGTCATGCCGGAGCATGACAGGCAGGTGCATGACAACTGGCGGCATAAGAAACTTTCCTCTCCACCTCTTTGATCTTTAGCAATCCATTCACCTCCTTTCCATGGGATTTCTAGGTCAGTTTGACTCTATGTACCTCTTTTTCCCCAGAACTTGAACGGCCTCGACGCAGCCGTCAAAAAATTTTTCGTACGTTATATCTTGCCCATATTGTTGGTAGAGTTCTTGGGAAATGCTCTGAACCGATCTCTTCCCGTCGCAGAGACCCAAAAAATCTTTTGCAAAGGCATTGATTTCAGAGACATCTAAAAGATCATCATCTTGATTAAACACAAGCAGGGTCTCTCGTTCAGGATATGACTCTTTAAAATTCCCACTCTTAAAGTCTAATATAACACCGGGGAGATCAAAATCAAATTTTTCAATGATTATTTTTTTACTTTTGGCCGGTTTGAATTCACGGATTCGGCCAAGATCAATGTGAAACACGCTTTTTTCAGGGCCAAACTTCCCCACTTCAAGGGCGGTGTTTTCATATTTCAAGATATCCCGGAAGTGTTTTCTCACCATTTTCCCATGCCTTGCCAGGGTGTTTGAGACAAACTCCCTGAAATGGAGAAAACAATCCTGGGGTGACAGGGTAAGCTCTCTTCGGCCCAAATGCCCCTGGAGCCAATGAAGCCAGCGCAAAAAAAGGTCTGACACAGATTCACGGAGCTCCAGGCTCAAAAGCAGGAAACTCTTTGGGTAGAACCTTACTATGAGGGGAAAATAGCTTGCGATGAGATTAAGCTCTTCCAGGGACCGTCCTGGACAGGGCAGATTGTAAAAACTGCTGTATATCTTTGGATCTGAATCGATGATCTCCTCATCAGATCCCAACCGTTTTCCCCCGTCAAACTCAAGCCCCAGAGCAAAATAGGTATCCACCTCACGCACAAGACGATCCCCATATTGCGAGTGAAGACCTGTTCCCGGTAAAACCGTGGGTAACTGGATCAAAGGGTTGTTGTTCCCCACAATGCCGGCCCTCAAGGCCAGCCACAGGGTCTCATCAATATCTCCCTTCTCCTCCACAGGGAACCCGATCACGTAGCTCAGCGTGGGAATGATTCCGTTATCTGCCGTTTCAACCACACGCTGATACAGGATCCCGTGGTCAATGTTCTTTTGGATAAAGGATAAAGTCTTCTTTGAGCCTGAATCAATACCGTAACACATGGACTCGCAACCCGATTCCCTCATGAGCGCAAGCAGTTCCGCATCCACGGTATCAAGCCTGGATATGCAATACCAGGGCAGATGATTCAATCCTGCATGGATGACCTGGTGGCAGAAGGATTCCACAAATTTCCTCCTTGCCGTAAACTGATCATAGGCAAGTAAAAAACATTCGGCCCCGAAATTTTGGTAAAGATTTTCCATCTCTTTGACCAGACGGGATACGGAGAAACTCCTCGTTGTGCGCCTCCACATGAGGCATTCCGAGCAGTAGACGCACTTATGGGGGCACCCCCTCCCCACCTCCAGAATGGCAATGCTCCGCGGAAGCTCGCACACGTCCCGGTATTCGGAAAGGAAAGGTAAAAAGCTATAATCGGGAAGAGGGAGATCATCCAGATTTGAAATGAGATCCCGTTCATCATTGCGAACAATATCTTGACCATTACGGTAAGTGACCCCTGGTATCCCTTCCTCATTTTTGCCAGACTCATAGGCGCTCACCAGCTCCGGGAAGGTGAGCTCGCCTTCTCCCCGTACAATGCAGTCCACAAAGGGGTATCTCTCCAGAGAAAGACGGTCCACGAAAGAGTCGTTGTGTCCGCCGACAACGATCTTGACATCGCGCCGTTTGTTCTTTATCTTCTTACAGATTTGAACGACAGCAGGATAGGTGGTGCATTGAGCAGAAAAGCCCACCAAATCGGGGGCTTCTTCTAATATCCTTTCAGCACATTCGCCATAAATATTCTTCCCCATTTTCAGGGTCCTTTGGCGAATCGCCAGGACAAAATCCATGACGACTACCTGGTGAGGGGAGTTCTTTAGTGCTGTCGCCAAGTTGATTAACCCCAAGGGCGCCAGATTGTACATGGACTCCAGATAAAAAGGAGGGAATACGAGAACGATCTTCATGGGTTCGTGTTATCGGAATACATCCGTTTAAATCTGTTTTCGTGTGGCGGGAAGACCAATTGTAGGCCGCTGTTCCTGAATCTGAACTCAGTTGTTTGAGATTGTTTAACTATAGGTGTATAGGTTAGTAAAGTCAATGTGAGGGTGCTGAATCGGTTTGAAATATCTAAAGAAGGAGGAATGAAGGATGGATAAATACGTGTGCACAATTTGTGGCTACATCTATGATCCCGCCAATGGAGACCCTGACAGTGGTGTTGAGGCTGGGACCTCTTTTGCAGACCTTCCTGGTGATTGGACCTGCCCCGTCTGCGGAGCAACCAAAGACCAGTTTGAAAAAGAGGACTAATCCAAAGGGGCTCTCCACCATCAGTATTTGAGTAAAGTTCAGACGTGTGGGCATGGTCTGTCTTTGATACGGAATTCCTTTCTTGAGACCATGCCTCTTTCTTCCCTATGGATCGGAGGGAGAAAGGGCTGATGGCCTCGCTCTGAGCGGGACAGAAGTGGCAGAAAGTTTTTAGTGATACCAACGCTTAATAGTGATAACAAACAATTAATTTGAAAGGAGCATGGGTATGAAACCGCTAGAGGTTGCAGAGGGCATCTTCTGGGTTGGGTGTATTGATTGGAATATCAGGGACTTTCATGGATACTCAACGAAGCAGGGAACAACATATAATGCCTATCTCGTTATGGACGAGAAGATTACCTTGGTCGATACGGTGAAAAAGGAGTTCGCGGACGAACTCCTGTCTAATATCGCCCAGATCGTGGACCCCAAAAAGATTGATTGTGTGGTCACCAACCACACGGAGATGGATCACTCTGGGGGGATTACAAGGGTGATGCACAGGATCGGGGAAGATAAACCTCTCTATTGCTCCAAAACAGGTTACAAGAATCTACCTCAGCATTATCAACCGAAATGGAACTACCAGCCGGTGGAAGATGGTGGAGAATTGAGCATAGGGAAGAGGACCCTCGCTTTCATGGAGACCAGGATGCTTCACTGGCCCGATAGCATGTTCACCTATGCCAAAGAGGACAAGATCCTTTTTTCCAGCGACGCGTTTGGGCAGCATTATGCCGGACTGGAAAGATTTGACGACGAGATTGGGGATGACATTATGCCCCATGCCAAGAAATACTTTGCAAACATTCTTCTGCTCTACTCCCCCTTGATCCTTAAATTGGTAGAAAAGGTGCAAGAGGTGGGATTAGCTATAGATATGATATGTCCTGATCACGGCATCATGTGGCGTCAAGACCCATTGAAGATTATAAACGCTTACGTGGCGTGGAGTCAGCAGAAGCCTAAGAGAAAGGCGCTCATCGTTTACGATACCATGTGGCACAGCACCGAAAAGATGGCGGAAGCCATTGTAGACGCGCTTCACCAAGAACATGTGGAAGCCATGCCCTTCCACCTACGGAGTTGGCACCGAAGCGATATTATCACCGAAGTATTGGATGCCGGCGCCATCATCGTCGGTTCTCCTACCCTCAATAATGGTCTGTTCCCCACTGTGAGCGATTTCTTGACCTATATGAAGGGCCTGAAGCCGAAGAACAAAATCGGTGCTGCATTTGGCTCCTACGGCTGGAGTGGTGAGGCTCCAAAACTCATCCAGCAAGAATTGGAAGCCATGAAATTCGATGTCATTGATACCCCATTGAAGGTACAGTACGTTCCAAACGCAAAGGCCATTGAGGCCTGCCATGAACTGAGCCGAAAAATTGCCAAGGCCTTGCCAAGAGAATAGATCTATACCCATCAGATGGATGCTGAAACCATCTCAGATTCTTTCCAACGCCAAGTTATCATGTTTGTGTCTAACCCTGTGGAAGCCGCACAAGATGGGCATGGTAAGGATCTGCTGATGGTTTCCTTTTTTAGAGGCATGAGAGAATGGAGTTCCCATGAAAAAAGTTCTAGCCATTGATTTGGGAGAATGTACGGATTGTGAGTCATGCCTGGAACTCTGCCCCCGCATCTTCAAAAGGAACGAGGAGACGGGTCAAATAGAAGTCATAGATCTCTCGGAGTATCCTGAAGAGGAGATCCAGGAGGTGATCAGCATGTGTCCAGCTGAGTGCATCACCTGGGAAGAAGTTTCCTGATTGGGGAAAAGTCGTGAGTGCAAAATCTCTGTCCGGCAGGGCAACGAAACGAAGAATATACGAGCTTTTGAATTCCCCTGATCTGGCTGGTGCCTTGGATGAAATTAGCCGGCTGCCCAGGCGCCAGGTGATTAACCCACTTCTTTCCTTTCTCTACAACAGGGATCAGGATGTGAGATGGACGGCCGTAAAGGCAATGGGAGTGGTTGTGGCAAAACTGGCAGATGAAGATATGGAATCGGCCCGCGTTGTCATGCGTCGACTCATGTGGAACCTGAACGATGAATCAGGGGGTATCGGCTGGGGATCTCCTGAGGCCATGGGTGAGATTTTGGCCTGTCATGATGGACTGGCAAAAGAATATGCTCATATTTTGATTTCCTATACCAGAGAGGATGGAAACTATCTTGAGCATGAAGTTCTGCAGCGAGGTCTCCTCTGGGGAATTGGGAGGCTTGCTCAGGTTAATCCCCAAATCATGCAAAATGCGGTTCCACATCTCTTTCCTTATCTGGAATCCACAGATGCCCATGTTAGAGGTCTAGCGGCATGGGTTATGGGGCTTCTCGCAGTGGATGATGCAGTCCCACAAATCCGCAGACTCAAGAGTGACGAAAACCAAATCCAGATTTACACAAACCGCGGGCTCGTCAACTGCCGGGTGATGGATTTGGCTGAGGAGGCCTTGAGCCGTTTGGGTGATAAAGAAAATTGATCAAATAACCCCACTTATCGGACCGCCATGAATGACCTCACATCATTTATGATCACTAAAGATCGGCTTGAAGAACTCTACGCTTTGTACCATCGACGAGAACTGGTCCACCCAGATCCCCTTGAGTTCCTGTACGCCTACCCTGATCTTACTGACAGAGAGGTGGTGGCTCTCGTGGCCTCATCCCTTGCCTATGGAAGAGTAGCCCAGATACTCAAAAGCGTGTCCTCGGTGCTTGAAAGAATGGATCCATCCCCTTCTGATTTCCTCCTGAATTCCTCTCTTGGGTCTCTCCTTTCCACGTTCTCTGACTTCAAGCACCGATTTACGACCGGCGAAGACCTGGCTCTTATGTTGTGGAATGCAAAGGGCTTGATAGAGGAATACGGCTCCCTTTATGGCTATTTCACAGCCTTATCCAATGATGGTGATGATACCGTTCTTCCCGCCCTTTCAGCCTTTGTGAGGGCATTTAACCCATCTCGCCAAAAAAATGGCAAGTTCAGCCTACTGCCTTCTCCTCATCAGGGAAGTGCTTGCAAGAGGCTGAACCTCTTTTTGCGCTGGATGGTCAGAAAGGACGAGGTGGATCCGGGGGGATGGGATTCTGTTCCAGCCTCCAAGTTAATTGTGCCTCTGGATGTCCATATGCACAGGGTATGTCTTCTCCTTAAATTGACAAAACGGAATCAAGGGGACCTTCGCACGGCTATTGACATTACCCACGCCTTCAGGAGAATCGCTCCAGAGGATCCTGTTCGCTATGATTTTGTGATCACCCGGTTAGGAATTCGCAAGGATACGGACTTGGCAGGATTTCTAGAAGCTTGTTCCATGAAATAAAGATACATTCCACTTGGTTGACCCGTTTGCCGGTTGAGCCCGTTTGGCCCGTTGGCTTTTCAACTCACCTTATGAATTGTGGGCAGATGTATAGAATTAAGAGGCCAACCGGCTCAACGGGCAAAGGGGGAAACCGGTTCAACGGGCTCAACCGGTTAACGGGCCAACAGGCGAACCCATAGGGAGGTAAGTGCCATGAAGATATTCATGACGGGTGGAACCGGTTTTGTGGGAACCACATTGACAAAGAAACTGATCCAGGAAAAACATCAAATAACCATTCTTACTCGAACCCTTACTGAAGACAGCCCTTTATCAAAGGGAGTCACCTACCTAGAGGGAGACCCCACCGAAAAGGGGGGGTGGCAGGAAAGGGTGGCCGAGCATGAGGTCGTCATTAATCTGGCAGGTGCCTCTATTTTCAGACGCTGGAGCGAGACAGCCAAAGAACTAATGAGAGATAGTCGTATCCATACTACCCAAAATCTGGTGGATGCCCTTGCTCCTCGGAAAGGGAAGGAGATCTTGCTTCTCAGCACCTCGGCGATCGGATACTATGGTTTTCAGGAGGATGAGGAACTGGGCGAAGAGGATGCGCCGGGTGAGGGTTTTCTCGCCTCCCTTGCCCAAGAATGGGAATCTGTGGCTCTCAAGGCCGAGGCGTTCGGGGCGAAGGTGGCGCTCTTGCGTTTCGGTATTGTTCTTGGGAGCAATGGTGGCGCCTTGAGGCAAATGGTCCCCCTATTCAATATGTATCTCGGGAGTCCTCTCGGACATGGAGAGCAGTGGTTTTCGTGGATTCATGAGGAGGACCTTGCCAATATCTATTCATACCTCATAGCAGAAAGAAATATTTCAGGTCCTATAAATTGCACCGCACCCAATCCCATTAAAAATAGGGATTTGACCAAGACCCTTGCTGAGGTCTTGGGAAAGCCCACCTTCATGCCGGCTGTACCCGGGTTCATGCTCCGATTGATTATGGGTGAGTTTGGCTCTGTGCTCTTGGAGGGACAAAAAGTCTTGCCAAGCAGGTTGTTGGATATGGGATTTCGTTTCAAGTTTCCAGAAATCAAGGAAGCTTTACAGGACCTTCTCGGCTAGTTTATATGTGGAGAATTGCGCTTAGCCCATGGGTCTTCTCAGACGCCTAACCCATTAAAGACAAATTTTAAGGAGGTGGATTTATGCAAAAAAGCAAAGTACTGAAACCGAATGAAATCAACTGGGAACCACATCCTCAATTGGCCAATGCAAAGGTTGCCTACTTGCTCTCTAACCGGGATGAACAGGTGGACCTGACTTGCCTTTTAGTCCATCTGCCTGCGGGCACAGAGGTGGAAAAGCACACCCATGACAACTCTGACGACATTGTCTATGTTCTAAAAGGAAAGGGAAAAATGTGGATAGAGGAGGTGGGAGATGTGCCGATGGTTGAGGGAACCTTCATCAGGATTCCGAAAGGCGTCCTGCATCAACCGCGCGATATTGAGGAGGACCTGATCGCCTACGACGTGTTCTATCCTTTTCTTGCCTGAAGCATTGCCGCTAATCCCCACGGCTTCACTCTTCTTCTTTCTCTTCACTCATACTTCAAACATCTCTTATTCTAAGTATTATAAGATAAAACTAATCTTCACAATTTTTCTAATATTTAATAATTTTATGATTTTAGATTTGTAAATTAATCTTATAATTTTTATTTATAAAGATCTCTAAGTCATAAAATTAAAAAAAGTTTACCGATTTTAAATCATATATTTAAAGATCATCATTATTAGGGTTTTAACATGAGTAATGACCATAACAACGATACAAAAGAAACATCAACGGAAAAAATAGATAGTTTTTCTGGAGAAGAAGGGACTTCTAAAGAGACAACAGAAGATCAACCTATTGATGAAAGCGAAGTTAAAGTTGAGGAAATCAAACAATTAGAAGAAAAAGAGCATCACGTGTTAGAATATTTTAATAAGGAAGAGTGTTTAGAAAATATTAAATCTTTGGAAGTAGAACTCACAGAAGTTAAGGAAAAAGCTCAAAAACTCCAGAAGGAAAATGATGATTCTAAAAACAAATATATGCACCTCCAAGCAGAATTTGAAAATGCTCAAAAGCGTTGGAATAAAACACAACAAGATTTAAGAACTCGCTATACTGCTTCTGTATTAAAGAATTACTTACCCTTATATGATTCATTTAAGAAAGCCCTCGATAGCGCTGATGAGAGTGAAAAACAGATAATCAATGGTTTTTACACCCAATTTATGAACATATTCAAGTCTTATGGCGCTGAACCAATTAAAGTTGAAATCAATGATCCTTTTAATTATTCAATCCATGAAGCTTTAACTTCAATTGAAAAAGAAGATATTCCTGAAAATAGCATCTTAGAAATTGTTCAAGAGGGGTGGAAGTATGGAAAAGAGGTTATTAGGTACACAAAAGTCATAATCTCACGAAAACCTAAACCTCCCGAACCTGAACCGCAACCTGAAGAGACAAAAGAGGAAACAGGTGAAGAGATAAAAAAAGAAGAAGAAACACCGGAAGAAGTTGATGATGAAGAACAAAAGATAGATAAAGAAAAACCAAAAGAAAAGAAAAAAAGGAAGCATAAAAAGGAAGAAGAAACCGAAAATCCAGAATAATCTGAGACCTTTCACATATCATTAATATTCTAATTTTCTAAAAACTAATCATAAAGAATTTAAAGCTTTAAATTTCTATATAACTTGAATTTTTAAATTTATGAAAAAACGCAGAAATCAAAATTTTTGCGAAATATATAGTTCTTTCGAAGGTGAAAAATTATAGGATTAAAATTGGCTTCAGGATTAGCTATAACTGCCTTATTTGCACTTCTTTATGCGGTTATTTTTGCTATTGGTGTTTGGTTCTTACCATCTTCAGTATGGAGTTTACTATTAATGGTTGGACTCACAATTGCAATAATATTATTACAATACGGTATTTCACCATTAATTGTAGGATGGCTGTATCGCATCGAATGGATTCCATATGAACAATTTGCTTCGCAATACCCACATTTAGCCGAATCTCTTGATAAAGTAGTTGCTTACAATGGAATTCGAAGACCAAGACTTGGTATCATACATGATCTCAACCCTAATGCCTTTACTTATGGTTGGAGTAAAAATTCAGCAAGAGTAGTTATTACTGACGGAATTTTAGAATATCTCAACAAAAGAGAACAAAATGCTGTCTTTGCTCATGAGTTAGGTCATGTAGTTCATTCTGACTTTATTCTCATGACAGTTGTATTTGCTATCCCTTTAGTTTTACTTACTGTCGCTAGATGGGCTTATTATGTAAGTTGGTTTTCTGGAAGACGTAAATCGAGTAGTAGTGATGAGGGTAATATTATTTATCTAGCATTAATAGTTATTGCTGCTTTATCTTATATCAGTTATTATTTAGGATATTTGATATCCCTTATAGTAAGTAGAATTCGAGAATATTATGCAGACGAACATAGTGCTGAAGTTTTAGAAGATCCAAATGCTTTAGCTACAGGGCTTGTCAAAATCGCCTACGGATTGTTAGTTGATCAAGGTGATATGGATATTAAAGAAAGAAATAGATCAAGAGTTCGAGGTCTTAGAGGATTAGGAATCTTTGATCCAAAAACAGCACAAACTTTAGGTGTCATTAGTGTAAGTACTACAGGAGTTCTAAAAATGGAAGCAATCCAATTAGCAGCTGCTTGGGATTTGTATAATCCGTGGGCAAAATATTTCCAAATTTTTTCAACACATCCACTACCCGCAAAAAGAATTCTTCGATTAAATTCCCAATGTGAATTCTATGGTAAAAAACCTGAAATAGATTTCTCAGGTGCAAAAAAATTAAAGGAAGAACAAGCAGGAAAAACATTATGGGATCAATTTTTATGGGACATTTTCATGAAGGCTCTTCCAACACTTATATTATTGGCTCTCCTTGGATTTACTATTGCTTGGGTATTTGAATTAGTTGAACTTACTACCATCCCATTTTTAGATGCAAGAAATATTTTATTCATGTGGGCAATAGGATTCTTTTTAATTGGCCTTGGATCTCTAATTAAGACTAGGTATATGTATAAAAGTGGATTTGAAGCAAAAGAAGTGGTCGATCTCGTGACTAACGTAAAAGCCTCTCCAATGAGGTCAGTTCCCGCGATATTGGAAGGAAAGATTGTGGGACGAGGAATTCCTGGATACTACTTCAGTGAGGATATGAAGTTTCAAGACAACACAGGGTTGATATATGTAGATTATAGATTTGGGATAAGTATTGTTGATCTAATCTTTTCCCTTAGAACTGTTAAGAGATTAATAGGTCAAAGGGTTAGAATTAAAGGTTGGTTTAGGAGAGGACCTATTCCATATATCCAAGTAGATACAATTGAAAGCGAATCAGGAAGTAGACATAGAAATTATGCCAAATATTTACGATACATCTGGGTAGTTCTAGCCGCTGGACTAGGTATATTATTCATTTACCTTTGGTTCACATTCTAAATTTTTTTTTTCTTAATTTATTTAAGATTCAATCTTATTGAATTAAATCTAAAAAATTAATAGGATTGTATGGTTTTAATAATTATAAAAAGAATTAATTAATAAATATTACATTAAAATTCAGAGCTGAAATTTAAAATTGGCAGAGGAGCCCCAACTTCCAAGCATCCCCGCCATTGGGGAGATATTAG
>Ga0209536_100016373_pt1 | contig 10545 bp, 6 predicted proteins | sample DeeMarSeWOR28_12_FD_187461 | JGI IMG/M metagenome (GOLD analysis project Ga0209536, IMG submission 187461) | Marine sediment microbial communities from White Oak River estuary, North Carolina - WOR-2-8_12 (SPAdes) (version 2) | ecosystem: Environmental > Aquatic > Marine > Intertidal zone >...
GTTTTCGTTCTCTTGACATAGTTGTTTTGGTCATGGCAAGTCCCTCCTTTAATATCATTTGCATCTCAAACTTTCAGCGATTGGAGCGAAAATGTCCTGCTGGGAACAAGGCTTTTTCATTTTGAGGGGTTACTCAGTTAAATCTTGGTAACTCTTTAATGCTAAAGGTCAACTGGAACTGGCGCCTAAATCAGTGAGAGACGAAAATTAGAAGCGAGGGCTCGCTCAACAGGCGAATAGGAACGGTAAACAGAAGATGAGATGAAAATGATTTTTAGATATGAAATTGAACTTCAAATAGCGCATAACTGATAATTTTATATTTGAAAAAATACCTTCGTGTCAATAATATTTTTTTCTGACAGATATTTTAGCGTTCGTCAAATTTGGATATATTGAGAATAGCACTAAAACAGAAAAGTTGTGATATGCCAGAATATCACAACCATCACAGATTTTAAAACCAAAAGGTGCCGGACCTAAAATTCCATAAAAAAATCCAGTGGGTACCCCATCGCTTCTTTAATCAACCCGCCCTCCAGACTTTTCGCGGGGGCGGAAAGACATCTAAAATCGACTTTTAGTTATTGGTTGTTATCAGTGATTACGCGGAAATTCATATTTGCAGTTTTCGGCAACCTAAATTCGGATACTTATAGGTGGGTCGTTGAATGAGGTTCGTTGATTTGCTCGGATTTGCTGGTAAAAATCGAGAAGTTGACATATTAAGGCTTATCACACTGTTCATGCACTTCCTGTAAAGCTATTAGAAGCAAGTTATAGAGAAGACTCGAGGAGAAGGGAGCATTCTATGTCCCTTCTTGGGACATGACGTGTCGTCTTTCACCATGAAGTGTCCTCCAGGAACCATGACGTGGCGTTTTTCACCATTAATGGCAGGGATTTATTTTATCCTTGGTCAGGCATACGCGAATTTATCAGAAAGAAATGCATATTTTCATGACTGTCCCCTTAGGACACAAAGGGGCGGACCTTCCGATAATTCGAGGGAACGGTTAGGCTGGCTTTCTGCTGTAGACATCTGGTAGGCAGAGCCATTGCTGGCGCTGCCTTTGCCAATCGGGATCAAGCTTTAGGTGGTGGCTGCGACTGCTGGATTGAAGATATCAGCATCACAAATTTTCAGAGCGGTTCAAAAGTAATGATATGTAGGAGCTGCACAAAATTACGAGCTGAAAAAACCAATGTTTCATAGCTCTAAGGTAACAAGTTTTTAGCTCAATTTTAGTAATAATTAAATTAAAAAGGCAGGGCCACTCTTGACCCTGCCGTCGAATTATCGTATTCAGACTTACTGTCCTTCCCTTAAGACTATTGCCGGGGTGATGTCCTGCCCCCCCCCAAGTAAAGTCATCAGGAAAACTTCCATTTATAAGTGCCCTTGCTGATTCAATAATTGGAGAACGAACACTTCTGCTGGATCTCCATCTAACAATAAAGCTAGGTCTGCCCTCATATCCAGGCCAAAAACTTATTTCACTTCCGTCAATAGAAAAAGTTTTTGAGGCTAAAGGGTCTGCGTTTTCGGTAAGAGGGACGTCCATTAATATATAAATAAGTTGATGTAAAAACTCAGAGATGGCAAACACCATTTATGCCTCGTAAAGCCCGCATAGATGCTCCCGGAGCGCTTAACCACATTATCATCAGAGGAATTGAGAAACGCAATATCTTTGAAGACGACAAGGATCGCAATCAGTTTATAAAAAGACTCAGTAACGTGCTTACAGAAGCAGAAACACCAATTTATGCCTGGGCTCTGATGCCCAACCACGTTCATCTACTACTAAAAACAGGCCTGACACCGATAGCCACCATCATGCGGCGTTTGCTTACCGGATATGCAGTTAATTTTAATCGCCGTCACCGCCGACATGGCCATCTATTTCAAAACCGTTATAAATCGATTCTCTGTCAGGAGGAGCCTTATTTTCAAGAGCTTGTCCGCTACATCCATTTAAACCCCCTGCGCGCCAAATTGGTCAAAGATATGAAAGCCCTTGACAGGTATCCATACTGCGGGCACAGCGCGGTAGTCGGAAACGTAAAAAGAGATTGGCAGCAAGTCGATTACGTTTTGGGATTTTTCGGCAAGAGAAAATCTGATGCCTGCAAAGCATACCTGCAATTCATTGAGCAAGGTGTCAAACAGGGTCGCAGACCTGAACTCGTTGGTGGCGGACTGATACGCAGTGCGGGCGGTTGGGTAGCGCTCAGAGCTTTAAGAGAAGAAATGGTGAGAGTCAAAGGAGATGAGCGCATTCTGGGAGAAAGCGATTTTGTCGAAACGGTTTTGAAAGAAGCCGATGAGCAGCTGCATCGCCGCTACCGGTTGCAAGCAGAGGGATTTGACCTTGAGCGGGTTGCGCAGCGTGTTGCAGAAGTTATGAACATCCCGGCTGAATTGGTCTGGGAGAAGAGCCGTAGACCGCAGGTTGTCGAGGCACGGGATTTGCTCTGTTTTTGGGCCACTACAGAACTGGCTATGAACATGACCGATCTATCCAAGCGCTTAAAGCTAAGCCAGCCAGCTGTCAGCGTTGCGGTGCGGCGGGGTGAAAAAATTGCTAAGCAAAATCAGTATAAGCTGGTAGACGGCTAGTTGTTTATATATTAATGGACGTACCCAACTTTCGTCCCTGATGAAAAATTTAGTGAGATAGTTTTACAAAATTGGGAGATAAATCGATAAAACCCGAATTTTTAAAGCGGCAAAAAGAGAAGGGGACATCCGCAATATAGGATGTCCCCTTTCTTATAATAATTTTTTTTGACAAAAATTTGACAGGTTATCGAATTTCTTACAAAATCAAATAAATATACATGTAACGATGTAGCACCTGTTTAGCTATAACTTATTGATATTTCGATATAATATACCTCTCAAAGTTTTGGCATAACCTTTGCTTTACTTCTCTTCGGAGGAGCCATAACAGAGAACTGCTTCCCCCTAGTCTGATACTTCTTTTCGATCTCATAGCAAATTTTTCTCCAACAGACCTGAACTTCTTCGTGGCTCTTACGATTATTTTTAAATCTTACCTATAAAGATAATAGATAAAAGGATTAATTTAGAATATTCCTAACGATCGAAAGAGCAGCTTGGACAAAAGAGAAAATCTGAATTTTTATAGATATTGTTTAGCAAAGGCATGGCTTCCGGTTATAAACGCAAACTCCCATAAAAGGAGTCCTTAATTGTTACGGATACTATATTATATTGCGGCTATACCGCTAATGTTCACGGCCATAATCAACACTAATGCCTTAGCTGATCCGGTGGTTGAATGGAATACTTTTTGCGGTTCAGTGGATGATGATTACGGGCAGTCCGTCGCAACGGATGACAGCGGCAATGTTTATGTGGTGGGAGAAAGTGAGACCACCTGGGGCACTCCCATCCGTCCTTTCACCTATCTGGATATAGCTGTTGCCAAGTTTGACGCCAATGGTGTGCTTCAATGGAATACTTTTTTGGGAACTCCGATTTCGCAGGATGTAAACGCTTCTATAACCACTGATAGCAGCGGCAATATCTTGGTAACAGGAACGAGTCACGGATCTTGGGGCACACCGTTAAATCCTCATCCAGGCGGTTCACAACCTGCTCTGTTTTTGGCAAAGCTAAACAGCAGCGGCGTTTTGCTGTGGCACACCTTTATAGGCGTCTTTACCCGGAATATTTATCCTTATAATACCATAGGGGTTGATGACAGCGGAAATATATATTTAACGGGATTTTGTTATGATTATGACTGGGGCGTACCACCGATCAATCCTTTTGCCGGAGTGGCAGATATATTTGTCGTCAAGCTAGACAGCAGCGGCGCAATGCTGTGGCACACTTTTTTGGGCTCCTCTGAGGCTGAGGCGTATCCTTCCCTTACTCTCGATGCCGCAGGAAACGTCTATGTGACGGGGAGCGGCTATGAGTGGGGCACACCGATCAATCCACCCCCAATACCTGGTGGTGGTGGCTTCTTTGTGGCCAAACTGAATGCCAACGGCATATTGCAATGGAACACCTTTCTGGATAATTGCGTTCTCCGATCCATAACAACAGATAGCAGTGATGGTATATTTGTTGCTGGTAGTGGGGGTCCGAATTGGGGGGTACCCATTAATCCCTATTCCGGCGGCAGTGATGGATTTGTGGTCAAGCTCAACAGCAGTGGGGTGTATCAGTGGCATACCTATATGGGCTCGTCCTCAGGTACCTTGGATGATGATATATGGTCCATAACCGTAGACGGCAGTGATAATATCTATGTGACAGGAGATAGCAATGCCACCTGGGGAGTACCCATAAATCCCTATTCCGGGACAACAGATGGATTTGTGGCCAAGCTAGACGCTAACGGCGTATTGCAGTGGAGCACCTTTTTCGGGGTACCTTCTGAAGATGGCAGTCGTTCCATAATAGCAGACGACAGTGGAAATGTTTATGTAACCGGACACAGCCTTGGGTCTTGGGGCACTCCGGTTAATCCCTGGACCGGATATCGTGATATCGTTGTAGTAAAAATCTACGATACCGATTTTGATGATACAGATCCGCCTACAGTCAACTCAACCAGCCCCCTTGATGCTGCGATCGATGTTGCTGTGGATGCAACGATCTCAGCGACCTTCTCCGAAGATATGGATGACCTAACCATAGATACCAACACCTTTGGTTTAGACAACGGAGTTACCGGTTCAGTCAGCTATGATATCAACAGCAAAACAGCGACATTTACACCTTCAACCTACCTGGATTACGACACCACCTATACGGCAACCATAACCACCGGGGCTGAAGACCTGGCGGGGAATCCGATTCAATCAGATTATGACTGGTCGTTTACAACTGCTGCGGCACCCGACACCACTCCGCCTACGGTCGATTCCACCAACCCCGCCGCAAACGCCACCGGCGTGGCTGCGGGTTCAAATATCACCGTAACCTTTTCTGAGAGCATGGACGCTTCCACGCTGACGGGCACGACCTTTATCGTAAATAATGGCTCCAGTAACATAGCAGGGACAGTTACCTGCAATGCCGCGACGGCCACATTTAACCCGGCCAGTGATCTCGATCAGGGCATGACCTATAGTGCAACAATTACCACCGGGGTAAAAGATCTGTCCGCCAATCCGCTGCAGGCTGACTATAGCTGGTCATTTACAGTTCAGGCAGCACAAACCGGAGATATGGAAGAAGAACCAATCGGGCCCTTGAAATGCTTTATCTCCAGCGTTGGAAACGAGTTCCATACAGCTCAAATTATGGCTCTGACGCTTGCCTTCGGACTTTTATTGATGGCTAATTGGAAATCCGGAAATAAAATCAAAAAATTTTTAAAGCTTGTTAATGACTATTTTTTCAGAATTGTAATGTGATATTTGCATGTCTTGTGATAGCCACATAAACTCCAGTAACATTAACAAAAGGATGCAGTGATATGGAACTCTCCCGGAAATTTTTCTTTTTGATGGTAATTCTATCAGGTCTTTTCATTCTAATAATCGGTTGCAGCGGCGGAGGTGGTGATGGCGGAGGGGGAGGCGTGGCTGCCGCAGGCGAAGTTAGTGGAAGTGTAGGCGGTACAACTGTAATTGCAGTGGCTGATGGCGATATAGTCGCCAGTGAAGATACTTCAGGAAGAATACCCGACGTGGATAAAGATGGGGATCTTATCAATGAATCTTTCTCCTTCACCCTCACAGATATCCCGCTGGATCACGATATCCGAATTTACCTTGTTGTACAGGGTGAAATTTTCCCCCTATATTTTGACAGTAATGGCGATGGAACTCCGGACACCAATGTCTTTTCACTAACCTCTGAAACTAATGTTAACCTTGGGTTTATCGATATCAACGATGCCGGACAGGCTGGAAGGGCCATCCCGGAAAACGATCCGACAGATAATGGCGATGTGACAGCGGGAGCAGAGGCAACTGATTTTCCGATTAGCCTCAACCAACCCGACACTTCAGGACTGACTCTCAGCCAGCTGATCACAGACGGCCTTGATGCGGTGAAAGATGGATGGGTGCTCAGAGCGAAGGCTTACTTTTCGGCTGCTGAAGCTCTGGCTGGAGCCACCATTTCCAACGATGCCGATACGGCCCGGTTTTTTTATGCGCTGACACGGGTTGCAGCTCTCGGGGTCGATAGTTACTCCGACGGGAATCCAGGCAATGGCTTAAACATGCTGGGTGACATACTGGATACATTCGGCTGTCCCACAGAAGATGCGAGGAGGTCAACTATTGACGGCTTTTCCTTTCCGGATCCTTTGCCCGGCAATTCTTCCGACGCTACGGCCCTTCAAGGATTTCTTTACAACGTCGTGCGTCCCGAGCTGTTAGATGCAATAGCCAATCTGGGCGCAGTCTCTCAAGCATTTAATCGAGAATGGACGGAGCCAAATGATGATGAAATTGTGGAAAGTGATTACGGGGATGTGCTTTTCTTCAAGGCGTCGTTTGAGGCTTTGTTGGCTTATATCTTTGTCCAGAATGCCTATACGCTGAATGGTGATATCGATGACATCCAAAACAATGGCAAAACAATCCAGCAGGTTCTTGCTGATGAACCGGATTTACTTAAACTCAGCGCCGTTCCCGGTGGTGATTTAAATTCTGCTAAAACCGCATTCGATGAAAGTCTGGTTGACTTTGATGCCGCTATTGTCTGGATTAATAACGAGGGAGACTTTCAAGACGATGACTTTGTTAACCTCAGCGACACGACAGCGGAAGAAATCAATCAGGCCAGGGCGGATATTGCCGATGCCAGAGCCTCCTTGAATGGAACTACTGTGGTCAATGATAACAGGGATCCTGCTGACGGTTTTGAACTCGACATGAGTGTGTTCTTCGCCGGTTTGGATTTGAGAAATCCCAACCTCCTGCCTGCATTTTCGGGAAATGATCCCACCGGATTGTTCCCGGACCCAACCTTTGACGGCGTATTTGGAGCAGGGATTTATCTCAATCTAGACAGTGATCCAGCTGATGGTACCGCCGATATTTTACAACACACACCTTTTTATGGCGGTCCCATAGCCACAGGCGAAATTAGTGGAAGCGTAAGTGGTACAACTGTAATTGCAGTGGCTGATGGCGATATAGTCGCCAGTGAAGATACTTCAGGAAGAATACCCGACGTGGATAAAGATGGGGATCTCATCAATGAATCTTTCTCCTTCACCCTACAAGATATCCCGCTAGGCTTCGATATCAGAATTTACCTTGTTTCAAAAGGTGAAATTTTTCCCTTATATTATGACAGCAATGGCGATGGAACTCCGGACACCAATGTCTTCTTGCTAACTTCAGAAGCCAGTGTCAACCTCGGATTTATAGATACCAATTATGCCGGACAGGATGGGAGGGCCATCCCGCTAAACGACCCGACAGACAATGTCGATGTGACAGCCGGAGCAGAGGCGACTGATTTTCCGGTTAGCCTCAACCAGCCGGATACCTCAGGACTTACGCTAAGCCAGCTGATCACAGAAGGCCTTGATGCGGTAAAAGATGGATGGGTGCTCAGAGCCAAGGCGTACTTTGCGGCTGCTGAAGCTCTGGCTGGAGTCGCCATGTCCAACGATGCTGATACGGCCCGGTTTTTTTATGCGCTGACACGGGTGGCAGCGCTGGGGGCCAATAGTTACTCCGACGGTATTCCGGGCAATGGCTTAAACATGCTGGGTGACATACTGGATGCATTTGGCTGCCCCACAGAAGATGCGAGCAGGTCGACAATTGACGGTTTCTCCATTCCGGATCCCCTGCCCGGTAATTCTCCCGATGCAACGGCCCTTCAAAGCTTTCTTTATAACGTTGTGCGTCCCGAGCTTTCAGGGGCACTAAGCAATCTGGGTGCCGTCTCTCAAGCATTCAATCGAGAATGGACAGAACCGAACAATGATGAAATTGTGGAAAGTGATTTCGGGGATGTGCTTTTCTTCAAGGCGGCATTTGAGGCTGTTTTAGCCGATATCTTTGTCAAGAATGCCTATACGCTAAATGGTGATATTGATGACATCCAAAACAACGCGAAAACCAGCCAGCAGGTTCTTGCTGATGAACCTGATTTACTTAAACTCAGCGCCGCTCCTAGCGGTGATTTAAATTCTGCAAAAATTGCATTCGATGCCAGTCTGTTTGACTTCGATGCCGCCATTGTCTGGATGAATAGCGAGGCAGACTTTCAGAATGATGATTTTGTTAACCTCAGAGACTCAACCGCAGAAGAAATCAATCAGGCCCGGGCGGATATTGCCGATGCCCGGAATTCCTTGAATGGTCAAACTGTGGTGAATGACAACAGGGATCCTGCTGACGGTTTTGAACTCGACATGAGTGTGTTCTTTGACGGACTGGATTTGAGAAGCCCCAACCTGCTGCCGGCATTTGTGGACAATGATCCCACCGGCTTGTTTCCAGACCCAACCTTTGATGGCATGTTTGGAGCTGGGATTAATATCAATGAAGACAATAATCCCAATAATGGTACCGCCGATATTTTGCAAGACTGGCCTTATTATTAATGCTGAGTTTGTGTTGCCATCTTGCTTGTTTCATTTTGTGTCATCATATTGGCACACGGCTGTAAGAACAACTGAAGGTCGATAATAAAAAAACAATATAACCCGTCAGAAAGACTGATTAAAATGAAGAGCGAAGAAACTTTTAAAGTGACCTATCGACCGCGTTTGTTAAAAACGATGTGCCTGATAATTATGGTGATATCAATTGGATTTCTTTTTGTAGTCTGCCTTGAAATGTCGGATGAATCGGTTTCACCTGCCCCGAATAAAGAAAAATACCGATACCCCATAATGCTTCAAGGCATGAGGCTTCAAAGTTTCATGGATGGCCGCGAAACCGTCAAGGCGGTTGCAAAAGAGCTGAAAGTAAATCCAAGAAAATTTTTTATCTTCAATATTAAGCCTTTTAACGAACTGACGATAAATAATGTAACTATGGAATTTTATAAAAGCGAAGAAGGGCAGTCCGGCATCGATATAGGGAAAACCGTTGATAAATTCTCACCGCACAGTAATGAAAAGTCATCTTCTTCAAAGGGATTTGATTCCGGAGCTTTAAATGCCGGATTAATTACCAGAGGCGTTATTAATGCGCTGATTTTGAATATCCATGATAAATACGGCCTTTCAAAGGTTGTTAAAGCGCCCAAGGCCTATCTGAATTTTAAAAAGGATGAGGTTATATTTTTGGACGCGACTGTAAAGGATATTGCAACTAAACAAATAATCAGAAGTCGTAAAATGGTTTTTAAAAACGGGGGAAATGAGTTCTGGGTGCCGGGAAGTTATGTTTTGTTGTCGTCAGCGGGATCCCGGAGGGGAAAAGGCTTAAAAATCAATTTATAGGAAGAGAGGGGGACGGTCATGAAAAAATGCATTTCTCTTCCATTCCACTTAAACTGCTGTTTTATAAAAGATCGGTGTGCCACGTAAAGGCCGCATAGATGCCCGCCCGCCTCGCCTGAGCGGCTCGCGATGGCGGGCAGGCCCCAGGAGCGCTTCACCACATTATCATCAGAGGAATTGAGAAACGCAATATCTTTAAAGACGACAAGGATCGCAACCGATCTGGCCAAGCGCTTAGACCTCAACCAGCCAGCTATTAGCGTTGCGGTGCGGCGAGGAAAAAATTGCCAGCGAAAATCAGTATCAGTTGCTAAACGGTTAGTTATTTATATTTTATGTGCTCTCTGTGTGAGAGACAAATCAGCGTAGAGGACCGGTCCTCTTGGCGAATCAAACCGGCCCGCGCGTGATGGCCGTATTCTCTTCGACCACATTGAATTGCTTGAATGAAATATCGATGACCGGCGGCTTGGACTTCAAATCGGCCACTATTGGTCCTTCCAGGTAGGCTTCCACTGAAGCCTGGTCGTCAAATAGATAAAGCCCGCCGGCCTCACTGGTTTCCTCATTCACAATCCAGATCTTCCAGCGAAGTCCCGGCACATCCGCGACATCGTTGGCAATATGCAGGGCCCCTTTCTGAAATTCCTCGGCGGATACGTTAGTCTTAAAGTTAATCTGCAATACTCTACCAGGCATGATGATTCCTCCTTTCGCGTGATGGATTTTCCCGGATAAAGTTTTCTTGTCGAATAAGGCTTAGTGTAATTCTCTTTTCCGTCTATTGCAAAGAGGGGTATTTGCCATACCATAAGATTTCTTGATAATTGATGGGATCCGTAGCCCCTTCGGTGTTAAAAAATAGCAGTTTTGAATCTGGCCCAATATCAAGTGCTTGTTTAATCTCTTTAAAAGCGGTGTGGTTGGCTAATAAATCTATTAAGCCAATTCCCACTGAACCTGATTCTCCAGCTTCAACCACGCTATCGCCGCTAACCGGGTTTGCTAAAATGCGGATACCGTTGGCTGCCACATAATCGTCACAGCGAATGTATGCGCAAGGAAAATCCCTCAGGATATCCCAGCCAATCAAGTTGGGTTCTCCGCAGGCAAGACCTGCCATTATGGTGTC
>Ga0209536_100016374_pt1 | contig 10545 bp, 7 predicted proteins | sample DeeMarSeWOR28_12_FD_187461 | JGI IMG/M metagenome (GOLD analysis project Ga0209536, IMG submission 187461) | Marine sediment microbial communities from White Oak River estuary, North Carolina - WOR-2-8_12 (SPAdes) (version 2) | ecosystem: Environmental > Aquatic > Marine > Intertidal zone >...
CCTCGCGCATGCCCAGTCGCGCCGCGATTTCCTCCCGGGGCGCATCGTCTTCTCCCGTGAGTCCGCCCTTGAGCGCGTCGAACTGTTCGCGCTTGCCGGCCTGCACCATTTCGTCGCGCAGGACTTGCAGGGCCGCGGCAATCGTCTCCAGCGCCCATTCGCGATCGAACAGGAGATCCGGATCGTCCGACGGCTGCGATGCTCCCGCGTATCGAGCCTCCGGATCGAGCGCATCCCATTCGATGAACTTCACCCGGCCGCCGCGCTTCCGTGTCTTGGCCCGATGCCATTCGTTGGCCAGGAAGTGCTTCATCGCGCCCAGCAGGTAGGAGCGAAACCGGCCGCGCTCGCGATCCGCGGAGGCCAATCCACCCGTTTCGATGATGCGTGCGAAAAAGGCCTGCGTGAGGTCCTGGGCGTCGACCGCTGAATACCCGCGGCTTCGCACGAAGGCATAGAGGGGATACCAGTAAGCCCGGCAAAGTCCCTCGAGCGCTTCTCGGGCGCGGGTCTGACTCGCCTCGTCTGGCCGGGCCGCGACTACCAGGCTCCAGTGGGTGGTGGCAAAGTGTCGGGCACCGGACGGATCTTCCATCCATGCCTCGGGTCAGTAGTGCTCGATCTTCACCGCGGACTGTCTCTCGGCGGACACGGAGATGGCGGCGTCGATCTCGAGTGCCCGGATCGCGTCCGTCCCCGTGACCGGCGGCTCCTTGCCGTCCCGCACAGCCCGCGCCAGATCGGTCACCGACCGGGTGAACGCCTCGTCCATGCTACGCAGGGGATCGCCTCCCTCCGGAGACCAGACGACTTTCTCCGGCTCGTCGCCGACCCGGATCCTGAACTCCCCGGTCAGGTCCTCGATCGTCCCGCGGGCGTCCGTTCCGACCACATCGATGCGCAGCAGCGGCTGTCTCCAGCTCAACTTGGCCGAGCCGGCCAACGTACCGATGGCGCCGTTACGAAACTTCAATGTCGCCGCCCGGTCACGGTTCGTGGTCCCCGCCGATTGGTAGGCAGTCAGCTCGGTGACGTCACCGGTGAACCAGCGCACCAGATCGATGGCGTGGCTCCAACTCGCCAGGTGAGAGAATGCGGTGACCATCACGGGGTCCCCGAACTGCCCCGCATCGATCGCTCGCTTCATTGCGCGCGTGTGCGGTGCAGTCCGGTAGTTGTAGTTGATGCCGAAGAACTTCCCGCTCTTGCGCCAGAGATCCACGATCTCTCGGGCCTTGATCAGGTCGCTTTCTCCGATGTTGTACTGACCTGCGGCGCCCACGAGCGGCTTCTCGCAAAAGACGTGCTTTCCGGCTTGCAGGCACTGTATGAGCGGTTCCGCCCTGTCGCGCTCCGTGGTGCAGACATCCACCAGGTCGATCGCTTCCTTCTCGAGCATTTCTGCTGCGTCGGAATACCACGGCACGCCGTGGTCCTCGGCCAGAGCCCTGGCTCGTTCCTCGATGATGTCGCAGGCGGCAACGATCTCCACACCTTCGACCCGGGCGAATGCGGGCGCGTGGTGGTCCCGCCCGACCCCTCCGCACCCCAACATCGCGATCTTCAAGGCCATGCGTCTCCTCCTTCCACCCGGCCCTTCGGTGAAGGACACGACCGCGAGCATTATCCCACACAAAGCCACGGATATTCGGCAATGAGGCGATCTCATGACCTGGAGTGATCCTGAATCCGGGACCGTGAGACCGTAGGTGAACGGGCGGAGTGCCTCCGATCCCGACCCATCGCGCCAACGGGTCTTCAGGAGCCATCTCGGCTAGAATATGCGTTTGCGTGGGCTCGTGACGGTGCTTCGTGATCGGGTAGGGTGCACCGGGTGAAGCGATCGACGTCAATCTCGCGGTTACTTCTCGTTCTGGCGGTCTCGCTCGCCGGTCCTGGTGCAGCTTCGGCGAAGGTGCTGGATCCGATCGACCTCGGCCCGATGGCCGACCGACCGCTTCCGTGGCACGTGACCTCCCTGCTCGAGGACGCGAATCTCGAGGGCGGCGCGATCTTCGTGATCGACTTCGAGCCGAACGGGACGGCGTGGATCGCCGCGTCCGACGGCCTCTACCGCCACGACGGTTACCGGTGGTACCGATACACGGCCGATCACGGTCTTCCCAGCAACTACGTTCGCTGCGTCCGAGTCACCCGCGACGGAGAGCTCTGGGTCGGGACCGACCGGGGTGCCGGTGTCTTCGACGGCAAGAACTTCGATCCGCGAGACAGCCAGGGCAACCTGGCGGGACCGAGTGTGCGTCGCATCGTCGAGGACCCCGACGGCACGCTGTGGTTCGCGTGCGACAGATGGCCTCCGGGCGATGTACAGGCCGGATTGACGCGCTACCAAAACGGGGCGTGGAAGACCTGGCGCACCGAGGACGGCCTGCCCTCGGATTACGTGTCGGACATCTTCCCGGACAGCCGTGGGAATCATTTCATCTTGACAAGAAGCGGCCTGGCTCGATTCGACACCGAGGGACGGCTGGACCGGCCCATCGAAGAAGCCGGCCTCGCGCAATGCCGCGACTACTTGTGGTCCATGGTCGAGACACCCGATGGAGAGCTTCTCGTCACCACGGGTGAATGGATCTGTGTTCGAAGGGACGGAAGCTGGCACGCCGTTCCAAACGACGCTCCGCGGATCGTCCGGGGCCAGCTGACCCTCACGAGGGACGGAGCGATCCTCGCGTGCACGAAGGAATTCGGAGCGACATTCGTCGAATGGAAGGACGGAGGCTTCGTTCCGATCTGGAGTTCGCAGCTACACTCCGAACTGAGTGTGGAATACATCACCGAGGCTCCGGACGGCTCGATCTGGGTGGGAGGTAACGGCCTGCTTGCACGCTGGGAGCGACTGGGCAGCGAATGGCTGAGCTACGAGGACCTTCCCCTTCCGCAACTGCAAGATGCGGACGGGGGAGTCTGGTTCGCGGATCGACGCCACGTCCTGCGTCTGGCCGAAGGTCGATGGACCCGATTCCCCGGTGCGTCGCCCCCCATCGTCCGCGATTCCCCGAACGGTGTCTGGATGAGCACCGGCAGCGGGCTGGCACGCTGGGGCCGCGATGGCATCGAGCAGTTCGCCGCGAGCACGGTCGGCGTTACGAACCCACGGTACGCTCACCTCGATGGTGCCGGGAATCTCTGGGTGGTCGGACTGTGTCCTGACGGACGGGAATGCGCCACACGGCATGACGGCGAGACGTGGACCGTCCACGAGTTGGCCGACATCGAGCCGAATGAATCCGTGGTCTTCGGGGCTCCCGATACCGGCCCGGGCATGTGGTACGTCCTGAAAGATGCCGAATCGGATCGGTTTCGACTCCTGCACGTCGATGAGGCGGGTGTCGTGGACGTGCCGCTGCCCGTACCGGCCGCTCGGTACTGGATGCCTCGAGTGTTGGCGGATGGTTCGAGGAGGCTCTGGCTTTACGGGAAGATGGGACTCTACCGCAAGGACCTGGATGCCGATCCCACGGAGTGGCAGCAGATCACTGAACTCCCGGGAAAGCAAGTGATGAGTGCTGTCGAGCTGAGAGACGAGATCTGGTTCTCCTATATGGGCATCACGGGCGGAAGCGGAGGTGTGAGTCGTTTTCACGACGGCACCTGGTCCCACACGTCGATCGTTACTCCTTACATCACCCGGAGCGACGCCGCCGACAAGATCGTCTTCGCGCATTCCGGGGGAGTGAGCACCGTCACCTACGGCTCGGCGGACGCACCGAAGCTCCTCGCGGTCCCGGAAGCGATCCGGCTCACGGTGATCGTGCCCGGTCCGGACGACGACTTGTGGTTCGGCACGGACGAGCACACGCTCCACTATCGCCCCGACGGAATCCCTCCGGAGACGGTGATCGTACATGGCGGGGACGAGGTCCGTAACAACGAGGATCTGGTCCTGAGGGTTCGCGGTGTGGAGCGATTCAAGCCGTTGTCCCGTTCGGCGTACTTCAATGTGGCCGTCCAGCTCGATGACAAACCCTGGGGCGAGTTTCGTCCGCTTTCCGATGGATGGGTCGCCGTCGACGCTGCGACCACGGGCGATCACGTGGTTCGCGTTCGTGTTCAGGATCAGGGCGGAGATATCGACCCGACACCGGCGGAATGGTACTTCCGCACGCACCCGGTCCCGTTGCAGGACCGCGCGTGGTTTCTGCCGGCCCTGGGCGCGGTCGTTCTGACTTTCCTCGTCCTGGCGGGCGCCAACATCGTCGCCGGCCGGCGTGAGATGAGACAACGCCGGATGAAGCAGGAACTCGAACACGAGATCCTCGGAATCAGCGAGCGCGAGCAACGCAGGATCGGGCGGGACCTTCACGACGGGCTGGGTCAGCGGTTGACGGCGATCTCTTTCCAGTGCCACGGGCTGCGCAAATCGTTGACTCACGGTGATCCTCCGTCTTCGGAGCGAGTGAAGGAGATCGAGGACGCGGTGCGGGACACGATTGCGGACACGAGGGTGCTGGCCCACGCGCTGTATCCGGCGGACCTCGATCGAGAGGACCTCGAAACGGTTATCGGGAATCTCGTGAGCGCCGCCGGCCGGGGATTCGACGGCACGTGTACCTATCATCACCGCTGGACTCCGAACGGTTTGAGTCGGACGGACAAGCTGAACGTATACCGGATCGTCCAGGAGGCGTTGAACAATGCAATACGCCACGCCGACGCGGACACGATCGACGTCGAACTGAAAGGGAACGATGGCCAGTGGTCCGTCGAGGTGCGGGACAACGGCTGCGGTTTCGACACCGGGCAAGCGTCCGGTGGGTTGGGGTTGCGGATCATGCGGTACCGCGCGGATCAGCTCGGAGGGAACCTGATGATCGACAGCCGTCCCGCAAGGGGTGCTACGGTCCGGTGTGAGGTCCGCACCAACCGGTAAGGCCCGTAGGGCAAGATCGGTCATGGAGTCGGGCGCAGGCCGAGACGAGGTCATTGGTGCGAATGAATGAGCCCTTGCGTCTACTGTCGATCGGCGCTGGCGCCATCGGCACGTATATCGGCGGTAGCCTGGCTCTGGGGGGACACGAGGTCGTGTTCGTGGAACGGCCCGAGGTGGCGGAGGAGCTCCGCTCCCGCGGGTTGAGGCTCGACCTTCAAGGAACCGAGAATCACCTGCAGGCCCCGCAAGTGGTCGGCTCCATCGAGGAGGGGCTGGCCGGGCAGGGTTTTGACGCAGCCCTCCTGGCGCTCAAATCCTTCGACACGCCCGCTTTCCTGACAACCCTGGCCGTTCCCGCGGACACCTTGCCACCGTTCCTGTGCCTCTCCAACGGCGTGGACAACGAGCCTGCTATCGCCGCGGCTCTCGGTGCAGACAAAGCCATCGCCGGTACGGTCACGAGCGCCGTTGGTCGGCGGGGCACCGGCGAGATCGTACTGGAGAAGCTGCGTGGTATCGGCGTGGCGCGCCCCGAGCATGGCGGCCATGCAGCGGAGAATCCCTTGTGCGAACGGCTGGTCGCGGCGTTGAACGCGGTCGGATTGAACGCCCGGCTCTTCGCCAGCGCCGCCGGCATGAAATGGTCGAAGATGCTCACCAACCTGGTTGCCAACGCCACTTCCGCCATCCTGGACATGCCTCCGCGGGAGATCTTCGCGCATCCCGGTTTGTACCGCCTGGAGATCGGGCAGTTGCGCGAGTGCCTGCAGGTGATGGCTGCCCAGGGCATCAACGTCGTCGATCTGCCAGGCACACCTGTCCGCCTGCTGGCCTTTGCCGTGAAATACTTGCCGCTGCCAGTGTCCCGGCCGCTGCTGGGCAGAGCGGTCGGTGGAGGGCGCGGCGAGAAGATGCCCTCCTTCCACATCGACCTGCACGCCGGGCGCGGCCAATCAGAGGTCGATTTCCTCAACGGAGCAGTGGTACGCGCAGGCCGGCGCGCCAACATCCCCACCCCGGTCAACAAGCTGCTGACCGAGAAACTGCTGGCGCTCACACTTGGGGAGATTCCAATCGAAGACTACCGGGGACAACCGGAGAAGTTGATCAAAGGGCTGGGATGAGAGAAAAGGACGATATGACCATCCTCGTGTTCGAGCACGAGAACTTGCTCCGCGAGCGGCCGGCCATCGCGGGCCTTTTTTGCATGAAGTCAAAACTTTGTCCCCTTAGAACCGGTAAGATATTGCCGGGTGTCTCACTCCATGGCTTTCCCGACTCACGCGCACCGATCCGAAGACCGGCGGACCGCCGACGTCGAAGCACGGTTTAGGGACCTCGTCGGCGAGCTGACCGACAGGTACACAGACCTGTGGTGGAAGACGCCGGCCACCCCTCCGGTGCTCGGCCCGACGGTGCCTCGCCGGCGTCAGCGACGGAACTTCCGTCAAGCGAAGCGCCTCATCGACTGGATCGCATCCGAGATCGAGCGGTACCCGGACACCGAGCGCGAGCGACTACGCTGGCGCGAGCGCGTGCGGGAGTCCGTGCAGGGCTTCGGCGAGCAAAGCCTCGGCTGGCCATCGGGCTATCGCGATCTCCTCTTCGCCGAGGACTTCTTCAAGGCGACGAGCACCTTCGTGCGGTCGACGCGCGCCTTCGACCGGCACCTCGAGAGCGACGATCTCGGCCAGGCGCTACGCAACGTCTGGATCACGAACCTCCTGCAGACACTCCTGGACCTGCCCGTACAAACGTCGCCGTCGATCTTCGCCTACAGCATGCTCTACCCGTACACCGACAACTTCCTCGACGACCCGCAGGTGCCCGTCGAGGACAAGCGGGCGTTCAACCGAAGGCTGCGCCGCCGGCTCGCCGGTGAGGCGGTCGGGACCTCCCACTCAGGGGAGCGGAGGATCCATCGTCTGGTTGGCAAAATCGAGGACCAGTACTCCCGGCAGGAGTTTCCCGAGTTGTTTCAGAGCCTCATGGCGATCCATCGGGCCCAGGTCCGCAGCCTCGGTCAGCAGCGCCGCCGGTGGCTGCCCGAAAGCGAGCTGTTGTCGATCAGCCTGGAGAAGGGTGGATCGTCGGTCCTCGCCGACGGCTATCTCGCCGCCGGCGCGCTCACTCGGTCGGAGGCGGCCTTCTGCTTCGGCTACGGCGTGTTCCTCCAGCTCCTGGACGACCTCCAAGATGTCCAGCGGGACGTGGCGATCGGCCACACAACGCTGTTCTCCCGCACGGCCGGAGCCTTGCCCCTGGACGGAATCACCGGCCGCCTCCACGGCTTCACGTGCACGGTGCTCGAGAGCACGAGCCGCTTCGCCGCGCCGCGCTACGACTCCACCAAGGATCTGATCCGGCGAAGCTGTAACTCGCTTATCGTCAACGTGGTGAGCGACACCCCGAAGCTCTTCACCCCGTCCTTCCGTCGAGCGCTCGAAACGCGCTGGCCGTTCGACCTCGCCTCCCTTCGAAAGCTCCGCAAGAGGATCGACAGGCGCTGCAACGAGACGGCGCGTACCCTCCGACGAAGAAGAGGCATCGATTCCCTGCTGGATTTGTTCTTGCCGGCAGAGGTCTGAGACGGAAGGGTCCAGCCTTCATGGTCGGCGTCCCGCACCGCCGGACGATTCGATCGCGATGGTCCACAGCGCACGGTCTTCTTTCTCGACGGCGATCCGCACTGTGAGGAACAGCTGGACGATCTGGATATTGGTCAGAGTGTGCTGTGTCGGTCGGACCGTTCGGTAGCTGCCCCCTCCGGCAATGGCAAGAGGCACCAGGAGCTGGTCCGCCAAGTAGGGACCCACCGGAGCGTCAGATGCCAGGTACTCGCGGACCGCTTTGACTGCACCTTCCGCAACTTGCTCCGCCGGCACGCCTCGCCGACCGACACCGGTGAACAGCTCCGTCACGTTTTCTGATTCGATCTCTAGCGTGAGGACGTTCCCCGGGCCGATCGCGTCCCGAATCCGCTCGGACTGCAGGCACTCGGGGGGCCACGATAACAACTTGCTCACGGTGGCAAGCTCGCGCTCGGCTATGTGGGAAGGAAGGTTTGATACCCGAGCCAAGGCATTTCGGGCAGTGATCGCTCCGCGTTCGAGCAGATGGATTCGTGACAGCCTGGAGGTAGGCTCCACGGTAACGCGGAAACTCCCACCGCCCGCCGGATAGAAGCCGGGTCGCTCGAGCTCCACCCGAATCCGCGGTCCCATCCTGCCCAAGACGGGCAAGAGCACGCGATCCAGGAAGTCGAACGGAGGAGCGAACGGGTTGTGGGTCCCACCCTCCAGGACGATCTCGGACGCATCGCTCGCAATCAGGAGTGCCGGCAGAACGGCCTGGAGGACAAGTGTCGTGCTGCCCGCCGTTCCGACCGCGAAGCGATAGGTTCCGGCGCGGACGCCGCGCGGGTGAAAGAACAGTGTTCTGGAACCGAGGGCAGCGCCCTCGACGGTCGCGGAACCGACCTCCGCAGCGGCGGTCACGGCGGTCAGATGCTGTCGCAGCAGCCCCGGCTTCTTCCTGCCGGCTCGGATGTTCCTCAGGCTGAAGGGCCTCCCGGTCACCAACGACAAGGCGAGGGCCGAGCGGAGGATCTGGCCTCCACCCTCACCGATGGAACCGTCGATTTCAACCGCCGCGGTGGACGTCATGGCGTCACTCCCGACTGAGTCGACGAGCGATTCTTCCACCGCAGCATCAGCGTGCCCTCCACGGTCACCTCCAGCCCACGCCGGCGATGGTCTGACGGCAGCTTGCGCACCGGTCCTCCACGATCCGGTGACGCACGACGCTGAAGCCCAGCCGTTCGAGCAGAAGCTCTCCGCACCCCGGGCAGTAGGTGTTCTCGAGAGGGTGGCCCGGGACGTTTCCCAGATAGACGTGGGCCAGGCCGGCACTGTGCCCGATCTCCCAGGCCCGCTCGAGGTCTGCCGTAGAAGTGGGCGGTGCGTCGAAGCGGTAGGCGGGGCAATAGCCGCTGAGATGCCAGGGCGTCTCCCGACCCAACTCCGTGGCCAAGCGCTTGGCGATTTCCCGGAGAACCTCCTCTCCCTCGTTGACTCCCGGGATGACGAGGGTGGTGATTTCCAGATGGAGGCCCAGCTTTCGGGCTTGTCGACAGCGGGACCAGATCCGCTCTACCTCCACGTCCTTGCTCCACCGCTGGAGCACCGCCGCATCACCCTTCAGGTCCACGTTCAGGGCATCCAGCCCCGCCTCCACGAGAAGCGTGAGGGCGGTCTCGGTCATGTAGCCGTTGGTGACGAACGTGTTGTACAGACCCCGGGCCCGGGCCAGGCGAAAGACCTCCAGGGACCACTCCAGTGAGAGGGTCGGTTCGTTGAAGCTGATGGAGGTTCCCTGACAGCCCCGCAGCAGCGTCTCTTGAATGAACTCCTCAGGCGAGATGACGGGGCCGCGCCCCGGCGGCTCGGCTTTGCTGATGTGCCAGTTCTGGCACCAGGGGCAGCCGAAGTTGCAGCTCCAACTCCCCGCCGTCAAGGCCCGGCTCCCCGGGTAGAAATGAAAGAAGGGTTTCTTCTCGATGGGATTGGCGGAGACCGAGGAGAGGGAGCCATAGATCAGGCTGTAGAGGACGCCTCCGCGGTTTACCCGGGTGCGGCACCAACCCGTGGCCCCGTCCGTCAACTCGCAGCGCCGCTCGCACGTGAGACAACGCACCCGGCCGTCGACGCGCTCCTGTAACAGGGCACGCTTCACGTAAGGACCCGACAGTTCGGCGACGTCGATCATTGCCCTGGTCTCCACTCACTTTCCAGGGTAACACCTGGCGAAGGGAACGAAGCGAGCCAGGAGCTGCGCTGGTCTACCGGTCAGGCTACAACTCCATGGGGGCGTACTCGCCCTGCAGGGAGACGTAGAGCACTTCGCAAACGACAGTTCGCCGGATTCCCTGCTCGGTTTTCTCGAGCAGCACCAGATCTTGGACGCTCCCCCGGATCACGGGAGCGATGAACCTACCCCCTGTCCGCAGCTGCTCCAGGAGGGGTTGAGGCACTTCCGCACATGCCGCCGTCATGCAGATCCGATCATAGGGGGCCCGCTCCTCGAAACCGTGTCCTCCATCCCCTCGCACCAGCACGAGGTCCCGATACCCCGCCGCCTCCAAGTTGCCCTTCGCAAAGGCGAAGGTCACCGGGTCGATCTCCACCGAGACCACCAGGCCGTGCTCGCCCACGATCTCCCGGGCCAGGGCGGTGCCGTAGCCCGAGCCCAGACCGACCTCGAGAAAACGATCGCCCCGATCCAGGCCCAGCGGCTCGTAGAAAAGGGGATAGCTGTGGGGGCAGGAAATGGTCGAGGTCCGGCCCGGCAGCGGCAAAGGAACTTCCCGATAGGCGTAGTCCCTGTACCGACGCGGGATGAACTCTTCTCGCGGGACCTTCAGAAGAGCTTGCCTGATGCGCTCCGATCCGAGGTAGCCATGGCGAGCGAGCCACGCGACCTTCTTCCGCCGCTCCTTGCGAAATTCCTCGGGACTCTTCGTCGGCTCCTTCGGAGGTGGTATGACCCAACCCATCATGGAAACCAGGGCTACAATGCCTCAGAGGACGAAATGTACGATCCCATCGTCAGGGGTCGCCGGGTTGCCGCGCTGGTCTGCCGCGACGACCAGG
>Ga0209536_100016375_pt1 | contig 10544 bp, 10 predicted proteins | sample DeeMarSeWOR28_12_FD_187461 | JGI IMG/M metagenome (GOLD analysis project Ga0209536, IMG submission 187461) | Marine sediment microbial communities from White Oak River estuary, North Carolina - WOR-2-8_12 (SPAdes) (version 2) | ecosystem: Environmental > Aquatic > Marine > Intertidal zone >...
CACTTCGCGTCCTGCGCACAGAATGAGCGACACGGTTCCGGTACGTCGTCGCCGCACCCCATCCAAGGCAGAACGCCCAACACCAGCACGAACACAAAGCCGACGAAGTACCGCATCACATCCTCCCTTCTGATCCCTTGCCGTTGGCCTCCACCTCAGATGCGACTGGCACTGAGGGAGTCTGAACCGGAGCAGCTCTCCACTCCGTCCGTCCAAGTCCACTCGTCTGTGCCTTCCATCGAGCTTCCATCCTCGGAGACGACGAGCGTGCCGTTCACCGTGACGGTCCCGCCATCCTCGGGAAAGCTGCCCGTCATCTCGAGCTGGTTACCGCAAATCGTTCCATTGTAAGTTGCCTCCGGTATCTCAGCTGTCAACGTGTTGGCGTCTTGTGTGATCGTCATCGAAAACGTCTGGGACACTCTGCCATTACAGTTGTCGGATACGACCGTTGACGTCACCTCCCACTCACCGGCGACATCAACTGGATCTGCGCAGTCACCGCCCCCGCAAGCAGCAGCGGCCAATGCCGCGAACCCAATTAGGAACCCGAATGCGTAGCGCATAACTACCTCCCTCTGCCTGCGCCTGTTCGTTGCATCAGCCGTGCCAGCTCACCCGCTGGGAACCACTCCGGTTTTCGAGGCACCCCTGCGCAGTCCTTGCGTTTGGGGCCGTGCGGGCGCAGCGGATGCGCGGCCTCAGCCGACAAGAAACGGCCCGGGGTTTCCCTCGGGCCGCTGCGTTCCCTGCGATGGAGTCAACAGGTACTAGCGAAGCCGCTTGCAGACCCGCCTCGGCGAGCTTCTGGCTGCGAAGCGCACGCAGCTCTGCGTCTATCGCGGCGTCGATCGGCGCAGAATCGGCTCAGTTGACCAGCAACTGACGCGCGGTGAGCTGCGGGTAACCCAAAATGCGCCGCACTCCCGGTATCGAGCGGCTGATGCACTCCTCGTTCGTGGCGCGGCCAACTGCCGCCACGTAGACGGTCTCTCCCTCGAGCGAGATCGCGCGTACGTCGATGTGCTGTCCGACGAGCGCGCCTGGCACCCGTCCGTTGAACGATGGCGAGCCGACGAGTGGGGCGACTGCACCGAGCGCTTCGCAAACCGAGCGCTCACCAGCCCCCGCGACCAGGAGCCCGTTGTCGATCGCGACGACCATGGCGTCGAGCTCTCCCGCCGCACGGACGTGCTCGAGCTGCAGGCACAGAGCGCGGTACGGATCGTGGCTTCGGCGTCGTCGTCGTTCCTTCATGGCTGCTCCCGTCCAGATGTAGGTGTATGTAGACTATTGTGCTATCGAAGGGCGAGCAAGGATTCAGCAGAAGTCAGCGATTCCGGCTAGATCGACACCCAACGACGGGCTGCTAGAGTGGCGCTCCAATGAGTCTTGCGGACGTGCTCGGCAGTCACCGGGTCGTGGTCACCGTGGGCAGCGGCGGCGTCGGGAAGACGACGACGGCCGCGGCCATGGCTGTTTACGCGGCCATGCAGGGGCGCAAGGTGCTCTGCCTCACGATCGACCCCGCGCGGCGCCTGGCGAACAGCCTGGGGCTCGACGAAATGACGACGAGCGAACAGGACGTACCGCGCACGTTGTTCGAGAACCACGGGCTCGAGTGCAACGGTTCGCTCTCCGCCATGATGCTCGACACGAAGCGCACCTTCGACGCGCTGGTCACAAAGTACGCATCCGACGAGCAGGCGCGCGACCGGATCCTCGGCAATCAGATCTACCAGTACGTCGCGAGCTCGTTGGCGGGCACACAAGAGTACATGGCCATGGAAAAGCTCCACGAGGTTCGAAAGGACCCGAAGTGGGATCTGGTCGTGCTCGACACTCCGCCGACCTCGAGTGCAATCGACTTTCTCACGGCACCCGAGCGTCTCATCGACGCGATCGACTCACCAGCGATGCGCTGGTTCCTCCAGGTTTTCGAAGGCGCGGGCAAGGAGGCATTCGGACTGGTTGGACGCGGCGCGACGGTGTTGCTCAAGGGGATTGGGCGCATCACGGGACTCGAGTTCTTGGAACAGGTCGCGGAGTTCGTCAGCGGCATCAACGAGCTGTTCGGTGGATTCAAGGAGCGGGCCGAGCAAGTGTCCGACGCGCTCAGGAGCCCCGAGGTCGCCTTCGTCTTGGTCACCAGCCCCGATCCACTGGCGATCGGAGAAGCTCGGTTCTTCAGCGACAAGCTCGAGTCGGCGGGAATGAATCGAGAGGCGATCATCGTGAATCAAGTGCACACCCTCCTCGCCGAGCCGACCATTCCAGTCGAGCAGCAAGTCCAGGCGATACGTGCCGTCCTGCCCGACTCAATCGACGCAGCCAACATTCATCCGAGGCTCATCGAAGCGCTCGAAGCGGAGCGTAAGTGGGCCGTGGCAGACGGCGCACAAGTTCGGCGCTTGAGCGAAGAAATCGGCAGCGACACGCTCATCGTCGAGGTGCCTGCCCTCGACGAAGATGTGCATGACCTAGCCGCATTGGCCCAAGTCGCGACCTACCTCACGAACGCCGCCTGAGATCGAAACATGTCCTCTCACCCCACCAACACCTGGAACGCGATCATCCTAGCGGCCGGCGAAGGCAAACGGATGAAGAGTGCCTTGCCGAAAGTGCTACACGCGATTGGCGGAAGGCCGCTCGTATCGTGGGTCGTTCGAACGGCCCTCGACGCTGGTGCGTCGCGCTGTCTCGTCGTGGTCGGTCATGGGCGGGACGACGTCGAGCAAGCGCTTCGCGCGGACTTCGGGCCCAGGGTCGAGACTGTCCTCCAGCCCCAGCAGAAGGGCACGGGAGACGCCGTTCGCTGTGCGATCGACGCACACGGCGACTTAGTGGGCAGGACGGCGGTGCTTTACGGAGATTGCCCGCTGATTCCCCCTACGCTGCTCAGGGAGCTGGTGGAGCGCGCCGGGGCCGCAGACGCTGACTGCAGCTTGGTGACGGCAACCCTCGCACACCCCGACGGCTATGGGCGAATCCTGCGAAACGCCGCGGGCAGCGTCGAGCGAATTGTCGAGGATCGCGACTGCTCCGGGCCTCAGCGCGCGATTCGAGAGGTGAACCCGGGCCTCTATGCGTTCGACACCGGATTCCTCCGGGAGAGCATCCGGCGGCTCGACACCGACAACGCGCAAGGCGAGCTCTACCTCACCGACGTCGTCGAGCTGGCGGCCCAGCGCGGCAAAGTGATAGACATCGAGGGCGACATGAGTGAGCTGACAGGCATCAACGATCGACGGGAGCTCGCGCTGGCAGCCGCGACCAAACGGCGCGCCGTCGCCGAGGAGTTGGCGCGGCAAGGCGTGGGTGTAGCCGATCTCGACACACTCTACGTCGACGCCGGTTGCGAGATCGAGCCGGGCGCGCTCCTCGGCCCGAACGTTCATCTACGAGGGCGCTGTGTCGTGCGAACCGGCGCTCAGATCGATGTCGGTTGCGTGCTCGTCGACGTGGTCGTCGAAAAGGACGCCAAGGTGCTGCCCTACACGGTGGCGACCGACTCGACGATCGGCGAGGGTGCGCAAGTGGGTCCCTTCAGCCACCTGCGCCCTGAGAGCCACCTCGGTCCGCGGAGTAAAGTGGGGAACTTCTCGGAAACCAAGAAGACGGTCCTCGGCGAAGGATCGAAGGTCAACCACCTGTCGTACGTTGGCGACGGCGTGATCGGCAAAGGCGTGAACATCGGTGCCGGGACGATCTTCTGCAATTACGACGGCGAACAGAAGCACACGACTACGCTCGAGGACGACGTCTTCATCGGTAGCGACAGTCAGCTGGTTGCGCCGGTCACCGTCAAGAGGGGGGCCTACGTGGCGAGCGGGACGACGGTGACCCGCGACGTACCGGAAGACGCCCTCGCCGTCGCGAGGACGAAGCAGGAAAACAAAGAGGGCTACGCCGCTCGAATGAGAGCGCGCTTTCGCAAGAAGAAGGCGGAACGCTGAGCGACTCGCTCAGAACCGGACGCTGAGGCTCGTCCCGCCCGGGCTCACGCTGAAATCGAAGTCGGGGCCCTCTTCATGCGTGTCGTAATACTTGCTCGAGCAGGCAATACCTCGGTACGCCTCGTACGCCTTCACCGCTTCGTTCGGGGCCGTTGCGGTCTGCAATGCGAGCGCGATGGGAGGGCCGAGGTACATCGCCGCTGTGAGGCCGCGAGTTTGGCCGGTCCATTGGGTCGCCTTGATGGTTCCACCGACGACGCCGTACACGAGGCCGCCGACCACGCCAAGAGCGCCTGCACTCAGACCCTGCACCCCGTTGGCCTTCTTCAGCGTCTCGGTGGCGTATAGGAGCTTGGCGCGGCGCGCCTCTTCGGTGCCATCGTCCATACGGCGAATCCGCTTGGGTCCCCAGACATCGGGCGCCGGGATGAACATGTGGGTGGCGGCGACGAAGTAGCTGCCTGCCGCCAGGTACGCCCAACCAAACTTGTCTGCTTGGTCATCATCGCGGGCGTTGTTCACGGCGGCATAGGTCATGCCCCCGCCGGCTGCCAGCCACAGACCCATCCAGGTGTAGCGCCAGCGCGTGGCGTGCTTCTTTCCGTCTTGGAGCTTGTCTTCGATGTAGCGGATCCGATAGCGGACCTCGTCATCGCTCAGCTCCTCGATACAGCTGAAGGCATCTTGTGCATCGACCCTCGAAGGGGCGAAGAGCGTGAAAACCAGCGCGCACACGAGAGCTCCTGCGACGCGTTGAATGATGGAATTCCGGATTTGATGATGTTCAGGCACGACCTACCCCTGTTCGCCAGGTGGCCGGGATAGTACGCAAAACGCCCTCCGACTGCGATAGTGATTCGCAGAAACAGCGACTTTTTTGGAGAGCCTCCGCTCGCGGGGCCATGTACGGATCCAGCCTGACTAGACGGGCATCGCCCCCCCGATGCGGCTGCCGGTACCTCGACGGGTGGGTCCCGAGCGTTATGCTGGGGGCGTGGATAGCGTGCTTTTCAAGGTCCTTATCACCGTCATGTCCTTGTCGGTGCTGATCATCATTCACGAGGGGGGTCACTATCTGGCTGCTCGCGCATTTGGAATGCGAGTGCTGCGATACAGCATCGGCTTCGGGCCGACCTTGTTTCGATACCAGCCGAAGGGCAGCCCGACGGTCTTCCAAGTCGCGGCGATTCCATTCCTTGCGTACGTGCAGATCGCCGGCATGAACCCGAACGAGGAAGTCGATCCTGAAGATCCGGAGCTCTACCCGAACAAGAGCTTGTTCGCGCGCGTGACCACCATCGCGGCAGGGCCGATCGCCAACTACCTCACGGCTTCCGCAATCGTGTTCGCTCTGGGCGTGACCAACACGCTGCCTCCCATGCAGCCGGCCGAGCCCATGCAGGTGGGCCACGTGGTGCCCGACTCCCCCGCAGCGGAAGCAGGCCTGCGGGAGGGCGACATCATCATCGAGGCAGATGGTCGACGCATCGCGAACGTGTCGGAGCTCATCGACGCGACTTCGCCCCGCGCAGGTGAGCCGACCGAATATGTCGTCGAGCGCGACGGCAAGGCGCTGCCACCGATCATGATCACCCCGCTCGATCGAGGGGGGCGTGGCCAAATCGGAGTCGGCGCCAAGATGATCCCGCTCTACGAGAATCTCGGTGTCTGGGACTCGGCGAAGCTCTCGATCGCGCTGCCCTATCAAATGACGATGGCGCAGCTCGATGGCCTCGCCGAAATGGTGAGGCGACGCAGCACCGAAGGCATCGGGGGCCCGGTCATGATGGGCAAGATGGTCGCGGATGCAGCGCAGGCCGGATTGCCTGCGTTTCTCTGGATCCTGATGTTCATCTCGGTTGCCCTCGGCATGTTCAATCTGCTTCCGTTCCCGGCGCTCGACGGTGGGCGGCTGATCTTCCTCGGATACGAAGCGGTAACCCGACGGCGCGCCAACGAGCGGTTCGAAATGGCCGTGCACGCCTTCGGGATCGTATTCCTGCTCGGCGTGATGATCCTGGTCACTTATCGCGACATCTTCGGCTGACGTACGGGTTGCCCTCCCAGCTGGACCGAGTAGCTTCCCGCGATGCACAGCGACGTGATTGTGGTCGGAGGTGGTCTGATGGGCTGCAGCGTGGCCTATCGACTCGCCAAGGACGGCGCGCGCGTCACCATTCTCGAACGCAGCATTCCCGGTGCTGAAGCGTCTTCTGCCGCGGCCGGGATTCTCGGGCCCAGCGTCGAGTCGTTCGACGACGCGTTTGCGCTGCAGCTTGGCCGCCGGAGCCGAGAGCTTCATGCCGAGCTCGCCGAGGAGCTCGAGGAGTATTTCGCCGTCGACGTCGGGTTCCGACGCTGCGGCGTGCTGAAGATCGCGCTCGACGAACGAGAGCTCGACGCTCTCGAGCGGCAAGCCGAGAGCCTGAGGGTACAGGGCGTCCGTTGCGAGCGATGGAGCGCCGAAGAGCTCGGGCGAGAAGAGCCGAGCTGCAACCCCGAGGCGTTGGGCGCCTTGAGCATGGCTGAAGATGCACAGGTCGAGCCGAAAAAGCTTCTCTCGGCGGTCGCCCTCGGCGCCGAGCGCGAGGGGGCGACGTTTCGCACCGGCGCGACAGTTCGGTCGATCGACCTCGAAGGAGGTCGCGCGCGCGGCGTGGTGCTCGACAACGAGACCCTTCGGGCCGACCGCGTGGTCGTGGCTGCCGGAAGCTGGAGCACGCTGATCCCCGGCCTCCCCTTCGATTCGGCCACTATCTATCCGGTTCGTGGACAGATGATCACCACCCGCACTCGGCCCCCCCTCTTCCGCCGGATCGTCTTCGGGGCGGGCGGCTACATCGTGACACGCCCCGATGGCAGGGTGTTGTGTGGCTCGACGATGGAGCGGGTCGGATTCCAACGCGGCACGACGTTCGGAGGCATGGCCGACGTCATCGCGAAGGCGACCCGCATCGCCCCGTCGCTTCAAGGGGCCGCGATCGAATCCCATTGGTCGAGCTTTCGACCGGGCACGCCCGACGGCCTGCCCCTGGTAGGCGAGAGCCACGTCGCGGGGCTCTTCGTCGCCAGCGGCCACTATCGCAACGGCATCCTCCTCGCCCCGCTCACTGCCGAGCTGATCGCCGAGGCAATGGCGGGCGCCCCCGAATCGAGAGAGGCGCTGGCGCTCTCGCCGAAGAGGTTCGAGGAGCCGAGCGCATGACGGCGGCGTCGGAGGAGACGCTGACGGCCAACGGGCTTGCGCATCACGTCCTCCGCTGGGGACGCGGCCCCGTCGATGTCGTCTTGTGCCACGGGTTCTTGGATATCGGCTGGAGCTTCGATGCCGTTGCGCGCGCCCTCGTCGAAGCGGGCCACGGGGTCGCCTCGTTCGACTGGCGTGGCCATGGACAAAGCGAGTGGATCGGGCCCGGAGGCTACTATCATTTCCCCGATTACGTCCTCGACCTGGACGAGCTCCTGCCGCAACTGACCGACGTCCCCGTCCACCTGGTGGGGCACTCGATGGGCGGCTCGGCCTGCGCAATGTTCGCCGCAGCTCGGCCCGAGAAGCTCGCGACGCTCGCCCTCGTCGAAGGAATCGGGCCACCCGAGATGGAGCCTCGGGAGCCCACGGCGAGGCTTCGGGCTTGGCTCGACGGCGTGGGCAAGTCGCGCGCCAACGTCAGGCGGCCGATGGCGGACACCCACGCCGCGCTGAGCCGGATGCGCGTGCAGAACCCCGAGCTTTCGGACGACCTCGGCCTTTTCCTCGTCAGCAAGAGCACGGTGCCCGTCGAGGGCGGGCTTCAATGGTCGTTCGATCCGCTTCACAAGACTTTTTCGCCACGACCGTTTCAGGCCGACCTCTTCGAAGCCCTGCTCCGATCGATCGAGACACCGACCCTCGTCGTCGCCGGGGAACGAGGGTTTCGACTCCCGGACGAGAAGCATCGCATCGACCAGATCCGGAACCATCGGTTCGTCGAGATTCCGAACGTCGGGCACATGATCCATTGGTTCCAGCCCGACGCTCTGGCCTCGGTGCTCGCGGCATTTTATGCCGAGCACGGCGCTTGACCGTGTTCGGGCAGCGTGAAACGCTGCTGCTCCATGCGAACCGTTCTGCTGCTTTGCCTCACGGTTGGGACCGCGGTTTCGATGCATGCGCTCGCCGAAGACGCGCGGCCGACACCCGATGAAGCGCGCCGCGCGAGAGTCTTCGCCAGCGTCGGAAACGTCACGATCACGATCGGCGATATCGAAGACGCCATCGCATCGCGGCGGGCGCACGTACAGAAGCGACTGGCAGAAGACCCTGACGAGCTCAAGGCCCTCGCCGACGCGCAGCTCGAAAACGAGCTCTTCTACCAAGGCGCCGAAAAGCTCGGGTACGCCGACGATCCGTCGGTTCAACGGTTCGTGAACCAGACCCTCGTCAAGGTGTTCGTGCGCAAGGAGTTCGAGGAAGCCGTCACGCCCGACGACGTGCCCGCGGCGGAGGTGGCTAGCTACTACGAGGCCCATCCTGAGGAGTTTCGCAGACCGGAAATGCGCCGAGCCCGACACATCCTCGTCGCGAGCAAGGCAGACGCCGAAGAGGTCCTCGAGGCGCTGAAGACCGGGGAGAAGAAGACATTCCGGGCGTTGGCCAAGGAGCGAAGCCTCGATACGGAAACCAACATCCGCGGCGGCGACCTTCTCTACTTCACCGCAGACGGCAGCGTCGTCGGCAGAGAGGCGAGCGGCAAGATCGACCCTACTCTCGCCAAAGCCGCGTTCTCGCTGAAGGACACCGGAGACTTGTCTGGCCCGCTCGATCTCGGTGATGGCAAGTGGAGCGTCCTCGAGCTCACCGGGATTCGACCCGAGCGAGTCCGATCGCTGGAGCAGGCCAGCGGCAACATCCGGCGCAGGCTCTGGCGCGACGAGCGAGAGGCCACCCTCGACGCCTTCATCGCCAAGCTTCGCACGGAGCTCGAGCCGGAGGTGTACCCCGAGCGCATGGACGCGATCGTGCTTCCGGCCGCCTCCGAGCCCGTCGAAGCCCCGAAGCAGTAGCCGCGCCGTCCCGAAGGCGCGCCGGGGACTTGCCTTTTGCCGCATCCCCGACTAAATGAATGTTCATTCATTTTCTCAGAGCGAGGCATCCATGTCGTCCACTTTTCAGCCGTTCAAGGAAGAGCACCAGATCTTCCGCCAGCAAGTTCGGACCTTCGTCGAGAGCGAGCTGGCCCCCAAAGTCGATCAATGGGAGCAGGAGAAGATCTTCCCAAACTCCGTCTTCAAGCGCGCCGGGGATCTCGGGATCCTGGGAGCTCACTACCCCGAAGATGTCGGTGGAGGCGGCGGTGACTTCTGGATGAGCGTGGTGAAATCGGAGGAGCTCGCCCGCTGCGGCTCCGCCGGTGTGACGATGGGCTTGTTGGTGCAGGCCGACATGGCGACACCGGTGATCAATGACCTCGGATCCCGCGAGGTGAAGGACGAGTTCCTGGCGCCGGCGATCCGCGGCGACAAGGTTGCGGCTCTCGGCGTGAGTGAGCCCGGAGCGGGCTCGGATGTCGCGGGGCTCCGCACGACCGCGCGCAAGGTCGGTGATGACTACGTCATCAACGGCTCCAAGACCTACATCACCAACGGTACACGCGCGGACTTCGTGACCTTGATGGTCAAGACGGACCCGGAAGCCGGTCATAGCGGCATTTCGATCATCGTGTGCCCGACGGACGTCAAGGGATTCAGCATCTCGAAGAAGCTCGAGAAGGCCGGCAACTGGGCGAGTGACACCGCGGAGCTGTTCTTCGAGGACGTGCGAGTGCCACAGCGATACCTGCTAGGGCAAGAAGGCATGGGTTTCGTCTATCTCATGCAGAACTTTCAGTCCGAGCGGCTCGTAGGCTGTGTGAGCGGTCTCGCCGGCTCGAAGTTGGCTCTCGATCGTTCCGTCCAATACGGGCGTGAGCGCGTTGCGTTTGGAAAGCCGCTGATCAAGCGCGAGTATTGGCAACAGAAGTTCGTGGACCTCTACACCAAGTACGAAGCTGCGAAGGCGCTGACGTACAACGCCTGCGCGGCGTACAACGAGGACAAGTACGTCAACCAGGGCATGCTCTCCATGGAGACCACACGCATCGTGTCCATGGCAAAGGCGTATGTCGGCGATGTGACGGCAGAAATCATGGACCAGTGCGTTCAGTTCCACGGAGGCATGGGATATCTCGAGGAGCTCTGGGTCGCGCGCGCGTGGCGCGACGCCCGCCTCTTCCGCATTGGCGGAGGCGCCACGGAGGTCATGAGGTACGCGATCGCCAAGATCATGGGTTTCTGACGCCCCGGTTTTCTGGCGCCGAGCCGCTGAATCACGCAGTCTCGGGTTCATGCGGTACTTCTTGCTGATCGCCGTGCTCGTGGTCGGGTGCGGAGAGTCGTCAGGCGCCCCTGCCGTGCAGAGCGGAGGTGGCGGCCCGGTCAACGTGACCGGCACGAACGGCTCCGGCGGCTCTGATGGGACCGGCGGCGTCGGCGGCGCCGGCGGCATGGGCGGCGCGGGCGGCATGGCCGTGGGCGCTTGCGACAACCCCTCGGACCTCGAGGCATTGGCGG
>Ga0209536_100016376_pt1 | contig 10544 bp, 7 predicted proteins | sample DeeMarSeWOR28_12_FD_187461 | JGI IMG/M metagenome (GOLD analysis project Ga0209536, IMG submission 187461) | Marine sediment microbial communities from White Oak River estuary, North Carolina - WOR-2-8_12 (SPAdes) (version 2) | ecosystem: Environmental > Aquatic > Marine > Intertidal zone >...
ATTTTTTCCTTTTGAGAGCGCGCCATGCGGGCGTAAACCCGACTGCCCATGTAACGAGTGCCGTACACTGGGGGCTCCTCCAGTGCAAAAGAAACAAATTTGATTGCCAAATCAGGAGCGTCGTTATCCGCCTTTTGGGACAGCAGCCGGGCGACTTCCAGTTGCACAGCAATTGCGCTGGCATTATCATCGGCGCCGACGGTGCCGCTGACCGAGTCATAATGCGCTCCCAGCAGAAAGCGCCGCTGGGGGTTTTCGCGAAACGAAATCTCGGTAATGACATTATCCACCGGCAGTTGGGCGTAGGAATAGGCCTGCCGGTCGACCGCCAGGCCGATGTCACGGTAAAACGATGTGATGTAAGCTGCTGTTTTTTCTAAATTCTCAGGCCTGCTGACGCTGCGCTCACCGATGGTCACGGTAAGGGCGTGCAGATGGTCCCGCAGCCGCTGTTGGATTTGTTGGCGGTCAACCATAACGCTGTCCCTGTTATCGGCATGGAGATTTTGCATTAGAGTCCATCCAAGTATAACAGCAATAATGAAACTCACGGTTGAAAATTTGATCAGCATCTTTATACTGGCAATCGTGAATGATTTTTCTTTAAAAGAGCTTCACCGATGGGACCTGACACCGCAAGAGGCTATTGCGCTGCAAACCAAGCTTGCCCGCCGGGTCATTCGCAAAGCGGACATCCAACTTCAGAATCTCGATACCATAGCCGGTATCGACACCGCTTATCGCCATCACAGGGCCTGTGCCGCAGTGGTGGTCTTCAGCCTTGAAGATCTGAAAATTTTGGATGAAGTGGTAGCCGTGCTTCCGGCCCGGTTTCCCTATGTTACCGGCCTGCTTGCGTTTCGTGAGGGCCCGGTGATTCTGGAAGCGCTCAGACGCCTGAAGATCTCACCGGATGTTCTGATGTTCGATGGTCAGGGAATCGCGCACCCGCGCCGTTTTGGCCTGGCCAGCCATATCGGGCTGCTCACCGATACCCCGGCCATCGGCTGCGCCAAAACCCCGCTGATCGGAGAATATCTGGAGCCACAACGCGCCAAAGGGAGCACTGCCAACCTGACGGATGCCGGTGAAACCATCGGCGCGGTGATCCGCACCCGCGCAGGCGTTAAACCCGTATTCGTGTCCATCGGACACCGCATGGATTTAGACAGCTGCATCCGGATTGTCCTGAAATCCTGCCGGGGCTATCGCCTGCCCGAGCCCCTGCGCCGCGCCGATCATCTCTCGCGAAAAAGTTGACCTCAGTTTAATCCATATGGATATTAACCACGAAGGACACGAAGAACACGAAGAATGACATCCAAAGAGTATGGAGTAGCCCTTCCAGAGCTTCGTGTTCTTCGTGGTGAGAAAAACAAATTTATCACAGAAACATGAAAGAACGAAAACACGAAAAATCAAAATTAAATTTCGTGATTCCAAATTTTCGTGCTTTCGTGGTAAAAAATCACCTATTCATCAAGTCTTCTATTTCTTCGGCTTCGCGCGGAATGTTTTTGGTTAGATCAACCGGGCCTTTTGAGGTGATGAGGATATCATTTTCAATGCGGACCCCGATGGCCTCCTCTTGGATATAAATCCCCGGCTCGCAGGTAAACACCATTCCGGATACAAACTTACGGTGTCGATCACCGTAATCATGTACATCCAGCCCCAGATGATGGGAGGTACCGTGGGGAAAAAATTTCTTATAGAGCGGTTCGTCTTTGGATTGCTTTTTAACGTCCGCGCTCTTCAACACACCCAAGCGAATCAGCGCGGCTTCCATTAATTTGACCACCGCATCTTGATATTTTTCGAGCGTATTGCCCGGTTTGAGCATCTTAATGGCCGCCTTTTGAATCTTAAGCACCGCATTGTAAACCTCTTTTTGTCTTTTGGAAAACTTCCCGCTGACCGGAAGCGTGCGGGTGACATCCGCAGCGTAATTGGCATATTCGGCTCCAAAATCGATGAGCACGAGATCACCCTTGCGGCATTGTTTGTCATTTTTGACATAATGCAGAGTACAGGCATCGATTCCGGAAGCCACGATGGTTTCGTAGGCCGGGCCCCGGGACCGATTGCGCATGAACTCATGCACAATTTCAGCTTCGATCTCATACTCCCACACTCCGGGTTTAATAAACCCCAGCAGGCGCCGAAAGGCCTTTTCGGTGATGCCGACGGCCGATTTTATCAGCTCGATCTCGGCCGGGGATTTGACGGCCCGCAAATGGTTCATAATGGGTGCCACCCGTTCATAATGGTGCAGCGGAAATGCCTGCCGGCACCATTTCAGAAAGCGCATGTCCCGGGTTTCGACAATATCCAGCGCGCGTAAGTGCTCATTGGTGTTTAAGTAAATATGTTCAGATTCGATGATCAGGGGTCGCAGGATCGTATTCAATTCATTTGTCCAGTGCACCGTTTGGATACTGGAAATTTCCTGTGCTTCAGCCTTGGTAAATTTGTGGCCCTCCCAGGTGGCAATCTGCTCATTGGTTTCCCTGACAAACAGAATTTCCCTTTGCTTTTTGTCGGGCGCATCCGGACAAATTACCAGCACCGTTTCTTCCTGATCGATGCCGCTCAGATAAAAGATGTCGCTCTGCTGGACAAACGGTTGGGTGCCGTCGGCACTGGTGGGCATCACATCATTGGAGTTGAAAATCGCAATGGATTTTGGTTTGAGTTGCTTGCTGAAACGCTGCCGATTTTTCACAAATAAGCGAGAATCAATTTTCGGATTTATCATATCGGTTTATCCTTCAAAGCAATCTCAAATTTTCAGGTTGAGCCCGTTGCCCGTTTTCCCGTTGGCCGGTTAAATGAGGAAAATCAGAAATGCCATTTCAGTAATGCTACTGTTTTAATTAGAACCTATCTAAAAAATAGTAGCTCACGCTCAAGGGTCCGCCTGCGGCGGATTAGATGCATTTTTGAGATAGGTTCTACATAAGATGCAGAGTTGGAAGTGTCAAGCAAACAATCCGGGGATGAATTCTGTAATGAAAGAATTGCGATAAATAGGTATAAAAAAGAATAATTTTCATACCATTACCTTTCAGATTCAAGATCGAGGCTAAAACTTCAAAGCGGGCATGTTTTTTTCCGATAAGCGATATGCGGATAATTTACCACCTAATTTGACAGTGATCCGATATTTGGGATGATATGCACGTCGGTGTTTTGGTTGGCTATAGGGTTGGCCACATTCCAAATATCGGATCACCAGTGCTTTATTATTCATATCGCTTATCGGAAAATGACATGACCGAATCTAAACTCAGATGATGTCTCTGGAAAACAACACAGGACGTCATAAAAAAAGCGCCTGAGGCTAAAAAGCATATTATTGATTTAAAAACCCCAGACGCTTTTGCTGCTTTTAATGTAAGGTGAGCTAAAATAGTACCAAAGGATATACTTTAATCACCGCGTCAAACTTGGCTTTTTTGTGATCTTCGCCGGTCTCAGTTTCAACGCCTTGCTCGCCCTCGACAATCGTTAAGATTGTCTTCAAGGGATAGCTGTACTGAACTTTTTTCTCTTTTACCATGACACTGAAAAATTCTTCATTGGCTTCAACCAGCTCGGCTTCCTTAATTTCAGCCGAATTATCATAGTTTATGCCAATGGCCTTGCCCTTGTATCTTTTGAGCAGTTCCAAAAGCTTGATATGGTTGCTCTGACCCACTGCGGCCACCTGCACATCTGCGGCAGATGCCTCAGCCTGAGCCTGGGCTTCCTTTTGCTTTTTCAACGCATCTGTTTTGGCCCAGTTTGCCTTCTGCTTTTTGAGAGCCATTGCTCTGGCCTGGGCGGCTTTCTTTTTCTTTAAGGCCTCGGCTTTGGCCTGAGCTGCTTTTTGCTTCTTTAACGCTTCGGCTTTGGCCTGAGCCAATTTTTTCTTTTTCAGCGCTGCTGCTTTGGCTTGCGCCGCTTTTTCTTTTTTACGCGCTTCGGCTTTAAGTAAGGCTTCCTGTTGCTTTATGAGGGCTTCCTGCCTGGCCTTCTGCGGTTCCTGGTTGGCCTCAGCGTCGACTTCGGCCTTTTCCGTGGCCATTTCTTGCGATGTCGGTCCATTGGCATGCGTTTCCGTTCCGGCTGCAGCGTTTTCGTCTGGTGCTACCTCAGATGTTGCTTCCAATTGTATTACCGGTTCATCCGGCTGAATATCATCCGTTAATATTAAATCATCCTCGGCTTTGGCCGGCTCAGCCACTCGGTCATTTGCGGCTTCAGATTCGACAGATGCTTCAGGCGCCGTTTGCTTTTTTTCAGATTCCGGATTTAAGAGGCTTTCCGATGATGCTTCTGTCGCCATGGACTCGGCTTTAGATTCTTTGGCCGCCGGTTCATCCGCTTTTGAATCCGGACTGTCTTTTCCGGTAGAGACAGAATTATCGGCTTCAGTAGACTCATTTGCCGTTTTTTGAAAATCGCTTGCTGGTTCATCAGGTTTCTCAGCCGTCGCGTCAGCAGTCGGTTTAGCTGGTTCATCGGCTTTGGCATCTGTTAAATTAGGTGCTTCACCTTCCATCGGTTCGATCACTGTCTCCAAGGCGGTTTCGATGCTCTCCAGATCAATTTCCGATTTTTGCTCGTCTTTTGGCTCTTCCGGTTTGGATGGCTCGGAATCTGGCAATTGGGCATCTACTGGCGGAAGCTCTTCCCTTCTAGGAATCCGGATTTCGACAGTGTCTTCGTGTGGATCCGGCCGTTTGATGGCTTCATTGTCAAGTGCGGCCAGCGCCTCAGGCGGTTGCGTCTCATCGAGGATGGCCTCAGCCGCTTCGATGGATTTTCTTTTTGCATCATCCAGTGCTGCTGCAGCTGCTATCATGGCGGGATCTTTTACAAAAATAATCCCACACTGAACACAAGCGTCTGCAAGAATATCATTTGCAAGACCGCATTGGGGGCAAGTGATCTGATTTTCTTCCATTTTTCGCAACTCCTTTCGCTCTGCGAATCTGAATTTGATCTTTCCGGCAGCCTATTAGGTGCGGTGAAGTGATTTCGAGCGCGTATTGTTTCCGGTATTATTACCGGATTATATTGACATTATCGGTTCAAGCCGACTTTTTCTTAAATAATATGTTGGTTTATCCCCTATTTAATTTGGCTGGCACTGGCATCCCGAGCCGCATTTGTGTGATTATAGATATGATTACAGCATATTATGAACTTACACGCGCCAACGGTAAGGTGATGCGGGGTGATTGAAAGCAATGATTTTTTATGGTATCAGCTGGCAGCTTTATAAGTATGATTAAGAGGATCTAAACACAGAAGGAGAATTACTTATGGCACTGGAAGTTAGCTTTTCGGGAGGCAAAAAAGTCGACGCTGCCTTTAAAGGCTTTACAATCAAAACCGATCAAAGCGAAAAAGATGGCGGGGAAGGATCAGCACCGACACCTACTTTTCTGTTTTTTGCCTCGCTGGGCACCTGTGCGGGTCTTTACGCCCTCAATTTTTGTGAAAAGCGTAAAATCGACACCACCCAGTTAAAACTTGTGCTGGATTTTGAAACGCATCCAAAAACCCACATGGTCACGAAAATCATCATGAATCTCACACTACCGCCGGATTTTCCCGAAAAATACAAACCGGCCATCATCAAGGCCATGAATCTGTGCTATGTCAAAAAACACCTGCATGAGCCCCCGGAATTTGAAACCATCACTCAACACGCGGATTAATCTGTGCCTGTATCTTGTATGAAAATTCATGAGATGAAAGCCTCCGGCCCGTGCAAAGTTCAGGTACTAAACCTAACAGGTAACCCGCCATGCCAACAGAACCTAGTTCTGAAACGACCACAGGCTCTGCTTCTCGTTTAATTATGAGTGTTGTGGTGACCACCCTTTGCCGCCTGGTGCTCAATACCGCGCGCCGGTTTGCCTATCCCTTTGCACCGGCACTGAGCCGTGGCCTGGGCGTTCCCTTGACGGCCATTACCTCATTGATTGCGATCAATCAGGCTACGGCGGTTCTGGGACTGTTTTTCGGACCGATCGCAGATCGTCTGGGATATCGCTTAATGATGCTCAGCGGAATGACGATGCTGGTGGCCGGGATGTTCGCCGCGGGCCTGTTTCCGTTTTACGGGGTGCTTCTGGTCGCCTTATTTTTAGCCGGCCTGGGAAAAAGCATTTTTGACCCGGCCCTGCAGGCTTATGTCAGCGAACGCGTCCCGTTTCATCGCCGGGGTCTGGCCATCGGTTTTCTCGAATTCAGTTGGGCGGGCAGCACCCTGCTGGGCATACCGCTGATTGCGCTTCTGATCGACCGTCTGGGTTGGCGGGCCCCTTTTTTTACAATGGGCGGTCTGGGTATTTTGGGCATTCTGGCGCTCAGAATCATCATCGAAAAAGGTCGGCGCCATCCGGCGCCCGGCCAATCGTCACCGTTGTTCAAGGGTGCCTGGCGACACCTCATGCAGGAACGTGCCGCCCTTGGGGCGCTTTCTTTTGCCTTCTGGATTAGCGTGGCAAATGACAATTTGTTTGTTGTCTACGGGGCCTGGTTGGAAAAACAGTTTAATTTGAGCATTGTGGCCTTAGGCCTGGGAACGAGCGTTATCGGTGTTGCCGAATTGGCCGGTGAATCGTTGACGGCCGCACTGGCCGATCGCCTGGGGCTGAAACGATCGGTGATCGGTGGCATGGCGGCCTGCTTGATCTGCTACGGCATCCTGCCGTATCTGGGACAAACTTTAGGGATGGCGTTAACAGGGCTGTTTATTATATTTCTGACCTTTGAGTTTACGATCGTCACCAGCCTCTCTCTGTTCACCGAACTGATTCCCACATCGCGGGCAACGATGATGGCCAGTTATCTGGCATCGGCCGGGGTCGGTCGGGTGGTCGGCGCGCTGATCGGGGGCCCCATATGGCTGGCCGGCGGCATTTACGCCACGGCCTTGGTTTCAGCCGCAATCAGCGCTGTGGCGCTGATCTCCCTCGTCTGGGGATTGCGCGGCTGGCACAAGCCCAATTGAGAGCTTCGCTCTGATTTGGGCGTTATTGGTTATGGGTTATTCGTTAATTGTTAGAAATTATTGTTTCAGCGCTTAAATGGATTACCTTTTCTGTATGCTGAAAAAAATTTTAAAATATTCCCTCTTTATAATTATTCTGGTCGGCGTGGTGCTGGCAATTTACGGCTGGCACCTGTTCGGCCAGGTTGAACAACGCTTTTCCGCCCGGCGCTGGAGCATTCCCTCGACCGTCTATTCGGATACAAACCTTTTATACCCGGGGCAGCACATCCGCCTATCACTGTTGAGTGAGAAGCTTTCGAATTTAGGGTATCACCAAGTGAACCGTCTGCCTTCCCAAAAGGGCGAAATTCGGATGGGGACGCAGGCACTGGATATTTTTTTAAACGATCTGAAAACCCCCTGGACCGATCGCGCTGGATTTTTGGCGCAAATTAGCTTCAGCCAGGACAGAATCGGGATGATTCGCCGAATCGACAACGGTGAGCCGATCCCCATCCTGGAATTAGAGCCCGAAGAAATCATGCAGTTTTTTGGTCAGGAGCGCGAACGGCGCCAACTGATTTCAATCGAACAGGTCCCCGAACATCAGATTCAGGCCATACTGGCGGCGGAAGACCACCGTTTTTTTCAACATCATGGCGTTGATTGGCGCGGCATTCTGCGGGCCATGCTGACCAACCTGCGCCACGGCACCATTCGCCAGGGCGGCTCGACGATAACACAGCAGCTGGCCAAAAATTACTTTCTGACACCGGAGCGAACGTTTACCCGCAAATTAAAAGAACTCATTCTGGCGCTGATCATCGAATTCAGATATAACAAACGCGAAATCTTAGAGATTTACTTGAATGAAATCTATCTCGGGCAAAAGGGCTCGGTGGCCATCAGCGGCATCGGTGAAGCATCTTATTTTTATTTCGGCAAACCGGTTAAGAAACTGACGCTCTCTGAGGCCGCCGTCATGGCCGGGCTCATAAAAGCGCCCAATCATTATTCGCCTTATCGCGATGTGGCCCGCTGCCGGAGCCGCAGAGACGCGGTTTTAAATGCCATGCACCGCTGGGAATGGATTTCCCAAACACAACTCGAAGACGCGCTCATACAGCCCATCAAAGCGGTCGGGTTTATTGTGGCTGAGAAAAAAGCACCCTATTTTATTGATTACCTATCCCAACAGCTGAACACCCTCTATCGCCCGGAAGACCTTGCCAGTCTTGGGCTTTCCATTTACACCACCCTGGACACTCAGGTACAGATGGCCGCCGAAGAGGCCCTGGCAAAGGGCCTGACGCGCTTGGAGAAATCAAAACCAGCCCTGCAGCGCACAGTCCCTGAAGAAAAACTTCAGGGCGCCATCATTGTCATGCAGCCCAAAACCGGCCACATCCTGGCCCTGGTGGGCGGCCGCGATTACAGTGTCAGCCAGTTTAATCGCGTCACCCAGGCGCGCCGTCAACCCGGAAGTGCCTTTAAACCAATGGTTTATCTGACCAGTCTGGAACAATTTACGCCGACAACGTTGTTGTCAAACGATCCGAAATCCTACACCGTAAATGGGAAGCAATGGGAACCGCAGAACTTTGAAACGGTGACCGAGTACACGGTCAGTTTGCAGGATGCCCTCAAAAAATCTTACAATCTGGCCACCGTCGACCTGGCCATGAAGACCGGTCTTGACCGGATTGTCGATTTGGCCGCCAAGTTTAATTTTTCGACACCGATTAAACCTTACCCTTCGCTGGCCCTGGGTGCCTTTGAGGTCATCCCGCTGGAGCTGGCCCGGGCCTATTGTGTATTTGCCGCCGAGGGCGTACAACCCTACCCATTATCTTTAAAGGGTGTTGTGGACGAAAACGATCGCATTCTTGAGCATCAACATCTGAAGATCGAGCGCTTGATCCCGCCGGCCGAAGCATTTATCATGACCAGCATGCTGCAGGGCGTGGTCAAGGAAGGCACCGCCCGTTCGCTGCAACGGCGGGGTGTGACCTGGCCGGTGGCCGGCAAGACCGGAACGACCAATGATTTTAGAGACGCCTGGTTTGCGGGTTATACACCGGATATTCTTGCTCTGGTCTGGGTGGGCTTTGACAACGGGGACTCGATTAAGGCCACCGGCGCAGCAGCCGCGCTGCCGATCTGGGCCGATCTGATGAAGGCGATTCCCCAATACCGATCTGAAATCGAATTTAAGGCCCCGCAGGGTGTTGAACGCATTTTGGTTTGCCCGGTCACCGGTCGGCTTGCCGTTGGTGGCTGCCCCGATCCGGTGGAGATCTATTTCCTGACAGGTCGCACGCCGGATGGCAAATGCACCTTGCACGCGAAAGGCGGCATTGCCGGCAAAATCATCGAGGGGGTAAAGGGGCTCATCAATGACGAATAAAGCCACGTACAACATTTGCCTGATCTTCCTGGCTGCAATGCTGATGGGATGTCCCAAACCGCCCTTAAAAGGTGATCCTTCTGAAGCAGATGCCATCACCCAACCCGAGGAAACACCTCAAGAAAACCCGCGGGCGATAGCCTCGCTGCAATTGACCGACCAGGGGCGCCGTCTGGTGGAGGAGCGCCAGCCGGATCGTGCCATCCGGGTATTGGAACAGGCGGTCAGCCTCCATCCCACCAATGGCCAGAATTATTACTACCTGGCCGAGGCCTGGCTGCTGAAAGGCTTCGCGGATCAGGCCAAAGAGTTCAACCACCTGGCGGAAATCCACCTGAAGGATGACAATCAGTGGATAATACGGGTGGCGGAGCAGGCGGATAGGATCGCCGAATTGGAGAAGTAGGAGCTATTTTATAAAGGTTGAGCCCGTTACCCGTTAGCCCGTTTACCGGTTATCGAATTACCGCAGATGCTCTCTGATCCTAACCGGCTCAATCCGCCGGAGGCGGACTCAACTGGCTAACCTAAAAAGGAGATACACACATGACTGAGGCAGAAATTACCGTATACGGTGCCCATTGGTGCCCGGACTGCCGGCGCAGCAAGCAGTTTCTGGGCGAACACCAGATCCCCTACAACTGGGTGGATATTGAACAGGACCAGGAAGCCGAACAGTTTGTGATCGAAAAAAACGACGGCAAGCGGATCATTCCGACCATAACATTTGCCGACGGCTCTTTTCTGGTGGAGCCCAGCAATGCCGAGCTGGCCGCCAAACTGGGGCTCAAGACCAAAGCCGCCCGCAGCCACTACGATCTGATCGTTTTAGGCGGCGGGCCCGCCGGCCTGACGGCGGCTCTGTATACGGCCCGCGAAGCCATCGACACCCTGGTGATCGAACGCGCCGCCTTTGGCGGCCAGGCCGCCGGGACCGAAAAACTGGACAACATGCCCGGGTTTCCGGATGGTGTGGCCGGGATCGAGTTTTCCGAGCGCCTGCGCCGGCAGGCCGAACGTTTCGACGTCGAGCTGCTGCAGGCCCAGCAGATTGCCGGCATTCACCGCCATGACAATTACCACTGCGTCACCACCGAAGACGGCAGCCAGTACAGTGCCGACGCGCTGCTGGTCGCCACCGGC
>Ga0209536_100016378_pt1 | contig 10544 bp, 8 predicted proteins | sample DeeMarSeWOR28_12_FD_187461 | JGI IMG/M metagenome (GOLD analysis project Ga0209536, IMG submission 187461) | Marine sediment microbial communities from White Oak River estuary, North Carolina - WOR-2-8_12 (SPAdes) (version 2) | ecosystem: Environmental > Aquatic > Marine > Intertidal zone >...
AGGGGCAGTCTCAATAATAGTTACTACATTAGCTGTTAATTTAAGGCACTTTTTAATGAGTTCAGTGTTGGCTCTCCACTTAGGTGGTGTCAGGAACAGAATTTTGTCTCTGTTTGCCTATGGGATTACCGATGAAAGCTTTGCAGTCAATCTTTCTAAGTTCAGGGATGGCAATTGGGACATAAAGCAGGGATTCGTGGTAAATCAAGTAACAAACCTCACATGGGTCACAAGCACAATAATAGGTGGATATGGTGGGCAGTTCATATCTGCAAAAGCCTTTGGTATTGATTACGCCCTTATTGCCATGTTTATCGGCCTTCTTATACTTCAACTCAAAGGAGGAAGATACATTGTGACAGCAATTATCGCTGGATCTTTGGCAATAGTCTTATCACTGATACTTCCAGGTAATTTGTATATCGTGCTGGCTTCAATTCTGGCAGCAACACTAAGCGTTGTATTTATCAAAAGGGTTAAAGTAGTTTAAACAATGTTTGGTAGCGAATATGTTATTATTGTCCTTGGTATGAGTCTGGTTACTTACCTACCTAGGTTGATTCCGCTCTTTGCTCTGGCAACACGTAACCTGCCTAACTGGCTTATTGAATGGCTCGATTTGATTCCGGTAGCTATATTTAGTGCCCTTCTCTTACCATTGCTAGTGACTGCCGGTGATCCGAAACATCTAGATTTGTTTCGACCTGAGTTAATTGTAGCCATTCCAACATTTCTCTTTGCACTAAAGACAAAATCGCTGAGTGGAACTGTGATTTTAGGCATGCTTCTTTTCTGGGGTATAAGTAAGGTTATATAGGAAAATGGTAATACCTTTCTACTAATTTATATTTACTCCACTTTTCGCATGATTGTACCCTTTCTGTTTGTTGGCGTGGAGCGACGATTGAGAAAAGGAGGCTTTGTATTAATTATATCTAAGGCTCTACTATATGAGCTACTTAATGGCATACAATTTTCCATCGTGTGAGCCTATATATACCGTCCCGTCTGCTATGGCAGGGGATGATGTGATCTTGCTTCCAGTGACAATGTCCCAAAGCTTGTCACCAGTGACAGTATCCAGGGCATAGAGGTGGCCATCTTCGCTACCTAAATAGATTGTTGTGTCTACTACTGCAGGCGAGGAGCTTATTGTATCCCCTGCTTCAAATATCCATCGTTTTTCTTGACTCTGAATATCTATGGAGAATAATTTATTGCCTGAGCCTATATATAGTAAGCCCTCGCTTACAACGGGAGAGGACTTGGCTATTGCCCCTAACTCAAGGTACCACAGAAAGCCGGATGGGAGTGGGGGGTTAGGTATATAGGCGTATATATGATACGTTCTCCACCAGTGTAAGAATTCATGTTCCCAGGGCCAATTATTAGCATTAGCGTCAACAGCATATAACCTACCTTGGGAAGTGCCGAAATATACGACTTCATCACTGACTGCTGGAGAGCAGACAACTTTGGGGTACGCCCGAAATTGCAGGAAAAGCCTTCCACTAAGTGCATGTAAAGCATAGCAGAAACCATCCTGTGACCCGATATAGACGATACCATTTGCTACCGCCGGTGAAGAGGTAACATAGCTTCCTGTCTCGAAACGCCAGAGCTTTGTCCCCTTGACTGCATCAAGTGCATAGACGCAATAATCATCGGCACCAAAGTAAACTATGCCATCGGCTACTGCGGGGGAGGACTGAATGACATACTTTGTCTTGAAATCCCACAGTTTCTCACCTGTAGAAGCGTCAAGCGCATATAGCCTGCTGTCGTTTGAGCCAAAATAGACTACACCATTAGCCACAGCTGGTGACGACTTTACCAAGCTGCCTGTCCTAAATTCCCATAGTTTGGTGCCAGTTGCCGCGTCTAAGGCGTAGAGCTTATAGTCATTGGAGCCGAAGTAGACGGTACCGTTCGCTATCGCTGGCGATGATTGGATTGCGTCGCCTGTATCAAAAACCCAACTTAGTGTACCTTGAGGTAAGATACCATTCGGATTAGTGCTACCGGAGTGAACTAAGTCGTGGCGAAACATAGACCATTCTCCGATACGGGAGTTGGAATTTAGGCCTTTAGGTGGCCCAAATATCATGTATCCGAAGTGATAGGCAAAGAGCAATAAAATCACCAGGGCAAGGACGCTGACAGTAGTTATCCTAATTACCTTCTGGCGTTTTAAAAAGGCTAGGCTGTTTTGTTCTGACCTAAGCCTCCATTCTATGAAGTTATTTACCATACCAACCTTTGTAGTTATACTAAGACTCTTGTATGATGACTGTCAATGCCTTAAAGAGAGATGAACTTATCTGGACTTAGGATATATTGGCAACTTCGGCGATGGAAGATGTTAATTAGACACCTTAGGGGATACATTAACAGAATGTTGATTCTAGAAAAAGGAACCTTTTTGCTCCCTTAAAAGAGAAAGTAACCATGATTGGGAGTTAGGTTGCCTTTTCACTGATTACTTTCATAATCTCATATAGTTTCACAGAGATTAATCAAAACCATTATCCCCTTTTCTAATTATATTTTTATACATTTTTATGATTTCAAAAATGCAAATAGTGACACCTTGCAGGCTCTTTTATAAATTACGATTTTATAATAATTAGGCTCGGAAGTTTATAATTTGAGGTTTTTAAAAACAATGGATTGCTTATGGTAATAATAGAGATACACCATCTAATATATAGAGATCATTCTATTAACTTTAGGATAATACAGGATTGAGGAAGCTTATGGTGTAGAATACTAATGACATGATGATTAACAGTACTGTTATGAAACACCATATTAATAAAGAAAGCCATGCTTGTTTGAGAGCAATGGCGAAATGAATGACACCCTGACTGTGGATCATGTGTGCTTGTCTTACTTCGCCTTTCGAAATAATAACCTAATAAGCGTTCATTTATTAATCTGTATAGTCCTTGGAACCTGTACTGCCCTAACTTAATAACGGAAATACATTTGCTATCTGGGTCTTGGAAATTTCTATATTAATTTCCCTCAGACTAATTACTAGGCACAGGTCATACGTTTTGCTTGGGAAACTTGAAATTGTCCGAATAACAATTCCAAGTCTTATGTTTGTACTTATCTAAGGGCAAAGGCACATATTGAAAATTTAGCTTTCCATCCAAGTTATTAACCTTAATCCACTTAAGCCAGTTAGTATCATCACGCACCGGGTAGTCCTCCCTGTAGTGAGAAGCACGGCTCTCTTTCCTCATCAAGGATGCCCTCAGAACTAACTCGGCGATAAGAACCATGCTATGTATCCCCTTTAATTTCGCCAGACGATGTAAATCAGGAGCCCCTGCTTGGGGTAATATCGTACTACGGATTTCCTCAACCTTTTTTAGTGCATGAGTCAAATTCGTTTCGTTCTTCAATATAAACACGGGGAAAATGACACTCTGAAGCTCCCTCAGAACTTCTTCTGGGTCAATACCAGTTTTACCTAAAAGCGCATAGGTAGCTTGTTTAAGCTCGATGATATTACAATCATTGATCCGGGCTGGCATTGACTCTGAGTTTGCGTAGATACCGGCGCTCTCCCCTGCCCATTTACCAAAGGCAGCTGTTTTACAGATACTCCAACCGCCGAAATAAATCCCCGGATCTACATTTCTCAATATACCAGCCACGAATAACCCCGGTACTGTTGTCCTCATCTCATGATCGCTATAGACGAAACTGTTTGTCCATGGAGTCGCAGTCCATTCCTGTCTCTCCTCGAATGGTCTAATGCCCGCTTTCAGAAGCTGCTGGTACATTAATGCCGTCCAGCCCTCTGCTGGTGTCATTAGCTTCTTATCTTCGGGTCTCATGTCACTACAATCAAGGTAGAATGGATATCTGCCTGCCCTTGCTTCCATTGCCATTGCCCTGGCAATAAAATTATAATCGCAGTTGCTCTTAAAGATGGGTGAGTATCTGTCCATGAAGTGTTCACCCTGTTCATTAACGAACACTGCTCCTAGTGGGAGCAAAAAAGTGACTCCCTCCCATCGAAACTTCTTGGGAATAATCCACATCGTTATGAACTCAAGATTAAATAAATCTGCACCAGAGTTAAAGGCCAGTTCTATACCCTCCCCACAGCACATGTGTGTGTCCTCGTAGCCACCACGGAAGGAACATCCCCCGGCAGCAAGAATAACCGCCTTAGCTTTAAAGATATAGAATTTCTCCTCTCTTATATTGAAGCCAACCGCACCGATAACTTTATTATCCTGCTTAATTAGGTCGGTAATGTACAGACGGCTTAAGTATTTAACTCCCAATTTATTAGCTTCTCCAGCAAGTCCCCGCATCATGTCTCTTCCGCCAGCACCGGACGGCTTGCCAATATAGCAGGCATTATGTTGGAGTCCCCGTTGGGGAATGTACTTTAGCTTGCCATCTTCTTCCTCAAATCCAACCCCCATTTCCCGAAAATCTTCTAACCGGTCCCATGACTGTCTCAATATCTTCTCAACAAGATCCTGTTCGTACAGCCCATCACCTAAAGAGACAATATCTTTCACATATTCATCAACATTTACTCCTGGTGGCAGCGCTTGCAAGTTTCCTCCGGAGAAGTAACCCTCCCCGGCATAACCTATTGGTGGACCTTTATCCACGATAAGTACATTTTCAATAAAATCCCTGGCTCTGTTTGCCGCCCAAAGACCCGAAAGTCCACCACCAATTACCAGAACATCGGTTTCAATTACCTCACCTAATCGATCTAAATCAGGCATTATCATTAGCCCCTTGATGAAATACTATAGATGAGGGTGTGAACTCCGGAATGAAATTAACTTCTATAGCACCTTCTGGACAATTAAGAGCACATTCAAAGCAGGTCATGCAGTCTTCAAGATAGGCTATATATGCTTTACCATCAGAGGAGTCCAACCTCAGGACATCCATATTGCAAAGGTCGACACATATCCCGCAACCGGTGCAATTTGCTTTATTTATATTAGTTATCATGACCTATAATCCTGCTAGTTTAAGTATATTAATCCCGATTTTTCCCCAATTCCTGCATTTATCATCTCAAGGAGACTCCAAAATATCAACATTATATGTTATTATGGGAAACTGCTACACTACAAATACCTACCTCAAAATGAGTACTACATCCAAGTGAGTTTCTTGAAAATTCATGCTTATACCTAAATATATTCCTTTTTTATAGTATGTTTAATAATCAGGGGAGGAAAGGCAAGCCCCCAATATAATAGTGCACATAGAAATGATAATAGTCTTACTCTTAACGATACTTGACCAGCTAGTCTTGCTCGCCTCAACGATGATATATGTCAGACATAGGGCAAAGGACGATGATGGTCCGTACATTGCCCTACTTCTGCTAATTGAACTATTTCCTTAACGATTTACACAACACTATCTGGCTACACCGAGCACCTAAGTACATACAGACCGTCATGGAAGGTGTCCATAAAGATGTTCCCACGGTTGTCAACTATAATGTCCTCGGTGGTGGCAATCATCGGGCCTCGAGGACGAGCATGTAAACCAAAAGTAGGATCATCCTGGTCCATTATGTCTCCGTGAAGCCATTTCGTTGGATTCGGTGGTATGTAGTAGGCAATCTCCTTGGGAACAAACGGGTCGCTTATGTCGTAGATCCTTAGCCCCGCATGGAAATAACAGCAGTAAACACGGTCATTCCTGTCTTCCATGTCCGGATGGTCGTGCGGCTCATGCAGGTTATGCGGACCAAATGGTCCCGGGCAACCCAGCCCACAATCATTGAAATTCTTGTAGGGGAACCCCTCCGGCACCTCAGGATAGGGGAACGTGGAGATAAGTGTGGGATTAGTCGGGTCGGAGACGTCTACGATGCCAAATAATGCCATCGGCGGAACGGGCCATTTTTCCAGCACCTTCTTGGTAAATAGTGGAAACCTTTCACCCTCGCTGGTCATAATCGCATAGGGACGCTGAGATAGAGGCACTATTGTATGACACCAGGCACCACACGGCCCGCCCGCAAAGGGAGGGTTATGTTTGAGCTGGCCGACCAGCTGGGGTAGGGTGATGTCTGAGATATCAAGAATCAACATGCCAGAGGAACCCCATCCACCATAGACGAAATTACCTTTGACATAGGGTGGCCCATGATGCCCTGCCCATACGCCGAGAACCATTGCTTCCTTACTTTTAATATAAGCCTCGCGCTCGGCTGGTTTATAACCAGCGAGCCACTGCTTCTGCTGCCACCATCTGCCCACTTCTACCGGGTTTTCTGGGTCGTTAATGTCAACTATACGGTAGATCATACCAGCAAATCCCTTGCATGTTGATGAGAGATGAACATAGCGCCCACCATTGTAGAAAAATCTGTGAGTCATCCCGGTAGGCTCTCCTGTTGACCAATGAGACAGGAACCTAGGGTTTTCCGGGTCCTCTTTAACGTCGAAGATGTAAATCCCTTCAACACTTCTCTGCATCGAGGAGATCATGATACCGTCGGCGACCTGCATTTTGATAGTCCCCGTATCCGCCGGACCGTCTACGAATCGCACATACCTCAGGCTCGAAGGCTCGGTAACATCCATAATGTGCCAGCCTGAAACTGCCCGGCCGGTGAGATATAAGTAATACCGGTCGTTGGCCTTCTGTATGGCCATCTGAAATCCGGGTACTTCATTGAGATCATGGTAGGCAATAAGCTCCATATTTTTGATATAACCCTTGTTCTCTGCCATTTTCTGTATACTCCTTATATGATTATTGAATCTCTCTTACAATATGTTCAATCAACCACTTTTTAAGACTGCTATAGTGTTTTGTCGTGTGTTAAATTATAAACCTTCTGATGGATATGTCAATGAGTGAAAAGAAAACTAATACTGGATAAGCAATAACACCTTCACAATTGTAGAATGCCAATGGATGGTTAACTGATTCTTACTATTGATGTGTTAGATCCTTTAGTTGAGATATTAATTCTCAGATGATTTTCTCAATATCAAGGATCTTGCTTGGTGGTTTAGGAGGTCGTGCTAAGCACACGAGTAATGCAGCAACTGTGGTTAATATTGCAAGTGTTAAGAAGGCAATAATATAATTACCAGTAGTATCGTAAATCCAACCAGTAAAAACAGGAGTGGCAAATCCTATTGGTGAATTTATCACATTGGTAACTCCATGAATTGAAGCGAATGCCTTTCGTCCGAAGTAGCGGCCCTCTATTAAAATCCTAATAAGTATAACTGCCCCACTGCCAAAGCCAAACAGTATAAGAAAGAGATACGTCATAACTAAGGATTGATTTAAGAGGATAACGGTAATACCTATAGCCTGAAATAGAAACGCTCCTGCCAGTAGAAAACGCCAGTAGTTTACTCTAAGTCTATCGCAAAGAAATGCACTAAAGAACCTCGCTGGGATTTGGAAGAAGATCATTGTTGCCATCATGCTACCGGCTAAAGTTGCGTCAATACCAATATCGGTTAGAAAAGGAACAAGATGGATAGTAATAGCTCCATGTATCAACATCCCACCACACCAACCGACAGCTAGTATCCAGTAGTTTGGTGTTTTCAATGCTTGCCTTAAGGTAAATTCCACCTCTCCGGCAGTCTCCGTAGCATACTCTATGCCTTTGTTTATTATGGTGCTCCCGTTTGTTTCCAAGTCTGATCCAATTTGAGCACCATCAGGTAGTAATCCGTAGTATTCTGGGCGTTTTTGTTTTACAAAATACCATAGGAAGGGCAAACCAACAAAGATTACCCCAGCCCATATCAAGGTAGCAACCCGCCAATCTTGTATGGCTATTAACCACGCAACAGTTGGCAGCGTTATTACCCCTGCAATACCGACGAGCACGAACCTTGTGCCAAAAGCAAGCCCTCTTTTCCTTACGAACCAGTCAGTTAGCGCCTTATCAACAGAGAGGGTAAAAGCTAGGTTATTTCCAAATCCAGTAATTATTCCCCAGACCAAGATATAAGCCCAAAGTGAGTTGATAAAATTCATTAGTACCAAGCCAATAATGAAAATACAAGTGCCAGTAAATATTATCCACTTCGGTCCAAATTTATCAGAAAGCCAGCCAGTAAGCAGGGACTCTAGACCACCTTCTAATCTACCTATCCCAGTAGCGATAGAGGCAGCTGCTCGGCTTAAGTGTAGGTCGGCGGCAATAGGCTTAAAAAGTACTGAAATCCCCGATTGGTAAAACCCATTACCTAGACCACTCCAGATGCTGGTAATTAGGACTGTCCACCAGCCAAAATATATCTTTGGGAACCTTCTCGTCTTAATCAAGGACAGCTCTTTTTTAGATAAAACCTTGAATTAATATAGCACAACATCATAGGAAATATAACCTAAATTGCTATAAGCGAGGGAATTCAACCACTTTAGCCAAATCTGAACTAAAAATCTTAAAAATAAGCGCCTAGCTACTTATATAAAGTTCAAGTTTAAATTACTCAAACAACCTAGGATAATACTTATTTAAAACCCCAGGCATCCTATCACCAAGATAGCGATACACTTCTGCGTTTCCCTCTATGTCACTGGTTAGTCCATAAGAATTTATTGAGAAAAAATATACAATGAGAGGGTCTTGAGTAGTCAACAAAAATATGGCTACATATAGCATACGTAAAAAGGTCCGCCCTTACTCAAAGCTAAATCCTCAAAGCTAAGGTATTAACTGAAAAAAAGGACCTTTATTTGCTGACTTACCTGCTTGTACTTATATCAATAGATCTCCAATCCCGCATGGAAATATCAGTAGTAGACACGGTTATTTCTGTCTTCTAACCCATGGTTATGTTGTTCAGTATAGTAGTGACTTCATGATAGAATAGAGTAGAGAACCATTGCGACTTACGAAAACATTAAACATACGCTAGACGTGACTTTACTTCCGACGATAAAAGGAGGGGATGAATATGGTGGGACCACTAGAAGGTATACGAATCCTTGATTGGACTCAATGGCAGATGGGAACGGTGGCAACGGCTATGATGGCTGATTTAGGAGCAAATGTGATTCATATAGAAAACCGTGTCAACGGTGACGCTGGTCGGTGGTTAAATGTACCCGATTGGAATGTATCCCACGGAAAGAACGCATATTTCGAGGTTAACAACCGAGGGAAAAAGAGTATTACTGTAGACCTGCAAAAAGACAAGGGTAAAGAAGTGATTTATCGACTGACGAAAAATTCAGACGTATTCGTACATAATTTTCGACAGGGCGTGCCGGAAAGGCTGAAAGTAGATTATGACACTCTTTGTCAGTATAATCCCAAGATAATTTATGCTGCAGTTTCTGGCTATGGACCAAATGGTCCAGAGTCAAGAGAGCCCAGTTTTGATTATCTCGGACAAGCCAGGTCTGGAATAATGACCATGGTAGGAGAACCAAATATGCCACCATTACTGGTACAGCTGGGTATTACCGACCAGATGGGAGCGATAATGACTGGGTACGGGATATTAGCTGCCTTGCTAGCCCGAGAGAGGTATGGTATTGGCCAGAAAGTTGACAGCTCTCACCTGGGTAGCATGATAGCCTTACAAGGGTTGGGTATAAGTAGATGGCTTTTCAAACAAGAAGAAGAGCAAAGGGTTAGTCGGAAGGAGGCAGCCAACCCCCTTTGGAATCATTATAAATGCAAGGATGACCGGTGGATAACTCTAAGTATGCTACAATCAGATAGACAATGGCCGCTCGTCTGCAAAGCATTGGGGATCGAGCATCTAAAAGATGACCCCAAGTTTGAAAATGCTCAAACAAGAACGGTGCATTGTTCGGAGCTTATTTCCATTTTAGATGAAATCTTCATTACTAAGTCAACCTCGGAATGGATGAGAATTCTCAAAGAGGCGGGTGACATAATTTGTACTCCTGTTCAAACAATCTCTGAATTAGTTAACGATCCACAAGTTTTGGCGAACAATTATGTCATCGATGCCAATCATGAAGTCCTCGGTTCACTTAAGGTAGTTGGGATCCCAATCCAGTTAAGTAAAACCCCTGGAGAGGTTAAGTGTGAAGCCCCCGAATTTGGCCAGCACACTGAGGAAGTTCTTATCGAAATTGGCGGCTATAGCTGGGAAGAAGTTACTCAGCTTCGAGATGAAGGGGTGATTTGAATTATGAGAAAAATTACTCTTGTAACAAATATAATAGTAACACTAACTCAAAAATGAAACCTTTCCCTAATTGAAAAAAGAACTTCTTTTATACCTACACTAGTTGAGTATAGTGTGAATCAAACCATGCTTTTCTCTAAAAGGTACAAGGTATAAGCATGAGGTAACTTCTTAGATAAAATCGTTCCTTTTTTACACAATGGTTCCACACCTACTCATCAGGCTCAAAAGTAGGCGGACCTTTTTAGTTCAGTTCAAACCGTGATAATAATTATATTAGTCCTATTACACATTTTGTTTTATTGTTGATTATCATATTGACCTGCCCCCCGAAAACGATACCAGTTATAATATCGTAAAAGGGGGGAATACATGGTCAGAAAAGGG
>Ga0209536_100016379_pt1 | contig 10543 bp, 10 predicted proteins | sample DeeMarSeWOR28_12_FD_187461 | JGI IMG/M metagenome (GOLD analysis project Ga0209536, IMG submission 187461) | Marine sediment microbial communities from White Oak River estuary, North Carolina - WOR-2-8_12 (SPAdes) (version 2) | ecosystem: Environmental > Aquatic > Marine > Intertidal zone >...
CCTGACTGACAATTTGCGAGGATTCGGTTTTTTCATGACTTTAAGAATTATCTCAAATCAATGTGATTATATGATTTACATTATTTATTTTAAATAATTTAAGTACGGATATCCTTATGAAAATTTCTCAAAGAGTAAATCAAATCGGTAAATCGGCTATCCATGAAATGACCCGTTTATCTCAGGAAATCAATGACGTTGCCTTTCTTTCTTGGGCAAAACCAACCAGCGATACCCCGAAACATATAAGTGAAGCAGCGATAACAGCTATTCGTAAAGGGCTTGCTGGCGGATATTCCGAAAGTTCCGGTCTACGGGAATTGCGTGAGGTTATCGCCGAAAAATTAACTCTTGATAATCAGATAAATGCCAATTCAAATCAAATTATTGTTACCGTCGGTGCTATTGAAGGTCTTGCTGCTGCTGTTATGGCTGTGGTTGATCCCGGGGATGAAGTTATTTTGCCAACACCTACCTATTCGACGCATATTCGTCAAGTACTAGTGGCCTCAGGTAAACCGGTATTGGTCCTTTTAATTGAAGAAGAAGGATACCGTCTGGATACAGAGGCGATTAAAAAGGCTATTACTCCAAAAACCCGGGCAATAATATTTTGTACTCCCAGTAATCCCACGGGAACGGTGTTTCCCGAGGAAGATTTAAGAATCTTATCGGAAATTGCTTTGCAGCATGATCTGATGATAATCACTGATGAAGCTTACGAGTATTTTGTTTTCGATAATTATAAACACTTCAGTGTCGCCTCACTGTCGAAGATGAAGAAGAATGTCATCAGTACTTTTACGTTTACCAAAACTTATGCTATGACCGGCTGGCGCATTGGTTATTTACACGCTCATGAAGAAATAATCCCGCAAATTAACAAGGTACACATCCCGTTTTCGATCTGTGCACCGGTTGTTTCCCAGTATGCGGCATTGGCTGCCTTGCAAGGTGCACAGGATTGTGTCACTGAATTTAAAAATCATTATTTCTCCGCTCGTAACCTGATGTGCCAGCGACTCGATCGTCTGGATCACATATTCTCTTATCAAAAACCAGGTGGCTCCTACCTGATGTTTCCAAAAATCCTTATTGATGAGGGTCAAGATTCTGCCACTTTTTGTAAACGACTGTTATGTGAAGCAAAGGTTTCAGCAACGCCCGGTATTGCATTCGGTCCTACCGGCCAATACCATTTACGCTTTTCATTTTGCGTTCCCCATGAGACCATTGATATCGCTTTCGATCGAATGGAGGACTATTTTGCCAAAAGGTAATACGATGAATATTGCTTTTGGTCCGGTTCCTTCGCGTCGTCTCGGCCGCAGCATGGGGATTAACCACATCCCACCTAAAATATGTAGCTATGCTTGTGTTTATTGCCAGCTGGGAAAAACCCCTAAAATGCAAATGCATCGCCAGGTATATTATCGACCGCAGGAATTGTACAGATCAGTATGCCAAAAAGTAGATGAGGTGCGCAAACAGAAAGAGGTGATAGATTATCTCGCTTTTGTACCCGATGGTGAACCCATGCTGGATGTTAATCTGGGGATACATATTGAATTATTAAAATCACTGAGTATTCCGATTGCTGTTATTAGTAATGGTTCATTGATCAGCTCTTCCACTGTTTGCAAAGATTTATGTAAAGCCGACTGGATATCACTAAAAATGGATGCGGTTACCGAACTGCTATGGCGCACCATCAATCGTCCCCATGGTAGACTTAATCTACACCAGATACTTGAAGGGATGTTATTCTTCAGAAAAGAATATACCGGAACATTAGTGACGGAAACAATGTTGCTGAAAGGGATGAACGACTCTGATAAATCATTTCACCAAATTGGACAATTTATAGCTCATCTTCAACCAGAAGTTGCCTATTTATCCATTCCAACTCGCCCACCTGCAGATAAAAATGTTCGGCCGGCCGATCCGGGGTCCATCAATATTGCTTATCAGATCATGAAGAATTACGTTAATAAGGTTGAACTCCTGGTGAGTTGCGAGGGAAATACCTTCTCTTCTGCGGGAGATATTCGGAAGGATATTTTAAGTATTACTGCTGTTCATCCAATGCGTCTTGAGGCGATAGAAACGCTTTTATCAAAGAAGAAAGCAGGCTGGACAATCATTGAGAAAATGCTGAAGCAAGGTGAACTTGTTAAAACCAGCTATGAAGGTAATATATTTTTTATGAGGAATTACTAAAATGCTACTGGGAATCCTGCGACAGACCTTGATGATCAGTAGTTTTGTGTTTATCATGATGTTGCTGATAGAATATATCAATGTACAGACACAAGGTCGATTTCAGGATTTAATCAAAAAGAGTCGCTTCAGACAATATTTTCTCAGTGTATTTCTAGGCGCTCTCCCAGGTTGTTTAGGTGCTTTTACGGTGGTATCTTTGTATTCACACAAGGTCCTCAGTTTCGGTTCCCTAGTTGCCACCATGATCGCCACCAGTGGAGATGAAGCCTTCGTTATGTTTTCAATGTTTCCCCTAAGGGCATTTGGGCTAACAGCAATTTTGTTTTTGGTGGGTATAGCAACCGGTTACCTCACAGATTTGGTCTACAGAAAACAGGATCAATTGATTGAGCATGTTGAACATAAGTATCCAGTACATGAGGAGGATAACTGTCATTGTTTTCCCAAAGATAAAATATGGTACCAAATTAAACATATTACATTCCCGCGGGCTTTACTCATTGGAATTTTTACTCTTTTTCTACTTTTTTTGTACATTGACACCCGCAATGGTCGATTCTGGGACTGGCAAAGGATTACTTTTGCTGCAGGTGCCCTTTTTAGTTTATTTGTTGTTGGTACCGTACCCGATCACTTTTTAGAAAAACACCTTTGGGAACATGTGGTAAAAAAGCATCTTCCCCGTATTTTTTTATGGACCTTTGGCGCGTTATGGGTAATTCATTTGATGAATAATTATCTGGATGTGGAATCTTGGATTAGGGATAAGTACATTTTTGTCCTCTTGATCGTTATTTTGATAGGGGTCATACCTGAATCTGGCCCTCATTTGGTGCTTGTCACCATGTACGCCAGTGGTTTACTACCATTTAGTATCTTATTAGCTAATTCTATTGTGCAGGATGGGCATGGTATGTTGCCCATGCTGGCAGTATCCCGCCGAGGTTTTGTCTTAGTCAAGTTGATTAATGTAGCTGTCGGATTGACGATGGGACTGCTTGGATTTCTAATATTTTAGTCAGTTACGTTTACCTGTGCCATTTCAGCCTGGTTCTAAATAAAGTCATTATTATATTTAAATTCACAATCTTATTGAATATTCTAATGATTATCAGGATTCATATTCTGATATTTAAAGCCCGTCTTACTATAACTGGCTAATATACAGCTTTTTGAGAGTGTTCCAGAAAATCTTTTGTTCAGATTAAGCGATTGTTTAACTTATTCCTAAATTTTGTCTATAATTGTTTCTTGCACGAACAGATTCATCTCTCAGACAAAAGACTGTGGAAAGAAGCATGGCGAATCTTTTATATCAACTGATTTCCTATATCCGTCGCAATTTGCTGCTCAGTGTTATTGCTCTCATCTTTACGCTATGCCTGGTGGGGGCATTTTTATTTTCCCTCATAGAACTTTCAGAAAATCCGGCATTGAATAGTTTTGGTGAAGCTTTTTGGTGGGTGGTGGTAAGTATAACCACGGTGGGTTATGGTGATATTGTACCTGTAACCCCATATGGTCGGATACTGGCCGCGCTCATTATCTTTACTGGTGTGGCATTGTTTTCGATGTTTACCGCCATCATTTCATCCATATTTGTTACCCAAAAATTGAAGGAGGAGCGGGGATTGAAGCAAATTAATGAGAAGAATCATATTATTTTGTGCGGTTGGAATCATACTGCAGAGCAGATCCTGAATATTATATTCCAGAGGAGCAGAAGTGCAAATGTGGCTATGATAAATCAGCTACCCGAGGATCAAGTACAAAATATTCTGCTCAATTTCAAGGATTGTTCTTTACAGTTCATCCGCGGAGATTTTGCTCAGGAAGAAATTCTCACCCGGGCAAATATCACAAAGGCCAAAGCAGTTATCATCATTCCTGATGCCAGTGCCGGGATCACCAGTCGCAGTGATGAAAAGACAATTCTGACGGCATTCTCGGTAAAGGCGATTCATCCTAAAATCAAAGTCTACGCCCATATTATTGACAATGATAATGAACCTTATCTGAAGAAGGCTCAGGTTGAAGACTATATTGTGAGCGATGCACTATCCGGAGTATTACTGGGTGAAATGGTCATGTCCCCGGGAGTCCCCCAATCCATTACCCAATTGATTCGGAAGGGAGACTCCAGCAGTTTGATCCGGCAAGCGTTGCCCTCCTCCTTAATTGGAAAAACATTTGGAGAAGCTCTAAAGTTTTACCGTGAGAAACAGGAGCTACCCATCGCTATTATAAAAGAACAAAAATCTTTGTCTCTTACCCAAATATTGTCTGAGGATTATTCAGATCTGGATAAATTTATTGAGAAAAAATTTCAGAAAGCCGGTAAAAGTCTGAAGCGAGGAGATCATATTGAAGTACAATTGAATCCTCCCGATGATACCGTTCTGGAAAAAGACGTTTCGATTATATGCATTAAATGAGGAAAAAAACTGGAGTCGTAATGGTCAAGAAAAATCACACAGAATTGTTTCAATTTCTCAGGAAAGTAAGTTTATTTAAACATATATCCGATGACCATATTAACATGTTGGTGAAAACTCTTAATTTGCGGAAATATGACCAGGGAGAGGACATAATTCGGGAAGGTGAAGGTGGGACAAGTATTTTCTTTCTGTTAGAGGGACAGGTTACCATTACTAAAAAAATGACTCTGCTCACTGACCAGTCTGGTAAGAGCCAGTTGGATAAAACATTAATCAGGTTAAAACATTCGGATCATGCATTTTTTGGAGAGATGGCCATTTGTGGTGAAGGAGAAGTACGATCTGCCACGGTTACAGCTGAAAAGGAATGTATCCTGGGTGAACTCGATTCGGGGAATATTGAAAAATTAGTCACCTCACAACCGGAATTCGGAATGAGGTTTTTTCAAAATCTTTCGGGAATCCTGGCAGATCGATTGAGAAAAGCAAACCGCGATATCTTAAAATTGGCCACTGCTCTCACATTGGCACTGGAGGAGTAAATTCAAAGATTAAGTCTTAATTTTCATAAATTTCAGAGTTTAAAATACTTCTTAAATCCAGGTATATATCCCTCCGGATGGTACTCTCCTTTTTTACGATCTAAAGCGTATTTACCTTCATATTTTTTAGTGATTACCTTTGACAATGTTTCGATAAATTGATCAATCTCGTCGGTGGTATTATAAAGCCCAAAACTCGCCCTGACTGCACCGGGTAGATTTGACCGATCTCCCTGTAATATTTGCTCCTCAATTAACCGCGCTTCATCATCATCCAATCCCATTAATAATTTGATATAGGGATGAGCACAAAAACATCCGTTTCTAACGCCGATTCCACCTTCATAATTCAGAATTGCTGCAGTGAGTGCGTGCGGCATTCCATCCACGTTAAAAGCAATTACACCTAGACGATTTTCCAGGACTGATGGATCTGAACTTCCATAGATTTGAATACCTGATAAATTCCTCATTTTTTTCAGGATATAAGCGGTGAGCTTCATTTCATGTTGAGCAATATTATCCATCCCTAATTCTTTAATGGTCAGTAATGACTTTGCAAGTGCAATAACACCGACGGTGTTGGGTGTACCCGCTTCATCCCTTTCCGGTGCGTCTGCCCAGTAGGCGTAATTCAACCCAACAATTTTGACAGTACCACCCCCAACATAGTCGGGATCACCCTCTTCAAAGAATGTCTTAGGGCCAATCAGAACCCCTGCGCCGAAAGGGGCATATATTTTATGGGCGGAAAAAACCAGAAAATCAATATGTCCGGGATCTTCGGGTGTTTTCATATCGATCTGGCGATGCGGAGCTAATTGTGCCGCATCAATCATAATTTTAGTATGATGTTCATGGCAGATCTCAGCCAACCGATTGATATCATTCACCCAGCCCGTTACATTTGAGGCGCCGGTGATCGCCACCAGCGCTACTTTTTTATGAAATTTTTTGAGGAGTTGTATGAGGTGGTCTTCATCCAGACGCCCATCAGGATGAATATTAATGTGTTCAACTTTACTTTTAACACGCCAGGGCAAATCGTTGGAATGATGCTCCATTTTACTGACCAGGATTACCCCATCTTTTGCTACTTTTATACGATTGGCTAATTTATTAATAGCTTCAGTGGCATTTTTCCCAAAAATAATCGCGTGTGACCTGGAATCAATGTTTACGAAATCAGCAACAACATCTCGTCCAAAATCATATAATTCCGAACAAAGCTGTGATTTGAAACCGGTACCACGATGAATACTGCTGTACCAGGACATCGCCTCGTTTACCTTATCCATAACCGGTGATAGTGCAGGCGTACTTGCGGCATTATCCAGGTTGATGTATTGAACAAGGTTACCATTTAATAATGGAACCTTTTTCTCGTATCCAATTACCATTTTTGAATAGTCTTTCGTGTTGATATTCGAGGCTGTTCCTGTTAATGCATCCATGTAATTTCTCACTATTTAGTTGAAATGAATACCGGTTGATTTTCCCTCTATCGAAAGAAGGGAAAAATTCATTTCCATGAAACAAGAGTACAATTGTATTTTTGGTTATTCAGTCCAAGGAAATATTCAATTTTCTTGAATTCTAACCTGGGAATAATATCATTTTCCCGACCATTAAAATTAAAATGGTCGCAAAACTCATAAAGGTACTTTTCTCAGATTTAATTGCCATTCTGTAATCTGGTTTTGTATCAGTTTGTTCTTTCAAGGCTTGGAGGCTGGGGAGAAAACGTGGAACGGCAGACTTATATTTTTTGTAAGAGTCGCCGAACAATTCAACCAATTTTTCTTCTTCCAGATCTACGATAAGAGAATATTGTATTCCGAAAAAAAGCCAGGTTGCCAAAACCAGCCAGGGCAGCCAGATATTGGCAATGAGAGCTGCGCCGGAATACATCAGCATATTTCCAAGATAGAGAGGATTGCGGACGTGGGCAAACGGACCGGCAGTTACCAGAAAAGGAGCACCAACATCGCGAGTACGTGTAGCACCACCGGCGTAGGCAACACCCCAGATCCGAATGAGTTCACCGAGTAGCATAATAGCAATTCCCCAAACCAGGGAACTGCAACCTGGTTGAGCATAAATTAAAACAATAATAACAAAAGGAACCGGGGTAAATCCACGATATTTGAAGAATAAATTTCTAATGTCCATTTACTATTCCCCAATGCTTGTTCACAATATCCGCATGCTCTGAAATACTCTGCAAAATTGCTTTCGCTACCTCAAGTGCTCTGACTCCTTGTTTCCCGTCGACAGCTGGAGGATAATCATTGCGTATCGCTCCGATAAATAGCTTTAGTTCGTGCTGAAGGGGATTAACCTCCTTTTTCTCCAGTCGGGTGTATCTGATATCCCGCGCATTTTTCCCCTCCCCAAGGGTACCAAATGATATGGCAAAATTACCTTCCTTTGGACGGACTTCGGGAGAAACGAGTTCATAAATTTCACTGACACCTTCCAAAAAATCCACAGAAATATAGGCATTTGGCTGGAAAAACCGCATCTTTCGCATCTTACGATTGGAAATTCGACTAGCGGTCACATTGGCCACAGCACCATTTTCAAAATTAATCCGGCAATTGGCAATATCTTCTTTTTCGGAGATAATCGACACGCCGCTGGCATCGATATTTTTAACCGGGCTGTGAATGAAGCTGAGGATCAGGTCGATATCATGAATCATGAGATCCAAAACCACCGCAACATCCGTTCCCCGCGGATTGAAGTTGGACATCCGATGAGATTCAATGAACAGCGGGTTAAGTTGACGATCCTCCAGTGCAAGAATGGCCGGATTAAAGCGCTCAATATGTCCCACCTGTAATTTGACTTTATTTCGTTCCGCCATCTCAACCAAGTGCTGCCCTTCATCCACGGTTTCTGTAATAGGTTTTTCGATGAAAACGTGTTTTTTTGCTTTCAATGCTTCATGAGCATAAGAGAAATGAGATGTGGTGGGTGTAACAATACTAATTGCATCAACCTGGGACAGAAGCGCTTCAAAACTTTTAAATGCCGCGGTCTGGAATTCTTTTTCAATAGCAGTATTTCTCTCAGAATCAACATCATAGAATCCGACCAATTGTGCGTCGATGATGGTTTTCAATTGTTGCACATGCCATCGACCTAGGTGTCCTACTCCTACCACTCCGATTTTTGTTTTTTTACGACTCATGGTAGTGGATTCTCTTCCTCCTGAATCAGGCGATATTTTTTTCTCCCTTCAACGGCCTCGAAAATAAATGTAAGTTTTTTATCGGGCAGTAAATAGGTCCACTTCAAATAGGGTTTGATAGGATTAAGACTCTGGTCATCTATTTCATTTGGTTCCCCATAGAGTATGATAATCCTTCCCGGATCTGTCTTCCAACCATAGGTCCGGTTCTTCATCCCATAAAGCCAGTCGACACTATCGACACGGGTATAAAATTCATACATTAATTCATTAAAGGCGGTTTCGGGAGTGGGATCACGCTGCTTCCAAAAATTCATTAATTTTTCATAACGTTCAGATTTATTCCCCGAATTCAATTTTTTGTAGTCCTCTTCAGGTAATATCAATTCCAGGGGCTGAATGGCATATTCCGGTAATGTCAGGCTGCGTGGTTTTGAAAACCAGATGATATCGAAAGGAGTCTGTTGCTGGATAGAGTCATTTTTGCTTTGAATATGTAATGTAATAGCATAACCACCTTCCTCCCACGCCAAAAAGGGAGGATTGATAATGAGTTGAGTGTGGTTATTATTGAATTGCAGCAAGGTATCGAGAGAAAAAAGTTCGGTTCTGCTATCTTTGGGTGATATGGTAATACGAGTTTTTGCTTCTGAACCGTCTTTCAGATAAGCCTTAAAAAATAATTGTACATCCCGATTGAAGGGAACCTTTGAAAAGGTAGCCAGTGGTTTAGGAATTAGCCCCAAAATGGGTATGTATTTTTGTCCCCCACTTTCCAAAAAAAGTGGTGAAGCGGCAAATATATCGTTCCTTTCGGGTAACTGGAAATTCAAATTGAGAGTGCTTTTTTGTTTTCCCTTCAGGTCCTGATACCTGAGGGTGATCTGATATTTTCCCGGGGGCAGCATCAGGGAATCATATGTCAGAAAAAAGCGGTCTCTGCGATTGGTGATTTCATAATTGGGTAATTTACATACCGAATTCCAGATTTGGGAAAATACCTTATTGCTTTTCTCTTCTTTAAATATAATTTCTGTCTGAAATTCTGCCTGATAGATCTCATCTTCCAGGGTAAACTGCATCACATCGTACATGACATCGGTGAGCAAATATACTTTATATTCCGAATCATTGGCGACTACCGGAAAAGGACGAAGATGAAGCGCTTGCGGAGGTACCATTTCCCTTCTCCCACCCGGACCACTGCGTCCACCAGGTTGGGCCCATACGATTTGTAGGAGGTGAAGGAGAATGATTACAGTTAAGATTTTTTTCATGTGTGCTTCCATTGGTTTGAAAATATAGATATGAGTTCACTTTAAATCAACATGAACCTAAAATCTCGCCAAGAGTTCCCATCTTATGAATTCAATTCTTTGATGGAAAGGATTCCGTGAAGCTGCTTGCATGGACAATCGATAACAGTTAAATTTGTCTGCGAAATGATGATTTAAAATGGACAGGTAATATGTTAGAACAGGGTATCGTTCTTAATAACGATGGTGAACGAGTTGAACTTGAGATGCACTCTGGATTTTCCTGTGAAGGATGTTCAATATGTTTTGTGGATAAAAACCATCGTCATATTTTACAGATTCGGCAACATCTCTCTTTGAAACCCGGGGATTTGGTGGAGCTTGAAATTCTCCCAGAATTTGCGATTAAGTCTGCATTTTTAATATTTTTCTTTCCCCTTTTAATGCTTGTTTTAGGCTATTATCTTTTTCACGATTTTTCACTTTTACCTAATGTGCCGGCGATTTATCGAGGTATTTTGGGTGCGGTAATGGGTCTTGTTGTAAGTTTTGTCATAGTCTATTTCTATGATAAGATGTTACAGCGGAAATCGACCGATGGTCATATCAGAATTATAAGAGTTATCAAAAATAGTAAATAAAACTCAAATGGATTAAAAATATGTTCAGGGAATTTTTAAAAGCAAAGATACATAAAGCCACGATCACCCATTCCGATCTGCACTATAATGGTTCCCTGTCAATTGATGAAGAAATTCTGGAAAAATCTGGTATCCTTCCAAACGAAAGGGTTCATGTATATAATATCAATAACGGGCAACGATTTGAAACCTATGCCATCAAAGGGGAAAAAGGTAGCAAGGCCTTTGGCTTGAATGGGGCTGCAGC
>Ga0209536_100016380_pt1 | contig 10543 bp, 11 predicted proteins | sample DeeMarSeWOR28_12_FD_187461 | JGI IMG/M metagenome (GOLD analysis project Ga0209536, IMG submission 187461) | Marine sediment microbial communities from White Oak River estuary, North Carolina - WOR-2-8_12 (SPAdes) (version 2) | ecosystem: Environmental > Aquatic > Marine > Intertidal zone >...
TTAAAGTGGTGGTGGATGCCTTCATGAACGACACCGCTCAGAGGGCGGATTTAATATTGCCCAGTACCCTGATGCTCGAGCAGGAAGATATCATCGGGTCGTACCTGCACGAATATGTCCAGCATGTTCGGCCGGCGGTGACACCTCCTGAAGAAGCACGCGATGACATGTGGATTTTGACTGAAATCGGTCGCAGACTTGATCCGCCCATCGAACTTCCGGACAGCCAAACGTGTTTGCGCAACTCGCTGGACAGCCCTTGTTTGGACGTTAGCCTGGAAGGATTGCGTCAAAAGGGCTGTGCCCGGGCCGATCGGCCGGCAGTGGCATATGCGGACATGGCCTTCGACCACCGGGACGGAAAATATCGCTTTCCTGCCAAACTGCATGCCGAACCCGCGGCAGAACCGGAATATCCGCTGCGATTGCTGACTCTGGTGCGCCGAAACGCCATTCATTCCCAAATTCTGCCGGAAGATCAAGACCAAGTGCCGCAGGCCTGGGTAGCGCCCGACAATCCCGCATTGCGGCACATTGACCGGTCCAAAGATGTCTACCTGGTATCCCCCCTGGGCCGCCTGAAAATAAAACTTGACACCATGCGCGGCCTGCATTCTAAAGTGGTGCTCTATCGCCGTGGCGATTGGATGAGCCGGAGCGGCGGCATCAATCAGCTGATTTCCGCCGGAATAACCGATTTGGGGTCCGGCGCACCGTTTTATGATCAGTACGTGCGACTGGACAACGGATCGGGTTTTACCCCGTACAAAATTTGATGGTTTTGTAAGAATTTCTTTTGTTTATAACCTTTGAACCGTGAACCCTGAACCTGGAACCCATTACTTTAGTTCGGAGGATTACAGGCGTGTCCAGACTCCCTGAATCGCTTCATGAATTACAGACGATATTTGACCGCTGGTCGGAATCAATTCAAAATTACAAAGATATGGAAAAGCGCATCTTTTATATTGGTAAAGAGATGCCCGCGCTGCTGTTAAACCGGCAGTTGTTTAAGAAAATCCTCACCAATATCGTCAAGGGCCGAAATTACCCTGATGCCCGCCAGGCAACCATGTTTACAAATGAATTTGTTCTTTACATCAATAATAGACGGCTTTTTTCAGTTCGTTTGTATATTTACGAACCGGGGCAATACTCCCCAATCCATGACCACAATTCCTGGGGGGTCTACGGCTGTGTGCTGAACACCATCGAAGTGGTTCGATACCGCCGGGAAGACGATGAAACCCGGCCGGGATATGCCCGACTCCGGGAAATCGAGCGCCCGATCCTGCAGCGCCTCGTCTAGCCCAGGCCGCGTCGGCCGTCTACCGCACCCACACCAGGCTGACCGCGAATCCCTCACCCACATCGAAGAACCCGATGCTGGTCCGGAGATCGAGCGAGGTTCCGACCTTGAAGTCCGCCCCGAACCCAAGCCCAAACCTCAGGTCTGTTTCCCCACCACCAGCCAGTAGCCCCAGGGTGGGCTGCCCGTAGGCAACGAAGCTCAGGTTATCGAGATCCACACGGCGTCCGAGCGATATGCCGGCCATCGGGACGATCCAGCCATCGAAATCCACAGTGCCGAGCCCGGCCACGAAGGCCCCGTCGAGCGGGAAGTCCTCGGAATGCTCGACTACCCTGATCCGACCCTCGCCGCCCAGCAGGAAGCTGCCACCGGTCGTCGCTCCCGGGTTGTCCACGTAGCCCGCCTTGATACCAATGTCGAATTTCTGGTAACCGAACCGGAACTGCCCCTCGATGCCCAAGTTGTCGAACCCGACCCAGGAGCCGGTCACACCTAGCTCGTACTGCTCGAACGCGCGGTAGGGGGCGTTGAACGACGGGGTCAGGGTCGCCTGAGCAGCGGCCGCCCCTGCAGTGCCAACCAAAAGCCCCAGCGCAAGAACCACAGATCGCAGCGACATCAGCACTTCCTCCAGTTATTGTTCCTTCGGCCGCGGCCACCACAGCTGCCGGTACGACTCGGACGGTGCCTCATCGTAGCAGCTGGGCGCCGGCGATGTCTCGCAAGATAACGAGTACAGGCGAAGAAACATGTCCCATATGCCCTATCGGAGGTCAATTAGCATGAGAATGAGAGCAGCGGCAGTGATTGCCGTCACGGTATTGACAGCCGCATGCACGAATGCGGATGGAAACGACGCGGCACAAGCAGAGAATGCTGAGGATGCTCAGATCATTCAGCCATCAACAGACGTGCAGATCGTACAAGTGACGGTCAGAGGAACTGAATACGGCTTCTCTCCGGCAAGAGTCAAGGCGGGGATGCCGGTACGGCTCCTCTTCGATCCGAACGGCCTACCTGGGTGCAGCCGCTCGGTCACTCTCCCCGACTACGGTATCACGAAGACGATCGAGGAGCGGGATGCGACCATCGAGTTCACACCCAGGGCTGAGGGGCCGATAGTCGTCGCCTGCACAATGAACATGTTCACCGGAACGCTCGTGGCGGAGTAGCTAGGGGGGGCGCGCGTGGCGGACAGACGTGCGACATTCGGCTTCGGCTCGACTTTCCCAGGGATCCCGCGTGTCGGTGTCTTACTTTCACGACATGCATGCCGTACTTTGCCGTCAGAAACACATGCCACAAAGCATACCCTCGGCAGGACACTAGCATGATCACGGCAATTGGCATCGTAGTCCTGATTGCCGGGCTCATCGCCTGGCTGGGACAGAGCCTCGCATTCTTCGCACCCTCGTGGGCCGTGCGGTTCGGGGTGCTCGAACCGGAGGAAGATATTGACTCTACCCTTCGCGTGATTGAGGCACGGGCCGAGGATCTGACCGACATACTGCTCACGTGGACGTTGCCCCTGTCAGGGTTGCTCATGGTGCTGAAACACCCGCTGTGGCCGTATTTGGCCCTGGTCGGAGGTGGGGTCTTCCTGTATATCGCCGGGCTGATCACCCTTTCCCGCGTTTTCCTCAAGCGTGAGGGCAAGAAGGTAGGCCTGCCGGCTTCAGAGCGGGCCGCCTATCTGTTCGGCGGGATCTGGGCGTTTCCGCACTGGCAATGATAGTCTTGGCCGCCAAGGAACTCTCCGCGTAGGGGTATCCATGAGTGTGTTGGACGGGCTAACTGTTGGGTCGCGCATCATTCTCTACGTCATCCTGTTGGCGATCGCGCTGTTCACACTCCTCGTCTTATGGGCCCAGGTAGGCGTCATAAGGGGAAAACCGTTCGAGAATCCCGACGGCACCAAGGACGACTGGCACGAGCAGAAGATCCTTTACGGGATTGCGTGGGCTGACATCTTCGTGGCGTGTCCCGTCTCGATCGCCGCGCTCATCATGATCTTCGCGGCCCCGCGCTGGGGATTCTACACAATGGGCCTGGTGTCTTTCTGGTTCGTGTGGACCAATGTGATGACAACGGTGACGAGTCTCCGGTTCGAGAAACCGAGAGTCACTCCGCAATGGATCGTTGTATTCCCGCTGGGCCAGTGATTGGATTCGCCTTCATCATCTGGACGCTGGCTCACTTCGACACGATCTTCGGCCGCTGAGCCGCCGAGGAACGCGCAACAGAGCAGATTGTAGCGGACAGTGCTGCAGTTACATTGCGCCATCCGCACTCAGCCTGGGAACGACGTGCAGTCCAATATCAGTCGCGCCGTCATGCCATCATGAACGCTCATGACCCGTACACTCACACTTGCCGTACTACCGTAGTATCCCGCAGTCACATAACAGGAGCACAACATGGAATTGGGAGCCTTCTCCGTCAGCTTGAACGTAAAAGACGTTCATGCCTCTAAGGCCTTTTACGAAGCGCTTGGTTTTCGAGAAGTTGCCGGAGACCTGGCGCAGAATTGGCTGATAATGAAGAACGGCGACCATGCCATCGGGCTGTTTCACGGTATGTTCGAGAGGAACATTCTGACGTTCAATCCCGGTTGGGATCAGAGCGGCACGCCGCTGGAGTCCTTTACCGATGTGCGCGACCTCCAGCGAAACCTGAAAACAAAGGGGATCAGCCTCCAGACTGAGGCAGATGAGAACAGTACCGGACCGGCCAGCTTCGTAGTTGTCGATCCTGACGGCAATCCGATTCTGATCGATCAACACGTCTAGCCGCCGGCCTGGAGCCGATCTCTCCAGCTGATTGCCTGACAAGCGCATGAGATTGCCGACCCACCTCGCCGTCTCAGCCATTGCTAGTGACCGTTTCACATCACGCGATCGAGGCCCCATATTTGCCTACGTGACCAGGCGTGCAATGAACCGACTGGACGGGGTGTCAGCCCGCCGGCCGGCCGCTATCTTGGCACTGCTCGTCTCGTGCCTCATCGCATCCACCCATGGCACCGCCGCACAGGACTCGTTGTTCCAAGAGTCCCGCCCGGCCATGGGGACCACGGTCGAGATCTTTCTGTACACGTTAACTCGCGACCGTGCCGCAGAGCTGTTCGAGGCTGCCTTCCAGGAGATCGAGCGTGTTGAGGCTGCGTTGAGCACATACCGCTCGACCAGCGAGATCTCGCGCATCAATTCCGCGGCGGCTCACAGACCGGTGGTGACCGATCCCGAAGTGTTCGGCTTGATCGTTCGGGCGCTCGAGTACGGCCGCCGCACCAGCGGCGCGTTCGATGTGACCGTCGGCCCACTCGTGAAAGCATGGGGCTTCTTCCGCGGCGGAGGACATCGTCCCTCGGCCGCTGAACTCGCTGAAGCGCGGGCGAAGGTCGGGTGGCAGCACGTGGCGGTGGATTCCACCCGCCGCAGCATCCGGTTCCTCACATCCGGGCTCCAGCTCGACTTCGGCGGCATCGGCAAGGGATTCGCGCTAGACTGCGCAGCACGCGTCCTTCGGAGGCACGGCGTCGACAGCGCGCTGCTCGGTGCAGGACAGAGCAGCTATTTGGCCATCGGGACGCCACCCGACGACCGGGGCTGGCCGATCGTCGTGCCGGACCCGCACGATCCGACACTGGCCGTGTCGACGATACAACTGAGCAACCAGTCGCTGTCGACGTCGGGGAGCGACCGGCAGTATTTCGCAGTGAATGGCAAGCGCTACAGCCACATCCTCGACCCGCGGACCGGGGAGCCAGTGACGGGGATGATTCAGGTCACCGTGATCGCCCCGACCGCGACCGACAGCGACGCCCTATCCACGGCGCTGTTCGTACTGGGAAGCAAGCGCGCCGCACAATTGATCGAGGAGGTGGAAGGAAGCGCTGCGCTGCTGATCACAGACCACGGCGAAGCGGAGAAGATCGTCGCAATCCAGTGGACCGAAGGGCTCGATCCCTGAGATGAGTGAGCACACCACCAATTCCGATACGAGAGGCTGAAGGATGAAAAGGAGAGAGTTCGTCACCGCTTCGGCGGCGGCCGCAGGCACTTCCCTGCTCGGCCTCGACGCCATGGCCGAAACACTCGCAAAACGGAGGCTCTCACCACAGGACGAGATCAACGTCGGCGTCATCGGGGTGGGGAGTCGAGGGCAGTACCTGATGCGACTGTTCCTTCGCATCCCCGATGTCAGGGTGACCGCTCTGTGCGACGTGTACGAGCCGCGGTTCGCCGAGGGTCGCGAGATCACGGGCGAGGATACGCCGGTCTACCGTGACTACCGCCAGATGCTCGATGCGGCAAGCGATCTCGATGGGGTGATCGTAGCCTCACCCTTGAGCTTCCACGGCGAGCACATGGTTACCTCCCTCGAGCGCGGCCTGCACGTGTACGGAGAGAAGGCAATGGGTTACACACTGGACGACTGCAACGCCATCGTCCAGGCGACGCGCGACAGCGGGCGCCTATTCCAAACCGGCCTGCAGTACCGCTACGCCCCCTGGTACCGCGAGGCTATCGAGCGAATCCGCACAGGTGAGATTGGACGAGTCACACACGTCTACGGCTATTGGCACCGCAACTACAACTGGAGGAGACCGGTGCCCGAACCGTCACTCGAGCGCCTGATCAACTGGAGACTCTACAAGGAATTCTCGGGTGGACTCCTCGCGGAACTCGGCTCGCATCAGATCGACGTCGCGAACTGGATCTTCGACGAAGTACCAACGAGCGTGATCGGTACCGGGGCGATCACTTTCTACCACGACGGCCGGGAGACGTGCGACAACGTGCAGGCTGTGTTCACCTACCCTAGCGGTGGCACCCACGTCTTCAGCTCGATCATCGGGAATCACAACGTAGGATACCAGCTCAACATCTACGGGACGGGAGGCTCGGTGAAGTTGACCCTGGAAGACGGATCCTTCTACTACGAGCCGGCGCGCGCCAACTCAGCCGTGCCGCAGGAGCTGATCGAACGGGGTGTCCACACCAGTGCGACGCTGAGCACTAGTGGCGACATGCCGTACCGCGGGCCGGGCCTCCCGATCGAGATACCGGACGGCCAGGCCGGCAACCCCAACTTTCTCGCCGTCGCGTCGTTCGTCGAGAGCGTGCGCAACGGCACGCGCCCGTTCGCGGACGAACAGGTTGGCTGGAACTCCGCGGTGACGGTCGCCCTCGGCAACGAGGCAATCCGAGGCAAGCGCTACGTAGAGTTCGCCGACCACATCGGAACGGGGGAGTAGACACCATGAAGGCCGTATGCTCGACCCTAGTGATGGCGCTGACGCTGTGGGCGTGCCAGGCCCAAGAACGACAGCCGGAAGCAGCAGAGTGGGTCACCCTGTTCGACGGGGAGTCGTTTGCCGGATGGCGCGGAGTCGGTCTCGACTCGATACCCGCCGGGCATTGGATCATCGAAGACGGGACCATCCGGAAAGTGGCCAGTGGCGCGGTGCCGACCGCAGCCGATGGTCAGCCGCTCGAGGGCGGCGACATCATGACCATCGACACCTATCGCGACTTCGAGCTGGTACTCGAATGGAAGGTGAGCCCCGGCGCAAACAGCGGCATCAAGTACAACGTCTCGGAGGAGATGTCGACCGGCTCACCACCGATACATGCGGCGCTCGGATTCGAGTACCAGATCCTGGATGATGCTCTACATCCCGACGCGCAGAACGGTCCCAACCGCACGGCTGCCGCACTCTACGACCTGGTTCCGCCGGCGTCGGACAAGCCGCTCAAAGCCGTGGGTTCGTTCAACGAGACACGGATCGTCTTCGACAACGGACACGGCGAGCACTGGTTGAACGGCGTAAAGGTCCTCGAGTTCGATCTCGCGAGCGCGGCGTTCGACTCCGCTTTCGCGGTCAGCAAGTACAGTCCGATCGATGGCTTCGCCGAACAACGCGAAGGGCACATCGTGCTGCAGGATCACGGTGACGACGTCTGGTTCCGCAACATCAAGATTCGGGAGCTCACACCATGACCGATACCATCGACCGACGCAACTTCATTCTGCAGGGCAGCACGGCCGCCCTTGGTATCAGCGCGCTGGGCGCGTTGTCACCGTTTCGCAGCGACTCCCAGACGAGCGACATCACGGCCGCCGTGATGGGCGTGAACAGCCGCGGAAACGAGTTGGCCCGTGCATTCGTGCGGACCGGCGCCGACGTCAGGTATATCTGCGACGTGGACTCGCGCGCGGTCACCAAGACCGTTGCAGACGTGACAGCACTGCAGGGCCGCAGCCCCACGGGTGTTACCGATTTCCGCCGAACACTCGACGATCAGTCGCTCGACGTGCTCGTCATCGCTGCGCCCGACCACTGGCACGCTCCAGCCACACTGCTCGCCCTTCAGGCAGGAAAGCACGTGTACGTCGAGAAACCTTGCGGCCACAATCCGCGGGAAGGAGAGATGCTCGTCGAAGCACAGCGCCGTTACGGTCGAGTCGTACAGATGGGCAACCAGCAACGCTCCGCACCGGAGTCCATCGACGCCATCCAACAGATCCGCGATGGCGTCATCGGCCGGCCCTACTTCGCGCGTGCGTGGTACGGCAACACGCGTGGCAGCATCGGGCGCGGCGTCCCGGCACCGGTTCCGGACTGGCTGAACTACGAACTGTGGCAGGGACCGGCACCGCACACACCGTACCGCGACAACGTCGTGCATTACAACTGGCACTGGTTCTGGCACTGGGGCACCGGAGAGATCTGCAACAACGGTACGCATGAGATCGACGTGTGCCGTTGGGCGCTCGGCGTCGACTTCCCCACAAAGGTCACGTCAGCCGGCGGTCGCTACCACTTCGACGACGACTGGGAGTGCCCCGACACGCAGGTCGCATCGTTCGAGTTCGCAAACAGGTCGACCATCACTTGGGAGGGCCGAAGCTGCAACGGCCGTCCCATCGAGAACCGCGGCCGCGGCGCGGCGATCCACGGCACGGAGGGCACGGCCATCATCGACCGATCGGGCTACGTCATCTACGACAACGAGAACAACGAGATCGCCCGTCGTATCCGCGGTGAGACCGTCGACGCCCTAGACACGCGGGGAGGCGGAACGCTCACCGACCTGCACATCGCCAACTTCTTCGCCGCGATCCGGGGCGACGCGACACCCACAGCACCCATCGAGGACGGCCACAAGAGTCAGCTGCTCTGCCACTTGGGTAATATTGCGCAGCGGACCGAAGGGAGCTTGAGCTGCGATCCCCAGACAGGCCAGATCGTGGGCGACTCCGAGGCCACAGCGCTGTGGAGCCGGGAGTACGAACCGGGGTGGGAGGCAAAGGTGTAGCCCGGACCCGGTCTGTCATCGCGAGGTGGAATTCGACGGAGGCATCAATGCGAGAGAATGATCAGGCAGTTTCCCGCAGGGACTTCATCAAGAAGAGCGGCGGTGCTGTTGCCGCGTCCATGGTGGCGATGCCATCCTCCCTCGATACGGCGCTCTCGGCCGTTCGGAACAGACCCAAGATGCGGTACGCCATAGTCGGGACCGGCATACGGGCGATCGACATGTGGGGACGAGACGTCGCACGAGACTACTCCGACTACGTCGACTTCGTCGGCTTGTGCGACATCAATCCCGGACGCCTCGCGTTCGCCAAGCAGTACATGGGCGTGGAATGCCCAACATACACGGACTTCTCGGAGATGATCCGTCAAACCCAACCGGACACCCTCTGCGTCACGACCGTCGACAGTAAACACGACGAGTTTATCGTGAAGGGGATGGAGATGGGTTGCGACATCGTGACCGAGAAGCCGCTGACGACGGATAAGTTCAAGTGCCAGGCCATCCTCGATGCCCAGGCACGCACGCACAAGAACATCGCCGTCACGTTCAACTACCGCTACTCACCGCATCGAACGAAGCTGAAGGAGCTGCTGATCGAGGAGCGGATCGGTCGCCTCACCTCGGTGGATTTCCATTGGTACTTGGACATTTACCACGGTGCGAGCTACTTCCGCCGCTGGCACGGCAAGGAGCGCTACGGTGGCACTTTATTCGTGCACAAGGCGACGCACCACTTCGACCTGCTTAACTGGTGGATAGACTCGGAACCCGAAGAGGTCTTCGCGTATGGGGCGCTGGAGTACTACGGACACAATAATCCGTTCAGGCACACCAACTGTAGGGGTTGCCCACATGCGCGCCAGTGCCGGCACTACTGGGACATTACCGAAGACCAGCTGCTCACCAGGCTGTACGTCGACAACGAACATCACGACGGATACTTGCGGGACGGGTGTGTCTGGTCCAGCGAGATCGACATCTTCGACAAGATGGCCGCGCAGATCCGGTACGTGAACGGCGTGCAGGTGAGCTACTCGTGTACCACGTATTCACCCTACGAGGGATATCGTATCGCCTTCAACGGCACGAAGGGAAGGTTGGAAGCCTGGATCAAGGAGCGGCAGCCGTGGCAAGCCGAGGATTATGACGAGATCAGGGTCACCGATAACTTCGGCGACACGGAGTTGATTCAGATTCCCCACGCAGGCGGCGGCCACGGCGGGGGAGACACACGGCTCAGGGATCGCATCTTCAAGGATCCCAGCGCGCCGGACCAGTACCGCCACGCCGCGGGCGTGCGGGACGGAGCAATGTCCATACTGATCGGGATAGCTGCCCGCACGAGTGTCAAGGCGGGGGAACCCGTCAAGATCGCGTCGTTGACTACGTTGAAACCGCGCTTGGAACGGCCCTGAGGCCTGGAACCGAGAGAAACTCAAGATGACTGACACCATGACAAGCAGACGGGAATTCCTGAAAGGTGCGGCCCTGGGTACCGCGGGTATGGCCCTTCCAGCAGTCACTTCTGGATGCGCTACCCGAGAGGCATCCGGCGGCACCGCGACCGGGATCAGACTCGGTGTAGCGAGCTACTCGCTCAGAGAACTGAGTCGTGCCGATGCGATTGCTGGCATCGTTGCGTTGCGCGCTCGGTACGTCAGCATCAAGTCTTTCCACCTGCCGTACGAGAGCACAGCTGAAGAGTTGGCTGCGGGACGCCGCGACTTCGAGGGTGCGGGACTGACAATCGTGGGAGGTGGCGTGATCACCTTGCAGCAGGAGGATGACGCCGACATACGCAGCTACTTCGAATACGCCAGGGCCTCCGGCATGCCGCTCATGGTCATCGCTCCCACACGGGCCACACTGCCGCGCATCGAGCGTTTCGTGCGCGAGTACGACA
>Ga0209536_100016381_pt1 | contig 10542 bp, 9 predicted proteins | sample DeeMarSeWOR28_12_FD_187461 | JGI IMG/M metagenome (GOLD analysis project Ga0209536, IMG submission 187461) | Marine sediment microbial communities from White Oak River estuary, North Carolina - WOR-2-8_12 (SPAdes) (version 2) | ecosystem: Environmental > Aquatic > Marine > Intertidal zone >...
ACGCGAATCACATTTAAGCTTTGAATGGTTTAACGGCCTTCTTTTCTTGCTTGATCACCAGAAATTAAGTTTTAATTTTTCTGGGTATCTACAAAGCCCAGGTGGCGTCTCTTGGAATAGGCGTTGACGGTCACCTGCTTGGTGGATGGGTGACTGTCTGAGGCCATTAGGGAGCGTTACATCAAACAGCATGACGCAGGTACACGAGACCGCAACGTGTGTATACTCATCACTGGTTTATTGATCTTGAGGTCCTGTTTGCTGTTACGCTCCCTTATGTGCGAGTTTCACACCTCCGCCAAGCAGGTGACCGTCAATGCCGATGTGACTTACGTGAGCTTTCAGGATAACAAGGTTATTTTTTTTTCAACAACCCCATCAGAAACCGACTGATTTGATCGGCTCCATTTGCGACCCTACGCTGCTCTCGTGGAATGCTCAAAAGTCCCTTCAGCTTGGCTGTCCACCGACCGTTTTTAAACTCCGACTCTTCAATAGGGGTACCGGATATTTCGGTTTCGACGAAGGCCGCCATTTTACCGGATTCACGGAAATTCGATCGCGGTATGTACCCGAAGGATACCCCTGATCGGTAGACTTCAGCGAGGGTACTGTAACCTAATTTGCCGACAACCGCATCGGAGGCGTTAACCAGATCCGGATGATAAAACTCAGAATGATGGGGCAATAGGATCACATTTTGGCGGGTTTGCATTTTCTGAACGCTGCACGGAACAACAAAATAGATGTCGCGAAACGTCAGCAATTTTTCAAAAAATTCATAGTGCTCCGGTATGCCTCCCGTGGTGATCAACACCATCTTTCGGCCTGATGCCATGCCCAGGCGTTCTCTGATCTTACTGCCAGATGTGCCTATTTTTCGACTTACAGGCTCGGTTTCGAGATCAGCCGCTTGCCCGTTGCAGACCGGCTTTGTCTGGATATGATAATCGGCGGCATTAAATAGCTGCTGCAGATACTCAATACATGGCTGGATGCGCTTGTCGGTGGTTAGGTACTCCTGATAGATCCAATCCCAGGTGAAATTTTCTATTAAAATCGTCGGAATGCCGGTTTCCCTTCCGACCAAAATGCCCAGCGGGGCAATGTCACATAGGATTGCTTCACAGCCCAGCTGTCTGATTGTGCACGAAAGTTCGCTAATCCTGGATTGCGCAATCGGGTAAAAGGCATTCAAACACCTCAGCGTCTGATCAAAATCAATCTCAAATGCTGATTTTTGAATAAGGCCGACGTCCGTTTGGATGGAATGATAATTAAACGCATTGCACAACGAATCTTGAAACAACCACTGGGGAGCCTTTGTAAATATTTCAAAATGAACCGAGCTGTTGATTTCTTCCAAAGCCTGCATGACTGCAGCTGCCCGGGTTGCGTGACCAAATCCGTGGTATGATATAAAAAATGCGATTTTTGTGGACATAGAAAAGATCGGAAGAGGCACCCCTATTCTTGAATCACGAAGTGTGCACGCCTGTTTTTAGCCCAGGCATCCTCGGTTTCCCTGGGGTCAAGCGGGCGTTCTTCACCGTAGCTTATGGTTTGCAATCGTGACGCATCGATACCCAGATCTACCAAAAAGGTTTTGGCACTTTGAGCGCGACCTTCTCCCAACGCAAGATTGTATTCATTTGTCCCACGATTATCGGCGTGCCCTTCAATGACTACCGTGGTTGTTTTGTATTCCCGTAACCAGCTTGCTTTTTTCTGCAGCAACTCCTGAGCTTGCGGGGTTAAGCGTACGCTGTCAAATTCGAAATAGATGTCTTCGTTCTCAAATATGGATCGCTCCGTTTCCAGCCGTTCTCTGGCCATCTGTTCACTGAGGCTCCCCTCCTTGAGGTCCTCTTCTTGCAGGGCTTTCTGCCTATCCAGCTCTCTTTGCCTTTCCTCCTCCGCCCGTCGTCGCTCTTCTTCAGATGTCGCGCTCGGTTCCGAACTGATTTTTTTCTTGGTACAGGCAGGAAGCCCAAAAATCATCACTGCAGCCAGAATCAAGGTCATAAGTTTCCAATGTCTCTTCATCATTTTTTCTCCTTTTTATTAGTTAAAATTCCAATGCTTATCGTATCATTCGATATTGTCAAATGTATATATCACGGAAGGCGATTTGTCAAAAGTATGTCACCCGAATATGGAGGAGTCAATCGAATTGGACGTGAAATCGACGCGGAGCACAGATCGATTGCGAATTACAGCAATCCACACAATCTGAGTTTCGTTATACCCGCTCTATGAATTCCTTGCCTAACAGACCTTCCGGGCGGACCAGCAATACCAGTATGATAATCAAAAAAGCAAGGGTGTTTTTAAACGCTACCGAAATGTATCCGCCCGCCAGGCTCTCGGATACACCAATAACAACACCGCCGACGATAGCACCGGGCAGGCTGTTCAGACCCCCAAGAATGGCGGCTGCAAATCCTTTAAGGAAGGGTTCCAGCATAAAGAAAGGATCCAGCAAGAATGTGGGAGCCAGAAATATACCGGCCAGAACGCCCAGCATTGCAGCCAGGCCCCAGCTCAAGGCCAAGATTTGCCGGGTGGGAATCCCCATGGTTTGGGCGGCCGGAAGGTTTTCTGATGTTCCCCGCATGGCCAGCCCGAGGCGTGTTTTTTGAACCAGCAGATACAACAACACACAGACCAACAGACCAACGCCGATGGTGCCGAGACTCAACTGGCTGATGATCACGGTGCCGAAGGTGTAGGTGGTGATATCCGACAACGGAAAAGGAAATGATTGGGGTTCGGTCCCCCCGAAATAGGCGACTAATCCCTGAAGGATCAGACCAAGTCCGAGGGTCAGAATGATTTGGCTCAACTGGTTGGCGTCACGACGCTGAGCCGGGATCAAGACACAGAAATAGAACGCCATTGCCAAACCGGCGCCAAATAGAAGTGCCAGTGCGAAGGTGACCGCAAAGGGAAGCTCTAATCCGATTAACATAAAGGCAAAAAAGGTGCCGGCGGTGGTGATATCACCGTGGGCAAAGTTCAAAATTCGGGTCGAGCGATATATCAGTGCAAGACCCAGAGCCACTAGAGCATAGATGCTGCCGGTGGAAAGTCCGGATACCAGATACTGCATGAAATTGGACATTTCAGATTCCTTTATCGAAACGGCCAGTTGCGAAAGTACAACCTTATCTTGATCCAACGGCCGTTTAGCCCCAGGGGTTCAAATATCAATACCAGAAGAATCGTTACCCCGAACACAACCGGCACCATTTCTTTAAATTCGCTAAATAACTGCGGTACCAGGATTACAAACGCCGCTCCCATGATCGATCCCTCGATGGACGCTAAGCCGCCGATGATAACCGCAACAAACAGGGTAATGGATTCCATGAAGGTAAACATATTAGGTTCGAGATATCCCACTAAAAGACCGAAAAGCCCTCCCTGGACACCAGTATAAAACGAGCTGACGGCAAAGGAAAGCAGCTTGTAGCGGGTCAAATTAACCCCGATGACTTCCGCCGCAATATCGTTGTCGCGAATGGCGATAAAAGCGCGGCCCATATAAGATGAAATAATATTATACGACAGCAGGGTAAATCCCAGGGCGATTAAAAAGTTAAAATAATAATTAAACGTGACGTCCGGCATATCAAAAGGGGGAGACAATTTGTTAATCATCAGCCCCATGCGACCACCGGAAAGCATCTCGGAATTGACGAATATCTGATAGACGGCGATGCCGAATCCCATCGTAACAATGGCCAGATAAGGCCCTTTAAGCCGCAGAGAGGGAAATCCGACCAGAACGCCGAATATCCCGGCTGCCAGTCCTGCCGCTAAAATTCCCAGGGGCCAAGGAATGCCCCATTGACTGAGGTGACCAAAGGTGAAGGCACCAATGGCCAGAAAGCCGGCTTGGCCGAAGGATATCTGACCCGTATATCCAATGAGAAGATTTTGGCCCTGTACCCCGATGCTATAAATAAATATGATGGTGACGATGTAGGTGATGTGCTCCGGTGCAATCCATGGCAACAGGAGCAGACAGACCATGAACGCACCCACCCAGAGCCGGGTCCAGGGTTTGCGGATGAGCTGGAGTTCTTCCTTATAACTTTCAATGAGATCCATGCGGCCTACCTTCGACTGATGCCAGCATTGCGATATATGCTCATTTCTTTATCGTGAATCGATTCCGGTTTATTCCGACTTTGTGGTTAAAAATTTTGCCTATACTAACATGGGTTGTCATCATCGCAACCTCATCCTTTGTAAAGGTTCTCAATCATATCCGCGTAACGCTTTTCCAGAAAGGCCCGCTTGACCTTTTTCGTCGGTGTGACATCTCCATCTTCTTCATAAAATCGTCTGGGCAACAAAGCGAACTTCTTAATGGTTTCGACTTTGGAAAGATTTTTATTGATTTCATGTACTTCTCTATTGATCAGCTTTTGTACCTCTTCATTTTGAGTTAAGTCCGCAAAGGTTGTGAACGGAATGCGTTTGTCCTGGGCATATTTGGTAACATTGTCTTCGTCGATCAAAATAAGGGCCGTCAGATATTTGCGGCGATCTCCGATCACGACAGCATCTTGGATGTATGCGCTAAATTTCAATTTATTTTCGATGAACGCCGGCGTAATGTTTTTCCCCCCGGCCGTGATGATGATATCTTTTTTACGGTCCAGGATTTTGAGGTGTCCGTCCTCCAGCGCGCCGACATCTCCCGTGTGCAGCCAGCCGTTTTTGATGGTTTCGGAGGTTAGTTCCGGATTTTTAAAGTACCCCTGAAATACATTCTCACCTTTGACCAAAATTTCTCCATCCCCGGCAATCTTGACGTCGACCCCCGGAAGAGGCTCGCCAACATATCCCAGTCGCGGGTTATCAGGTCGTTGTATCGCAATCACACCGGTGGATTCAGTTTGGCCGTAACCCTCCCTCAAGGGTACTCCTAAAGCATTGTAGAATTCAAACAGTTCCGGAGACGCCGGCGCGGCACCGCAGACACCATAGCGCACTCGTTCAAGCCCCAGTTGCCTTTTAAGATGATATAGCACTAAAAAGTAAAGCGGCCAGTAGGCAAGACCCCAGATAAACCGTTGGTTTGATGTCTTTTCCGTACGGACATAGTGCAGGCCTACATTGACCGACAGCCTGTAAAGAGCCCGCTTCAGGATGGTCGAATCCGACATCCTGATTTCAATCATGGACATGAACTTTTCCCAGATTCGGGGTACACTGGCAAATATGGTTGGCGACACTTCCCGCAGATTTTGCGGCAGTGTGTCCAGGCTTTCTACAAAATTGACGGTTCCTCCGCTATGAATAGCCTGGAATACAGAAAGAAGGTTTTCGTAAATGTGTGCCAGAGGAAGGTAGGATAACAAGTCATCATCTTGCCTAAAAGGAACCGCCCGGGTAAAGGATTCGGTGAGACCCAGAATGTTGCTGTGACTGATCATCGCCCCTTTGGGCCGACCGGTGGTACCGGATGTGTAAATCATCATGGCTGTGTCCTGTGGTTCAATGGCGTCCATCCGCTCAGTCACACATGACGGCTTTTCCTTAAGATAGTCCTCTCCTTGGGTCAGAAACTCGTCGTAAAACATGATGTTCTCATGGGTAAAGCCCCAGAGACCTTTCGGATCCCAGACCACCACCTTTTTCAACTGTTTGAGATCAGAGAAAATCTGCAGAATTTTGTCCACCTGTTCTTCATTCTCGACAAAGAGGAGCTTGGATTCGGAGTGTCCCACCACATAAGCGACTTGCTCGGGTGCATTCGTGGAGTACACCCCACACGTCACACACCCAATGGTCATCGCTGCCATATGACAGACCAACCATTCCGGTCGATTATCTCCAAGAATTGCAACCCGGTCCCCGGGTTGAAGTCCGCTTCGAATCAAACCGGCAGCCGTATGACGCACCATTCGTCCGTATTCATGCCAGGTAATTCGGTTCCAGATACCGAATTCTTTGCGCCGCAGCGCGATACGGTTGCGCTGGGTGTTCACTTGTCGAAAAAAAAGGTGGGGGAAGGTTGCGGCTTCAATCCCCATTACCAGGTCCTCCTTTTCTTGTAGAGCCGCCACCCCTTGGGAGAGACGGTTTCTTTTCCAACTCCAAGATAAAGCTCCTGCACATCTTCATTTTCCTGCAATTCTCGTGGTGTGCCCTCGAGAACGATTCGTCCGGATTCCATAATATAGCCGAAGGTCGCGATACTCAGAGCCAGTTTGGCATTTTGCTCCACCAGCAGGATGGTGGTTCCGGCCTGACTGATTTTTAACAGGGCATCATAGACCTGGCGCGCCACTTGGGGTGCCAGCCCCAATGAAGGTTCATCCAGCATCAATAGCTTTGGACGGCGCAGCATGGCCCGGGCCATAGCCAGCATCTGTTGTTCGCCGCCGGACAGAGTCTCAGACTCCTGATAGGCGCGTTCTTTGAGAATCGGAAAAAGGTTGTAAATAAAGTTATAATCTTCTTTCACCTGGGAATCTTTGCGTCCCCAGCAGCCCAGCTCCAGGTTTTCGATCACCGTCAGCTCACGAAATAATCCTCTGTCTTCCGGGACATAGACGATGCCGAGGCGTGCTACCCGTTCCGGTGCCAACCGATGGATACGTTTCCCCATAAACTCAATCGTACCCTTTTTGGGTTGGTCCTTCAGCAACCCGGCGATGGTTTTAAGCAAAGTGGTTTTACCTGCACCGTTGGGCCCTAAGACAGCAAATATCTCTTTTTCTTTTACTTCCAGCGATAGTCCGTGAAGCGCGTAAATGCGGTCATAGTATAAGGTTTCGATGGTTGCGATTTTCAGCAGTGGTTCCATTAAAAACGTCCCTGGTCTGTGGTTTTATTCATCTCCCAAATACGCCTGGATGACGGCCGGGGATCGCTGGACTTCCTCTGGGGTACCCCGGGCAATCAGTTCACCATGATCAAAAGCGACCATGCGGTCCGCCAGTCTGGAGGCGATCTTAAGGTCATGTTCGACCAGAAGAATAGCCGTTTTGTAGCGCCCGCGAATTTCCGTGATATGATAGGCAGTTTCTTCCTTTTCCTCTGCAGTCAATCCGGCAATCGGTTCATCCAAAAGAAGCAGACGGGGCTCCATGGCGATGGCCCGGCCGATCTCACATCGTTTCTGAACACCATACGGACAGTCGGAAATGCGGGCCTGCCGATAGGCCTGTAGATCCAGAAAATCGATGATTTCTTCGACGATTGCGCGATGACGCAGTTCTTCGGCGCGCCTTCGCAAGTAAGCATTGAAGGGATTTTTTTTGAACTGAATGTGTCGTCCCAGAAGCAGATTGTCCAGAACGGTCATATGCAGGAAAAGACGCAGATTTTGAAACGTGCGAGCAATTCCCCGTTTTGCAACGAAATCCGGGGAGAGCCCCAAAAGGCTCTCCCCTTCAAAAGAGATCCTACCGCCGTCCGGGCGATAAACCCCGGATATACAGTTAAAAAGAGTGGTTTTACCGGATCCATTGGGCCCAATCACCGCCAGAATTTCTTCCGAAACAACGTCAAGATCAACACGACGCAGGGCTCGGATCCCGCCGAAACTTACCGTCAGCCTCTGAATTTCAAGCAAATTCATACGACTAGAATCGAGGTTGGAAAACGGTCCACGGTTCAAGGCCGATAATCTTACCGTCCTTGGCCTGAGCCACCCGCGAGGCATTGTTGCCGTGATGGCGATCCGGCGCGTAAGTCACCCGGGCGCCTAGATTTTCAGCTTTCCACTCCCGGATTTTTTCCATGCCCGCCACCAATGATTCGGGGGTCAGGTCGGGACCCGCATTTTTGAGACCTTCCGCAAAATGCATCATCGAGGTGGCGCCAAACAGGGCCAGAAACTCTTTGCCCTCGATTTTCGGGTTGTATTTTTTCAGGATGCCCGCCACCCGGTCGGCATCCGCATCCGTGCCCGGCAGGCCGGTATTGCCGGGAAGCCCGACGTAGGTTCCTTCCCAGGTCGGCCCGGCAATTTTATACATGATGGCATCCGCCAACGGAAACGACGCCAGAACCATGGTCTGATAACCAACCTTGGCCATTGTTTTGGTGATGATCGCCGCATGGGTAGGATCGGCGTACATCACCAGGGTGTCGGCCCCGGATTCCTTGAGTTTGAGGGCATGGGTGCTCAGAGCGCGCTCGGTGACCTCATAGGGTACGGCGCCGACCAGCTTGGCTTTGCCGCCGGTAGCCGCCAACCCTTTTTTGACCCCTTCCAGTCCCATTTTGCCGTAGTCGTCATTTTGATAGAACACGGCAACGTTTTTTGTGCCCCGGTTTTTAATGGCCCAGGTGGTCAGATATTGGGCTTCATCTTCGTAGTCAGGGTAGGTCACGAATACGTTTTTTATTTTGTCTTTCGGCTGTCGGGCAAAGATGCGGATGTCGCCGTAAGCGGTGATCAGCGGGATATTGTTATCCGCAGGAAAATCTTTGGCCGCATTGCAGATCGCCGTTCCCAACAGTCCGGCAACGACAAACACTTTATCCTTCATTTCCTGCAGATTGGCCAAGGCCCGGGCCGGATTGTAGCCATCGTCTTTCAAAATGACTTTTATTTTACGGCCATGGATGCCCCCCTGATCGTTGATATGATCGGCCCATGCCTTGCCGCCGAGGCCCGTCACGCCCCACAAAGCTGCCGGGCCTGACAGCGGGGTCGTCCAGCCCACGACCACTTCGTTATCGGTAACTCCTCTCACATTACCGGCGCTTGAGCTTGCTGGAATAATTAGAATAAGCACCCATAAAATGACAACCCACATTAGTGTCTTCCTCATCGTTACCTCCTTTCGTAAACGGGTTCAACAGATAAAGACTCGAGACGTGCACCTTCGCGTGCGAGCAAAGAGCTTAGTGCGTCGACTCGCAATTACAGTCACATACAATTTATATTGATTTGAGTGTTGTAGTAAAAATAAAATTTATTCAGTTTTTGAATAAATTACATTAGAAAAAGCCTATTTGTTTGTCAATGTAAAATCCGAGCAGACATCCCCAAAAATAAGTCATCCTTTCGCCGTTAATTTACTCTGCTATCCATAGACTCACGATAGCATGGATAATGTCCTTGACATGTCAGGTTAGATATTTAATATGGACACCATTATCGAAAAGGAGGTTAGAGATGCAGTTAGACGCCATTCTTCAAAAAATTTGGGAATTATTATCAATTTACGGCATCAAGGTTGTGGCTGCCTTGGCAATTTTTATTATTGGTCGTTGGATTGCCAAAGGATTTAGAAAACTGATTCGTAAAGTAATGGATAACAGAAAAATTGACCCAACGATTGTGGGCTTCGTGGCAAATTTAAGTTATATACTTCTGCTCACATTTTTTGTCGTTGCGGCTCTGGGTCAGTTGGGTATTCAAACGACCTCATTTATTGCGATTTTGGGTGCTGCCGGTTTGGCGATCGGTTTGGCGTTGCAGGGCTCGCTGGCGAATTTTGCGGCTGGATTTCTAATGATCATATTTCGGCCGTTCAAGGTGGGCGATTACATCGAAGGCGCTGGGGTTGCCGGCACGGTCGAGATTATTCAAATCTTTACCACCCAGTTAAAAAGTCCGGACAATAAGACGATTATTGTGCCTAACGCTAAATTGACGGCCGACAATATTGTCAATTACACAACCAAAGGAACACGGCGCATGGATATGGTGGTGGGCATCGGATATGAAAGCGACATCGACAAGGCCAAAGCAATTTTGGAAGAACTTGTTTCCCATGATGAACGCGTGTTGAAAGATCCGCCCCACACCATCGCGGTATCTGAACTGGCGGACAGCAGTGTGAACTTTGTCGTGCGCCCTTGGGTCAGTGTACCGGATTACTGGAACCTCTGGTTTGATCTGACTGAAAAGATCAAGAAACGCTTTGATGAAGAAGGGATCAGTATCCCCTTCCCGCAGCGAGATGTGCATGTGTATGAGCACAAAGCAGCTTAAAGAATAAGTCCGTTATCGTATTATTAATCGATCGACTTAGCGTGAACATGTGATCGCAGCAAACCGTGCTGTCAACACGGCGGCCGTGACGTCATAGTGATTTAGACTCGGCCGCCTTTTTTCGCTAAAACCTTTAACAAAATACCGAGTCCATTAATTAAAAAAGGCGGCTCACGGGGATATGAGCCGCCTATGTGGGGAGAGGCATTGAAATGCATAAGAAGCATTCTTACAGGGGAGCTATAGCATAAACTACCACCATGTGGCATGTCAAGCTTTTTTTTATTTTTTTAAAAAAAATTTAATTGGGTTATCTACAACGCCCAAGCATATACAGGCTGAAGATTCTAAAAAAAATGACTTGAATTCATTTTTTTGAGATGGTATTGGCACAAAGGATTTAAACTCAAGCATCCATTTGTCAGATGTCTTCTTTATTATTATAACTATCTGGTTTCTATGGATATATTAATTCAGCTGACGGTTACCGGGATTGCCACCGGAGGTGTTTACGGTCTTATTGCCCTCGGATTCGTTCTTATTTTTAAAGCCACCGGGATTTTAAATCT
>Ga0209536_100016382_pt1 | contig 10542 bp, 12 predicted proteins | sample DeeMarSeWOR28_12_FD_187461 | JGI IMG/M metagenome (GOLD analysis project Ga0209536, IMG submission 187461) | Marine sediment microbial communities from White Oak River estuary, North Carolina - WOR-2-8_12 (SPAdes) (version 2) | ecosystem: Environmental > Aquatic > Marine > Intertidal zone >...
ATCGATCGTTTCGCGCCGCAACTTGTTTTCGTGTCGGCGGGTTTCGACGCCCATGCCGGCGATCCGCTGGCCCAGCTGCTGTTGACCGTCGACGACTACGCCTGGATAACACAGCGCATCCTCGAACTGGCGCAAAAACACGCGGCGGGCCGTATCGTTTCGAGTCTCGAGGGCGGCTATGCGCTCGACGCCCTCGCCGCGAGCGCCTGTGCGCATGTGCGAACGCTTGCCGGTCTTTGAGTTGATTAGTATAGGCAGTTGCGCGTATTGAGACTGTGTCTAATACGTGAGACAAAGCCGCAAATTCGTGACGCATGGAGATCCACCTTGAATTCAATGTATTGTAAGCACGCGTTCGCCGCGTTGGTGCTGAGCCTGCTCCTGCCACTCGCCGGCTGCTCCAAATCCGCCGATGAGCCGGCCGCCGGGAACGCCGCACTCGCCACTCCCGTACCGCCCGGCATGGTCCGTGGCGAGGTACTCGAGACCATGAACTCCGGCGGCTATACCTACGTGTTCATGGACACGGGTCAGGACCAGCGCTGGGCCGCAGCCCTCGAGACGCCGGTCGCGGTAGGCGACGTCGTGCAAACCGACCAGGGCATGGCCATGAACGGATTCACGAGCAACACCCTGAATCGGACCTTCAACGTGGTGTATTTCGTGAGCAGCCTGCAAAACCTGTCCGGCAGCTCACAGCCGCCGGTGCCGGCCGCGGTCGAAATGCCCGCCGGCCACCCGGATATCAGCGGCGGCGCCGCAACCGTAGCCGTAGCGGATATTGAGGCGTATGAAGAAGGCAAGGATATTGCCTATGTTTATGCCAACAAGGACGCGCTCGCCGGCAACGAGATCACCCTTCGCGGCAAGGTCGTGAAATACAATCCCGGTATCCTAGGCTGGAACTTTATCCATATCCAGGACGGCTCCGGCGACGCGGGCGCGGGCGATTACGACCTTATCGTGACCACCAAGGCCGATGCGGCCGTCGGTGAGACGGTCGTACTGACCGGCAACCTCGTGCTCGACAAGGATTTCGGTGCCGGTTACAGCTACCCCGTACTACTGGAAGACGCCAGCGTTACGACCGAGTAAGGCTCAGCCGTCGAGCCGCCGACCCGGGCGGTGCCCGGGGTCGTAGCGCAGGCGGCACTGCCGTGCCTGCACGACCGCCGCGAACTGCGGTGCGTTGGGGCAAAAGTCGTTGCCAGGCACGGTGTCGCCGTTGAGCCAGCGCTCGCAGGTCTCGGGGCTGGGGCACCGACGGCAGCGCCGGCGCACCGCCTTCATGTCGATATCGAGCAGCGCGTCCGCGTTGCGCGCCGTCTCCTCGTCGAGCCCGAACGTCAGCATCATCCGTAGCACTCGACGCCGGACCGTTCGCGATTGCTGCCACTGGAATACGGCGACCGTGACTACCAGGAAGACCGCCAGGTAGATCGCGAAGGTAATGTAGGAATTGGCGATGTACATCGTTGTGGGACTGGCCTCCAGGGACGCGTCATTTATAGCGAATCTCCGTGGCCTGACGCTATGAAACGGCTCTCATAACGGCAAATGCCCCGCTCCGCCACATCCGGCACCTATTTGAGCATTGCGTGAGTGCTCACGTATCGGTTATGCTTTTTGCATGAACTCGACAATCTCACCGGAACAGGCACTGGCACTCGCATTCAGCGGCGCCTGGAGCCGTCTCGAGCAGCGGCTCGACCACAGCCTGGGCGCCATTCGCGGCATCAGCCTCGCGGAATATCGGCTGCTGCGGGCGCTCGGCGATGCCCCCAACTCGCAGGCGAGCCGCGTCGACCTGGCGCAGGCCGTGGGCCTCACGCCATCGGGCGTCACCCGCGCGCTGCGGCCCATGGAAAAGCTCGGGATCGTCTCGACGGTCAGGAGCAAGCGCGACGCACGCCTCGCCATCGCCGCGCTCACGCCGGCCGGGCGCGAGGTGCTCGATGACGCATCGGGCGTCGTCGACGACACGATGAAGGCGGTGCTGAAGCGCACCCCGCAGGTCGTCACGCACGCCGGCGCGATGACCGAGTTGCTCGAGGAAATCGGGCGTTAGGGCACGACGCCGTCAGCACCTGATCTTCAACTGCGCGAAATCCTGGATATAGGCCGGCGCCTGCGATGCCTTGCGGCCGACATTGCCGTTGTCGGCCGGAACCACTGCCGTGTTGTCTGCGTCGGGCTGCGGCTTCGAGCGCATCCACTCGCCGTAGCGCACGTAGCCATCGAGGTGATACGACGGCCTTACAGACCATCGATAAGTCCTGCAGGCCTCGATCCCGTAGCTGAGTGTGTGCGTTGCGCCGGGCACCTGGCGTTGTGAGTAGACCAGGCGTTGATTGTCGTAGATCTCGACGTCAAAGTAGATGCTTGCATCGTTGGCACCCGCGAGTGCCGGGCTCAACGAGGTCGTTGGCAGCAGTTCCCAGGCAAGCGTCGGTGTCGTCGATGCAGTGATGCCGAACCAGTCGTTTTTCTTCACCCGGGATACCGTGCGGGATTCGCTCGGCCGCAGTTCGTGCGCGGGCTCTACTCTGCCGAAAAGCACGGCCGTGATCTCGCGCGCAAGATAGTGCGCTGCAAAGTTCGCGTAGTCTTTCCACAAGGCGTTGTCGTTCGCCGTCCAGTTCTTCAGCGTGTCCCTGTCTTCGTACGCGACGACCGTCTCGTAGATTTTCAAACCGTCGCCCGGATTGCGCACGGTCGCCTTGGCCGATACTGCGAGCACCGCCTCATCGCCCTTCACGTCAATGCCGACATCCTCGAAGCTCACGAACAGGATGGCATCCGTATCCTCCGGGATCGGTACGGATGGCGCGAATAAACGTGTTTCCGGGTTGGCGAGCCTGCCCAGCTCCTGGTAGACGTCCAGCGCCAGCCCGTCATTCGTCAGCGGCTTGTTTTCCGCGCTCGCGAGCTCCCTGGTCAGCGCATCCCGGAACGCCTGAATCTCTCGCTGGGTCGCGCCCGACAGCCCGCCGAATATGGCACCGGGTATGGTGAGTATCGGTATCGGAAAATTGACGTTAACGCCACCGATTTCCTGCGAAATCGTACCGAGCCGGGAGCCCTCGTTCATGCCGCCGACCAGGCCCGCCGTTTCCTTCCGGTAGCTGCCGCTGATTTCTTCCTGTGGCGGGCTCTCGCCGCCGATAAGGACAGCCTTCCTGATCGTGGTGCGTACCGACTCTGACAGGTGCGCATGTGAACCTGCCGATATCGCCTGCACGGCGGGCGCCCCGCTGGCCTTCGTTTGAGCCTGCGCCGGCAGGTGCAGCGTCAGAAATACCGCGGCACTCAAAGCCAGCAGCCAGAAAGTCTCGCTATTGCGTCTCCGGGATCTCATTGAATCCTCATATCTGCATGGCGTGAGCCGTTCCCTGTTTGATCCTGGCAAGCGGGCCGTGTTCCATCGGATCACCGCTGCCCGCCGGAAAACTTCGGATATTGGCGGACCTAGCCCCTGTTTCGCCGGATCAGCTGCCGGCGTGTGTGCTTGTCGGGCCTGCCTTTCGTTTTGGGCATGAGCATGCGGTCTTGCCGCAGCGTCTGGGCCCGGGCCTCGCGCTCGAGCACGACGCCCTGGTCCTCTTCGTAGCACTCTTGCGCTTCGGTCGCGGGGCCTCTCCTCGCGGGAATTGCGGTCACGTCCAGGAGGTACGGCAAACGGTCGCGTACGAGTTCTATACGGTCGCCGCATTTCACTCGGGTGCCCGGGGTAGTCCGCTCGCCATTGATGCGCACGTGACCTCCGGTAACGGCCGCGGTAGCAAGAGTGCGCGTCTTGTAGAACCGGCAATAGTAGAGCCAGCGATCAATGCGCAGCGCGTCGGGAGGATTCTTCATGATAGCTACGGACCCTCTACCCGAGTGCCGCGACGACAGCCTGGCTGGCATGAATACGTGTCGTGTCGAACAGCGGCACAGCCGTATGCTCCTGGCCAACCAGCAGCCCGATCTCGGTACAGCCTTCGATAATCGCTTCGGCGCCGCTTGCGTGGAGCGCGTCAATGATCCGCAGAAACTCCTGCCTCGATCCGGGATTCACCTGGCCGAGGCAGAGCTCTTCGTAGATGACCCGATGCACGAGCGCCCGGTCCTCTTCGTCGGGAACCAGTACCCGGAGTCCGCCCTGTTCCAATCGGCCCGTGTAGAACGATTGCTCCATCGTGAACCGCGTGCCGAGCAATCCAACCGTGCAAACACCTGACGCCTTCACATGCGTCGCTGTTGCATCCGCGATATGCAGCAACGGTATGCCTATCGCAGCGGCCACCTGGTCCGCGACCTTGTGCATCGTGTTGGTACAAATCAACAGTAGTTCGGCACCCGCAGTCTCGATGCGGCGCGCGTATTCGGACAGGATGCGGGCCGATGCGTCCCAGTCATCGTGGGCCTGGTGCCGTTCGATTTCGTGAAAGTCGACGCTGACCATCACGATCGGCGCAGAATGCAGGCCGCCGAGTAATCGCTTCGTCTCTACGTTAATGAGCCGGTAATAAAGCTCGGTACTTTCCCAGCTCATGCCGCCCAGCAAACCGATCGTCTTCATCACGGCCCTCGCGCCCGGAAGTCGGAACGTGAATCGTCATTGTACATAATCGGCTACCCGAACAATCCACATGGAACCAAACTCAAGGCGCTGTCGTGACAGGTAGTAAGGCATCCGCGCGAGGCAGGGACGAATAATCATGCGATTCAAATCGAAACGGCAGCGACAACAAGCCGACTGCGACACAGGTACCTATCGCGTGCAGCTGTATTCCCGCCGTGCACGGTTGATCAGGGAATTCTGTCTCGATGCCCGTGATAATGGACTCAACGACATGGCGGCCGCCGAGGAGCACCTGCGACAGACGCTGCCACCCACCGACTCCTCGTCGCTGACTGTCGCTCTGATCGACGAGAGCCCGGACCGTCATGACTACGTGCAATTCGACATCAAACCGACCTAGCCTGGCGGCATACCTACTCTCCGCCCTTTTTTCCCGCGTATAGCGCAGGCACCGACACTGGACTACACTTTATCGAGGTGATTTCAGTTTTGCTTCGGGGGGTAGCCGCCTTGCGCAGTCCGAAAAGTCTCCTGATAGTCATACTATTTACTGGCCTGCCGGCGTATGCGGCGGAGGAACCGGTCGTCCTGCGTGAACACGTTGAGTTGAGCGAACACCTGCACCTGATCGAGCAGCCCAAACCCGAGTTCCCCAAGTCCGAGTTCGTGCGCGGACGCGAGGGCTGGGTATTGCTCAGTTATGACGTACTCAAAGACGGCACGGTCTTCAGCCCGACCGTCAAAGCATCGAGCGGCAGCGATGCTTTCAATGAAGCAGCGATGAAAGCGGTAAGCCGGTGGCGTTACCTACCGGGTGAGGTGCAAAGCGACACGGCGCTCCTGCATTTCGTTTACGAGCGCAAGCAGCCGTATGTCTCCAAGAAGTTTTTTGCGAAAGACAGGAAGGTTCATGCCGCCATTGACAAGGGCAAACTCGACAAAGCGCAGGAGCGTATCGACGAGATGCGGCGAAGAGACGACCTGACGGCGGTCGAACATGCATACACCTACATCGCGGAAGCGCGTATCCACGGCGCACGCGGTGACAAGGAAGGCCAACTGGCGCACTTTCGCAGGGCGATGATCAACGATGGTCGCTGGTTGAGCCGCAGCGATTACCTCAAGCTGCTGCACGCCGTGGTGATTCTCGAATTGCAGCTGCAGGACTACTCCTCTGCGCTACGCGATTACGGGCTCCTGACCGAGACCGATACCGGCAGGAAACTGGCGGCGGACATCGAAGAGCCGATGACCAGGATCGTAAACGCGGTCGAAAACGGTGCGGAGCTGCCGCCGCCGTACGCGCCCGCTGAGCTGGAAGTATTTATCGTGCGCGAGCCGCTGCAGCCGAGCCGAAAGGACCAGTTCCCGAGACCCGAGCCGGAACGGCAGCCGTCGCGGCCTCAAACGCCGCCGCGCTCGGATCCGCCGCGACAGCAAAGCGGCTGAGCCGTCGGCTTACATGGAAAGCGAGCCTTCGCGAAAATCCGTCTTGTCCAGCCATGCGTTGACGAGCACGGGCTTGCCCTCCTGCGCAGCCTTGCGTGCGTCTCGCAGGCCGGCCGCCACCTGATCCTGTTTCTCGAGCAGGATCCCGTGGCCGCCCAGTGCGGCGGCCACGTCGTGATAGTTGCTCCGCTCTAGCACCGTGCCGACGTCATCTTTCAGGATCTTGACCTGCTCGCGCGCAATCTGCGTCCAGCCGGCATCGTTGCCGACGACCGCAATGACCGGAATACCATGGCGCGCAAACGTATCGAACTCGGCGAGTGAGTAGCCAACCGACCCGTCACCGAACAGCATCCAGACTTCACTGCCCGGTCGGCACAGGCTCGCGCCCAGCGCAAACCCCGCGCCGCAGCCAAGCGTGCCGAATACGCCAGGGTCCAGCCAGCTCAGCGGGCTGCGCGGCTTTACGATATAGGACGCGGTGCCGACGAAGTCGCCGCCATCCGCGACGATGACACTCTCATGAGGCAATTCGGCATCGATGCTTCTGCAAAGCGCCACAGGGTTGACGTAACTGGATTCGCGCTCCGCCGTCGCGTCTATCTGGACTTCTCGTTCGGCGTCGCGCGCTTCGAGCGCGAGGTGCCATTCGCGCCAGCGTTCATGCGTGCCTGCTTTGACAGTGTCGGCCAGTGCGCGCAGAAACAACCCTGCATCCGCAAGGATGCCGACGTCGGGTTTTCGGTTGCGCTTGAGATCGACCCTGCTCCTGTTTGCCGACACCAGGCACGCGGCACGCCTGACATGCCGGCCATAGTCGAGGCGGAAATCCGACGGCACGCCGGCCAGCACGACCACGTCCGCCTCCTTCAGTGCATTGCGCCGCTGGTGCCGCCGGTGCAACGGGTGCGCGGACCCGAGCAGTCCGCGCGCCATGCCGGAGAGGTAGACGGGGATGTTGAGCGAATCGATTGCCTCGGCAACGGCATCTGCCTGTCCGGCGTCGACCAGTGCCTGGCTGCCGACGACGAGGAGCGGCCGCTCGGCGCTCGACAGCCTGCCTGCAGCCTGCCGGACTGCGCGTGACGGTGGTGCCGTAACAGCAACCGTCGCCACGTGCTCCGTGTCGGCGCCGCCCGGTTCGGCGAACAATCGTCGCGCGTGACGCTGCAGATACATGCGCATCACGCGGTCCGCCAGCGCGTTGCCCTTTGGTGTCGCGGCTTCGTACCACTCGCGAATCACGGCTTCGTCATAGAGCAGATCGACCGGACATTCGATAAACACCGGCCCGGGAATCCCGCTCTGGGCAATCCGGAACCCTTTTTGGATCGCCGGAGCGAGGTCCCGCACCCGCTTGACTGCCGCACTCCATTTTACGTGCGGCCTGAACAGCGCGAGCTGATCGATATCCTGGAGTGCTCCACGTCCCTGCAACAGGGTCGCCGCCGCACCGCCGAGAAGAATGACCGGGGACTGCGCAAGTTGCGCGTTTTTCACGGCCGTTATCGTGTTGGTCACACCCGGTCCCGCGGTGACTGCAGCAACGCCCGGCGTACCGGTCAGGCGAGCCGTTGCGTCCGCGGCGAACACGGCCGTGACCTCGTGACGGGTATCCACGACGCGAATGCCCCGGTCCTTGGCGCCTTTTAGTATCGGCGAAATGTGACCGCCGCACAGCGTGAAAAGAAACTGCACACCGTGTGCCTGCAACACCTGGCCGATGATGTCCCCGCCGTTCATCCGCTCGAGCTTACATCAGGCCGAAGACATGGAACACGGCCGTACCGATCAGGGTACCGAGCGCGTAACCGAGCACGCCGACCAGCACACCCGGCGTGACCAGATCGTGCCAGCCTTTCGCGGCCGCGAGCGCCGGCGCGGTGGTGGCGCCGAGTACCGCGGCATTGGAGGCGGTCACGAGCTCCGGCAGCGTCAGGCGAAACAGCCTGCCGACGCCGAGCAGCACCAGGAGATGCACGCTGAGCAGGATGAGCACGAGGACGATGAGCAGGGGCGCGATCTGGATCATCGCGATGAGATTTGCGCCGGCCGCAATCGCCGCAAAGAATACGAACGCGAGCCCGACGCCGAGCTCGAATCCGCCGTGCAGGCGGTTCATGAGTCCCGGGAACGCGGTAGCGGCCATGACGACAAGGACCGTAATGATCGCGTAACGCAGGCTGGGGATACCGGTCAGCGACGTGATGAAATCGCCGATTGCAACGAAACTGATGGCCGTCGCCATTGCCAGCGTCAGGCTCATTGCCGTGATCGGCTCGCGCCCGGCCGCAGCCACCTGCTCCTCGCCATGGTCATGACCACTGAAATGCCGCGCCAGCCAGTTCCAGCCCGGTAGCATGGCGATCACGCCGAGGAAGACGGCACTGAAGAGATTGTCCGTGGCGGTCGCGGCGGAGAAGAACGAGGCATCCGTGCTCAGCCTCGTGATCTCGCCCAGCGCGGCGTAGTTCACCGAGCCGCCGATATAGGTCGAGGTAAACAGGCCGGCAATGCCCGCTTCACGCAGCGCAGGATCGATATCCGCCCCCGCCGCCAGGTTGCCGAGATCGAGAAGACTCACCGCGACTATTACGCCAAGGACGGTTCCTGCACTCGCGATCAGGAAAGCTCCCGTCATTCGCGTGGTCTCGAACAGCATGTGGCGCAGATCCGCCTTGAAGAGGAACAGCGGGATCAGCACGGGCACGAAATAGGAGAAGACGAAATCGAACGCGGGTGCCGAGTGCGGGATGATGTGAAGGTTGGCAACGGCGATTGCCGAAAGAATCGCGATCACGGCCCCCGTGAGATGTGAGCCGATGCGTGTCTTTTCCGCGAGAAACGCGACCCCGGCGATGACGAATAAAACGGCCATGAGCGCCAGGTCGTTGTCCGGGCTGATGAGTGTCAAAGGATACTCAGAACATACGCTTGCGCCGGTTAAGCGTCTTCGTGCAGTACCAGACGAGCAAACCGATGCCAATAGCGATCAGCGCCACTGGCGCCAGAGGAATAGCGATTTCCCACAGCTCCCAGAAACCGCCGACGACAAACGCCATGGCGACGATGATCCAGAAGACGTCCACCTTGGTATGCACCATGGCTCGCAAGCCCTGCAGAGCGAGTAACAGGATCCCAGTGCCGATAATCCCCCAGCCGAGGCCAATTTCAAGCAGCCAGGCAGTGCCTGCCCAGACGAAGAAGACGGCCCAGCCGATAACGTCCAGCAATTGGGAACGATCCTGGTGCTCGATGAATTCGAGCATCTTGTGGGGGTCCGGTTTCCCGTCCGGCCCAAGCCAGTCATGCAGTGCGTGCTTCATCACGTCGCCCTCCAATGCCCTTTGGAATTTAGGCACCAGCGCCCTCCGCTCGTCAATCAGAAGATATACCTAGCGATGGACGATGAGGCGCGGGTCCATCGGCTCTTCGCCCTCAAAATTCACGCCGTATTCGTATTCTCCGTCCTCCGCATCGATCGTCACCGACACCACACCGTTTGACGAGCCGCGTGCAGCCGCTCCCGGGAACGGCGCATTACCCATGAAGTCGACCAGATACGCACGGTCGGAACCAGTCAGCACCCACTGCACCTGGTCACCGTTACAGACGTGTACATCCTCCGCCGAGCCACCGCGGTATTTCAACGCTGGCATGCCGTCCGGGCCCTCGGATACCTGGATCGTATGATTGCCGCCCCGGTCGCAGGTGTCCTGCCCAATCGAATCCGCGCTTGCAAACAGCAAAGCGCCCGCAAATGCCCCCGTAATCGCTATCGTCGCTAGAATCTTCATTTTTCTTCTCCCATGTTATGTAAATACAACCGTCAAGAGCTATTGTTGGAGACGAGCTGCCTGAATCGTTCATCTTCATGCAGCCCTTTCAGCGCGGGGTCCCTCCGCAGAAGCTCGCGTTCGTAGCTGAGTTCGATCGCGCGCTCCAGCTCCGAGAGCGCCTGATCCACTTCCCCGAACTGTACGTGTATCAACGCACTGTTGTAGTGCACGTACATGATGCCCGCCCCACGGCTGTTCGCCTTCTCGTCGAGTTCGCGGGCCTTCTCGACGTTGCCGACGCGCGAATAGTAGAGCGCAATATCCGAAATCACCATCGAATCTTCCGGATTCACCTCGAGATGCGCTTCGCCAAGACCAATGGCGCGCCTGTAGGCGACTTCCGCCACCTGCTCCTGCGTGCCCTGGAAATGATAGGCATCGCCCAGGTTGCCCCACATGCGGTAGTCGTTCGGTGCAAGGTTTGCGGCATTTACATAGCGATCGATGGCGCGCTCGAAGTCGCCCAGGTAGAAATACATCGTGCCCGTATTGGAATAGGCGTTGCGCGACGGCTTGATGGCAAGCGACCGGTCGAAGCTCTCGGCGGCCTGCTTGAAGTCACCGGCCAGGTAGTAGGCAGCGCCGAGATTGTTGAGCGCGACCGCATCGTCGTCCACGCGATTCACGAACATCTGGTAGAACTCGGCCGCTTCGTCGAACCGGCCTTGGTCGAAGAGGAAGTTGCCC
>Ga0209536_100016384_pt1 | contig 10541 bp, 8 predicted proteins | sample DeeMarSeWOR28_12_FD_187461 | JGI IMG/M metagenome (GOLD analysis project Ga0209536, IMG submission 187461) | Marine sediment microbial communities from White Oak River estuary, North Carolina - WOR-2-8_12 (SPAdes) (version 2) | ecosystem: Environmental > Aquatic > Marine > Intertidal zone >...
GTGGAGTCATGGTTCAACCAGCTCTGGTGTCTGCGGCCAGGTCCCTGTTCACTACGGTTCCAAACAGGTAATAATTAAACTCTTCAAAAAAATTCTTTGGGGAAATTTTGTTAGTTAAAGCATACAATTAATATGTTATATATACGCCTATGATTATCAGAAATCATTATTACAAAGTGATAACTTTGCCTTCCTCCCCTGAAATTTTACCCCAAAGAACGGCACCCAAATCTTTGACAAAACTTCATAGTCAAATATTTTTTATTTATCATTATAATTATCGGAATAAAATTACCCATTATAATAACCAGAATTTTTAATTATATATTGGTTCGAACTGTAAACTATTTCCCTGTTTTTCTTTTTGCTAATCGAAGCTAATCCTTTAATGCTGAAGGTCAATAGATAGACATATTTCTTCTTATAGATTTCATAAGTATAAAGCTTGATTTGGAATGATTTTATGTGTGGTTTTGTCGGGATTTTGCAACATCCAACAATGAATAATAATGCTTTAGCAAAAAGTCTTACCTGTATGACTGATGTTCTTAGCCATCGTGGTCCAGATGATAGTGGCGTGTGGATCGATGAGCGAATATGTATCGGTTTAGGTCATCGACGTTTAGCAATTCTTGATTTGTCAGCTGCTGGTCATCAGCCAATGTTTTCAAAAAATAACCGATATGTAATTGTCTATAATGGAGAAATCTACAATTTTTCTTCGCTAAAAAAAGAACTGGAAATTATAACTGACATATCATGGCGTGGTCATTCTGACACTGAAATTCTTTTAGCTGCAATCGAAGAGTGGGGTGTTGAAAAAACATTACCAAAACTTGTCGGAATGTTCGCATTCGCCCTTTGGGATTCAAAAGATGAAATATTGTATTTAGCCCGTGACCGAATGGGTGAAAAACCGCTTTATTATGGGATTAACAATAAAATTCTTTTCTTTGGCTCTGAGGTGAAAGCTTTTCAGTACCATCCTGAATGGAAAGGACAGATAAACCAAAATGCACTAGGTCTTCTTTTACAGTATGGTTATATCCCTGCACCCTTTTCAATTTACCAGAACATTTTTAAATTGATACCAGGAACATTTTTAAAAATTGCCAACAACGAAGGTTGGCTTACAAAAAATGAATTACCTGAAACAATTTCATATTGGTCTTTTCTTGATATAGTAAAGCAAAGTAGGACTAATCCACTTTCGGATGATCCTGAAGAGATAGTTGCAGAATTAGAAAGATTACTAACACAATCAGTTACCAGCCAAATGGTTGCAGATGTGCCACTTGGTACATTTTTGTCCGGTGGCATAGATTCTTCCCTAGTCACCGCAATTATGCAGGCGAACAGTTCTTTCCCAGTTAAGACATTTTCTATCGGTTTTTATGAAAAAAAATTTAATGAAGCAATATATGCAAAAGCCGTTGCGGAGCACCTTGGCACTGAACATACTGAACTTTACCTTACACCTAATGAAACACTAAAAATTATTCCAGAATTACCAAATATTTATGATGAACCTCTTGCCGACACATCACAAATAGCGACTTTCCTGGTTTCACGTCTTGCACAAAAGGACGTCAAGGTGAGTTTAAGCGGTGATGGTGGCGATGAATTATTTTGCGGATATACTCGCTACATTAAAGATACACAACGCTGGAGTCACATCAATAAATTATCGCCTAAGTTAAGAAGTGCTATCTCATTATTTTTGCAAAAAACTCCTTATTCGCTTTTTGACCTCCTTTTGCTCTGGACTAGACCTATCAGGCCTTGTGATGGTAAGCAGGGCAGCTATGCCTCTGCACTTGTAAAATTTGGCAAGGAACTACAATGCAAAGATTTTGTCCAGTTTTACAACTTCCGGTTATCTCAATGGTCAGAAACAACAAACGTTGTTCTTCACAGTCAGAAAATATCACCTATCGGGCAAATGATAACCACAAATACAGATGATATTGTAAAATTGTACGAATTTATGATGGCTTTTGATACCTTACAATATCTGCCAGATGATATTTTAGTCAAAGTTGATCGTGCTGCCATGGCTACGAGCTTGGAAACACGCGTGCCCCTTCTCGATCATCGGTTAGTTGAATTTGCATGTAAAATACCCTTATCAATTAAGACATATAAAGGACAGGCGAAATGGCCTTTAAAAAAGCTTCTTTATAAATTTGTCCCAAAATCATTGGTTGATCGTCCAAAGATGGGTTTTACTCCTCCAATTGGAGCCTGGTTGCGTGGTCCCCTCAGAGAATGGTGTGAGGAAATGCTTGATTCACAATCCTTAAATGAAGATGGGTATTTTGCTACACCTCTAATTAGAAAAAAATGGGCAGAGCATTTGGCTGGAAAACATAACTGGCAATATCCATTATGGTGTGTATTAATGTTTCAAGCTTGGTTGAAACATAACAAATTGTAACCCAAATAGTCTAAAAATTCAGAATAAATCGCCACATAGCATGCTAATTAACGTTGTCATATTATCAGATTCAGCCTCTTTTCCCTGGGGAATGGCTGCTGCTAATCGTGTTCGAAATTTGGCGAAAGGATTAACATTAAACCAGTGTGTTGTCGAATACATAGGTTTAAGAGGTGCCGACATTTTATCCTCAGAAGACTTGAACCCAAAAGGATTGTGTGACGGGATAAAATATTTCTATCCTGGAGGTTTTTCTGCGCGTCCTAACAATTGGTGGATGCGACGTGTTGACGATTTATGCGGAACATGTCTCTCAATTATTCATATTTTGCATAAAAAATTTACAAATAAATTAGACGCTGTCATTATTTACTCCAGTAAATCGCATATTGTTATCTTCTGGTGCCGTTTTTTACACTTACTCCATATACCTGTACTGCTGGAAGTTTGTGAGTGGCCATTGGCTAGGGCCCAAACATTTAAACATGGCTTTAGTGAAGCAAATAAATTTAGTTATAATGCGATTCCTAAAGTTGATGCTGTTTTGCCTATTTCAACTTATATCGACAATGAAATCAGCAAGATTGCAAAAAAAAAGAAAAAGAAAATACCATCTTTCTTGATTCCTATACTTATTGACATTACCCCTAACAACTTGCCCACCCCTCATAAAAGGTTTGAACCATATCTCTTGTATAGTGGTGCAATAGCTTATTTTGATAATGCTAAAATAGTAGTTGATACATTATACGAATTAAAATGCCGTGGATTTAATCTACCTGTTAAATTTACTGGTGGAGGAGAAAAAAAACTTATTGAACAGTTGAAGCAATATGCAGATGAAAAAGGCGTATTGCAACAATTAAAATTCACTGGATTCGTTGAAGAGTATGAACTTTATAGGCTCATGCTGGAGGCTAAGGCTTTACTTGCCCCCCTGCCAGAGGACTTACGAACGGCAGCAAAATTTCCTACTAAGCTGGGATATTATCTTGTTAGTGGGTCGCCTGTGGTGACAAACTCAGTAGGCGATGTAGGCTTATATTTGCAGGATGGTGTTAATGCTTTTGTAGCCCAAGAATGTAATCCAGTAGAACTATCAGACAAAATTGAACAAATTATCAATAATCCAACTTATGCTGAGGAAGTTGGCAGAAATGGCCAAAAACTGGCATTGGACAAATTCCATTATACAACCGCCTGTAAAGGCTTATATGAATTCTTACAAAAAATAATCACTAGCTCCATTTAGGAAATGCGTAATTTTCAAAATATTAAAAACTGATGCTCAACAATGAAGCCTGGACCTTGAAGCTCAACCCCTCATTCAGATCTTTATATTTTCTCACTGTTTATTTTCTGAACATAACTTCTCCCACCCATCCGGCAGCTCAGCAGGTAAAATTCCCAGGGATACTGCCAGGTTGGAAACTTCTTCCTGTGAACAGTTGACACATGAAAAACGCCTGTTACTCTGCACATCAGCTAATTCCTGTCGTAAAAACTTATGCAATGCTGCAGCGGTTTCAGCTTGTAATGCTGTAAAATTAAAGTGTTCCCTGGAGCAGAATTTAAGCAAGCGCTGCCAATTTACCGCACAGCGTACCAGCCCCCGGTAAATGCTTTTATCACGATTTTCAGGTTCAAGATCCCGGAGGATTATCGCCCGGTATCTTTTAACCACTGACTGTTTAAGAAGGAAAATCTCATCGGCTTCAAGCGCAAGGCCAGGACCTTCAGGATCTTCTGTAAGGTAGTAGAGACTGCTGTGCAGAAAGATTTCCGGGATTTCACCTGCATGCAGGATCATAAAGGCTTCTTCAGCTATATATGCTTTCCTGTCCAATTCTTTCATTACGGAACGTCAGCCAATATTACTCTTTTAAAAACTGTTCTTTAATGATTACAAATAGATTCGTATTTTTCCTAACTTGGTATTGGCCGAAGTTATATGGAGCAGGCAGATTGCTATTTATTGCTATGGCAAATTCCCTGTGAAGCTGCAAATGAAACTGTATCGGCTTGCGAAAACTAAGGCTAGTCTGAATTTTCTGGATCAAGATTGAAGAATTTGCGGATAAGGGCAAGTTTAACTTTCTTGTCTTTATGAGAATCTTCTTTCTTGAGATAGACGATGGGATTGTGCAAAATTTTATTCATCATGGCCGAACTCATTTTTTCAATGGCCTGTCTTTCCTTATCTGACAGATGGGCCATGCCTGAAAGCGTTTTCTCGAGTTCCGCCTTGCGGATCGCTTCCGCCTTTTCCCGAATGGCTACAATTGTCGGTGTAACCTCCATGGCACCGAGCCAGAGCATAAACTTAAGTGTCTCCTCTGTAACGATACGCTCGGCGCGCACCGCTTCCTTATCACGCTCAGCCTTATTGATATCTACAACACTATTTAAATCATCTATGCCATAAAGATATACATTATCCAGGTCATTCAATTTGGGGTCAAGGTCCCGGGGCACAGCTATATCGATAAGGAAAAGCGGCTTGTTGCGGCGCTGACGCATGATCGGTTTGACCTCACTGCTGTGCAGGATAATTTCTGGGGAACCAGTAGAGCTGATCATGATATCCACCTGCTCAAGCTGCGGGATGAGCTCATCCAGGGATACGGCCTTGCCATTGAAGCAGCGGGCCAGATTCACAGCCCGTTCAAATGTTCTGTTGGCCACAACAACCTCGGCTATCCCCTGGTTCATGAGGTGCTGGGCTGCCAGTTCCGCCATTTCACCTGCCCCAACCAGCATGGCTCTCTTATTCTTCAGGTTGCCGAAAATCTTTTTTGCAAGCTCCACAGCAGCATAGCTTATGGAAACCGCGCTGGAGCCGATCTCGGTCTCTGTTCTAATACGTTTCGCCACTGAAAAAGCCTTGTGCAACAGCCGGTTTAAAGTCATGCCAGTACAGTTCTGTTCAGTGGCGTCCCTGTATGCCTGCTTCAGCTGACCGAGGATTTGTGGTTCACCGACAATCATGGAGTCCAGGCTGGCGCCAACCCGGAACAGGTGCTGTATCGCATCCTCCCCCTGGTGCAGATAAACATACTTGCCTGCCTCTTCATAACTCATACTTTTATTAAAGAGAAAATCTCGTATTTTTCTCTCGGTTTCTTCAGGAGTGGCAGAGACAAAGATGACCTCGACACGATTACAGGTGGACAGAAAGCAGAACTCCTCACAGCCGGGAATTACTGCAATTTCCCGGTATGGGGTCCCGGGATCATTGGGAAATGCCAGGCGCTCCCTAATTTCGACGGGGGCAGTTTTGTGGTTTACCCCGAGGATTATGATCTTTTCAGCCGACATAGGAATGAACACCTCCCAAAAGGTATGTCACCCCCCACAAGGTAAACATGGCAGCGGAAAAACCTATTATGGTCATAATGGCGGCACGGCGTCCCCGCCAACCAACGGTGAATCGCTGATGCAGCAGGGCGGCATAAAGGAACCAGGTAATTAAAGACCAGGTTTCCTTGGGATCCCATTGCCAGTAAGCTCCCCAGGTCTGCTTGGCCCAGATGGATCCTGTTATTATGCCCAGGGTTAAGAGGGGGAAGCCCACAGCCAGGCAGTGGTTATTCAGATTATCAAGAGCTTCCAGTGATGGCAGTCGGGTATAAAAAAGGCCAAACCGCTTCTTCTTTAGTTCCCTTTCCTGGAGGAGATACATGATCCCGCCGCTGAAGGCAAGAGCCAGAAAACCGTTGGCCATAATGGCTATGCTGGCATGTATTGGCAACCATGCACTTTTTAAGGCAGGCGGCAGTGGCACTATTTCGCGGGATGAAAATGTGGCAATAAGCATAAGAATGGTGATAATGGGACTGACAAATGTTCCAAAATTCCTGACATTATATCTCCAGTGGAAAGAAAGATAACCCCATGTGACCGACCAGGCAAAAAAAGCAACAGCTTCATGATGATTAGTCAAAGGAGTGTGACCTGCCTCGAAGTACCGCACAATGATGTAAATCGTATGCAGAAGTCCGCTGCCGATGAGAATGCCACGGGCCGTTGTTCTGATCTCGTTGCGCTGGGTCCAGAAGTAGACCATATACGCCGCAGTAGACAGAATATAAGCAAACAGGGTTATTTGAAATAATAGATAGCCCATCCTCAATACTCCTGTGATGGTTTATTGCTTTTCAGCGTAAAAGGACCGGATCTTCTGGAGCCAACCATCCTCAAACCTTTTCCCTAAAACTTTTCCAAAATGATATTCCAGTCTGGGCCAATCTCCGGTCCTGATCCAATGGACCACATCATCATGCAGCAACTGTGTAAACAGCTGTTCATTATCTGACTGTGGCAACCCTAATGCTAGTATTTCAGACCGAATGGCACCTAGAATATTGACCAGTACTCTATATTCGACTCCAAATCTTTTTTCAAGTTCCATGCGCAGCTTTCTGGCCAAAGCCGGGCTCTTACCGGCTGTGGAAATTGAAATCATCAGGTCTCCCTGGCGGACCGTAGCCGGCAGGATGAAGTTGCAACGCTGGGGCACATCTGCAACATTGAGTAAAAGATCAAGTGCCGCGGCCTCTTCAAACACCTGCTTCTGGGTCCCGACATCATCCGTTGCCGCAATGACCAGAAAGGCCTTTTCCAAGTCGCCCGGCCGATATTCCCTGTTTATCCATTTGATGATGCCAGCATTATGCAGGGACACTAGCTCTTCTGTCAATTCAGGGCTTATGACTGAAACCTTTGCGGAACAGGAAATCAGGCCCACTACTTTACGCTCAGCCACTCTGCCGCCACCGACAACGACACATGCTTTTCCTTCCAAATCAAGGCATATCGGATAGAACGACATTATTTGCTCTCAAAACCGTATAAATCTTTTGCTGATTTAATTATTCCCACTATCAGCCTTATATAAGATATGCATGCATCACAACGTACATCTCAAAAATAAAAAGAGCGCGCCACAAAGCCCGCTGCGTATATGAATTAGTTAGCAACCAATTGATTTTCAAACTGACACTTCCCCTAAATGATTTTTCAATGTACCCAAATTTGAGTCAATAGCACCAATCCGGCCAACACGAAACGATAGTAGGCAAAAAGAGCAAAGGAATGGGACTGGACAAAACGCAGCAGAAAGGCAATAACCAGATAGCCTGATACTGCGGCAGCTAAAAATCCTGCCAGGTAGAAGCCAAGCTGTCCCGGCTCTGAACCCTCCCTGATAATTGCCGGCATATTATAGATACCGGCGCCTAAAATAATTGGAACTGAAAGCAAAAAGGAAAACCTGGCTGCTGACATTCTGTTTAAACCCATTATGAGTCCAGCTGTCATGGTTATCCCACTGCGGGACACTCCAGGCATGAGAGCAAGGGCCTGGGACAAACCAATGACAACTACATCGGCAAGCCCTATATTCTTCATGGATCTTAAGTGTTTTCCAAATTTGTCTGCCAGCAGCAGGAGCAACCCAGCCCCGGCCAGAGTTCCGGCAATCAGGACCGGGGCCCTGAAAATTGTTTCAACAGCATCTTTCAGTAAATAGCCTGCCATTACTGCAGGTAATGTCCCGAGGCAGATGTATAATGCCAGGAGTCGCTGTTTTAGGCCCTCTTCACCCAATGCCTGTGGCTTTACCAAAGCGATAAACATCATAGCCAAATCACGCCTGAAATATATAATGACCCCCACAAGGGTCCCCAGGTGTAGGGCAACATCAAAGGCCAGGCCGCCTTCTTCAATGCCCAAAAACGATTCAACCAGGGCAAGATGTCCTGAACTTGAAATCGGCAGAAATTCTGTAGCACCCTGCAAAAGTCCCAGAAAAATTGCGTAAAATAAATTCATCAGAATTGCTGGGGAAGATAGTTTACCCTGCGGTAATCATCTGCTTTATCTCTTCTTCAAGGACGTCATGCTCTACATAACCAAGATATTTTTTCACTATCTCGCCCTTGCGGTTAACCAGGAAGGTAACCGGAATACCTGATACCCCCCCAAACCCCCTGGCTATTTCAAGATCTGCAAGCAGAACTGGGTAATTAATACCGTATTTTTCGATGAGTTTATACAAAGCGGCGGGGTCTCCCTCGTCAACGGAAAATGCTACAACAGAAAAAGCTTTTTCCTTATAAAAATCCTGTAGGGCAATTAATGTCGGTATTTCCTGGATACATGGCGGGCACCAGGTTGCAAAAAAGGTCACCAGAAGCACTTGGCCTTCAAGCTTCTTGCTGTCAAGTACTACATTGTCTGTTAATGAAGTCAGCTCAAATTGCACCATCTGCATATGTTTGCCTATGGGGGGGGAAAAGCCGCCCCTGGTATCTGATTCCGATTGTTTGCATGCCATAAGCAGGGCAAGCACCCCAAGGATCAGAAAAAAATATCTCATTTTCATATTGCGCTCCAGGTAATAAAAAACCACAGTAACGGGCAAGATCTTATTATTTCTTCTGTCCCTCAAGATAACGCTGAGATGCTGGATAAGCAAGCTGGACTCTACGGACAAAAATTAATAGAAAAATATGAACCAATATTAGTACAGGGTCTGACTACCTACCATAAATTCACTAAATGTTAAAAATGTTATTTGCCTGGGAGCTTAAATCCCAAAGGAGCATACCGTTTTTTTTACCGGCAGACTGACGCGGGCTTCCATACCGCCATCGGGTTTCTGATTCAATGAAAAACTCCCGCCATGTATTGCTACAATTTTCTCGACCAGCGTGAGACCCAGCCCCGTCCCATAGGTTTTTGTCGTAAAAAAAGGATCAGTTGCTCTTTGCTGGATGCCTTTGGCAATTCCAACCCCGGTATCAGAAAAGGAGATTATTACCCAACCGTTCTGCCGGCGCACTGAAATTGTCAGATTCCCGCCTTCAGGCATGGCATCAATAGCATTTTTTGTCAGATGAATCATCATCTTGCGCATCAGCTGCTCATCCATTTCCAAAACCGGGTCTGGTTCAATAACATCTAAATTAACCTCGATTGAATGCCTGAGCAGAGAAGGCTGGAGCAGCAATAATGTTTTCCTTATCAGTGGATAAAGAGGTTCGCATTTCTTATCAACCCTCATCTGGCGCACAAAATCGAAAAGGTCCTTCAAGGTACTTTCCAGCCGTGTGGTTTCGTTAACGATCATGTTGACGAATTCAAGACTTTTTTCATCCGTGATTTTTTTGGCCAGCACACGTGCTGCTCCGCCAATTGACGTTATCGGGTTTCTTAAGACATGCACTAGCTGGGCCGACATCTCTCCTAATGCTGAATAACTGGCGGATTCAACCAGGAGATCTTTGTTTTTTTCCAGCTCATGCGTTACATTTTCCAATTCCGCGATCTTTTCCTCCATGTCCATATAAAGGCGGCTATGCTCAATGGCCAGACTGGCCTGATTGGCAAATATCTCCAAAGATCTCACGTGTTCTTTGGTAATGGGCTCATTGGTTACAAAATGGTCGGCTATAATGACCCCGAGAGATTTACTTGGCGAGAAAAGAGGCACTACAATAAAAGTATCTTCATGTAACAGCTCAATGAGTCCACTGGCAACAGGCACATCGGCCTGGCCATTCTCCACGAGAAAGGAACGCCTCTCCAGGGCGGATCTTATCAGGATATGCTCCGGATCTGAGACAGGTACCCTCAAGCTTTTGATCATTTTGGTTACTTTTGTGTCACCATTGAGGCAGCTTTTTTTTATATTTTGGACTATTTCCAGAAAATCGAGCTTTCTTTCCCGCAGCTCCGCCCAGATCCTGCCAGCTTCTTCACGACATTCCGACCCTATGGCGAACCTGCCCTGCAAAACATTGCCTTCTTCCTCAAATAATGCCAGAAAGGCACGGTTGAAACGTAATCCTTCCTCAGCGGTTATGCCCACAAGGATTGCCTGCAGGATTTCATCAAGTTCCACGGTGCTTATATACACCGAATTCATCTTCAGTGAGAGCTGATGCAGAAGCTGGATGCGGAAGTGTGCATTTTCAAGATCCTCGTGATACTTGAGATTTTCAGCTATCAGGCGCCGTTTTTCTAAAACCTTGCGCGCAACCAGGAGTATTTCCTGAAACTGCACGGGCTTGGAAAGATAATCGTCCGCACCCTTGCGAAT
>Ga0209536_100016385_pt1 | contig 10541 bp, 8 predicted proteins | sample DeeMarSeWOR28_12_FD_187461 | JGI IMG/M metagenome (GOLD analysis project Ga0209536, IMG submission 187461) | Marine sediment microbial communities from White Oak River estuary, North Carolina - WOR-2-8_12 (SPAdes) (version 2) | ecosystem: Environmental > Aquatic > Marine > Intertidal zone >...
GAGCCCCTCGAGCCTCGAGACGACGCGCTCGTTCAGCGGGATGCCGTTCGCCGCGTTCTCCTGGAGGGTCTCCCAGCGCACCTGCCCGGGAATCCGGACCGGCTCGTCGCCTCCGGAGTGGATGATCGCGGTCAGCAGGCCCTCGATCCGCTCCGTCGCGGCCGCGCGGCCCGCCCACCTCTCGAGGTCGAACACCGCGAAGAAGTGGCTGTTGTCTCCGGGGCGCTCGAAGTCCTTGTACATGGACCGAACCTCGTGGCCCATGCCGCCGGCGGAGAGCGCTCCCGAGAGGATCTCGACCATCAGCGCGAGTCCGAATCCCTTGGGTCCGCCGAGGGGCTGAATCAGGTCGGGCGCGGTCTCGGCGGGCCGCGCGGCCGCGCCCTTCGAAGCGCCGACCCCGGCCTTTTCCTCCCGTGCCCAGCGAAGGGCCGACCCGGACGAGCTCGACGTCGACATGTCGACCAGCAGCGGTCCCCCGCTCGTGCGCGGAGCCGCGAAAGCGAGCGGATCGGTGCCGAGTGCCGGCTCGCTCCCACCGTAGGCCGCGACCTTGGGGAACGAGTTGCTCGCAGCGAAGGCGAGCATCCCCTCACGCGCGGCGAGCTGGGTGTAGTAGCCCACCGCGCCGAGGTAGTTGCTCCTGCGGACCGAGACCGCGCCGACGCCCGTTTCGCGCGCAAGCTGCATCGCGTGCCGAACGGCCCGATCGGCCACGAAGTGTCCGATCCCGTTGCCTCCGTCGACGACGGCGGCGGCCGGTGATACCGCTTCGATCCGAAGGTGACACGGGCTCGCGAAGAGGCCTGCCCGAAGCCGGCGCACGAGGATCTCGAGGCGCCACACGCCCTGCTCCGGGCGACCGACCTGGTCGCCCCACACGAGGATCCCGGCAACGACCTCCGCCTCGTCTCGGTCGGCCCCTGCAGCAGTGAGGACCTCGGACGAGAAGGTGCGCAACGCGTCGGGCGTCACTCTCACGACGGTCGAACCTGCCTCTTTGTATCGCGGCCCTTCGGCGCGCCGTCGGACGTCAGTCTTCGTCGATCGGGCAGGCCGAGCGCTCGAGCTCGGCGTCGACCCAGTCCATGGAGAAGACACCGGCTCGCACCTTCTCCGCGTACTCCTTGGTGCGCTCCGCCTTAGCCGTCAGCCGTGCGATCAGGTCCTCGGCGTGCTGACGCTGCACGACCGCGACGCCCATCCGGTCTCCGATCACGATGTCGCCCGGGTTGATGACGACACCGCCGCAGGAGATGGGGTAGTTGATCTCGCCCGGTCCGCGGTGCAGCGGGCCGGCAGGCGTCGAGCCGACGGCGAAGATCGGCAGGCCGACTTCCTCGCAGTCGGGGATGTCCCGGACCAGCCCGTCGATGATGAAGCCGGCGATGCCCCGATGACGTGCCTTGGACGCCACCATGTCTCCGATGACGGCGTTGGTCCGCCCACCGAGCGTGTCGACCACGATCACGTCGCCCGGCTGGGCCACGTCGAGCGACTTGTGGACCATCAGGTTGTCACCCGGATAGACCTTCACCGTGCACGCGGTCCCCGCCACCGAGTCGCCCACCATGTTCGTGATCCGGGTGGACATCGCGTAGAGTCGGTTCGTCAGGTCGCAGATGTCCGGCGTCGGAAACTGGCGGAGCGCCTCCACGTGAGCAGGATCCGCGCGCTCGATCTTCGTGCGGATTCGGAATCCCGGTCCGGGATGCACCTCTGACGACGTAGGCTTGGCTTTGCTCACAACGGCTCCGTTCGCGAAATGGGGACGGGAGGCTGATCGGCTTCCAGCCCGTGGCATGCTGCCGACACACCCGCTCGGCACTTCCTTAATACACAAAGCGGCGCTTTCACAGCAATGAATTCATGCCGGTGCGCTGGGGTGCCGGATGCGGGGCCTCGCCCCCGCCCGCGGCGTCAGTCGTAGCGAAGTACCACCCAGCGCTCGATGGACTCCCCCCGGGGGCTTCTCCACCGGATGGTCGCGGTCAGCGGAGGAACGCACGCGGGGCTGAATCGCGCCGGCACGTGGACGGAAGCTCCGGGCTGCAGCTCACGGATCGGGAGGGCACGGGCCGTCGGATCGAAGACCGATTTTCCGCTCGGGCAGAAGCAGTCGACGTCGACCCGGAGCGCGCGGGAGAGTCCCGTGTTCTCGATGCGAACGCCGTCGGAATCACGCATGAGCCGGATGTCGGCCCCCGGGCTCGGCGTGCGCGGCTGAGCCGGGCGCATCGGGCGTCGACCCGCGGGCGCGCCGGCCGAGGCACCTGCCGGTGCAGGCTCGAGTCGAGACGCCAGCCTCTGGACGGACTTGGCGTGATGGCGCATGTACTCGGCGAGCGCGCGGCGGTTCGTCGGCGACGGATCGGTCCGCCCCGACGACCACCCCTTCAGCGTGTCGTGACTCACGCCGAGCGCTGACGCCACGTCCTTCAGCGACACGCAGAGTCCCTGCACCACCTGCTTCGTTCGCTTGCTCATCACACCCACCGTGTAAGCTCGGTGCCGCACCGAGGGCACACTAAAAGTGTATGTCGTCACAGGGGGGGCCACAACGTATGTCGTCGGCGGCGAGGTGGCGAGGGTGGGTCGCCGGCGAGGGGAAAGCGGCGAATCGAGAGCCGACGGGAAGTGCCGGGGCCGGGACTCGAACCCGGAAGCCCAGAGGGCGGGGGATTTTAAGTCCCCTGTGTTTACCGATTTCACCACCCCGGCGTGCGCGGAAGATAGCCCCGGACGGCGCGGTCTCGCGCCGGGCGCGCCAGGTTCGCTATCCTCCTCGCCTCCTGCAGCGGCCGCCTTCGCCTCCTGCACACGAACCGAACCCGGACGGGACCACCATGTCGGAAGAAGTCCTCGAAGTCGCATCGGCCCAGACTCCCACGACCGCGCAGCGGCTGTTCCTCCGCTACTTCACGGCCGTTCTGGTCGATCTCGTGGTGCTGGGCCTGTTCGCCCAGTACTGGGATCGGGTGCACGTGGACGCCTTCAGCACGGCCCTCCTCGCCGCGGTCGTCCTGCAGGTCCTGCTCAAGATCACCATGGCGGTCGAGCACAAGGTGGCGGCCTTCTGGAAGAACAAGGAGGGCTCGGGAGCGAAGTTCGGCCGCATCTTCAGCGCGTGGGCGGTCCTGTTCGGCTCGAAGTTCGTGATCCTCTACGCGCTCGACCTGGCCTTCAGCGAGGCGGTCCACTTCGACGGGGCCCTGCACGGCGTCGTGCCCCTCATCCTCGTGCTGGTCGTGATGCTCGTGGCCGAGGAGGCGATCGTCCGGTTCTACCGCATGCTCGGCTGACGCCGCGGATGGCGCGGTCCCGGGACCTGGCGCCGCGCCGTACCTTGCCGCATGACACCCGAACGCTTCGCGAGACTCCGCGCCGCCCTCGCCCGCCGCCAGCCCGACCTCACGGTACTGATGGACCGGGTCAACAAGTCGCACAACTTCTCGGCGATCCTGCGCAACTGCGACGCAACCGGGGTGCTCCGTGCACACGTGGTGCCTCCGGACGGTGGCCTCGACCTGCATCACGGAACGTCGGCAGGAACGAAGAAATGGGTCGAGGTCCGACACCATCCCGACGTGACCACCGCCGTCGAGCACCTGCATCGGGAGGGCTTCCAGGTGCTGGCCGCCCACCCGTCGGATACCTCCGTGGACTTTCGGGAGGTCGACTACACCCGCCCGACCGCCGTGATGATGGGCGCGGAGCTTCACGGCGTCTCTGCCGAGGGTCTCGCCCTCGCCGACCTCCACGTCGTCATCCCGATGATGGGCATGGTCCATTCTCTCAACGTGTCGGTCGCCACGTCGCTCATCCTCTACGAAGCGATGCGCCAGCGAGACGCAGCCGGCATGTACGCGCAGAACCGGATTCCCCCGGACGACTTCGAGCGCAGGCTCTTCGAGTGGGCCTATCCCTCGATCGCCGCGCGCCGTCGGGCCGAGGGTCGCTCGTACCCGGCCCTCACGCCCGAAGGCGAGCTGGTGCGGGACTGGTAACGGTTCACCACCCCCTCTTGCGCATCCGCGACCCGCAGCCCCTATTCCGTCCATTCGTGCCCGAGTGATCGCTTTCCGCAGCCATCCGACTTGCGGATGGCACGCAAAACGCTCACGATCTTCGACACGAGCGGATAGACAACCTGAACGGAGCGTGAACGGACCAACGGATCCGATCACGGAGGGCCGATGGAACGAATACCGGACAGCATCGCATTGACGAGCACCGAGGCCGCGAGCCTACTCGACGCGCACCCCTCCTCGGTCAAGCGCTGGTGCAACGACAGCGAGCTGGCATCAGAGCTGACGCCGGGCGGGCACCGCCGGATCTCCATCCACTCGGTCATGACCTTCGCGCGCGAGCGCGGCATCGAGACGATCCTGGGTCCGTTCCACCCCTACGAGCCGCACGTCTGGACGGCCCTCAAGCCGATCGCCGAGCGGGGTTCGTTCCGGGAGCTGATCGGGCTCGCCATGCTCTGGGTGCGCCGGGGCGACTTCGAGCGGCTCGAGCACCTGTTCCTAACGTTGGGCCGGGCCGACTTCCTCGGCTTCGCGGAGTTCTGCGATGGAGCCGTGCGCGGCCTGCTTTCCACCATCGGCCACGAGTGGGAGCTGGGCAGACTGCGCGTGGGCGACGAGCACATGGTGACGGAGGCGATCACCGGGGCGCTCCTGGCGCTCCGACGGGAGTGGCTGGACCACACCGCGGAGTCCGGCGCGGCCACTCCCGGTACCGACCACCGTCCGGTGGCCGTGGTCGGCACCGCCGAAGGCAACCAGCACGCGATCGGGGCTCTGTGCATCCGGATGATCCTGGAGCGCGAGGGATGGCGCGTCCTGTATCCCGGAGCGGACCTGCCCACCGAGGACTTCGCCTTCATCCAGAAGAGCCGCGAGGCCTCGCTCGTGTGCATCTCGCTCCCCCCGAACGGCTCCCTGGGAGACGTGACGCGTGCGCTGTCGATCCTCCGCGAGTACTACGATCGCGCCCGCCCCTACGCGGTGGCGTTCGGTGGCCCGCCCGCGCTCTCGCTGGACGGGGAGATCGCGGAGGAGCCCTTCGAGTCGGTGGCGTTCTACTCGGAAGGAAAGGCCCTGCAGGAAGCCGTTCGTCACGGTCTGGGCGGTCCCCGGATCCCTCACTCCCCTCCCCTCTCCGCAGGAGCCGCTTGATGCGATCCCTCGGCTCGCGCACGGAGGTCGGCGCGCTCGTCACACTCGGCATCTTCACCGTGACGGCCATCCTCGGCTACGCGTTCTTCGCCGCGCGTCCGCAGAACCTCGCGCTGGTGCCGTTCGCTGCGGAGTTCTTCGGCATCTCGTTCCGGTTCTTCGCTCAGCTCCACATCCTCCTCGCCTTCGCCGCGCTCGCGATCGTGCTCGTGCGGAGAGCGGGAATGGCGTGGGTGCCCGCCATGCTCGCGGTGTGCGGGGTCAGCTTCGTCGCCGAGCACGTCGGGACCGGCTACGGCATTCCGTTCGGTGGCTACGCCTACACCTCGCTCCTCGGGGCCCGCATCGGTCCCCGGGTCCCCGCCCTGATCCCGGTGAGCTGGTTCCTCATGGCTCTGCCCTCCTGGATCGTCGCGCGGTCGCTCTTTCCGGACCGACGTCTGGCGCGGGTGGCGCTCGCCTCCCTCGGACTGGTGCTGTGGGATCTCGCACTCGATCCCGCCATGAGCTCTCTCACCTCCTACTGGCGGTGGGAGGAGTCCGGGCCGTATTACGGAATGCCGTGGATGAACCTCGTGGGATGGTTCGTGACCGGGCTGGCCCTGATGGCCGTGCTCGAGCTCTTCGACCGCCGCGGCACCTTCGCGGCACTCCCCGTACGCTGGATGCTCACCTACTACGCAACGGTGCTGCTGATGCCGATCGGCATGCTCGTCGGGGCCGGCGCCTGGCTGGGCGTGGCGACGACCCTCGCGGCGATCGGCGTGACGGCGGCGCTCGTCATCCCGCTCCGTTCGGAGCCGGGGGCCGCGCAGCCCCTCGCTCCTGGTTCAGGACGATCCGCCTCGCCCGTGGGGGCCTCATGATCCCGATGACCGCCGGTACCACGGACGGCGCGCCGCGTGGTGAGCTCGACGTGCTCCACGCGGGGCTCGAGGAGGCCTCGGCGAGTCTCCGCCGCCAGGGACTCCCCGTCCCGTCGCTGGAGGGCAAGCTCCTCCGGCCGCTCTTCGCGCTGGCGATGGTGCCGGCCGATCGCTGGCACAGTCTGGACGTGCGCTTCTGGAACGGAGCCATGGCGATTCAGATGGTGCACGAGGCGTCGCTTCTTCACGACGACGTGCTGGACGGGGCGGCGACCCGGCGGGGGCGTCCCACGCTCGCGGCCACGAGAGGAACCGGCGCAGCCCTGGTGATGGGCGACCACTTCCTGACCGCCGCCTACCGGGTGGCCGCGGCGACGGGCTCGTTCGAGTTCCTCACGCGTTTCACCGAGGCGGTCGAGCAGACCGTCGCCGGGGAGATCGCGCAGGGGTCCCTGGCCGGCAGGCGCCCGACCCCCCGGGAGTACGACAGCGCGATCACCGGCAAGTCGGGGGAGCTCTTCGGCGTGGCCGCGGTGCTCGGCGGAACGGTGGCCGGACTGGGGGAGGCGGAGCTGCGGCACTGCCTCGGATGCAGCTTCGGGAACCTGTACCAGCGCATCGACGACCTGCTCGACTACTGCCCCTCGATGGAGACCGGCAAGCCGCCGCTCCAGGACTACCGACAGAAGAAGTGGAGCTGGATCCTCGAGCTGGCGGACATCGACTCCTTCGACGAGACCGAGGACGATGTCCTCGAGGCCGTGTTCAGCGCGCAGGCCACGCGGCCTTCCGCCGCGCGCCGTGGGATCGAGATCCTTCGCGAACGCCAGCGGCTGCTGCTCCGCTACGCGCCACAGGTCTGTGCCGACACGGACTCCCTCGGACGACTCCTGGATCAGTGTCTGGGCGCCGCCGAGCGGGCGGTCCACGCTCAGGAGCGGATGCTGGCCGCGCATCGGACGGCTCCCGGCGTCGAGAGCGCCAGCCCCGGAGCCGAGCGGGCCGCTTCCGGGGAATCCGCCCCGGAGTCCCGAGCGTCCGCGGAAGCGGAGATCCGACGCCTGGCGGACCGGCTCGGTGGGCCCCGTGAGTGGAGCGCCTACTTCGGCGAGCACGCCCGGACGTTCCACCTGGCGGCGCGGCTCTTTCCCCCTAAGGAAGCCGGGCTGGTGGCCGGGCTCTACGCGTACTGCCGGTTCACGGACGATCTCGTGGACGATCCCGTCGACGACCCGTCGCCGGAGACGCTCCGCCTCCGTCTCGGGGTGTGGCGGGAGCTGAGCCTCGCCGCCTACGAAGGAATCGCGACCGGGATCCCGCTCCTCGACGCCGTCATGCCGGAGGCCGCGGGTAAGGGCGTCGCGCGCCTCTACCCCGAGGCGCTCCTCGACGGCGTGGGCATGGACCTGGAGCCGCGACTCTACGAGAGCTGGGCGGAGCTGGAGCGCTACACGTTCGGCGTCGCGGGAGCGGTGGGCGGCTGGATGACTCAGCTCTTCGGGCTCCACGACCCCGATCTGCTCGACCGGGCGCACGCCCTCGGGCACGGGATGCAGCTGACCAACATCGCACGCGACGTGGGAGAGGACTGGGGCCGGGGACGGGTGTATCTGCCGACCGAGCTTCTCGAGGCGCACGGAGTCACCCGGGAGGAGATCGGGGCGATGGCGGGCGGCGACGAGCCCATCTCCGACGCTTATCGGGCCACCGTCCACGCCCTGATCGGGCGGGCCGACCTGTACTACGAGAAGGCGTGGCCGGGAATCCGGGCGCTGCCGGCGTTCTTCCGTCGGCCCGTGGCGGCGGCGGCCTCCGCCTATCGCGGCATCCACCGGGAGATCCGGCGAAACGGCTACGACAACCTGACCATGCGCGCGCACACCTCGACCGCGCGGAAGATCCTGCTCGCCGGCGCCGGGCTTCTCGACGCGAGTCGGGCTTCCGGGCTCGACGCCAGCGCGAGCCAGACCACACACGCCACGGCCGCGACGGCCGCTGGGGAGGCATAGATCGATGAGCATAGCGAAGATGGGAACGCAGGAGGCTGGCGGCCCCGCCCGAGCTACCGGCAAGAAGGCCGTCGTGATCGGGAGCGGCTTCGGCGGGCTCTCGATCGCGATCCGCCTGCAGGCGGCCGGAATCGACGTCACGCTCGTCGAGAAGCGGGAACGGATCGGCGGGCGGGCGTACCAGCTTCGGGACTCGGGCTACACCTTCGACATGGGGCCCAGCCTCATCACGGCCCCGGAGATCATCGACTCCGTCTTCCGGGCCGGTGGACGCCGGTTCACCGACTACGTCGATCTCGTGCCGCTCGATCCCTTCTACCGCATCTACTTCCACGACGGGACGCACATCGACTACGTCGGGGACCTCGAGCGGATGAAGGCCCAGATGGCGCAGTTCAACCCCGGGGACGCCGAGAACCTCGACCGCTTCCTGGACCGTACGCGTCCGATCTACGACGCCATCATCGCCGACCGGCTCGGCTCGCGGCCGTTCGACACGCTCGAGTCGATGATCCGCTTCATGCCGACCGTCTTCAAGCTCGGCGCGTTCCTGCCCGTGACCACCTTCGTCAACCGCTTCTTCAAGGACTTCCGGCACCGCTTCCTCTTCTCGTTCCACCCGCTCTTCGTGGGCGGGAACCCGTACCGGACGCCTTCCGTCTACCTCATGATCCCGTACCTGGAGCGGGAGGGCGGCGTCTGGTTCACGCGGGGCGGCATGTACTCCGTGGTCGAGGCGATGGGAACGCTCTTCCGCGAGCTCGGGGGCACGATCCGCACGAGCGCCGAAGTGGAGCGCATCGTCGTCGAAGAGGGGCGTGCGACGGGCGTCATCGCCGGCGGGGAGCGCCACGACGCCGACCTGGTGGTGAGCAACGCCGATCCGGGGCACACCTATCGCCACCTCGTCGAGGCGGAGCACCGAGACCACTGGACCGACCGGAAGCTCGACCGCCAGGACTGGGCGATGAGCTGTGTGCTCCTCTACATCGGCACGCGGCGGCAGTATCCGCAGCTCGAGCACCACACGCTCATCCTCACCGAGCGGTACAAGGAGCTGCTCAAGGACATCTTCGACGAGAAGATCCTGCCGGACGACTTCTCGATGTACCTGCACGCGCCGACCCGCACCGACCCGAGCATGGCGCCCGAGGGGTGCGAGAGCATGTACGTGCTGATTCCGGTCGCCAACAACCGGTCCGGGATCGACTGGTCGGAGATGGGTCCGAAGTTCGCCGATCGCGTGATCGACTACCTCGAAGCGTGGGGCCTGGAGGATCTGCGGGAAGAGACCGAGGTGCTGCACGTCTTCACGCCGGACGACTTCGCCTCGGAGCTGAACGCGACGTGGGGCAACGCCTTCGCCATCGAGCCCAAGCTCCTCCAGACGGCGTGGTTCCGCCCGCAGAACCGCAGCGAGGACGTGGACGGGCTGTATCTCGTCGGGGCCGGTACCCACCCGGGCGCCGGTGTGCCGGGCGTCATGCTCAGCGCGGAGACCACCTACGCCTGCGTGGCCGAGGACCTCGGGCTTCCCGACCAGTGGGACTGGAGCAAGCCGGCCTCGGTCGCACTCGCACCGGAGCTCGAGGGCGAGGTCGTGCACTCGCTTCGCGACGACGACGGCGCCGCTTCGACCGAGGGTCGGACCGAGTCCCCGGCGGGTGCGGGGGCGTCCTGACCCCGCCCTACTCCATGCGGCCGAGCTGGAAGCGGAGCGAGTCCTCGACCCCGTCGTAGAAGAACTCGAAGCCGGCGTCCAACGCCTTCCTGGGCACGACGCGCTGACCCCAGAGGAGGACCTCCTTGCCGAGCTCGCCGAACGCGGCCTTCACCGCGATCGCGGGGACCGGCAGCACCGTCGGCCGTCCCAGCGCCCGCCCCAGCGCCGACGTGAACACCGAGTTGGTGACGGGGTTCGCGGCCGTGGCGTTGACCGGTCCCCGCAGTGAATCGTCGTGGAGGCAGTGCAGGATGAGTCCGGTCAGGTCGTCCAGGTCGATCCAGCTCATGTACTGCTTGCCCGATCCAAGCCGCCCGCCGGCTCCCATCTTGAAGGGCAACAGCATCTGACCGACCGCCCCGCCCTTCGGAGACAGAACGACCCCCATTCGCAGGTTCACGACCCGGAGCCCGGCTCGCGCCGCCGGACGTGTCGCGCCTTCCCATGCCCGGCACACCTCGGCCAGGAATCCACGACCGCTCGGCTCCTCCTCGGTGATCGTCTTGTCGCCCTGGTCGCCGTAGAAGCCCACGGCCGACGCCGACACCAGCACGCTGGGGCCGTCCCGCATTCCGGCCAGCGTCCTGCACAGAAGCTCGGTGCCGCGGACACGGCTCTGCTTGATGGCACGCTTCCGCTCCTCGGTCCAGCGCCCCGAGGCGACCGACTCGCCCGCGAGGTGCACGACCGCGCCGCAGCCGGAGACGGCGTCCATCCATGCGCCCTCGCGCGTGACGTCGCCCTCGACCCAATCGACGCC
>Ga0209536_100016386_pt1 | contig 10541 bp, 8 predicted proteins | sample DeeMarSeWOR28_12_FD_187461 | JGI IMG/M metagenome (GOLD analysis project Ga0209536, IMG submission 187461) | Marine sediment microbial communities from White Oak River estuary, North Carolina - WOR-2-8_12 (SPAdes) (version 2) | ecosystem: Environmental > Aquatic > Marine > Intertidal zone >...
CAGCCAGCTGTGACTCCAGTTCTTGGACGTCACCAGATCTCCAAACCACTGGTGTGCAAGTTCGTGGGCCACCAGGTGTTCGCTGGTGAAGTCCAGATGAGCCCGCTCGTCATGTAGGGTCATTTCTGTGAGAGTAGTGGCGGTGGTGTTTTCCATGCCCCCAAAAATAAAATCCTGGGCGACAACCTGGGAATACTGGCGGTAAGGGTAGCGGATGCCCGTTTTCTCGGAAAAATACCGCACGATGTCTGCTGTTTTCTCAAAGGAGCGGTAGCCTTCCTCCTCCCGGCCTTCAGGCACGTAGAAGGATAGAGGGATGTCTTCAAAATGATCCGTCAGTTCAATGTAAGCACCGATCGCTAAGCTGATGAGATAAATGCTGTGAGGCTTTTCCATGGACCAGTGATATACCAGTCGTCCTTCATCGTCCTCGTACTTTTCTTTGAGCTCACCATTGCTTACCACGACATAGGGTTTATCCACCGTAGCGCGGATCTCACTGGTAACCTTCTCGCGAGGGTGGTCTACGCAGGGAAACCAGTATTTATTGTCCTCATCCTGGCCCTGACTCCACACCTGCCAGAGCTTATCCGGGTAGTGCTCATCCGGGCCTGTGAAATAAAGGCCCAACCGCGGGCTCCCGACCCCATAATCAATGCTGACCGTGCTGCTCTGGCCGCGCTCAAGAGGTCCAGCCAGGTGTATCCTTACACCTCTATCATTTTGCTTGAATTGGAGAGTTTGTCCATCGTCGCCGGTCACACGACCAATACGTATCTCCCGGACGTCAAGAAAAATGCTTTCCAGAGTTTTCTTAAGTGAGGTAAAGCTAATACGCGCTGTCCCCTTCAGTTTTTTCGCTTCTATTTCCACCTCCAGATCAAGGTAGACATGGGTGAGCATCATGTCCCTTGAAGGATTCCAATGGGGTTTGGCATCCGGCAGGAGAAAGTTCTCCGCTTCAACCCCTTCGGGGAAATATTTACAAAAGTACAGGTTTGACATTTTTATCTCTCCGCTTAGGTGCTAGGTAATTAGCCGATTGGTTCATTCGTTGAAATCGCGAGATCGTGGCTAGAAGCCGCTCCCACAGGATAATCTCTGTTCTCTGCTTTTTTTGAAACCGGCAATCCGCAATTTGCAATCCGAAAATATACACGCTGCCTCCGGCTCCATGCCCTGGTTTATGCCCTAAACTTTCGGACAAAATCTGTTCACCTCGCAATACAAATGCAACAGGGCGATAGCAACCGCATGTTTCTTTTGCGCAGGCGTTCCCCACAACGGCCAGCGATGCATGGCCTCCAGTATCCTTTCTAGGTCTTCGTTAAAAAAATAGGCCCGCTCGAATTCATTGAAGCTTAGCCCACTTCTGAGGTCACCGGTTGGGAACCAAATGGGCACCCACCCCTCCACATTCTCATCAAACATTTCCCAGGCGTCCCCGGGGTTAACCCCAAACGGTACTGTTTCCCAGTCAATTTCTGGCAGGGGAAGGCTCTCGTCTAGAAACTCCTTCAGCAGGGGATTTGGCTTTCTTGGCATTGTCTTCCTTGAAGTTTCGTTAATTCGTCAATATATTTCCCTATGCTCTATGCCTCTCAATCATCCTCCGGCAACGGAACGTGGTACACTTTGTAATCCTCTCCCATCTCGGCACTGTCAAAACGAGATCGAGCAGCCGCTGCCAGAAGAGGTAGCTCATCGCTGCCATAGCGAGGGCTGATGTGAACCAGCACAGCACGACATACCCCCGCCCTCTCGGCAATGCGGGCGGCATCTACCACAGTAAGGTGTCCCTTGGCGTCTGCATGCTCGGCATCTTCAGGTAGAAACATTCCTTCCATGAAAGCGATATCAGCGTCTTGGCACAGTCGGTAGACTCCCTTTGACGGTCTGGTGTCCACCACATAGGCCACATGACGACCCCGTCTGGATTCTCCCAGAACCTGCTCCGGCGACATCTCTGTCCCGTCTTCGAGAGTTATTTTTTGTCCCTGCTGAAGTTGACCCCAACGGGGTCCTTTGGGGATGCCCAGGGATGCGGCCAGATGAGGCTTGAACTTGCCAGGCCGGTCAAGCTCTTCCAGACGGTACCCTAGACAAAAGCGGCTGTGTTCCAGGGGATGCCAGATGATCCGAACCTGATCATTCTGGTACGCTATTTCGTTTGATTCTGAGGACCACTCCAGGAAAGTGATCTGGTAATTGACGAAAAACTCGAGATTTTCGCGAGCGTGCTGAACGAATTTCTTGATGCCGGGGGGGCCGAGTATGGTGAGGGGTTCGGAGTCCTGAATTTGCGACCTCAACATCATAATGCCTGGAATACCAAGGCAATGATCCGCGTGAAGGTGACTGACGGCCAGGACGTCTAGCCCGCGGACACCAATCTTGGTTTTTTTCAAGCCAAGTTGGGTCCCTTCACCGGCGTCAAAGAGGTATATCTGGCCGCCGAATCTCACCGCCAGAGAGGTGAGAAGCCGATACGGCATGGGCATCATGCCGCCGCTACCGAGAAGAATGCATTCCACTTGATTTCGCCTAGCAAGGCTTGTAACGCCAATTAGTTAATTTGACGATTCGTCGAATCGTCAAATCGTAAATGGGCAATTCCCTACCCTTTGACTAATCAACGATTTGACTAGTTGACTAAATTCTTATCGTTCACTCCTCTCCTTGCGAATGCACATACACATCTCGCTGAGGAAAGGGGATGACAATGCCGGCCTGCTCGAATGCTTTGTAGATGGCCCGATTCAACTGGTGAGTAATCCTTCCCTTGTCATGGGGCCTGTGAGCCCAGCACAGCAACTCAAAATCCAGGGACGAGTCTCCGAAGGTACGAAACCGCACCCGAGGCTCCGGCTCGGTCACGACGAGCGGGTTATCGCGAGCCACGGAGAGAAGAGCCTCCTCCACCTGATCCACATCGGTCCCATAGGCCACCCCTACCTTGATTCTCACCCGAAATCGAGGCTCAGGTGCGCTTTCGTTTATGACCTTGGTATTGGTAATAACCGAATTCGGAATGGAAATCTGGACATCATCTCTGGTTACAATCCTGGTACTGCGTAAGCCAATCTCCGCTACCTCACCGCGTTCACCTGAATCCAGAATGATGTAATCACCGACTCTGTATGGTTGATCAAGCAAAACCGTGACACCTCCAAAGAAGTTGGAAAGTGTTTCCCTGGCCGCCAGAGCCACAGCAACACCGGCGATCCCGGCAGAGGCCAGTAAAGGGGTTATATTGATCTTCCAAAGGGAGAGAAGAAAAAAGATCGCTCCTGCCAGAATTACTAGCCTAGCGATATTACCACCCAACCGAATCATTTCGCTGCCATGGCGGCCTGCTTGGCGCCAGTGACGAATCCAGTCATCAGCAATACGCAGCAACACTTGGTTGATAGCCAGGGCCCAGATCAAGACCAGGAGGCTTTTCAGTAGTGCGATGAAAATAAAGTTAAACGGCGGGCGAGGGGAAATCCATCGGACTCCAGTCAGGGCTCCAACGAGCACTATACCTACCCAGACAGGGCGGTGGAGGATATCAAGAATGGCATCATCCAGATGGAACTTTGACTTGCGCGTAAGGGCACGAAGGATGCGGTCCATAATGAGATCCACCAGCCACGCTGCAATGCCAAAAGCCGCTACGATAATAAGCGCCCCCAGTACCTTCCTCTGATTCATAAAGGTCCAAATAGTGGGCAACCATTTGTGCAAAAGTTCCATGTTCACCTCTTCTATCCTTGAGTAAGCGGTGAGCAGTTAGCGGAGGTTTTGAGCTTATCAACTAACGGCGCAGGGTACAAGACCAAACGAAGTCCACAGTTAAATCGTCAATTTGTTAATTCGTCAATCGGTGAATTGACTGATCTGCAGACAGCCGCTAAAGTGAGGTTGGGGGGTCCGTGCGTCGAGACCAATACCCAACAGAAAGTCAAATGTGGCCCGTCATTTGCAGGATTGCTTTTTCGATCCAGCCAGGACTTTCCTGGACAAAAGGTCCGACTAATTGTTATTAACTAACAACCACAACCGCGAAACTTCAGACTACCTGAACAAGAGGATCTGAGTGAAAGTGCTGAAACTTAAATCAATCAACCGCCGTTGATCAAATAGCAAACATTCGAGGTTCGAATGAAAAGAGCTCTGATAACCGGAATCACGGGACAAGACGGTAGCTACTTGACTGAGTTTCTCCTCGGCAAAGGCTATGAGGTCCATGGAATTATCCGCCGGGCCAGCACCTTTAACACCGATCGAATCGATCATATCTATCAGGATCCTCATTTTCCCGAGGCTAAGCTCTACTTGCACTATGGCGACCTCTCAGTATCGGGCCAGATGACTGACTTGATCTATAACATCCAACCCGATGAAGTCTACCACCTGGGGGCTCAAAGTCACGTGCGTGTCAGCTTTGACATGCCCGAATACACGGCTGACGTCACCGGTATTGGAACTGTTCGGTTGCTGGAAGCAATCAGAAAAACAGGGGTCAAGACCAAATTCTACCAGGCATCATCCAGCGAAATGTATGGGAGCGCTCCAGCCCCTCAGAATGAGCAGACGCCCTTTGAGCCCCGGAGCCCTTACGCTGCTGCAAAGCTCTATGCGTACTGGTTAGCCCGGAATTATCGCGAAGGCTATAGGTTTTTCGCCAGTAACGGTATTCTTTTCAATCACGAGTCCCCTCGGCGCGGTGAAACTTTCGTGACCAGAAAAATCTCCAGAGCCGTGGCGAGGATCAGATTTGGCCTACAAGATAAATTGTACCTGGGAAATCTTGAGGCCAGGCGGGATTGGGGATATGCTCCGGAGTACGTCGAGGCCATGTGGCTGATGCTGCAGCAGGACAGTCCAGATGATTTTGTCATCGGTACCGGTGAGTCTCACTCTGTCAGAGAATTTTGTGAACGGGCATTTTCAGAAGTCGGCATAGAGCTGGAATGGAGCGGCACAGGGTCCAACGAAGTCGGCCTTATCAAATCTATCTCACAAGATATCCCTTGCTTTCGAGCTTCGGTGATGCCGGACTTGTCCGGTGAAATGTTAATGGAAACTGACGCATCTATACTTAAGCCAAGTCCGCAAACCGTGACCATGCTCCATCCCCATACTGGGGATGAAGTAGTTGTTCTCGACCCTCGCTACTTACGACCAACAGAAGTGGAATCCTTACTTGCTGATCCTTCTAAAGCAGAAAACAGATTGGGCTGGAAACCCAAGGTTACCTTTAGCGAGCTCGTACGCATCATGGTCGCTGCCGACCTCAGGGCCCTTCAAGAACTCAGCCAGTGTCGGGATGTAATTAGGAAGCTGATGAATAATAATAAGTAGTAAAGGGTGAATGGACAAAAAAGCCAAGATCTACATAGCTGGTCACACTGGGCTTGTTGGTTCTGCGCTCTGCCGAAAACTAGAGGCTGAGGGGTACACTAATCTCATTACTCGTACCCACCCTGAGCTTGATCTGGAACGCCAGGCAGATGTTGAGGGTTTTTTTAAAAAGGAAAAGCCCGAGTATGTTTTCCTTGCCGCAGCAAAGGTAGGCGGAATTTGGGCCAACAATACATACCCGGCGGAGTTCATTTACAATAATCTGGTTATCCAAACCAACGTTATTCACTCTGCCTGGAAGGTCGGCGCGAATCGCCTCCTCTTCCTCGGGTCGTCCTGTATCTACCCAAGGGAATGTCCCCAACCGATGCAAGAAGAACACTTCCTTGCCGGCCCGCTGGAAGTCACAAACGAGCCTTACGCTGTGGCAAAAATAGCGGGCGTCGAGATGTGCCAGTCCTATAACAGGCAGTATGGCACTCATTTCCTTCCGGTAATGCCCACCAATCTATACGGTCCCAACGACAATTTCGATCTGGAAACCAGCCACGTGCTAGCAGCCCTCATCCGAAAATTCCACCTGGCCAAGCTCGCAGCACAAGGAGAATGGGAGGGTATCCAAAAAGATGAATCAATTTTCGGCCCAATCCCAGAAGAAATCATGGCCAGTTTAGTTTCAATCTCTAGATCCCACGGCCACGATTCTTTGCTACCCGCTGATCCTGCGGTTGTGCTATGGGGAAGTGGTCGACCTCGCCGCGAGTTTCTCCACGTTGACGATCTTGCCGACGGCTGCCTTTTCCTCATGAATCTCGAAAAAGAGAAACTCCGGTCACTGCTTACCGCTGACCGCTTACCGCTACTCAACATTGGTTGGGGAAAAGACATTTCCATTGAGGAATTGGCCATTCTCATCAAGAAAAAGGTAGGTTTCGATGGTGATATCGTCTTCGACACCACCAAACCTGACGGAACCCCGCGAAAACTGCTGGACGTAGCTCGAATGGCTGAACTTGGATGGAAAGCGAAGATCTCGCTTAAAGATGGGATAAGTCAAGTCTACAGGTGGTATTTGGAAAATGCCGCTGATTCGTTGAAATCCACGAATTAACAAATCGACGAGTCGACTAACCAGAAGAACTCAGGTCGTTGCTGACTACCAGTAGGCGGGCCATGGCGGCGCCTGCCAAAATGACGAAAAGAAGGAGAACGCTCCCACTGACAGCAAAGCTGTAACCATATCCCAGGGCACCGTTGAGAAATCCGGAACCTAAGTTGCCAGTGAATATCCCACACGTGCGAGTGGCGACAACTAACGCAGAGTTTCCGCCCATCCTGGCCTCAGGAAAAAAAGCCGCAGTCATTACTCCTATTGACAGAATCATCATGACATCCCCTACCGTGTGAAGGAGTCGCACTATGACCATAAAGGGAAGAGAAGTGACCACGGAGGTAAGAATTTGAAAAGTCCCAGAAATAGCCAATCCGCAAAGCAAAAGAGCTCGAAGGCTCTGACTGGTATCAAAGCGATGGCCGGCAAAGGGTGCGAGAAAAGCCATCCAGATACCGACCATTAAATATACCAGACCTATGTTGGTAAAAGAAAAATCAAGGCTTTCCTTCATGAGTAGAGTTAGAGTTGTTTGCTCTACACCAAAATGAGTCGGATACACAAATACGAGGAGAAGGAAAAGAAAAATGCGACCCTGGCCAAGATCACGCTTATAACCGCCCAAATCTAGACGGATCGTTTCAGTATCAGGCAACTTCAGAACAAAGGTCACGGCAATCAACCCACCGGCGAGTACTCCCCAAAGCAATGCTCCAAAGCCTCCTTCGCGGATCAGTATGCCGCCAATAGCAGGTCCGATCCCTAAACCGAGATACATTCCGGACTGGTAGAAGGCGATCTTCTTGCCAACCTGGTTCTTCTCAATAGTTTTCAGTAGCAGGGCATACAGAATGATAAAAAAGGAAGTACCTGCTATGCCTCCCAGTGGAGCAACCAAAAGAAACTGCCAGTATGCCTTGGCCGTAAGAATCTGCCAGGCAAAGAATACAAATATACAACTACCCAACAGCACTAACCGCCGTGGTGAAAAAAGGTCAGAAAGGACACCCAGAGGTAGCATTAAAACCAGGGCGGAAATGGACATCAACCCAAATACTGTTCCTATTTGTCCGTCGCTAAGACCTTGAGCTTTCATGTATACGGGGAGAAAAAAATTGAGCATCAAGTTCGAACTACTGAAGGAGAAAATACATAAAACGAAAAGGATAAGGGTGGAGTGTTGTCGGACTCCAGCCTTGATAGTAGAAGCAGACTGTTGGGCGTTTGCAGGCATGGATCACCAGTTCCAAGAAATTGACAAGCCGTCTACATATCATGCGCGTCTGTTAAGTGCAACTTTTCAACGTAGAAGCCGTTCGAATCGCGGCTGAAAGCCGCTTCCACAAGGGACAACTAATTAATAAAATTGACGACTCGACGAATTGACGAAAAACTACAACCGTTGAATATATTCCACGTTGACACTTACTGACCCATGCTGGTTCCTGCGTCTTCCTGCGTCCTGCGTTTTATTCTTGACTTTCACCTTACTTTCACCTTATACTCCAAACGTAGTTGGGATTTTACCCAGTTACTGCCACTGCTTGCCACTATCCCACCGGAGGTACGCATGCCATTAACAAAACAACAGAACCGGATCTATCGCTACCTGGAGACCTATCTTCGCCGGCACGGCCGGCCGCCATCCTACCAGGAAATTCGGGAGCACTTTAACTTTCGTTCCTTAAACTCTGTGGCCAAGCACCTCAAACAACTTGAGCGCAAGGGGTACTTGGAAAGTCCCTGGGGTAATCAGAAAAGAGCTTTTCGACTTTTGCCCCTGCGGACCACCGCAGCCGCTGTGCCCTTTCTTGGACGGGTGGCTGCCGGTGCGCCTCTCGAGGCTGTGGAGATACCCGAAACCATGGAGGTGCCCGAGAGCTTGCTTTCCGGCGGCAACAACTTCGCCCTTCAAGTGCGTGGAGATTCCATGGTGGACGAGGGCATTCGCGACGGGGATGTGCTCATCATCCGCAAGCAACAATATGCGGATAACGGCCAGACTGTGGTGGCTCAGATCGAAGGAGAAGCCACGATAAAGAAATTTTACCAACGGAACGATCAGGTGGAATTGCGACCGGCGAATGAGGAACTGGAACCCCTCGAAGTACCGGCCGACAAGGTGGAGATCATCGGCGTGGTTGTAGGTCTTGTTAGACATTATAAGAGATAACGTAAAATGCATTTTGCAGCGAGACGAGCAAGGCGGGAAGTCGTCTCGCTTTTCCTTCTGCGCTATGCGAAAGAAAATGCTTCGAAACATCTTACACCTAGATATTCGTAATTTCTGCATTGCTTTGGAGCGGCAGCGGCAGCCTGACTTGAGGGATTGGCCGATGGCCATCGCCCCGGGCCAGGGGCGAACAGTGATCCAGGCGGTCTCTCCTGAAGCCAGACAGGAGGGAATCCAGCCGGGCATGGTCGTGGCCCGGGCCCGCCGTCGTTGTCGGCGTCTTACCATTCTACCCTCGGATTTGTTGTTCTATCGACAGGTCCAGGAAAAGATAGTGACCGCTTTGGGGAGGTTCTCACCGCTTGTGGAACCCGCCAACTGGGGACACTTCTTCATTGATGCCACCGGCACCCGTCGCCTTTGGGGGGCGTTGATGGATAGCGCTGATCGGATGCGGCGGTTGGTGGTCGAGAACTTTCAGCTGGATGCTGCCGTTGGCATGGCCAGCAATAAGCTGGTGAGCCGGGTAGCTTCCCGGGTGGTAAAGGTTCGGGAACTGTGTGATGTCTTCCCCGGGGTGGAGGCTTCATTCCTGGCTCCTCTCGCGGTGGATGTGCTTCCCGGTGTGGGGGAGGTAACCACCACCAGATTACTGACTGAACTGAATCTTTGCACAGTGGGAGAACTGGCCTCGGTTCCCCCGCTAATCCTTGGTGAGATATTCGGTGCTGCAGGACAAAGACTTCGCCGCATGGCTCTGGGAGAAGATTCTTCCCCGGTGGTTACCCCCAAAGCCGAGCCCACACTGCAAGAGGAGATTCAATTACCAGAAGATAACAATCAGCGGCATCGACTATTGGGTTATCTCTACGGACTGGTTGAAGCATTGGGCCGGCGGTTGCGTTTCCAGAATCGTTGCCCCGGAGAACTGACCTTTACTGCCATTTATGCTGATGGTGCTCAAGCCAGGGCCCGAGAGCGGATCACTACTGTCGGCTGTGAATTTCATCTGGACAGTGTTCTATACAGGGCAGCATTACGGCTGTTTGATCGGGCCGTTCAGCGACGCCTCCGTATCCGACGCCTTGCCTTGAGCGCTGCCTACCTGCAGTCTCCTATTGGACAACTCGCCCTGTTCCCCTGGGACGATTCCCATGGTGGAAAAGAAACAAAGCTCCTCCAGGCTATGGATCATATACGCGACCGCTACGGCAACGGTGCGCTCTATTATGGACGCATAGCGCAAAGCGCATTTCGCAACGAGAAGAGCGAGACGGGAGGTCGAGCGAGACGGGAACAAAATTTACCCAGTGTCTCGTATGTCTCACATAAATTGGAACTTTGAACTTGAGATTTTGAACTGATGTTTGTACATCTCCACACCCACTCTTGTTACTCGCTCATGCGCGGTGCCAGCCAGCTAGAAGTACTGGTTGCGGCGGCACGCCGGCAGGGCATGACCCATCTAGCCCTCACCGACACCAACGGTTTCTACGGTCTCCCCAATTTTCTTGAAACGGCCAAAAAACATGGAATCGCCCCCATCGTTGGAGTTCAGGTAATGGCTCGGGACGGGGAGGCGGTACTGTTGGCAAGGACTCCTGAATCCTATCCATGTTTGAGCGAATTGGTAAGCCGCCGCCACCTGGAAAAGACGTTTTCCCTGACTGCAGCTCTGGCCGAGGATCTTCCCGGGGTGGCCGTACTGAGCGCTGACCTGGAACTGCTTACTCAACTACAAGGCAGGACTGAACTCTATGTAGAAGTACGGCCTGGTTCAGAGGGGGAGGTCCCCTTGCGTTTTGCTCGCGAGCATCAGTTGCCACGAGTGGCCACCAATGCTGTTTATTTTGCCGAACCGGATGACTACTCCCTGCACCGGCTGCTGCGTGCCATTGATCTTAACAG
>Ga0209536_100016387_pt1 | contig 10541 bp, 10 predicted proteins | sample DeeMarSeWOR28_12_FD_187461 | JGI IMG/M metagenome (GOLD analysis project Ga0209536, IMG submission 187461) | Marine sediment microbial communities from White Oak River estuary, North Carolina - WOR-2-8_12 (SPAdes) (version 2) | ecosystem: Environmental > Aquatic > Marine > Intertidal zone >...
TGCAACATCTGTTGACGTTCAATACGCAACTGCATCAGTAACTTTTAAATATGGTCTTTATAAAATCTTCAATTATGAACCTGGATGAAATTCAAAAACTTTGGGAAGAAGACTCAAAAATTGATGAAGACAATCTCCACACAGAATCCACAAAGATTCCAAGTCTTCATGCAAAGTATTATAAGTTATTCAACAACATCCTGACTCTAAAGAAAGCTCAGGAAAACAAATATAAAATTTTAAGAAAAGAAAAATGGCAATACTACACAGGTAAAGCAGAACCTGATGTGTATGTAGAAAAACCATTTGATCATAAAGTATTAAAGAATGATTTGGACAAATGGCTAGATGCAGACGAAGATTTAATTAAGTGTCAAACCAAAATGGAATATTACCAGATGATGTTGAATTATCTGGATAGTATTATTAAAACTATATTAAATAGAACATACCAGCTAAAAAATGCCATTGAGTGGCAAAAATTTATTAGAGGTTATGACTGATATTGTAATTGCGAAAAAGAACGAAGTTTTTCTGAAGATTGAAGCGGAACCGCATATTTACCAGGAATTATCGGAACATTTTACTTTTGATGTACCTGGGGCTAAGTTTATGCCTCAATACAGAAGTAAGTATTGGGATGGAAAAATTCGTCTTTTTTCAACACATACAGGAGAAATCTACGTAGGTCTTCTCGATAAGGTAGTTTCATGGGCAAAGAAATGGGACTATAACGTAGAATTTAAAAACAATAAGTTCTACGGAACTCCTCTAGAAGAGAATGAGATGATCTCTTATGAAGGAGTCAAAGATTATATGACTCGGATTTCTAAACATAAACCCAGAGATTATCAAGTTGACGCTGTTTATGATGCGCTCAGATATAATCGTAAACTTTTAATCTCACCAACTGCATCGGGTAAGTCTCTAATGATTTATTCTGTCGTTAGATATTTTGCAGAAAGAGATAAAAAAATCCTCTTAGTCGTTCCCACAACGTCTCTAGTGGAACAAATGTATAAAGACTTCGAAGACTATGGATGGAACGCAGAAGACTTCTGCCACCGCATCTACAGCGGTCGTGAGAAGACGAATGAGTTTCCTGTAGTCATTACCACCTGGCAGTCCATTTATAAACTGCCTAGAGGATTCTACGATGCCTTTGATGTAGTCATTGGAGACGAAGCACACCAGTTCAAATCAAAATCTTTGGTTAACATTATGACCAAGATGGACAATACAAAATATAGATTTGGATTTACTGGTACTCTTGATGGGACACAAACTCATAAATGGGTTTTGGAGGGACTGTTTGGTCCATCATATAAAGTTACCCAAACCAAAGAACTGATCGATAAAGGTCATTTATCTAAACTACAAATTAAAATTATTATTCTTAAACATAATCCACAAGTGTTTGAGAACTTTGAAGATGAAGTTCAATTTATTATTGGTCACTCAAAAAGAAACAATTTTATTAAAAATCTTGCATTAGATCTTAAAGGAAATACTTTAATTTTATTCTCAAGAGTTGAATCTCATGGGCAACCATTATATGAATCAATAAATAATTCGGTAAAGAATGGACGTAAAGTTTTTTATGTTCATGGTGGTGTAGACGCATCTGAAAGAGAATTGGTTCGAGAAATTACTGAGAGAGAAAATAATGCAATTATTGTTGCATCTTATGGAACATTCTCGACTGGTATTAACATCAAAAATCTACACAATGTTATATTTGCTTCACCAAGTAAATCAAGAATTCGTAATCTTCAGTCTATCGGAAGAGTTTTAAGAAAAGGAAATAATAAAACCCAAGCAGTTCTTTATGATATAGCTGATGACTGCACAAAAAATTCAAGAAAAAATTACACTTTAAACCATCTTATTGAAAGAGTAAAAATTTACAATGAAGAGAATTTTAATTATGAGTTTGTACAGGTAAATTTAAAGGAATGATGGAAGAAGACTTTTATGCAACAATAAAATTAGTTTCTGGAGAAGAAATCTTTTCCATTGTTTGTTCATCAGAAGAAGATGATGAAACTTTTTTGATTCTCAATAATCCAGTTACTATAGAAGTTATTGTAATGAAACAAATAGGAATGCAAGGATATAAAGTTGATCCTTGGTTAACATTTGCAGATGATGATACTTTTATATTACATATGGATAAAGTTTTAACAATAAGCGAAGTGAGAGACGAGAACACGATAGAAATGTATCATAAGTATCTAAATCAAAAAGATACAAAAAATGAAAAAGAAAAATCTCTACACATACAAACAGTAACCGAAGCAAGAAAAATATTTGAGAAGCTCTATAAAGAAGATATTAAAGATAGCTAATCTTTGAAACTCCACAGAGTAATTGTACATGTTATTATGGGGTATTGTCAAGAGTTGTTCATAATGTTATAATTTAAACAACTTAAGATAAAAGGGACTTATGGAACTATGCAAAAAACAAGAAAAAGATCAGAACACTATGTAAATAATAAAGAATTTTTAGAAGCAATCGTAGAGTACAAAAGAAAAGTTGCTCTTGCTGCGGAAAATGGAGATCCAAAACCAAGAATTACAAATTATCTTGGTGAATGTTTTCTGAAGATTGCTACCCATCTATCTTACAAACCGAACTTTGTTAACTACATGTTCAGGGAGGACATGATTTGTGATGGAATCGAAAATTGCGTTCAATATATACACAATTTTAATCCTCAAAAATCTTCGAATCCTTTTGCTTACTTTACGCAGATCATTCATTATGCGTTTCTCCGCAGAATCCAGAAAGAGAAAAAACAGATGGAGATCAGAAGTAAAATTATTGAGAGGTCTGGTTATGACGAAGTGTTCACGGTAGATGATGACTACGGCAACTCTTCCGACTATAATAGTATTAAAGATTCTATTCAAACAAAAATGTATCAATGACATTAGTCGCATGTGTGACTGACACCCATTATGGTGCCAGAAAAGGTAGTAAAACATTTCATGATTATTTTAAAAAGTTTTATGAAGATATTTTCTTCCCAGAACTAGAGAAAAGAAATATTAAACATTGTATTCACCTCGGTGATGCATTTGATAGCCGTAAGTCTATTGATTTCTGGTGCCTGAATTGGGCAAAAGAAAATGTTTATGACAAATTCCGTGATCTTGGAATTACCGTTTATCAGATCGTGGGAAACCACGACGCATATTACAAGAACACCAATGAAGTCAACTCCATTGAGTCCCTTTTAAGAGAGTATGACAACATTGTTCCTATCTCCAGTCCTGGTGAATACGATGTTGCAGGAATAAAGACCTTTATGATTCCCTGGATTTCTGCAGAGAATCAAGAAGAGACACTTGACAAACTTTCTAAGACTAAAGCAAAAGCTGCTTTTGGTCATTTGGAACTACAGGGATTTGCAGTTTATCCTGGCAATGTTCAACAACATGGTATGGAAACTAACGTTCTTGACAAGTTCCAAATCGTTTGTTCTGGACACTATCATACTCGTTCCAATAACGGTAAGATTTTTTATCTTGGCAATCCTTACCAGTTATTCTGGAATGATGTAAACGACAAACGTGGATTTAATTTCTTCGATACAGAAACTTTCGGATTAGAGTTCGTTCAGAATCCTTATACGATGTTTGAACGGATTTATTATGAAGACCAGAAACCGCAACTATTCAACACAGAACCTTACAAGGACAAGATCGTAAAGATTATTGTTCGTAAGAAGTCTGATCAACTTCAGTTTGAAAAGTTTGTTGATAAGATCTATAAGACTGGTGTCGTAGACATTAAGATCGTTGAAAATTTTGAAGTAAACGATGATGATGTGGAGTTTGATTCTGAAAAAGTTGAGGACACGATCACCATTTTAAATAAATACGTTGAAGACTCTGATTTTGATCTCGATAAAGAAAAGGTCAAAACACTTTTGCGAGAAGTCTATCAAGAAGCTTGCGAAATGGAATGATATGTACATGGTAACACCATACGGAGATGAAGACGGAGCTTACGCTATAGTTGACACTTATGGTGAAAAAACATTGTACTTTTTTCAAGAAGAAGACGATGCAGAGAGATTTGCAGGACTCCTTGAAGCCGATGATCATCCAGATATGGAAGTTGTAGAAATAGATCCAGAACTTGCTATAAGAGCCTGCCATCAACATAATTATAGATATTTAATTGTCACTTCTGATGATTTTGTAGTTCCACCGAGAGAAAATTTTTAGTATGTTATCTGTACATCAGCATTGGGATCCACTTAAAGTTTGTGCCGTAGGTCGTAGTTATCCTCCAGAATTTTATAGTTTTGTAAAAAATTCAAAAGCTCGTTCAGTTTTAGAACGAATTGCAATAGAAACCGAAGAAGATTATCAAAAACTAATTTCCTTATTGGAATCTTTTGGTATTACTATTGTTCGCAACGATATTTCTGACAATATTGAAGATCATTTTTGGTGTGGACATTATTCACCTCCACCAATGACTCCTAGAGATCATACTGCAATGATCGGAAATAAATTTTTTATGCCTGGATCTAATTATGGTGAATGGCCATTTAATTATGTTACAAATTTTATGGACGAGTTTAATGATATTTTTGACGCAAGAGATTCTGGGAAAAAATTAACAGTCCAACAGAAAGAAAATATATCTCGTTCTATTAGAAATAAAATAGAATCTTATGATTGTGATTCACATGTACGAAATGCAATTCTTACTACACTAAGATCTCTTGTTAGATCAATTAATACAAATCCATTATCCACATTTCCAAATAATAAAAAATTTAATACTTTTTCAACTATTGAAAAGTTTTTGAAGGATAGTGGAAACGAAATAATATATGATACGTATATTAATGCTGCAACACTCAGTAGAATAGGTAAAGATTTATATTTTGGAACAGTTGGTAATTGGGATTCGGAAGATCAAATTTCATCCGATTATCTCCAATATGCAGAAAAATATTTTTCTAAAGATTATAGAATTCATAAAGTTGATTCAGCTTCTCATAGTGATGCTGTGTTTACTCCTGTTAAACCGGGATTAATTGTCACTTTGGAAGATAGAGTATCTTTTGATAAAACTTTTCCTGGGTGGGAAGTCGTTCGTTTACCCGAACAAAGTTGGTCAAAAGTTGGTCCATTTTTGGAGTTAAAGGAAAAAAATCAAGGAAAGTGGTGGGTTCCTGGTGAAGAATTGAATGATGACTTTACAGATTTTGTAGAGACTTGGCTTAGAGACTGGGTTCTTTATGTTGAAGAAACAGTATTCGATGTCAATATGTTGGTTATTGACGAAAAGAACGTAGTATGTAATAATTATAATAAGAAAGTCTTTGATGCCTTCGAACGTCATGGAATTACTCCCCATGTAGTAAACTTCAGACACAGATACTTCTGGGATGGTGGTTTGCATTGCATCACCACTGATTTACATAGAGAAGGCACAATGAAAGATTATTTTCCTGAGAGAACTAAAGGTGATTGTATTTGATAAAATTCGTTGGAAAAATTTCCTGAGTACTGGAAATAATTTCACCGAAGTAAATTTTCAAGATGCTAATACTAATTTAATTGTAGGGACTAATGGTTCTGGTAAGAGTACTATTTTAGATGCTCTTACCTTTTCTTTGTATAATAAACCATTCCGAAAAATTAATAAACCTCAACTTGTAAATTCAGTAAATGAAAAAGACTGTGTAGTTGAGATTGAGTTTTCTATTGGTAATCGTGAATATAAGGTAGTTCGTGGAATCAAACCAAACATCTTTGAGATTTGGATCGATGGAAAACTTCAAGATCAGGATGCTGCAGCTGCAGATCAACAGAAGAAACTAGAAGAAAATATTCTCAAACTAAACTATAAGTCTTTTACTCAGACTGTTATTTTGGGATCGGCAACCTTTGTCCCATTCATGCAGTTGACTTCCTCCAATCGTCGGGAGATTGTTGAGGATCTTTTGGATATTAAGATCTTCTCTACGATGAATAACATCCTGAAAGATCGGATGCGTAAAACCAATGAACTCATTCGTGAGTACTCAATCAAGAAAGATATGGTTGAGGAAAAGATTGAGATGCAAGAGAACTTTATCCGTGATTTGGATAAGAGTGGTAAAGAGAGAATTGGTAAGAAAGAAAATAGTATTCAAGAAATAGAAACCGAGATTGAAGAAGTCACTGATCAAAACGAGACTCTTTTATCTAAGATTGATACAGAACTCCAACCTGAGTTAGAGAAACTTAACAATTCAAAGTCAACTCTCAAAAAACTGAATCAACTCAGAGCCAAACTGGAACAAAAGATACAAACTTTGGTTTCTGAACACAAATTTTTCCAAGAAAATACGGTTTGCCCTACCTGTACTCAGAGCATTGAAAATGAATTTCGCTTAAATAAAATTGTAGATATTGAGGAGAAATCCAAAGAACTCAATGACGGATACCGAGAGTTGGAGGATGCGATCAATGTAGAGCAAGAGAAAGACGAACAATTTTTATCTTATTCTACGGAGATTAACAGACTCAACAATGACATTTCAAAAAACAATGTTAAGATTACTGGGCTTAACAAACAAATCAGAATACTCAGAAACGAAATTCAAGAAATTGCCTCACAAATTGAAAATAGAAATTCTGAAAGGGAAGCCCTTGACAATTTAATAAAAGATCTCGACACAATAGAAAAACAAAGGTCTACAGAAAAAGAACAAGTAAATTATTATGAGTTCGCTCATTCATTGATGAAGGATGGTGGAGTAAAGTCTAAGATCATCAAAAAGTATCTGCCTCTTATGAATCAGCAGATAAACAAGTATCTACAGATGATGGACTTCTACATCAACTTCACATTGGATGAAGAGTTTAAGGAGGTTATCAAGTCACCAGTACACGAAGACTTTAGTTATGAATCGTTTAGTGAAGGTGAGAAGATGCGTATTGACCTATCTCTCTTGTTTACCTGGCGGGACATTGCCAAACTCAGAAACTCGGCCAGTACAAATCTTCTCATCTTAGATGAAATTTTTGACAGTTCACTCGATGATGCAGGGACAGATTTCTTCACCAAGATCATTCGTTATGCAATTCAAGACGCTCATGTGTTCGTGATCTCACATAAGACCGATGACATCATGGACAAATTTGACAAGGTGATGAAATTTGATAAAGTAAAGGGATTCAGTAAACTAGTGTCATGACCACTCCAAACTGGCAACACCATTCCAAGAAGGAACAGAAACGAAAACTTAAACCGCAAGCACTGAGGGCCCGAAAAGAAGCCCTTAGACACTTCAAAAAGCGTCACATGAACCGCTCCAATGGGGCGGTTTCGTCGTATTATGGATTCATACGAAACGAAGTCCATGTCTGTTAACCACGAAGTCAAGGGTAACCTAGCCCGTCTCCTCGCAACTGAAGATCTGGTTGTGGAACACAAGAACGTCTCCACTGCATCGTTCAATGTTGATACTCGTGTTCTGATCCTTCCGATGTGGGAGAAGGCTTCTAGTGTTGTCTATGATATGCTCGTGGGTCATGAGGTGGGTCATGCACTTTATACCCCTAACGAGGATCTCCCTAAACACATTCCCCATCAGTTTGTGAATGTGGTTGAGGATGCTCGTATTGAAAAACTGATGAAGCGTCGGTATGCAGGCCTGAACAAGTGTTTCTATGGTGGTTATCAGGAACTTCATGATGAGGACTTCTTCCAGATAGAAGGTGAAGATATTTCTACTTTTAACCTGGCTGACCGTGCAAACCTTTTCTTCAAGGTTGGTAACTATCTGAACATCTCCTTTACCGAAAAGGAAACGGAGATTGTCAAGATGATTGCTTCTTGTGAGACTTTTGTTGATGTGATTATTGCAGCAGAAGAACTCTACAAATACTGCAAGGGTGAAGAACAGGAACAGACTAAGGTTGGTTCTATGGATAACCACGAGAGTAATGCAGGTGGTTCTGATCCTGGTGATTCTGCAGATCAATCCCTCCAAGAGGATTCCCCTCAAGAGTCTGGAGAGGGTGGCCAGGCGTCCTCTGGCGATCAGTCTGATCAACAATCGGATCAACCCTCCAAGACTGGTTCAAACCAGGGTGGCGAGTCGTATGATCCTGAAGTTCGTACCGCAGATAATCTTGAAGAAGCCCTTAGAGATCTTGTTTCCAACTCCTCTTTCGGTGAGAACATCTATGTTGAACTTCCCAAAGTAAACCTTGATACTGTTATTGCTTCCAACTCTGAAGTTCATGCAGAGATTGATCGTTGGTGGAAACTGAGTGAAGAACGGATGCCTGATGAGAATCTTTTCGGGCAAGTTGATAAAGAATTTATTCAGTTCAAACGTTCTACACAGAAAGAAGTAAACTATCTGGTCAAAGAGTTTGAGTGTCGTAAGGCAGCAGACTCCTATGCCCGTGCTACTACTGCCCGCACTGGAGTTCTGGATTGCACTAAACTTCATTCCTACAAGTATAATGAAGATATTTTCAAGAAAGTTACTACTCTCGCAGATGGTAAGAATCACGGTCTAGTTTTTGTTCTGGACTGGTCTGGTTCCATGTCTCGTGTGATGTTGGATACTATCAAACAACTTTATAATTTGGTTTGGTTCTGTAAGAAAGTTGCAATTCCTTTTGAGGTTTATGCATTTACTCATGAATGGCGTCGGAATGACTATGATGAGGATGGTAAGTGGGTCAAGATAGATCCTCATTACACCAAGAAACATGGTCTTGCTCAAGTGGATGAAAGTTTCTGTATGATGAACCTTTTTACCAGTAAGACTAACAATCGTGTTCTTGAGACTCAGATGATCAACATCTGGAGGATTGCTTGTGAATTCTCTGCAAATTATAATAACGTTCCTATCTATCAACACCCCAGTCGTTTGTCTTTGTCTGGCACTCCTCTGAATGAAGCTCTGATTTCTCTACATCAGATCCTTCCTAAGTTTCAGAAGGAGAACAAACTCCAGAAGGTTCAGTGTGTTGTTTTGACCGATGGTGAAGCTCCTCCTCTGAAGTATCATAAAGAGTTCAAAGGTCGTTTGAGTTATGAGACTGATGAAGTTTATATCGGCCTGAACCGTATTGATGGATATAACTCGTTCCTTCGGGATCGTAGGACAGGTAATACCTATAAGTTTGGTCACGAATATCATGAGTTCAGTGATGTTCTTCTCCGTAATCTCCGTGATCGGTTCCCTGAAGTGAACTTTATTGGTATGCGAGTTCTTGAGTCTCGTGATGCAAACAGTTTCATCCGCCGTTACTATGGTCATTCTGGGAATGAACTGGATAAAGTTACTTCTGACTGGAAGAAAACTAAGTCTTTCTCTATCAAGAAGTCTGGTTATCATACTTATTTCGGTCTTTCCTCCGCGGCTCTTTCTCAGGACACCGAATTTGAAGTTGCGGATGATGCAACGAAGACTCAAATTAAGTCCGCGTTTGCAAAGTCTCTAAAAGGAAAGAAAATGAATAAAAAGATTCTTGGCGAGTTTATTGAACTTGTCGTCTGATAAATATTTAAAAAGTATTTTGAAGATGGATACCCTACAAAGAAGAGCTTTAGAGAAACAAAAAAAGTTAGAAGAACAACAACTGGCAAAATCTTTCGAATCATATCAGGTGGTTCTTGAGTATCTTCTTGATGAGGGTTTTGCGTCTTCAGAGGATTCTGCAGATAAGATTATTCTTAATATGAGTGAATCTTGGTTCCAAGAAATTCTTGAAGGCAAAGAAGACCGTGCAAGAGATAAACGCCAAGAAAAAGGTGGTATGTCTGCTAATGTAGATTACAGTAGACCACCAGCTAAAAAATTATCTAACAAAGAGTTGGGTATTCCTGAGATGTCTGATGAAGAAAGAGAAAAAAGAAAGGAACAAATGAAAGCACATCTCAAAAAAATGAAGATGTGAGGACACTTGAACAACCTACACAAGGGGGCTTCCAGCCCCTCTTTTTTTGTCGTATTATATCTTCAGTGAAAAACACACAACACAATGCCTCGTTCCAAGATGACTGATGATCAAATCCTTGAGGGTCTCAAAGCTTCTTATGGATCTGAAATTACTTCTGGAGATGTCAAAGCCTACTGTGCGATGAATAGTCTCTCCTATCCTACGGTCACTCGTCGTCTGGATTCCTATAAGGTTTCCCGTGGTCGTTGGAATCTGGAAGTAACGAAAGAAACTATTCAAGATTTGGAAGTATCCTATAATTCTCCTGCAGTTATTGCTGCAGTTCAACAAAATCTCATTCCTGAAAAAGATGATACCTTTGTCCAGTTTGGTAATTTTAAGGACATTAAAAAGATTATTTCCAGTCGTTTGTTTTACCCTACCTTTATCACTGGTCTTAGCGGTAACGGGAAAACTTTCGGTGTGGAACAGTCTTGTGCTCAGTTGGGTCGTGAACTGATCCGTGTAAATATTACGATTGAAACTGATGAAGATGACCTTATCGGTGGTTTTAGGCTTGTTGATGGGAACACTGCATGGCATAACGGTCCCGTCATTGAA
>Ga0209536_100016389_pt1 | contig 10540 bp, 13 predicted proteins | sample DeeMarSeWOR28_12_FD_187461 | JGI IMG/M metagenome (GOLD analysis project Ga0209536, IMG submission 187461) | Marine sediment microbial communities from White Oak River estuary, North Carolina - WOR-2-8_12 (SPAdes) (version 2) | ecosystem: Environmental > Aquatic > Marine > Intertidal zone >...
GGCGAAACTAGCTCAAATCTGTCTGTACCTTCACGTTCTCGATGGTGTACGTCACGCCCAGGGTATCTACCCCAGCCCATGACAGCGGCCCAAACGTGTAAGGTATCTCACCAAAAGTCTGTATCTCCGAAAACCCGCCATCGTTCAGCAGGCTCATTAATTCCTGTGGTATCTGGTCGATCAAGTCCATCACCAACGCAAAATCACGCGGTAAATCTTTACGTGATACATGTAGCTCAACGTTCACCGAATGCAAGCCTGTCATTACCATCGCTGGCCCTTGTGTATAAAATCCCGAAATGGGATAAGCAACCGCAAAAGGAAACTGGTCATTGTTCTCCGGTGGGTTATCAGGAACGCGCCGAATGTCTTTTATGGTTTGCAGTTCGTCAACGATCTCCTTGACCGCATCCTTGAGTGCCATGCTAATACCTCATCATGTAAGGACTGACCAAATCCATGAAGTCAGGATCAGACCTCAACTTCTGAACCGTCAAGGTCAGGTTACCCAGCGCAGCAGCACCAGAAACGCCAAGCGGTGAATTGCGCCGTGCCATAATGCGATGCGCGCCAAGCAAGCACGCTTCAACGATGGGCTGTGGCGTAGTTGACCAGCCGAACTTGCCCGATATCTCCACGCCCTTGTCAACACTCTTAGGGAAGCTGTAATCGCCGTTTGGCGTGACTTGTATCCACCTGTAAGGCTCGCCGTCTAATGATGCGTTGAATGGCATCAAGTCATAATCGGTATTTGTCCAGGTCTGCTCATAAGTCCGATCCCCATCGTGATCCGTCTTTAGTGTGTTGACCGAAACGATACGATTGGGCAATCTCAAGAAATCGGTATGGTCTGCCGTGAAGTATCTTGTTTCGTTGGCTGCCGTTGTGAAGAACCGATCCCAGGTGATATTGTCAATCTCTCTTGATATCGCTGTTATTACGCTTTCGATAGCGGCATCGTCTTTTGTGTCCCCGGTCCCTTCGTCATAGAACCGCTGTTTGTATTCATTCAGACTGGTGTATCCGTTAGTTATTGCCATATCTCACCAATCATTGTCCTTCTCATAACCAAGCTCAATCAGCCAGCTTCCGGCTCGCTTCTTGAACTCTTTTTTAACTTTTGGCGTGAACTCATCCCGCCAGTCTCCGATATTGCCCTTCCTAAAAGTTGGGCTTTGCTCTCTCTCGCTCAATGCGTCCACGACCACCGCAACAGCCTCGTCTAATACATCTTTGGGAAAGGTAAACTTCGCCCCGTGTACTTGCCCCATACGACTGTAAACATACATCACAAAATCTCTTGCCGTTTCTTCTGGGCGTTGGATCATGTCCTCAAAGCGGACTTTGTGAACCCAGGGAACCCACAACCAGGGCGCGTACAAATCCCATCGTTCAAACAGCCCGGAATAAGGGCCAACACCCGTAAGGCAAGCCAGCATGCGCTCTTCTTGGCTTTGCATCCTGCGAAACGTCTCTTTGTCCGGGTGGTAGATCAGCTCGTCATTATCATTGATTACGTGATAAGACTGGCTGACCAATACATCTCTGAGATCACGATAGACAAACAACTTTGCTACTCCATGCCGGAATAGATACTGCTCAATCTCTGCCCTGTACCCACAGTGACCCTTTAGCCAAGTGTTATCTTGCAACCTGGAAAGGTTGGGATATATGCGGTGGTCTGGTAGCCATTCAGCAGACCATTGCGTCTCGGTGAACGTACTTGCCCAGGCATAGTCAGATGCGGGGTTATGGGCTAAGGTATTGCCCATAAAAACCGCTAGATGTAGGCCTGATTTTGGAAAACCATTGACATATATCCGGGGTCTGATCTCAACTTCCCTCGACCCGCTGGGCTGATTGGTGATCTTCTTTTTCTCGAACCCCTCAGCCTGGAGAATACCGCTTCTTATGGTTTTCGTTTCAACCGTATCTAAAGACAAAGTTAAATCTGACCTTTCGGACCCAGGCATCAGCGACATCGAAGTAAGATTCTTTGTCAACTTGCCGCCTGAACCCATATTCAGCAAACAGGTCTGACCACCACCACATCGGCTTTAGGGTCTGGTGATGCTCTACGCCGTCATAAATCGAGTTCAATGAAGTGGTACTACCGATGATCAGCCCGTTCAAGTTCAGATGTCGCCACATGTTCTCTACCATTTGCGGTAATCGCTCTTCTGGTAGATGCTCTACGAACTCCCACGCCGTGATCACATCGAACTTGTAAGGCTGTTTGTCTCCGATGTGCAGCGTGAACGGATAACTGAGATCGCAGGTGAACAGGTTGTCAGGAATGACCGCCCATTCTGCCCGCTGGTGTTTCAGGTTATAGTCGCTGCCTTCCAATCCCACAGCGACACAGCCATCATCGATCAAGGTGCGTACCATCCCGCCACCAGCACACCCGAAGTCAAGAACGCTAGGCTTTTTGTTTTTGTAAAGGTGCAACAATCGCTCGTTGAACTTGCGATTGGTAGAGTTATCCAGTTTCGTTGACCGAGGCTGGATGTGGTCCGGGCTATCTTCCGCAATCGGGTGATCTGTCTCCAGGTAAAATTTCATTTACCCTTATCCAATAGACTCCCCCGGTGTCCTACCGCTGAGGTCACTCGCCTGTCGTATTCGTCCATGTAGTGCAAGTTCTCTCTAAAAATGCCAAGTTGAGTACCCATATCTAAAGCGCGTCCGGTCTTTTCTTTCAAGAATGTCCGCAACTGATCCAACGCTTGAAGGTTGCCGGTTTGCATCCAGACATTCCAGACATACTCACATTTCCCAGCCGCATGGTTCATAAGCTTTTCGGCATCTTCCCCGTCAAGCTGAGCCTGTGCGCTCACTCGCTCAAATTCCTGTCTGCTGATGTGGTCTGTTCGGTCATGGTAGCGTTTGGCTTCACTCATTGCCCCCATCGCTTCGCCTCTGCTAACAGCGATATTCTCTAGCAATAAGGACAACTCGCCCACCTTGTCGAACTTGGATTCAAGCATTGCATCATCTAGCCTGCTCTTGGTCTTTTGATATGCGCTGTCTTTAGCCTTCCACTCAATCTCATGCTCCCTGATGCGCTCCGCAAAGTAATCTTTGCTTATCTGCAACTCGCCCTCATACCCATAGATAGGCTGATCGAACTCCTGAAACCAGCATTGAAGATCGAGATCAACACCAAACCCATGAGCAAAGCCGATCCAAAAGGCATAGTTGATCGCCTGGTAGTGATATTCCGTATTGCTGGATAGTTCACTTCCATATAAGCTGATTTTCTTGTAGCCAAGATAGATCGCAAGGGCTAATGCCATCGCAGGACTTGATCGCAGATATTTGTAAGGTACTAACGACAACACACCTTCCAATGGGTAGCGTACTGAGTTCGGCACTCTAGGATCAACGTCTTGCATGTATATCTTTCTGTCGCCGTGATCCTGCTGTAACCATTCCCAATAATTCTCATTGACCCAATTCTCAGTCGATGCGTACACCTCAGGAATGTGTATTTGAACGCTTGCATCCCACCGCTTATAAACCTCCGGCTTCATTGGTGCTTCGTTGAATAACCAGATTTCATAGTCGGGGTCATCGTAGGGAGCTAACTCTCTTGTTTCTGGATGGCTCCCAACGATAGCAAGGGAACGCAGGGGCGGCAAAGCCACCCCCACGTTTTTCATAACGGTAGTCTGCCCAACCGCATAACTCATTTGTTGAATTATGCCGATGCTGAGGCAGTAGCCGAGATATGAGTAGTTTGCTTGTACCGTGCTTCCAGAATGGCATACACCGCAACGAGGCAGGCTGTCATATCTGGAGTGTCGGTCAAGACAACCCGTGCATAGCGGTAGTCATTAGCCGCCAACTCATCTGGGTCGATCTCGATCAACAGGGTTACATTGTCGTCGGTTGCCGGGGCGAGTGAAACGCCCGTGGTGTCGGCGGTTGTGACCGCCCCCCAGGTGTTAGCCCCAACAGCACCAGCTTGACGATAACGGAACGCGATTGCCGCTTCGGTTCCACCCTCGGCGGTAGCCGCTTCCACGGTCACGACCTCGCGGTCTGTGGTAGTTGCACTTGTGATTAGCCCGAAGCAGACCAGAAACCATGCTTTGTTTGCATTTCTCAGATCAACATAAGGGCTTGAAGTAGCCGTGCTTGCAATGTCCTGCGGTACGATGACCGGGACAATGTTGTCATAAGCTACAAAAGGATTCGCCATGATTTATCTCCTCTGTTTCTCTATTACGAACTGGCGGCGGTCAGTACCACGAATGGGGATTTGGTTGTGGCTGATGCGGCAAATGTTTCCACTGCTGCATTCCACAACGGTTGCCCGTCAATGCGGTAAATGAACCGGAACGCGGTCTCATCAGATGTAAAGTTCACATGGATGGATGATGCCGCCTGTACGCCGCCCTTGTTGATGGTCTGGTACTGGCTCAAAGATGCAAGCATGATGTCGCCAGTCGTGCCGAGTGCCGCGCTATATTCAGTCTCGATATAAGGCGCACCGTACAACGAAAACGCCGGATTACCCTGTCCGCCTGCGTTCATCGGCAGAAGGAACGGGAAGTTTCCAACAGTCAAGTTGATCAACTGCGGGAACACCGACGAGTTAGCCAGCCATACATAGTCATTAACGCCAGCGTAGCGTCTCGCCCACATATTAGCGATATCAGTCTGATCGACCTCATTCGCATCAATACGGGTCACGCTAACCAGCGCAGGAGAGTTCATAATCCCAAGTGGTTTACCAACGCCGTTACCCTGGAAGATTGCATTTTCGACCTGGAACCTCAGTTCGTTTGGAACTGTACGAGATAACCAGGACTCAAGCGCAACCGCATCAGCTAAAAGCTCATCAGTCGCATAGCACAAAGCCGCAACCTTTTTGAGCTTCAATTCCATCTGTCGGAATGTTGGATTGGAGGCCGTGATCGTTCCAGCCTCAGCCATCCAGTAACCCAAAACGCCGCCCCAGCGGGAGCCATCGGCTCGACTGGATTCGTCAACTGCGTTATACAGCATTGAGTTAGAATTGGGACCGATTGGGTCAGATGCTACACGCGGCAGAATCTCGCCCCCGCCCCACATGTTCTCAAGTATGCCCCCCGCAAACTGCGGTCTTAGCAAATACCCACCATCAGCAGGCACGTTTTCGCTCAAGCCAGTCCCACCGGCTTTGAGTGACTTCAAACGTGGGTCCTGATTTCCTGGGTATAAGGCAGCATTCTTGACGGCCTGGAAGAACTCGCCAGCAGTTTCAAAGTCCTGATCCGCTTCGTCCGTGACAACCTTGACATTTTTAGGCTGTGCGGGCAAAGCTTTCATCGCCTTCTCAACGCCAGCGGCAACCGCTTTATTGATCAGCTCTTCAAACTGTTCATCGGTCATATATGATTTTCTTGCCGGTTCCTCAGTCTTTGTCTCTTCCACTACAATGACTTCTTCATCCGGTTCTTTGATGACCTTTTCTTTGTCAGTCATTTTCTTCACCTCTAAGTCTTTCGTATTCCCCGCCTTCTCATCCCCCGTCGCATCTGCGCTCGAATCCTCCCCGGATTCCTGTGGCAAGAGTGCCTTTAGGTCTGGATTTATTTCGGCTAAGGCTTTGATCCTCTCCACGCCAAGCGTTCTTGGCTCGGCGGGAGTGGGTGTCAACGAATATTCAACAACGGGCCAGCGTTTTATGATCCCATCTTCGCGCTTGATAAGATGAGACACACTGCCCGTTGACCATCCAATAATCTTCTGTTCAATAAGGGATAAGATTTCTTTTACATACGCCTGGTGTCTGTCCAGTTGCGCTTCAACCCACACCCCTGTTTCGTCTTTTTGTTCCTTGATGGTCTTGCCCAGGAAGTTCTTAACATCAGCCTGCATCCCGTGGTCATACATGACCAACTTGTTAGGCACAAGATCAGGCATGAAGTCAGTATCCTGATTGAATGTCTCCCCTTGCAAGTCCTTTCCCCCAAATATGACACCATAGCCACCAACGGTTATCGTGTCTCCGTCCTGCTCTATGATTTTTACCGCATAATCTGCCACGGCTCCCCGCCTTTGGGCTTAAAACAAATCGCCCGTCTATCACTAGACGGGCCACTTTTGGGAGTGGGCAGTCGTGCTATTTTCGCCGAGGCTTAAAAAGCGTGGGCTGTCCGATAGATATTATATCATAATTCTACTAATCATCAGGTAGCCACGACACCGAAGCAGTCTTGTTGTCGGTTAATGGCATTTCCTTTTGATAGTATTTCTTCTCAATCGCCTTGACCACCATCAGTAAGGCACGTCTTATAATCAACCAGAACTCTCGCTCGGTCACATTGCACCAATCGCTTTCATAATCGCATTCTTTACATCATTTTGTACTTTGCGCGCTTCTTCGTCTGCTACCTGTACCGTTGTTTTCCAGCCGATCTTTTTCATCATACTGGTTTGCTCTCCAGGCTTTTGAACGAACCGGGCGTAACTAACATTATTACCAACGACCACAGTAAACCCGCCATCCCTGATTTGCTCCGTCCACTTCTGCCCAAGTCTCTCCGTCCCTGGTGATATCCCGCGCCGGTAAGGAACGTCAATCTTGCCTTCTCTTAGATTAGCAAAGAACCACCGCCGCTGTTTCTCCGATGCCCAGCCGCCGACCTCTTGAATAGATACATGTTTACGCGGTGGATACCTGGCGATCCTGCCTTTCAAGTATTTACCGCCTGCCTTGATCGCCGCTTTGACTGGCTCCAGCTTTCCTATCTTTTCGAGTTTCTTGATCGCTTCTTCAAGTCCCTCGATCTCGATCATTGGTTCATTAGCCACGGGCTGGCTCCTTTACAAACTCATGTTCTATCCGGCATCTGCATCGGGGATGCGCTGGCTCTGCAACGAACCACCCGTCACCCTGTTTCTTCTCATGCCTGGGACCGCAAATAGGACAAACGATCTCATCGTTGCTGGTGTACCAGACCGCTACCATATCAACGCCCTGTCTGCGTAGCTCGTCAGCGGTAGCGACCTCGCCTTGCATCTGCGCTCGTGTTACCTCTGTCTGGGCGATCATCTCTGCCCGGTGTGGACCGAACACACGCCCCAGCCTATCTCTTACATCTTTTGTGAACAACTTTGCTAGTTCTGGATCGGCTTCCATCCTTGCTACCATTTCATCAATCGTAAGCCCTTCCTCGAAGAAGGCGGCTACTGCATTATTGATACCCTTAGCAACTGCGCTCCGGCTCGTGCTATTTATCTGACCTGCTAATAATGTCGAATAAGACCGCGCCCAATCAGCAGCAGATTGATTTATCAACGCCCAATCCACACCAACCGGGAAGCCTGTTAGCATATTCTCAGCGGAGGCCATGAATACCGCTTCGCTGAATGGCATCAATATCGAGACGAGGCTTTGCGCTGATTGCTTCCAGAACTCAGGCGGTACGCTGGCAATAGACGGGGACAATATCAATATCTCCATTAGCGCGCTGAGTTCCTTGCGGTTGTACTTACCGATCAACTTCGCAAGCTCGGCCTCTAATGCTTCACGGTTGGGTATATCTGCCATCTAATCACACGGACCCGGAATACAAATCGTCACTGGCGTAGGTGTTGGCACACCAGGAAACGGGTTCATGGTTGGCGCGGGTGTTGGTAGCGACACAGCACTAATCGCCCCGTTCACCTGAACCACAACGGGCAAATATGTTCTATGCTCAACCCTGCTGGCTGCAATAATCAGGAGTGCCAGTATTACAACGACTATGATCTTCTTCATGGATATCCTAACCAGATGTCACTAAACACCTGCGCTATCTGTTCTTCTGTTGATGCTTCTTCCAATGCGCCCTCAATCGCCGCCCCTAATGTCGCCGGGATATGATCGCTCTCGAATGTAACCGCTGGCGATTTGTCGGCCTTCAACCGCTTCTTAGATTTGCGCTGCCATTTCTCCAGGTCAACGATAAGTCCCTTCTCTTGCATCGCGTCAGGCTTCTGTACCGGGTTCTCAGGCTGGAACGCTGCCCCGCCGCCGTTGTTGTTTTCGCCGCCCCCTGTCAGATTACCGACCAGCTCCTCGGCTCGCTCTTCCTTCTTCTCTACCTGCTCCTCGATACGCTTCCAGTCCTCGTCATTCAGCTCGAAGCCTAATATCCGCATGGCGATATCAAGCGGGACTTCGGCATTGTATAAATAGCCCAACGCCATGCTACGCTCTTTTTCATCCTCCTGCATAATGTCAAGCGTCTCAGGCCTGAACACAAACCGCAATCCCAGCGGCTCGAATAACTGTTCATTCAGGATTGATGCAACGAACTTCGATTCAGGGATTACCTTGTCATCGTACCAGTTGCGCTTGTCCTGGTTGGCTGTGGCATAGTTGGCAGCATTGGCGAATAAGATAGACATGGGGATTGATAACGCTATTGCTATCTCGTCTCGTTTCTCCTGGGATAGCGACACATTCTCAAGCTCTTTGATACCTTCCCCCACCACAACAGGCTCTACGCTCTCAGCATTGAGTACCTTAGTCTTGAAGGCGTTAGATATGCCGGTAATAAACTTGTTCCACCAGGATTCAAACTCTGCCGCTGTTGATTGGCTGGCTCCCTGCATAGAGAACAGCATCGCCTTGATCGCCCCGCGCCCAAAATAGTTCTTAGCGAACTCGTCAAGGTTAGCCAATACCCCGCAGGCGTGTAATGCTGACTTGACAGGCCACGATGACGGCGGACCTATCTCTACATACGGATCGGGATACCAGAAATAAATAACCTCATCAGGTGTATAAATCTTGGGCTGTGGCTCGTTGCGCTTCCATTCGATAATGCCGCTGGCAGCCTTCTTCTCGTCTAACTCCATGCTGGTCGGGTCCAGATGGCGCAACTTCTGAAATCCTGCCGCGTTCTTCTCCCGCTTCCAGTATGCTGAACCGGCAAGACACAACGATGCCTCGATCAGGTATAACATCGTTGTCATATTCGAGACCAGCCCTTCCTTGTTTTCGTACTCTTCGCTCGTCTCGTACTCCGTCTCTCCCTTCATCAACGCCCAGGGTAGATTGGCAATTGCATTAGCGCGGATATCCACCCCCCGGTATAACGTTGGGATCACCTGATAGAAGGCGCGCGGGTTATTCGGCTGAACTGGCTTGCCTGATATATAAGTCCATGCGTCCGTATCTTCATCCCATAATAGACTTGATTTAGTACCAATAATCGGAAACTGTTTTGTACTCATGTGAAATACCATGTCCTCGTTGACCACCAAGCCAACGCCAGGGCAATGACCGTATCGTCGTGCATCCCCTCTGGTGCGCCAAACTTCCATAACCCGGAAGGGCTGCGCTCCTGCTCGTATGCTTGTAGCTCACCAATAAGTGTCGGGTTGTTCAATATCCGTAACTCTCCATTTTCAAAAGCGGACTGTAACCCGCGAATAATCTCTGCCTTTGTTGCGCTGGTCGTTGTGAATGGCTGAACCGGAAGCCCATCATCTACCAACCGCTCAATAATTGGCTGCCCCATGCTGTTCGCCTCTGCGATTACCGTTGTTGGTTCGTATCTATTGACCAATGTCTTTAGTCTCTCTGACTGAATGATGTAATCGATCTTATTGAAGCGATCCATATAAACGATCTCTTTGTCTGTGATATCCAGAACCATAATCACAGTAAAATCGTTCATCTGTCCCCAATCTACGCCCATCACGTACTCGTGATTAGGCTCAGCCATTAGTTGCTCTTCTGCTGTTGCCGCCTCTAGCACTCGTCTAAACACACCCCCAGCATCCTCAAGGAACTCGGCGTATATCTCCTGCCTGACCACCATTTCCGGCAGCGTCTTAGCCATTTCGTCAAGCTCTTCCTTTGGTATATAAGGATTTTCGTAACTTGACATCTGCCAGCACACCCAATCAGGCATTTCAGGATCAAGCCCATATTGAAACATCTGCCAAAAGCCGTTGCGCCCCTTTGGAGTACCGCCCAAGATAGCGTCACCCTCCATATCGACCAGCGTTGACCTGATAATATAATTCCAGATATCCATGAGATTGGGTACAAATCCAGCCTCATTGATAACGAACCGCTTATACTTTCGCCCTCTTATCATGTCCGGGTTATCTAATGACCAGAAATCAATAACGCCGCCGGTAGCCAGCTCAAGCCGTCGCTCCTGCCCATCTCTGCGACTGATGATAGGTGCAACCAGATGATTGACCTCGCGCCAGTTCTCCGACAGCACCTTATAAGTCGGCGCGGCAAATCCGGTTATATGCCCTTGTAATGCTGGCTCGATAACCTTGTTCATTTCATAGACATCCTTACCGAACCTGCGCCCACACGCCATAATATTGAAGCGGCGCAACTCGGTATCAATCTTCGTCTGCCCCGGATGATATGCCGGTAGCTTTAATCGGACTGTTGATGTACTCAACCTCAACCCTCAACTTATCTCCGTCTTTGCCTGTCACTTCCTGCCGCTCGACATAACCGAGGTGCTTGCCCTGCGTTTTCAGGTAGAAGATGATCGCCGTCAGGTTATCGTCCTTGATCGCCTTC
>Ga0209536_100016390_pt1 | contig 10540 bp, 9 predicted proteins | sample DeeMarSeWOR28_12_FD_187461 | JGI IMG/M metagenome (GOLD analysis project Ga0209536, IMG submission 187461) | Marine sediment microbial communities from White Oak River estuary, North Carolina - WOR-2-8_12 (SPAdes) (version 2) | ecosystem: Environmental > Aquatic > Marine > Intertidal zone >...
AATAAAGCTCAAATAAAGGACTTATTTCTAATTCCGCAATCCGCATTCCCAAATCCACAATGGAATTACTCCAATACTCCAACACCACTAAACATGTTTACTGGCAAAACCATTGAACTCGAACCTTGCCCTGAGGAACAGGTTTTCTATGGCGAAATAAATGATCACCTGCCACAGTGAAGTTGTAATATGGTGATCCAGCTACCTAAAGGACATCATGCTTCAATGACTATGAATGACAGCAAAGCGCAATGACTTGAACCTTACGCCCTACGCCGATGCCTCTTCTTCATCTTCTACATCGAGGGGCTTTCTGCCAAAGATCTTGGCAATCCAGATACTCAGTTCGTATAGGACTAAAAGGGGCCCGGCCATCATGACCTGGGTGACAACATCCGGCGGGGTCAATACGGCGGCAACCGTAAAGATCACAAGGACGGCATACTTCTGCTTGCGCCGAAGCAGTTCTGCGTTGACAAGACCGAGCCTTGCCAGGAAGAAGCTAAAGAGAGGCAGTTCAAAGATAAAACCGAAGGCGAAAAGCAGTTTGGACGCGAATTTCAAATATTCGCGGACACTGGGCAGGGCTCTGATATCGTCGCTGGCGAAACCGATAAAAAACTTGAAGCCGAACGGAAACACGACGAAATAACCAAACAGCGCTCCCCCAAGGAAGAAAAACGTGGAAAACAAGACGATGGGCAGTAGGGCGCGCCTTTCTCGTTGGTAAAGACCCGGGGCGGTAAAACGCCAGAATTGGTAAATAATTACCGGGGAAGCGAGGCCGATGCCGCCGAGCAGTGCCACCTTGAGGTAGGTAATGAAGGCTTCAGGAAGGGCGGTGAAAATTAGCCCTTCTCCGGGCGGCATGACCTGGATGAGCGGCCGCATTAGCACTTCGAATATCTGTTTGGCAAAAAAATAGCAGATGACAAAACCGATGCCGACAGCTACAAAACAGATAATGAGGCGGTGGCGCAACTCTTCCAGATGCTCGGTAAAGGGCATCTTGGTATCGGTCTCATTTGTCGCCATGGGAGGGCTTCTCCGTGGCTGCGGAGGAGGTCGAGAAAGCCTCCCGTTCCGCCGTTTCATCGCTGTTCAGGCTTGATTTGCGAGGATCCCCCTCATCCTCCTGGCTTGATTCGGTGCGGGCAGCATCGACTTTTTCGTAATCATCTTCTATAACGGGGGCTGAGGGGGAAGTTGCGTCGGCCGGGGTGTCCTGGATTTCGCCAAAGCTTTGCTTTAGCTCGGAAAAGTCAGTACTTGCTTCGAGACTTTCCTTGAGTTCGTTCGTGGCTTTCTTGAATTCAGCGATGCCTCGACCCAAGGCCCGCGCCAGCTCTGGGAGCTTTTTCGGCCCGACAACTATGAGGGCTATAGCCAGCAGCAGAAGAAGCTCTGGCATGCCAATTCCAAACATTTAGATATTCTCCTGGTGTGAAAAAGGAAATTAGTAATAAAATACATTAGTTGCGGACGCTGAATTGTAGTTAGTTTTTCATAAACTGTCAACCACTTAAGCAATTGCGGGATTTAGTGATTGAGGAGTTGCGAATTTGATGACACAAGCCTGATTCTAAAGGAAACTGATGGACCAGGGGAGGGAGATGGACCTTAAAGTCAAGTGGTGGCTGGAAAAGGACGGTGGCTTGGTGCTCGGCAAGGGCCGGTGCATGTTGTTGGAGGCCATAGAGAGTCAGGGGTCGTTGCGGGAAGCCGCACGGGTCTGCGGCATCTCCTACCGGGCAGCATGGGGAAAGCTGCGCGCCTCGGAGCAACGCCTTGGGCAAGCGCTGGTTGAGACCCAGCCCGGCAAGCGCGGCATGAAGATAACGCCACGTGCCCGGCAACTGCTGCAAATATTCCACAGCATTGACCAAAAGCTCCAGGAGACCACCGATGCCATCGTGAAAAAGAGTCTCGAAGAATCGTAGAGCGCTCCACCCGAGGCTGGCCGTTTCTGCCCCTGAGAGCATGTCGCAGGCTGTCTGACGCCCGTCTACTGGCTCGACTCTGTTCCCGCTTCCAGCCCGTAGGCTTGCAGGACGGAGGGTAGGGGACTAAGCCTCGGAGAGCAGAGCCTACAGATCCGAGAAAAGGACGTCCATACTCCAAGGTCATAGCAGGCGACTCATGGGACATGCGGGCCAGTCCAGTTGCCAGAGGCGGCACCCTTTCAGGGTCCTGGTTCGGATTGCATTCCCGGGGAAATGGGAGTATTTTTTTGTTTGACAACCCAGTGGCGGCGAGTGTATAGAAATTAGGATGTCCACCATGGAAGATTCCACACATTTCTGAACCCATGAGTGTTTGGATCAACTGCGTTTGCATGTCTCAATACCGGTTTTCAATGCAGGGAGCAATCCCTGTCAATTTATGTCTGCACAACCCCTGCCCAGGTTTTGAAAGTTCTTAAATCGATGCGGAAATGGTTGACCCGAAAGGCAGCGAAAGCTTCTGTTCGTAGACCCAAATTTCGGAGTTGATTTTCCCCACACGGGGTGAAGCCTGTGCGAGTGTCTATAACCCCGAACCAACCCCAAAACCCCGAGTTACTCAGGAGGACGGAGGATGCGATGAAAAATGAGAATGAGTTTTACCAAAGGCTGTCGGAAAAAGGCGTCTCACGCAGAGACTTCATGAAGTTCTGCACCGCCCTGACAGCGACCATGGGTCTGAACGCCGCATGGGTGCCCAAGGTCGCTGAAGTCTTCGCCGCCCCCAAACAGAGACCGCCGGTTGTTTGGCTCCATTTTGCCGAATGCACCGGATGCTCCGAGGCGACCTTGCGGACCATGTACCCGTGGATCGATACACTTGTCTTGGAAATCCTATCGCTGGAATACCACGAAACGGTCATGGCCGCTGCAGGCCAGCAGGCGGAAGACGCGATGCACGCCGCGGTCAAGAAATATCAGGGGAAATTCATTTGCGTGGTGGAAGGCGCCATCGCCACAAAATATAACGGCGCCTATGGGAAGATCGGCGGGCGTACCTTCCTGGAGATCGCCAACGACGTTTGCAAGAAGGCCGCTGCCACCATTTGCATCGGAGCCTGTGCCACATTCGGCGGCATCCAGAAGGCGGCGCCTAACCCTGGCGGCTACAAGGGGGTAGGCGAGGCTATCGGGATCAAGACCGTCAACATCGCCGGATGTCCACCCAATCCCATCAACTTTGTCGGCACCGTTGTGAACTTCTTGCTCTTGGGAAAACTCCCGGAGCTGGACCATCTTGGTCGTCCCCTCTTTGCTTACGGAAAAACGGTTCATGATCAATGTCCCCGAAGAGGCCATTTTGAAAATGGGGAGTTTGTCACAGAGTTTGGCTCTGAAGAGGCCAAACTGGGTTACTGCCTCTACGAGATGGGATGCAAGGGCCCAGATACTTTCAACAACTGCCCCACTGCCAAGTTCAACGACGGCACGAGCTGGCCCATAGAGGCGGGCCACCCGTGTATTGGGTGCAGTGAGCCGGATTTCTGGGACAAAATGAGCCCATTTTTCGAGACCGCCTAGGTCAAGATGAGAACAACCATGAGTCGATTTCCTAATTCCAAGAACTGAGAGGAGACAACATATCATGGCGACAAGAATTACGATCGACCCAATCACAAGGATAGAGGGCCACCTGCGCATCGAAGTGGAGGTGGAGGGAGGCAAAGTCGTCAATGCCTGGAGTTCCGGCCAGATGTTCCGGGGCATTGAAATTATCCTTCAGGGGCGGGATCCCCGGGATGCACCGCTGTTCACTCAGCGATCCTGCGGGGTCTGAACTTACACCCATTATCTGTCCTCGGTGAGGGCAGTGGAAAACGCTGTTGGCGTAAAGATCCCTGACAATGCCCGGATTATCCGGAACCTGCTGATGGGCGCCCAGTTCCAGCAGGATCACATCACCCATTTTTACCAGTTGCATGCCCTGGACTGGGTTGACGTGGTCAATGCCCTGAAGGCGGACCCCAAGAAGACGGCCGCATTAGCTGACAATGTCAGCAACGCCCCCAGGGGCGGGGTCCCTTATTACAAGAGCGTGAAGGAGAGACTTCAGACCTTTGTGGACAGTGGTCAGTTGGGACCCTTTAGCAATGGCTACTGGGGACACCCGGCTTACAAACTTCCCCCTGAAGCGAACCTGATGGCTGCTGCACACTATATCGAGGCGCTTCGTATCCAGGCCAAGTCCATGAGGATGCATGCCATATTCGGCGCCAAGAATCCCCACCTCCAGGCCCTGGCTGTGGGTGGAGTCACCTGTGTCAAAGATCTGACCCCGGATCGGATTGCCGAGTTCCTGTACGTGTGGCAGCAGACCCAGGATTTCATTGAGAAAGTCTACATTCCCGATCTCCTTGCAGTCGCCAGTTTCTACAAAGACTGGGGAGTCATTGGCGGGACTTCTAATTTTATGGCCTGGGGCGAATTCCCCCAGAGCGGACAAGAGCCGGAAAGCCTCTTGATGCCCAGAGGTGTGATCATGAAACGCAATCTTGCCGAGGTGCAGATGGCCCGGCAGCAACAGGTCAGCGAGCATGTAGCCCGCTCCTGGTATCAGGGAGACCAAAGCAGACACCCCTTCGAGGGGGAAACCGACCCGCAGCACGGGGACTACAAGCCGGACGGCCGCTACTCCTGGCTCAAGGCTCCCAGATATGATGGCGAGCCGTGCGAAGTGGGGCCTTTGGCCCGGGTTCTGGTGGCGTACGCCAAGGGAGACAAGGCCACTCAGACCCTGGTGAACAAGACCCTGGCGGATCTGAGAATACCTACCACGGCACTATTCTCAACACTGGGGAGGACGGCTGCCCGGGGTCTGGAGACCGTTATTATCGGCCAGGCCATGGAAGGGTGGATCAATGAGCTGGTGGTCAATTTGAAGAATGGAAATGACAAGACCTATACGCCTTGGAAGATGCGTGATGGTATGGGTTACGGCCTCAACGACGTGCCCAGGGGTAGTCTGGGCCACTGGATCCAGATCGAAAAAGGGAAGATCAAGAACTACCAGTACGTGGTTCCCTCCACCTGGAACCTGGGGCCGCGGGACGCTAAAGGGAAAATGGGTCCAGTGGAAGAGGCACTGATCGGCACCCCCATAGCCGATCCCAAGCGACCGCTGGAGGTCTTGCGGACCGTCCACAGCTTCGATCCGTGTATCGCCTGTGCCGTGCACGTCATCGACCCCAACTCCAATGAAGTCTACAAGGTGAGAGCGCTCTAGCAGGCCAAAGTGATTGTACTCTATCGATTGAGGCCCTGCAGCTGCAGGCGGCGCGGCTGCGGGGTCCTTTTTTTCAGTTCAGGAGGCAGGGCCTAAGGCACAAGGGGTTGATAGGTCATTACGCTTTGCTTTGGCTGTTGTTCTTGTGGATGCGGCGACCTGTTGAAAGCAAAACGTGAAGATTCAAAGCTGCCTCGAGCTCTGTGCCCTGCGCCTTTTGCCCTGTGCCTCTCGTATTTCCTTCTGTACAGTCTTGATAATTTTTGTTAGATTCTTCACCAAACGCACCTAACCGTGCGGTGGAACACTCACTCTTTCTCTCTGTATCTATGTCCGAACGGTTGCTTACCAGCCTGTCTCCGCGAGAAATCATGCAGGTGATAGTCCACCGCCCCCTGTGGATCATCCTTGCAGTCGTTGCCGTCACTAGCTTTTTCGCCTTCCATGTCCCTCAACTCTCCATTCGAACATCGATCTATGATCTGATGATCGAGGACCTTCCTGAAACAGCCCGTTATGAAGCTTTCAAAGAGGTGTTCGGCTCCGACGAGATCATCAGGGTCGTGATCAAAGCAGGGAACATCTTCGACCCGGTCACTTTCCGAAAGATCCAGCAGCTTTCGGAAAACGCAGACGAAATAGAAGGGGTGCGGAGGGTGATCAGCCTGCCTTCCATTAAAAAGGACGTTGACATTAGGGGTGAGTCGAGCCTGACTGAATTTGCCGAAATGATCACTGGAGTGGATTTGTTCCGAAGAAACCTTGTTTCCGAAGATCGTAAGACCACAGTCCTCACCCTGGTGCTGGAAGACGCGTCCGACAAGGAAAGGGTGATCCGCAGCGTGGAGGAGATGATTGGCGGGGCGGACAAGGATCTCTCAGTTTACCAGATCGGCATGCCTTTGGTTTCCCAAGCCCTGGCCAAGTTCACCGAGCAGGACTTTTTCAGGCTCCCGCCCTTCACCTTCATGCTCATCGCTGTCATTCTTCTTTTTCTTTTTCGCAACCTCGCCTGCCTATTGCTCCCGCTCGCATGCGTCGGGTGCTCCCTGGTGTGGACCTTCGGACTCATGGCCCTGACCGGAATCTCCTTGTCGATGATGACCATGATCGTCCCTGTGTTTCTCATAGCGGTTGGAACGGCATACTGTCTCCATATCTGTTCTGAATACCTCGAGAATGCGAAAAATGTCGAATCTCGCGCAGAGGCGGCATTCCTGACGTTCTCCACCATATCCCTTCCCACTACCCTGGCAGTGTTCACCACTATGATTGGCCTGGGGTCACTCCTGGTCAACCGGATCGTTGCAATTCGTGAGTTTGCCGTGTTCTCCTGCTTTGGGATGCTGAGCCTCCTGATCATAGTTCTTACCTTTTTTGCAGCGGCGCTGGCCCTTATTCCCCTGCCGAAGAAAGAAGAAAAGAAGAGTAGTGGGAACTTTCATCTGCTTGATCGTTTCTTGGACTGGATTGTTGACCTTGATTTGCACCGCCAGAAGGTCACCTTGCCTATCCTGGTAGTCTTCGTCCTGTTCTGTATTCTAGGGGTCTTTCGCGTCCGAGTGGAGACAAGTCCAGTCGAGTATTTCAAGAAAGACACCCCAGTGAGTCGCCACTTTCATGACATTTACAAGGATTTGTCAGGGAGTTTCCCCATCAATGTTGTGATGGCAAGCAAGGAGGAGGACTACTTTGAGAGCGCTGAGCATATCAATGACATTTCACGTCTTCAGCAATTTCTTGAAACGCTTCCCGGCGTCGACAAGGCCCTGTCTTTTGCCGATTATCTGAAGCTTGTCAACTATGCTTCCAACCAGTTCGACCCGAAATACTACGTTGTCCCTGAAGAGGACTTTGAGATCAGAATGTTGATGAACAGTTATCGCATCATGCTCGGCGATGACATGTTCTCCAGATTCATGAGCTCCGACTTTACCAAGGCAAACATTCTGCTCTTGACTCATATAGCAAGTTCCAGTGACTTCATGAAGTCTCGGGATTTGATCCTTTCCCATGTTAAAAGTGATTTTTCCAAGGATCTCGAGTGGGATGTCACGGGTCTGGGTATGGTTGTCTCAGCCAGTAGCCACTTTCTGACCCGAGGCCAGGTCAAGAGCCTGTCCATTACCATTGTTCTGGTCTTTGGGATCATGTTCATCCTCTTTTTATCAAGCAAGGTAGGGCTCATCGCCATCGTGCCGAATATGTTCCCGATCGTCGTAAATTTCGGCATCATGGGATGGCTTGGGATTGAACTCTCCATGGTAACCAGCCTTATCGCCAGTATTGCCATTGGCCTGGCCGTGGACGATACGATCCATTACCTTGTCCGCTACAACCGGGAATTCAAGAGACACCTGGACGACAAGCTGGCGCTCAGGGACACCATCAAACATGTTGGAAAACCCATCGTCTTCACCACCCTGACCATTAGTGTGGGTTTCTCCATCCTCACACTTTCCAGTTTCAAACCCACGGCCATCTTTGGCGTCATGATGGTGATCACCATGCTTGCGGCCCTGGTGGGTGATTTAATTCTTCTGCCATCCTTGATGCAACACGTGGAACTGGTGACCTTGTGGGATCTGGTGCGGGTGAAACTTGGAAAGGATCCGCATCTGGGTATACCAATATTCAACGGTCTATCACGTGCACAGGTTCACTACATCATGGCGGCTGGGGCTCTCAGGGAATTCGATGCCGGTGAGGTCCTGTTTCGAAAAGGGGATCCCAGCGATTTCATGTATGCTATCTTATCCGGCAGCCTGGATGCGGTGGATCCGCTGGGTGATGAAGACCCGGACCAGCCTCATGGGGTGCGGAGAATTATAAACCGGATGAAGCCCGGAGAGTTGGTGGGTGAAATGGGCTTAATCCGCTCTACGCCACGGTCCGCAACAGTGATCGCACATGAGCCGGGAGAACTCTTGCAGATTAACATGAAGATGATGAAGAGGCTTCAATGGCTTTATCCACCAACCGCGCATAGATTCTTCTACAACATCATGGCCATCGTCTGTGACCGGCTGGAAAGATCCACCGATCTGTTGACAGAAGCATGTCGTGTGGATGATATCACTGGCTGCCTGAACAAGAGGGGCCTTCTGGAGATTATGGAAAAGGAGATTAACCGAGCCCGCCGGTACAATACTAAACTTTCCCTTTGTCTGGTAGAGATCGACTTTGAGATGGCCAACCCCCCTAAACCGCACACCGCTAGGGATCGAATCCTCTGTGATCTGGCAGCAGTCTTTGCAGGACAGATCAGAATGGTCGACGCCCTGTGCCGACTGGAGACCCAGATGTTCGCCCTCCTCCTCCCGTATACGTCGAAGTCGGAGGCCCTGCAAATCTGCGAACGCTCCTGGCATTCCTTCGATAAGGAACAATTCAAGGATGAAGGGATTCAAGTTTTTTTGACGCTCGGGGTGGCCGACTTGTCTGATGAGACGGACGCATCTGAATTGGATCTTCTTGCCCGTGCCAAGGAGGCGCTCCAGCAAGCCAGAGAATCAGGACAGCATCGGTTGTCGCCGACTTGGGTATTGGACGATTCTTTCGACGACTCTACTGAGTAGGTGAAAGGGGTTGTTTTGCCATTATAGATTTATGTGCTAGGATTAACCATTGTGGCGATAAGGTGTGTTTATCTGCCGTCACCGGACTCTAAACAACGTTCTTTAGGAATTTGCTTGGATGGCGGACAAAACCACGTATTTGGCCAGGGCAACTTGCTCAACAAGGTGCATGATTCGCGCCGATTAGAGTTGGAATAAACGCCGCAAGATGAAACCAAAAAGGATCACGATCCTCGGGGTAGGAAACCTTCTCTTCACCGACGAAGGGGTGGGGATACGGGTGGTGGAAGCCCTGCAAGACCGTTATGAGTTCCCGGAGAACGTCAAGGTGGTGGACGGCGGCACCCTCGGGATGAACCTTCTGGGCCTCATCTCCGGGGTCGATTATCTGATTGTGGTGGACGCGGTGCGAAATGGCGGCGAACCCGGCACCTTCTATCGGCTGGCAGGCGAGGAAATTCCCAAACGCATTCGAGCAAAAAACTCCCTCCACCAGGTGGATCTGCTCGAGGCGCTGACTTGCTGTCAGGCCCTGGACAAGGTCCCCGAGACGGTCATCCTCGGTGTGGAGCCAGAAGATATAACCACCCTCGGAGTCGAACTCACCCCCACCATCGGCGATCGGGTGGACAGCCTGGTCAATGCGGTTCTAGGGGAACTGACCAGCCTGGGGGGGAGCTATTGTCCTAAGGAAGCGGAAACTTGTGGCGGCTCAGAATCCATCAGAAGAATCTGATATCAGAGCGCCGTAACCCACCGTGGGGGGCGCACTTTTTACGACATACAGTCAGAGATGTGGGTGCGGGTTATGTGCCCGTTCATAGCGCAGGCAGAACAGGACCCGCGGGCGGACAAGCGTCAACCTACGCGACGATCGGGCAATGCTCGGTATTGGATCAGCAAAGGTTTATGCAGTGGTAGATAGATCGCCGTTTGAGGAGCAGAGATGATGTGCCTGGCGATACCAGCGAAGATTGTGAGCATTGAAGATAGCATGGGAACCGTGGACATGGCTGGGATTCAGAAGAAAGTGAGTCTGATCCTGTTGGAAGAACCCCAAGTGGGTGATTACGTCATCGTGCACGCGGGATTCGGCATACACAAGATTGATGAAGAAGTGGCCATGGAATCCCTGAGGATTCTCAGGGAGGCAGCTTCTCTGCTGGACGACGACTCTCCGCGCCGCCCTGAGGAGGACGGGGTACGGGGATTTGGAACGGGCAGTTCGGAATAACAAGAAAGATCGTGGTCCAGCCTCCGGCCCTGAGGGCGGATTCAATTTTGGCTTCTTCCGGAATTTGCTTGGATGGCAGAGAGAACCCCGGGTCTGGCCAGGGCAAGCTGCTCCACAAAGGAGCATATTCGCGCCATTGATGGCAGTGTTCAGGAGAGGATGCATCAAATCTTCATGCTGGCCCTTGCCAGGCTGAGATGGCCGAAATAGCGGTGGCTCAGAATGCTCTTTGTTCCGCAACTCCCCCTGGCCTGGCAAATTCAAGGCAGAGAATCGATACTCATAGACATTCATCCAAGCAAATTCCGGAAGAACCGAATTTTGGCCCCTCGTAGGAAACGGCTCAAGAGGTAAGGTACCCGGTAAAGCTTCGCGACACTTCAGTCTCTATTTCCAACACTCCGTTACCCCAGCATTAATAACTCCAAGCAGGTCCCCCGACCCGCCAGAAAACACCTGGGCCGGCACCGGGACCGGCCAGGCATGACGCTCACCCGCGCAG
>Ga0209536_100016391_pt1 | contig 10540 bp, 7 predicted proteins | sample DeeMarSeWOR28_12_FD_187461 | JGI IMG/M metagenome (GOLD analysis project Ga0209536, IMG submission 187461) | Marine sediment microbial communities from White Oak River estuary, North Carolina - WOR-2-8_12 (SPAdes) (version 2) | ecosystem: Environmental > Aquatic > Marine > Intertidal zone >...
AAAAATGCAGCAATTCGATACAGCCGACCGCATGGATCTGGTAACGGCACGGGGTGAACTCATCGAATCGCATATCGATCAACTAGCTGAACTTGTTGCTGACTTTCATGAACATATTCCGATCGCAGGCAAGGATACGCATTTTGGAACGCTTGAGGTAATTCGTGGGCGCATTATGCAGAACTTTGAACAGGTAATGCAGCATACCGATGATGCAGAAATCAGCAGTATGTGCCAGCAGGTTAGTGCCTGGAGTGAAGCGGCATTAGACAAACGGCGTGATCTCATCGCGCAACGCAAGCAACAGGGTTCGGTGCGCGAGTGCCATGGTGATATGCACATGGCAAACATTATCCTACCTGCAGGCAAACCGGTGATTTACGATTGCATCGAGTTCTCCGAAGATCTGCGCTGGATTGATACCATGAGTGAGGTCGCATTCCTGTATATGGATCTGGATTTTCATCAGCAACACAGGCTGGCATTATGCTTCCTGAATGAGTACTTGAGTCGTAATGGCGATTACGGTGGGCTCGGTATGTGGTGCATTTATCTGGTCTATCGCGCCATGGTGCGAGCCAAGGTCAACAGTATTGGCGCCAGGCAGCAGGCCGCCGAACCGAAGAAAGCCGCTGAGTATCTAACGACTACCAGAAAATACCTTGCCCTGGCGCGAAATTATATCGAGAGTTTCGCTTCACCGGTCCTGATTATTTTGCATGGCCTGTCGGGTTCAGGGAAAACCTGGCTGGCGGAACAATTACGTGAAAGTTACGGCGCAATCCAGATTCGGTCTGATGTGGAACGCAAACGACTGCTGGGTTTTAGTGCGGAAACCAAAACCAAGTCGGCTGTTGGCAAGGGTGCGTATAGTGCAGATATGACAAGCCAGACCTATCAACGCCTGCTGGATCTTGCCGGACTGATTGTGAAGGTCGGTCCTTCCGTGATTGTGGATGCCACCTTTCTGAAACAAAGTCATCGGGATCAGTTTCGAAACCTTGCTCATAAACTCAAAGTACCATTCGTGATTCTGGATATTCAGGCCAGTGAAGCTGTTTTGCGCTCTCGCATCACCAAACGAGCGGAATTCGATAAAGATGCTTCGGAAGCAACACTTGCTGTGCTCGAACAGCAGCTAAAGTCTCAGGAATCCCTTACAGAAGATGAAGAGACATATACCATCCATATTGATACAGAAAAATCGTTTGAACTGGAAAGACTGGCGCAACAGATAAAGAGTCTAACGAGTCAACAAAAAACCACATAGTCGTTGGTAGATTATTTTACGCCACGAAACAGTGGCAGGAATATCTAATCGCTAAGGTCTGCTTTCGACCCAAAGCAGACATTTAGAATATCCTGATATACCTAATCAATTTTTGTATATTCAAAATACACCCTTGTATGTTTATCATACATCACTGTATTATCCTTAAATGAGTAAGACCAGAAAGCTTAAGCCGCGCCTGACACGACAAGACTGGATTGATGCCGCCCTTGATTTGCTATCCAAGGAAGGGATAGGCGCGGTCAGTATGGATCGGCTGGCAAATATGCTTGGTATTACCCGGGGTAGTTTCTACCATCATTTTTCAGACCGTGCCGACTTGCTTCAGGCGCTACTCGACTATTGGGCACAACGATGGACATTTGATGTCCGTGACCAGATTGGAAATCTTGGTCTGGACCCGAGCACAACCCTGCTCGCTCTGATGAGAACGATTCGAACTAATCGAGCCGCTGATTTCGATGCACCATTTCGCGCCTGGGCACTGCATGATCCAATGGCGAGGGATGTTGTGAGGCGTGTCGATGAAGCACGAATAAAATTTATTCGGTCGCAGTTTGTCGCTCTAGGTTTTGAGGGGCTGGAGGCAGACAACCGCACAGGCCTTTTCCTGCATTATGAAATGGCTGCGCCGACGATGCTCTATAGCCTGACTGAAGAGCAGGATGAAAAGTTGATTGTGGAACGCCACCGTTTTTTGACAACGAAAAAATAATTATCTGCTGAAGATAATCATGGGGAGGTCAACATGAATGTCAGTTCAACAAAGCTGAAGTTTACGATACTGGGTGTGTTTACCGCGGGGATTGCTTTTGGGCTCTACCTCGCCGCTGTAGACGCGCCTCCAGTAGCTGACGCAACTGCAACAAGCGAGAAAGTTTCTCCGACAAAGGCAAGAGATCGCGATACCTACTACCCAAACAGTGAAGATCTGGCAAAGGATGAAATGCGCGTCATTGCCTGTGGCACCGGCATGCCAACAACCCGCGCCGCACAGGCGGCGGCCTGCTTTCTGGTCGAGTTGGGCAATGGCGACAAGTTTCTGTTTGACATTGGCTCGGGCTCAGCGGAACGGATTTCATCACTGCAGATTCCCTATAATTACCTGGACAAGGTTTTTGTCGGTCACCTGCACACCGACCATTTTGGAGCGTTGCATGATCTTTTTGTCGGCGGCGCACTGATGGGGCGGAACGTGCCGCTGCGGGTCTGGGGTCCCAGCGGCCCGACGCCGGAGCTCGGCACCGCCTATGCGCTCAAGCACATGGAGAAAATGCTAACCTGGGACCTCGCCGGACGCGCCGGCAACGTTGATTTCCGGGGCTATGTTATGGATGTGACCGAGTTCGACTACAAGGGTGAGAATCAGGTCGTTTACCAGGAGAATGGCGTCACCATCCGCTCCTTCCCGGCCATCCACTCGATCGACGGCCCGGTCAGTTACAGTCTCGAATGGAATGGGCTGAAATTTGTCTTCAGCTCCGATACCTATCCCAACAAGTGGTTCGACGAGTATGCCAGGGACGCGGATCTCGTCGTCCACGAGTGTTTCATTGCTGTGCCTGAGCTGGTTACCAAAATGAAGTTCAGCCCCGAGTCGGCGCTGTTGGTAGGCACACAGGTACACACGGCTCCGGAGGCCTTCGGCAAGGTGATGAGCTCCGTTAAACCGCGCATGGCGGTGGCCTATCACTTTTTCAAGGATTACGATACCACCCCCTCAGTATACGATCGCATTCGCAAGACTTATGACGGTCCGCTGAGCCTGGCCGAGGATTACATGGTGTGGAATGTTACCAAGGACAACATCCGGGTGCGCATGGCCGAGGTCGACCATCACACTTGGTCACCACCGCTTGCGTCACCGGCTGAGCCCCCCAAAATGGAAGACCGCGCTGCCTTCGCCAAAAAAGCCGGGCTTTCAGAGGATAGTCTGAAGTTCTCGGACTTCACGAATGCTGGATTCTGGGACGTCGACGACGTGCTGAAGCCAATCTACCAGGAAGCCAGTGATGTTCTGGGTAAGGAATTCCCGTATCCTGAGAAAAAACAATAGTGTCTCAACGAGTATCAAGCGTAACACAATCTTGAATTAAGTTGAGTTAGAGAAAAGCCTGACTGATTCTCTAATCAGTTGGGCTTTTTTTTATGACAGGGTGTTAATATTTAGACGTTCTCTACTGTATTTTTACTTTTTAACGATCATTACTATAGAAAATGAGCGTCAAGAATTTAAAACGTTTGTTTAGTTTTAGAGCACTGGTTCTATTATTGGGCCTGTTACTTTTGGCTGTGCAAGTACGAGCAGACTGGATCAACCTCACCGGTGCCGAAACCGCGCCAAATATTGCCGAGATTTATATTTACGACGATCACGTCAAGCTTCAGCTCGAAATCTATCCGGAGGATCTTGAAACATTCAAGGATCTGATTCCCGATGACTGGACCGCAAGGATGAATATCCAGCGTCCACCGCTGGAGGTAAGACAGACGCATTTTGCCAATCATACGCTGGTGATCAAAGCTGCGGATGGTGAGATCTTGCCGGCCCGCTTCGTTACCGTCGAACCCAGAGTGCGAATTGATCGTCAATCACCCTTTGCCGGTATGATCAATCCCTATACCAGGCAGCGTATTCCAGAGGCACCGGCAGACAAGCGGGTGATCTATGCAGAAATCATCTATCCGTTCAAAGGGAAGCCTGAGCAACTGCAAATTATTCCTCCCCTTGATGCAAGCGGCAAGGCTAGGGTTACTCTGGGTTTCATTGCCTATCACCGTTCAGTGCCGATTATCGATTTCCGTTACCTCGGGCAACCTGAAAAACTAAATCTCAATTGGCAGGATCCCTGGTATACGACGTTCGAAAACAAGAACCTGACCCGCCATCACAAATACCCCTTAATGTTGTTTCTTTATGTTGAGCCAAGACAGGTGCGGCTGGAATCTCTTATGCGGGTCAGCGATATTGTCGAGATGACAAGCTTTGATCTTTCGAAAATGAGTGATAATGCAGCCATGCTAAAGTTGCATGATCATGTTAAGGACTATTTTTTAAAAGAAAGTGTGTTGAATATTGACGGCACTCCTGTTAATCCCGCTACCGTCACTGTCAGGTATTTCATCATTAGTGTGACCGGCTTAAAGCCGGTGGACAATCCATCCACGATAAATGATGCCTCGCTGCTGGTTGGCGTCAGTCGGCAATACTATATCGACACGTTACCACAGCGTATTCAGTCGACATGGCCGTATTTTAATTCTCGTTTCGATAAAATTCCTTTGGTCGAAGTTGATCCAGCCGGGCCACTTCCGGGTTTTATCTCTCAGGGCGATCCGATGGTGGACTGGCAAAACCAATTGAAACAATACCACGAACCCGTCATGCGACCGCTGGAGGCCACAACAGGCTGGCGCATTATGTTGCCATTTATTGGTCAGAAGACATTAGTAAGCCGACCGCCGAATGAAGAACAGGCGCATGTGATTGTCAGTGATGTACTCGAAAACCTGCGTATCGCCTATCTTGAAAAAAATCCGGATTCATTTTTCCCTGAACTAGGCAAAGTAATTGCTGGAAACGAGCCAGGAATGTTATCTGCAGAGCTATCAAAATTGTTTACTCCTGCGATGAAGCGCGGTGGAGTAGGCGCGGTAAAGTCGTTCGAAAACATTGAAATTAACGAGATCCGGGAACTGGAGGACCCCGATGGCTTCAGTGCAACCATTACCGGCTCAGCTCTCATCCAAGCCATGCACTGGGGGCATACGGATCAACTACAAGTACAGTTTCAACTACTGCTTGATCTGGTTGAAGTAGATAACCAGTGGCGGCTGGCTGATGTGACTATCATTGACCTCAAGAAAGTAAAATGATGGCATGTAGAATACGTGTTTATTTACAGATTCTGCTTCTGCTCGCTGCTTCTGTACTGCTCGCATCGACGGCAGAAGCCCACTTTAACCTCAATCTGAACGTGCGAATTATTCATGTCGAGCACCAGTCGGACGGGATGAATATTTACATGCGTTTACCCATGCCTTACCTGGTCGCACATTTGCTTGGGGAGAAGGAAGCTGATGGTCTGCCGGCACCGGCACCCTATACCTACAATCGGATGGAAGAAGGTAAACTGGTTCACTATGTAGATGTCAATCAGTTAAAACAATCACCTGATGAGCTTGCCACCCTGGCAAGGGATGGTCTTATTCTAACGATTGATGGCAAGAGGGTGAGCACAGTTGTCAAACGTATCATGCTCTATCCGAATGGAATACAACCAGACTTTGCGACTCTGGAAGATGCGCAGAAAGCATTTCGTCGTACACAAGCATTCACTGCGTTCGAAAAAGGGGTTTATGTTGGCGATACAACAGTAGACGTTCTGCTGCACTATAGCAGCAGTGAGTCAATTGATGCTTATGCCTTGTCTAGTGACCTCAACCCCGGCTTACCCGATCAGGATCAAACCGCGAACCTGGTACTGGATTACCTCCCGGGGAGCGTACAGGTGTTTCGAGTCCGCGGCTTACTACAAGAGCCTATTGTAGTAACACACTCCGTCGTTGATGCAATGATGACGTTTATCGGTGAAGGCATTAAGCACATTATCGAGGGGCTTGATCACGTACTTTTTGTCATATGCCTTGTGCTTGGTGCAATGCACCTCAGGCCACTGTTATGGAGGGTTACGGGATTTACCATCGGCCACAGTATCACGCTATCGCTTGGCTTTTTCGGATTTGTACCTTCAGCTGACTGGTTTGTTCCTGCCGTTGAAACTGGAATTGCCTTGTCCATCATCTATGTCGCCGTCGTCGCGGTTTTACCCGACTTCTTGCCTTCTTTTAGATCCGAGAAAAGCGAGTGGACCGTCGTTGGCATCACCGGATTAATCGGTCTGCTGCACGGTCTTGGTTTCTCCTTCGTGCTGCAGAACATTCTCCAGGTGACCTCACCGAATATCTGGCAGAGTCTGCTGGCGTTTAACCTTGGTGTGGAAGTGGGTCAATTGATAATCGTGCTCGTCACCTTGTTGGTGTTTTATCTTATTGGCAGTGTCAGCTTACAGGCTACCGTAATCAGCCGATACCTCATTGCTGGCAGCTGCGCCGCGATTAGCCTGTGGTGGGTCGTAGAACGCGGCAGCACAATCTTATTGAGTAGCTGAATGACGGCTATTGGCCGACAGGAGACATGTCTGCTATCGACCCATAGCAGTCATTTAGAAAATCCTAATATTGATTCTTTTTGAAGTGCTGTATACAACCCAAAGCTGTAATTAGCCGGCTGGATGTTAGGCTCTATCTCACAATTTCATGACAGCTTCAGGCGGAAACAATCCAAATGTTTATCAGATTAATTGGCATATAAATGAGCCAAATCAATGCATGCACTTTTTACGAAATTTTACGCATATAAATTCATATAAGAACTAACTATATAAAAAGTGAGGTTATCTTAAAAAGCTGCATTGTTTTCGATTCGAAGAGGAAGATTGCAATAATGAAATACTTCCATATCTGTCTGACGCTTATCGCCTTTAGCTTTTCTACCTTAACGTGGGGAACAGAATTACATGAAGCCGTAAGAGATAACGATGTAACTGCAGTCAAACAATTAATCAATAAAGGTTTTGATGTAAATGCCGCTGAGTCGCAGATGGGAAAATCTGCGCTCGATTTCGCGGCATATCGTGGCAATTTGGAAATTGCCAGACTACTCATTGCCAATGGTGCGAACGTAAATGCTAAAGACAAAACAGGGCTGATACCATTACATTCTGCGGCACTGGCTGGCCAGGCAGAGATGGCGCAATTTCTGATAAATAATGGTGCTGACGTCAATGCTAAAACCGTAACGGGCGATACACCCCTATCACCGGCCTGTCTCAGGGAGCATCAAGCTGTCGTTGAAGTGTTGTTAAAAGCTGGTGCAAATGTGAACGCCAAGAATAATGATGGCCAGACCCCTTTGCATACTGCGGCGAGAAAGGGATGGGTTGGTATAATCAATATACTCATCGAAAGTGGTGCCAAGCTCGAGGTGGACGATAAATTTGGTAATACACCACTGATATATACGATCTCCATAAATAATCAACAAGCAGCAGAAGTATTGATAACCAAGGGTGCTAATGTTAATCACCGCAATAAAAAAGGTTTAACGCCTTTGCATATTGCGGTCATGAAAAGCACTGCGCTAGTTGAACTACTGGTCAAAAATGGTGCCGATGTCAATGCCAAGTTTGGACCGGATCTCACGCCACTACATGGTGCTGCCCAGAAGGGAAATGTTGAAGTTGCCAAAATATTACTGGCGCATGGTGCCGACAAAAGCGCAAAAGCCAGGAATGGTAAAACTGCGCTTGAAATGGCAAAGGAAAAAGGCCATGATGATGTGGTGCGCTTGTTAGAATAATAAATCTTTATGGCACAATTCCCTTTGATAACAATACGAGACGCAGAGACGAAAACCTTGAATGTAATAAAGGTTATTAGATTCGCTGGTATTTTTTGGGTTGTTTTGTTTGCGCTTGTCCTGGATGGTTGTGTTTCTGCAACGGCAACAAAACATATTCAATCGGCTTCAGAATTAGATCGATCAGAAAAGGACCGTGCAATTGTCTTTGGACAAATCGAATGGATAGAAAATGGAGAAAAGAAGAAAGTCGGAGAAGATATCGTTCTGGAACCACATATGCTTAATTTAGATGATGAAAGTATTACCATTGGATTGCTTGGTGAAGATGGTAAGTTTGTCTGGTATCTTCCAGCAGGCACATATTTTATCAAAACAATCGTGATAGAATTACGGGGTTATAATGTTCTTCCTAAGGTTGCTTTCAGTGTTCCTGAAAACGGAAAAGCCTATTATCTCGGAACACTTAAATGTAATCTCATAGTGAAGAGTAGTTTTCCAGTAGTTTCAGGAACATTCCGCTATAAAATAAACGACGAAGGTGATAGTGAAATCACGTCTTTTCAAAATCAGTACAATTATCCTTTCGACAAGATCGAAATATCTTTAATGGTTCATGAACCAACTCTGCCAGACTCGGTAGAGAGCGCGTTAGAACGGGATAGAGCAGTACAAACAATTAATACCATTCTGATGGGGATACCAAAGTAAAGCAATATTGGCATCGGCTTGAACGCGGAATGATAATTTCGCCGACTTATATTTTTGACAGTCAAGTCGAGAATTGAATGATCGCTTTTGGCCGTAAGCTGACACTAGATCAGATTATTGTTGTGACCCTGCTATAGTTTCTTAATCTTATCCAGCATTTGCTGAGCATGCCCATCCGCGGTCACGCCATACATCGCCTCTTCCAGTACACCATTTTTATTAATGATAAACGTTGAACGCACGATGCCCATTTTCTTGACGCCGTCTTTTTCTTTTTCTTGCCAGACACCATAGCTGTCACAAACCTCGCCTGATGTATCCGCCAGTAACACCAGGTTGAGACCGAATTTGTTTATAAATGCCTGATGGCTTTCGCAGGAATCCTTGCTGACGCCGATGACTACGGTTTCATGGGCAGCAAATTCATCGGCCAATTCAGTAAACTGGTTGGCTTCGATCGTGCAGCCAGGGGTGTCGTCCTTGGGATAAAAATACAAGATGACGTTCTTTTTATCCTTGTAATCGGCAAGATTGATGAGGTTGTTATCCTGGTTCGGTGAGCTGAATAATGGTGCAACTTGATTCTTTTCTAACATAAGGATTCCCTGGTAAGTAAATAGATAACAAGTCGACTGACTAGAAGTGTGAATAGTTTATGTTTACTGCATGGAAGAGGATTTGATTCTCTTTCACATTCATAGATGTTTCAAGCTTAATTGTGCGAATAACCTTGCGAAAGGCAGGTATGTTATTGGTCACGCGATTTGGCAAAGTACCCATAGATGAGTTTGTGCAGTTCCATCACTATGAGTACGGTCAAGGCCATGCCGAGTAATTGTAACCAGTGGTCGAGGGAAACCGGTTGTATTTGCAATACCTCATTGATCCAGGGGGTATACATGGCACCAATGTGGATCAACTGGGCGGCGGCGGTGCCAAACAGCAGTATCGGGTTACGCAGAGGATTGTGCCGGAAGACTGAACGGGTTTCGGAGCGGCTGTTGAAAACATGGATGTTCTCGAATAACACCATCAATAGCAATGTTCCATTACGCGCTTCATCCATGGTGAAGCCCTGATTGAGTAACCATTGAAAAAGTAAAAACGCCACGATCCCGATCGTCAGGGCAGATATGACGACTCGCTCGATCATCATGCGATTGAAGATGGATTCGCGTGGTGGGCGTGGCGGTCGTTCGAGTTCATCGCCTTCCGCGGGTTCAAACGCCAGGGCTACATCCTGTATGCCATTGGTCACCAGGTTAAGCCAGAGCAGTTGCACCGCGAGCAAAGGCAGGGGCAGCCCGGTGATCAGCGCCAGGGTAAACAACACCAGTTCGGCAGCACCGGTGGAAATCAGCAGAAAAATGACTTTACGGACATTGGCATAGGCAATGCGTCCTTCCTCTACACCCGACACCATCGAGTTGAAATTGTCATCAGTGATGATCAGTTCGGCAGTTTCTCGTGCCACATCCGTACCACTCTTGCCCATGGCAATACCGACCTGGGCGGCCCGTAGTGCCGGTGCATCGTTGGCGCCATCGCCACTGACAGCGACGAAGTGACCATGACGTTGCAATGAGTGCACAATATCCAGTTTCTGTTGGGGTTCCACCCGGGCGAACACGCGTGCATCACGTGTAAGACGATCGAACTCCGGTTCCTCTTTTGCCTGTCGCAGTTGAGTTCCAGTGACAATCTGTGCCTGTGTCTGTGCCAATCCCAGGTCCCGCGCAATGGCCAAGGCAGTGGCAGGATGATCTCCCGTGACCATGGCAACCTCGATACCGGCGTGACGACAACTGGCAACAGCTGGTCTTGCCTCGGGACGCAGCGGATCGATCATCCCCACCAGTCCTAACAAGGTCAGATCATGCAAGTGTTCTTCGGAAAAGACTTCATCGGGACCCAGTTGAATTTCGCCGGCAGCCAGGGCAAGTACCCGATAACCATCGCTGGCAAGTTGTTGCGCCTGGTTTTCGATAACGGTGGGATCCAGATCTTCATCCAGACCGGGTGCCGCCATTTTGCTGCACATCGGTAGCAAGCGTTCCACGGCACCCTTTACAAATGCTTGTGACTTTCCTTCGTGTTCATTCAAACTGGCAGAAAAC
>Ga0209536_100016393_pt1 | contig 10538 bp, 8 predicted proteins | sample DeeMarSeWOR28_12_FD_187461 | JGI IMG/M metagenome (GOLD analysis project Ga0209536, IMG submission 187461) | Marine sediment microbial communities from White Oak River estuary, North Carolina - WOR-2-8_12 (SPAdes) (version 2) | ecosystem: Environmental > Aquatic > Marine > Intertidal zone >...
CCAATTTAACATTTAATTATTCAACCAGCACCGGTGGCGCATCAGGTTTCTGGCAGTACAGGGAAGATGAAAATACTCCTCATCAGCCATGGGGTTATGATGAAGTAAAATTAGACTGGGTAAGTAGTTGGGTTATCAAAGGAAGTGTTGATTATGTCACACCTCACTGGCAAGGTCTTAAAGGTGTATTACTCGGGGATATCACCGCCAGCTTGTATTACGAGTATTTTGCCGGTCCTGAGTATACGTATTATCCGGATGACTATACTGGACTACAGGAACCTAATAACAAACGATGGTTTGGTCATCAAAGAGCAGATTTTAAACTTTTTAAACGCTTTCCACTTGGTGATGTAACACCAATCCTTGGAATAGAAATTTTTAATCTGTTCAATGACTATGATAGAAATCTGTTAGGTGGAGACGATTTAAGACAGTGGGAAGAAACTGGACGAATGCCACAAGCTAAGAATTTTGGTGGTCAAACGGAAGATGATGTCTGGTATTTTTATAATTCCTATAGTAATCCGAAGAGAATGGTCTTCCTGACATTGGGCTTTGATTTCTAAACGGAATTATGAGGTCTTGATAATATGAATATATTAGGAGACGTATTATGAAAGGTACAAATTACATAAACAGGGGAGTATTAATTGGCATAATTATTTTGCTAATGGTTCCGCTCCTGCATGCTCAGGATTTTAATTTTCAGGATTTAACCCGGGGAAAGCTATGGGCGCGTATTTGGAATACGTCCGCTGTGGGACAACCTACCCTGGGTGGGGGTGAATATTATAAATTTGACTATCCGGGACATCTGCTCGGAGCAGATTTGGATGACCATTACGGTATGTGAGAATGGTCAGGATATATGGTCTGGGCCGATGTGAATGGTGTTGGAACACCGTTTCGTGTATGTATGGCATACGATCCGAATCCCCAATATATTACCCCTTTGACTGATGCCACTTTAACTCAAAATTATAATTTGGAAGATCCGGCAATTAAAGCTGAAGAGATCGTTTCAGGTTCTCATTTGCTTACTGAATATGGCCTGGAAATGCATTTTGAGGCGATGGCCTGGAGTTATCCCAAATATGATGACTTTATCATCTATGAATATACGTTTAAAAATACAGGCAGTCATCAAATCACCAATTTCAGATTCGCCCCCACGGCAGAATTAAGCATCGCTCAGCCAATAGGGGGTGGTTGGAGAGATGATGATGATTACGAATGGGATATAGAACACCAGGCATTTTATTTCCATGATGGGAGATTATGGGATGCGGAACAGGAACAGTACGTAGACTATGATTTTGGATTAACCCAAAGTGATCTGGGTGATCCTGCGGACTTAGGTGCGCCGGCGGCTATTAATCATGAATTTCAATCCCCACAGTATTTTACCTATTATTGGCTGGATAAACCGGATAAATCTGATCCGAATGAGCCTGATCATATGAATATTGTCGATAAGGCGAATTTAAATCAACAATGGAACAGACCACAGTCCGATCCGTTGAATGATAATCCGGAAGTTGATTTTGATCCTGATGACTATATATACGTCGCGATGACCTATGATCAGCCGCTTCCTGTGGAAACCGAAGACGGTATTCCATTACCTGGCGGAAGACCACCGTTGGATGAGGAACATCAACTCGATTACCTCTATTCTACCGGACCTTATGATATTCCACCAGGCACTGAGATTAAATTCGTCATGGTCGCTGCCTGCGGTATGATGGATTATGAAAGAGTTGTCGCTGGTGGCGTAGAGAATGAAGCACATTTAAAAGATGGTGCCGATAGTCTCTGGAAGAACGTCGATGCTGCCATGGAACTCTATCAACGAGATTATGCTCTGCCTCATCCACCGCCAACCCCAACCAATGGTATGAATTCTCTGACCATCACTTCGGAAGGTGGAGGGATTAAAATTCAGTGGCCGCCGATTGAAGGTTACACTGATCCGGACTATAACGTTGATGATCTTGAAGGTTATCGTGTTTATCGATCTTCATTCAGAAACACCGGACCCTGGACCCTCGTAGCTGACATTAGCAGAGATAACGCAGTCATGGAAGATGGTAGGATTACCTATTTTGATGAAGGTCTGAAGTTAGGTGTAGGATATTATTACGGCGTCACATCCTATGACACAGGACATAATTCACCTTGGCCGCCCGATCCTTCTGTTACAAGCCTTCCTTCTTTAGAAAGTGGACTTGTCAATGCAAATTCTGAACCAGCTTATCCGCTAGCCGCTCCGACAAACGATTTGGATCAGGTACGTGTATATCCCAATCCTTTCAATCAACACAGTCAACTCAGAGGATCAGGTGAAGATTTAAGATTAGAGTTTGTTAATATCCCTTCTAAATGTACAATTAGGATTTATACATTAGCTGCTGACCTGGTGCAAACCATTGAACATGATGATGGCTCCGGAGATGAATCATGGGGCTCAAGAGCATTAGGAGATTATCAGGTGAATAGATTTTTACAGTATGTGGCTCCGGGCATTTATCTGTTCCATGTAGAATCACGTGTACCCGGTCATGAAGGTGAAAGTAAAATTGGTAAATTTGTCATTATTAAATAATGATTCTACACTGATAAAAATATTAAACTTTGATCTTCAATCTTTGGAGGTATAAATGATGATAAAAATAAAGTGGATCATGTCAATTCTATTTGCTCTAATTTTATTGGGCAGTATACCCTCTTTATATGCTCAGCGCACGGACAGTGGGATTGATCCTCCTGAATTTGATCGCATCGGTCAATCAGGATGGCAATTCCTTCATCTGCCAACAGTGGCAAGAAATGCTGCTCTTGCTGATGTTAAGACGGGTTTACATAATAATGGGGTTACAGCTGTTTTTGCCAATCCCGCAAAGCTGACAGATATAAATTATATTGATGCTTCATTTACCAATACGAGTTACATAGCCGATATTAATTATCTGACAGGAGCAGTGGCGATGAATTTCGGAGATATAGGTGTCTTTGGACTCCATATTTCCAACCTGGATGCAGGAGAGATGATACGAACTGAAAATGTTTATGATCCGGGATTAGATATTACTGAACGCAGTGGAGATTTGGGAACCTTTACGGCCGGTGATATAAAGGCTGGAATATCCTATGCCAAATTAATAACAGCAAATCTTTCGGTAGGTGGTAATTTTAGTTATCTCCAGGAAAAACTTGATAATACCACGGTAGAAAACTTTACTGTGGATTTAGGTCTGTTTTTCAAAACGGGATTCAGGAGTCTGACCTTATCAATGGTTGCCAGCAATATGGGACCGGATCAGGAGTTCACCGGTTTTACTGAAATTTATGGTCTGCCTCAAAGCGTCAGGATGCCGGTAAATTACCGTTTGGGTTTGACTTACGATATCATTGAGGCGTCTGATGATGGTAGCCATCAGCTTGTTAGCTTTTTGGAAGGTGTTCATCCCAATGACGGACCGGAAAGAGTACATGCGGCTTTAGAATATAGTTTCATCAATATATTCCATTTGCGCGGTGGATACGCGTTCAATTATGATGAAAAAGGTCTGACAGCCGGGGCGGGTATTTACTACAACATGTCAGGTGTTACCGGTCGTATAGATTATGCCTATCTAGACTATGGCAGATTGGATTCTGTTCATCTGTTCACACTCGGATTTGCTCTCGATCAGTAGATCTAAGTTGTGTAATTAAACTGAAATGGTTATCGGGTTGAGTAGCCCGGTAACCATTTTTTTTAGATTCAGAGGGTGAAATAAAAAGTGGATACCAATCATCGAGATAGGGTGAACAAAGCGATTTCATTTGAGAAACCGGACAAAACGCCCAGAGATTTTGCTGCCGTACCGGAAATATGGAATAAACTCGGTCATTATTTCAAAGTCGAAGATAGATATGAGATATTAAAACGTCTCGATGTAGATTGCCGAATAGTTTCTTATGACAGCTTTTGCCAGCATCCTGATTATGATTTGAAACATGTGGATATGAATGCCTCCCAGGAACGTTCTTCTGTAGGGGGCATGTGGCGAATGACTGATGCCGATGGAAGCACCATAGATATATGGGGTGCAAAACGAATAAAGGTGCAAACAGCTTCCGGGGTATTGGAACAGTTTAGTTCACACCCTCTTGAATCAGCCAAGGATATCAGTGATCTCAAAAGATACGACTGGCCACAGGCGGATTGGTGGGACTTTTCAAAGCTGAGATCATTTATTAATAACTTTAATGATGACCGGGTATATAGCATCCGGTATCGTATGGGATCTTTTTTTGAAACTGCCTGGTCACTCTACAACTTTGAAAAATTTCTGTTAGATCTGGCGATGAATCCGCAGATGCCTCAATATGTCATGGATCGAATTGCAGAAGTCCATCTGCAAAATTTGCAGATAGTACTGGAAGAAGCAGGTGATCTTATTGATATTATCTATTTTTATGATGATATCGCTTCCCAAAACAGCCTCCTGATAAGTCCGGTCATGTATGATCAGTTCGTCAAGCCTTATCATATGAAGGTTATTGAATTGGCCGCCAGGTTTGAGAAGCCTGCAATGATGCATTGTTGCGGCGCCGTGTATCCTATGATTGAAACCTTTATCGAAATGGGACTAAGAATTCTGAATCCAATCCAGCCCTCAGCAAAAGATATGAATCCGGAAAAGTTGTCCGAAGAATTCGCTGACAGGATCGTATTCCATGGGGGAATCGACGTGCAACAATTTTTACCTAAAGCTTCTCCAGAAGAAGTAAAAGAAAAAGTTGAATATACATGCGAAATACTCGGAAAAAATGGTGGTTACATTATGTCCGGTTCTCATCACATCCAGGCAGATACGTCTCTTGAAAATGTATTAGCCATGTATGGGGTAAGGAATGAGTGATTTATTTAAGACTGCCTTATGGCCGTCTTAAACAAATCATCGATTATATTTAGAGAGAGGATTATATGGGTAAAGTAACAGTTGTTGGTAGCTATATTGTTGCGCTTGTTATGGATACAGACAGAATCCCCGTAGAAGGTGAAACTGTACTAGGAAGAAATTATCATACAACACATGGAGGTAAAGGATCAAATATGGCCTGTTGTGCCGCTCGCTTAAAGGCTGACACTGCCTTTATGGGAAAGATCGGCAAAGATTCATTTGGTGACGATTTTTTAAGTTTACTTAAAAAAGAGGGGGTGAGTGAGAAAGGGGTACTTTATGCAGAAAAGTTACCAACCGCCGTCGGATTTATAATTTTTAGTTCAAAAGGTACAAATTCAATTGTCATCGACATAGCAGCCAATGGTGACTTTTCAGCGAATGATATAGAATCTAACAAGGATCTTATTGAATCATCGGATGTGATTCTCTCTCCATTGGAAATTCCACTGGAAACTGCTTTGGCTGCTGCTAAAGTAGCCAAGGCGAAGGGGAAAAAATCAATATTAAATCCTGCGCCGGCATTAGATTTGCGTAATTATGATTTGAGCGATGTGTTCATTCTGACCCCGAATGAGACGGAGGGTCGTGTCTGCTTAGGCATGGAACCGGATGCAGACATTTCAGACGAAGATCTCGCCAATGCCTTATTAGGATTAGGTGCGGAAAACGTTATGCTTACCCTTGGACCGAAAGGTGTTCTTTGGACATCCGCAGCTGGTATGCGTGCAATTCCTGCACTGGAAGTAGATGTTGTGGATAGCGTTGGAGCCGGTGATGCCTTTAATGCCGGGCTAGCTGTTGCTCTCAGCGATAACCAACCGATTGCCGAAGCGATTGCCCTCGGGGTGACAACGGCATCACTCTCTACCCAAAAAAGAGAAACAATCGAATCCTATCCCTATCGAGAAGAAGTAAATAAAAGAAAACAAGAAGTTTTGGATAAAATCTAATAGGAGAAATTTCAATGGTAGTAGTTGCTTTTGCACTTGTACTTGTTGCAGGATTTTTCCAGGGCACTTTCGTATTGCCCATGACGCTTACTAAAAAATGGGAATGGGAGCACACCTGGGCAACATTTTCACTATTTGGAATGTTCATATTCAATTGGATCCTCACTTTTATTTTTATTCCTAATATCTTCTCAGTTTACAGCGCGGTTCCCTCCTGGGATATTACTGTCCTGATCCTCTTTGGGGCGGGATGGGGGATTGGTGCCATATTATTTGGTCTTGGCATGGATAGATTGGGTATGGCTCTGGGTTACCCAATCATCATGGGACTGATTGCCAGTCTGGGAGCCCTCATCCCCCTGCTGATATTTTTCCCTGCTACTCTTATCCAGGCTAATGGATTGGTTCTACTGCTAGGTACAGCATTGACAATAGTGGGGATTGTATACTGTTCAAAGGCAGGTGCCAGTAAAGATCCTGAAGCGTCCCAGCAGGGTGATGTGAAAAAAGGTGCCTTTGCAGCCGGACTCACCATCGCAATTTTTGCCGGTATATTGTCCTGTTTCCCTAATGTGGGCATGGCCTTTGGAACCAACATGATAGCTGCCGCAAAAGAACTGGGAACATCAGATACGTTTGCCGGGAACTCGGTCTGGGCTCTGTTTTTTACAATCGGTTTCATTGTCAATTTTTTCTATTGTCTGTTTTTAATGATTAAGCGGAAAAATACAAAAGACTATTTCAATCCCGAAACCGGCAAGAATATTGGACATGGCACATTAATGGCCGTGATGTGGATAGGCAGTTTTTATTTGTATGGCATGAGTGCATCCATGTTGGGAAAATGGGGTGTCGTTGTAGGCTGGCCTCTCTTTATCTCTCTGTCAATTGTAATCGGAAATCTCTGGGGAATTTGGAAAGGAGAGTGGAAAGGCGCCCCTGGAAAAGCCCGCTCATTATTAAACAAAGGATTGGTCATCTTAGTCATTGCCGTCATTGTCATCGGCGTTAGTAATTCAATATAAAGTTGATAATTTATGCAGTTTCCGCCGGAGGTCCGATCCACCTAATGAGGGTCTTGCCGAATAGCATAATTATTCCGAGATGTCATCCCCGCGCAGGCGGGGATCCATAAGGAAACATCGTGTTTCTTTTAAATTAATGTGTTTTAGAGAAGGAGAAAAACATGCATCATTTTTACCGGAAATTTATTTTAATAAATATTTTAATATTATTTTCGTTGACTGATTTATCGATATGTCAACCCGGCACTGATAACATGGTGAAAATTCCGGCCGGAGAATTTAAATTTCTGGTGGACTACCGCTGGAGGGAAGGACTTACCCTCGATTCGCTTATAATTGATGACGCAGGTTATCATTATAGATATAGCGAGACAATTACCCTTCCCGCTTATCTGATCGATAAAACCGAGGTAACCAACAAACAATTTAAAGAATTCCTGGATAAGTCCGGATATAAACCGTCCTGGCAAGAAAACTTTCTTAAACACTGGGAGGATGGGGATTATCCGTCAGGGAAGGGCGATCATCCGGTTGTGTGGGTATCCGTTGAGGATGCCCAGGCGTATGCAGCCTGGGCAGGCAAACGACTTCCAACCGAATATGAATGGCAGAAGGCCGCACAGGGCAATGACGGCAGGGACTGGCCCTGGGGGAATATATATGATCCGGACAAAGCAAATATGGATTCCCGTGATACAAAACCGGTCGGCAGTTATCCTGAAGGTGCCAGTCCCTATGGGTGCCTGGATATGACCGGCAATGTCTGGGAATGGACAAATTCAGTTCAGACAGATGGCTATCACTATTATTGCTGGGTTCGTGGGGGAAGTTACTATTTTGCCAAAGGCAGCAGATGGTATATGCAGGGTGGGCCTGTCACTAATTATCAACGGACAAAATTTTGGTTGATGACCCCCGCTCTAAATAGAAGTTCGTCGATTGGATTCAGGTGTGTGAAGGATGTTGAATGAAAAATGACAAAAGACAAATGACAAAAAAATAATAAAATCGTCGCGTCGTTGCGTCGTAACGAGAAAAAAAATGTTCATTTTTGAATATATCTTTTAATAGGAGTCTAAAATGTTTGGTGATAGAGAAAACAGATTCTGTATCATATGGACAAGTATAATCTTATTTATTTTCGTTTTTTCATATGCGGATATCTTTGCGCAGGCAACATTAACATATTTACCCAATAAGCAGCTGGTGAGAGATGTTGTTCTTGAAAATGAACATGTGAAATATACGATCAGGATTGATAAAGGGGTAAATCTGGCATCAGCCATTGATAAAAAAATGAACATTGATTTTATGGACGGCAATGATGACCTTATGTTCTATTCACAGAGGCAGCGGTTGTGGTTGGATGATGTGGGATTTCAGTTGTTTACGATTGATGAATCTAAGGATGATGGAAAGGTTTCTATATCCATTAGACAACAATCAAGTTATGTAGAAAATCCTATAATTGTTACACAAACATTTACACTCGGGAGAGGTCCTGAATTAGGTTGGAAAATCCTGTCGGAAAATACGGCGACCGGCGGCCGCGCCTATCGGGAAGCGCAAACCCGTTACAGCAATATTACGTTTCCGCTCATGCAACGATTAAAAATTGGAAATGAAACCGATATGCATTATTTGTTCCCTACCCAACGGGGATTTTTTTGTATCGACAATGCCGATGATTTTATTTTTTATTTTACCCGTGACTATGATCCTAAAATGCCCATTGATATCTATAATCTTAGGGAAAACAGAGGGATTTATTTTCATATTATAAGTTCAGCTCAGGATTTCAATTTCGAGAATAGTGATGATTTTAAGACGCGGGTCTTTCGAAATTTTGCTCAGAAACCGGGTGAAAAAACAGAAATAATCGATTGCCGGATCAAACTCCATGAAGGTGACTGGCATGCCGCATTTTATGCCTTCAAAGATTATATTCGTTCAAATTTTGATTTTACGTTTTATAAGCGTCCCATTCAGGAAAAATATCGGCAACGTTTGATCTCCCATTTTACATTTCTATACGGATTTGATATTTATGATCCACAGAGCAACCAGTTCAGAATTGATGAATTTCTGGATGAGGGCGAACTGAATTTTGGCGGATATGATTATATGTTGTTGTGGCATGATTATCAGCGGATGGGTATCGACAATCGTGATCAGTTTGACATGTATGAGGATTTACCCGGTGGACTGGAAGGACTGCGGAAAATGGTTGATAAAGCGCACGCAAGAGATGTCCAGGTGTTTATTCCATACAAACCCTGGGATATTATGAAGGGGCGGGACGATCATTTTAAGCAGGAAGCACGTATTTCAAAAGCGATCGGTGCGGATGGTGTATTTCTTGATACAATGAGTGAAACAGATAAAGGATTTCGTGAAGCGCTGGATGCGGTCAATCCGGACAATGTTTTTGTCAGCGAAGGACGGCCTGATCTGGCAGCGGCACAATTAGTTACGGGAAGTTGGAATCAATCCGGGAATGCCACCAATAAAATGCCGAATGTCGATTTGTTTCGATTTGTCATCCCGGAACACAATGTCCATAATATAAACCGCGGTGCACGAAAACGTGACGAATTGATTTATAATGCACTTTTTAACGGGACGGGATTCATTGTCTGGGAGGATATATTTGGTGAAATAAATCGATATTCATGGAATGAACGCATCCTAATCAGCCGCTACAACCGGGTCATTCATGAAAACCGTGATGCCTATCTTACAGAAAATCCTGTTCCACTCGTTGCCGATTTCCGTGATGATCTTTATGTGAATGCGTTTCCGTCGTCTGAAAAATGTGTGTATCCCGCCTATCAATTAGGCCGAGAAAATGTAAACCGCAATGTGGATGACCGATTGATAGGACCTTTTATGGAAGTCAATCATCCGGATGATTGGCACTTCGTCGATGTCTGGAATCATCAGGAGATACCAGTGGAGACAATTAATGGTAAATCTTGTCTAGTTTTTCCTGAAGAACCAACGGCGATGATGAATTGCATTGTTGGTATGCCGCAGAATTTAGATGTTAAAATTGATGGTGATGTACTAAAAATAAATGCGGCTAAACCACTTGATGATGGATCACTTCAAATTAATACAGTTAACAATCTGACTCTCATGGAAGAGGAAGTATTATCCTTGCCGGGCAATAGCGGAGATGTTGATATCAATAAGTTGAATTTGAAATTTCCTTACAAGGTTTTGATTAAGTTAATGCAAGGTGACATCCTTAAGGACGAAGTAATACTCAATCTTGGTTGGAAAAAGATATGAGACTTATATTTTTAAGTCTAATTTTAGTATTTATAATACTATTAACAATGACTCACGCCAGTGAATACTTTATTTCCTCAGCCGGAGACGATAATAATCCTGGTACTAGAAAATTACCTTGGAAAACGATTTCAAAAGTGAATCAACAATCATTTCTTCCCGGCGATATTATATCTTTTGAAAGAGGCTTTAAATATTACGGTGGTTTAGAAATCAAAGATTGCGGAGAACCGGAGAAACCAATAATATATACAGCATATGGAACCGGTAGATCTCCTCAGCTAGATAATCGCAATCATTCAGTGCTAAAT
>Ga0209536_100016394_pt1 | contig 10537 bp, 12 predicted proteins | sample DeeMarSeWOR28_12_FD_187461 | JGI IMG/M metagenome (GOLD analysis project Ga0209536, IMG submission 187461) | Marine sediment microbial communities from White Oak River estuary, North Carolina - WOR-2-8_12 (SPAdes) (version 2) | ecosystem: Environmental > Aquatic > Marine > Intertidal zone >...
ATGGTGTAGGATATTCAGGAACAGGACTTTCTGCATTGCTTTATACAGTTAATTTAATAAAAGGCAGTAATAAATTCGGGCAAGAAATAATAAATGAGTTTACAGAAAAATTAGAGGAACTCAATATAGAGTCCTAAATAATCAAAAATTTATTAAAATATCACGTATTTAAAAGATCATATCTTCAAAAATAAGAAAGAGTCATGTGGTTATAATGAGCCATCGAGTTACTGGACCAAGCAATTACTATCATAGACAACTCATTCGTGAATTATGGAAGACTAAAAGAAGAATTTGGAGAAAAGTTTCGAAAAAGTTATCTGGACCAAGAAAACACAGAGTTGAGGCGAACTTATATAGAATTAATAAAAAGACGAAAGAGAATGATATGATTGTCGTTCCCGGAAAAGTCTTAGGATTAGGTGAATTGGATCACAAAATTACAATTGCTTGTCTGGATTATTCGGATCCCGCAAAAAAGAAGATTGAGGATTCCGGAAGTCGCCTCATAAAAATTGAGGAATTATTGGAAGAAAATCCCGATGGTAAAAACGTGAGAATTTTTTATTAGTAATGGTGATTAGTATGGTAGAATATCAATTGATTGATGCAAAAGATAAAATCCTGGGTCGATTTTGCAGTCAGGTTGCAAAAATGGCTCTATTAGGAGAACGAATCGTGATCATAAATGCCAAGGATGCGGTAATAAGCGGTACTAAAAGCGATATACACGAAAAATATCTTGCAAGGCTGAACATACATACTGCTACTAATCCAAGAAGAGGACCCTTTTGGCCCCGAAGACCTGATACTCTAATGAGAAGTATTATTAAAAAAATGCTTCCCAGAAAAAAAATCAGAGGAAAAGAAGCTCTCAAGCGAGTCCACGTGTATATCGGCGATATCCCGGAACGATTTGCTAGTAGATACCAGAATTTAAATCCTATAGAGATTCCAAATGCCGATAAAACTCGATTATCTTATTATAACAAATATATTACATTGGAAAATTTATGCCTTCGAATAGGCTGGAATAATGATATGGCTGAGGTATAATAATTATGTCTGAAAAAATCAAATACGTGCAAGCATCGGGTAAGAGAAAAACTGCAATCGCCAGAGCTGTATTAAAATTCCCTGCAAAAGGTCAAATAAAAATCAATAATGTTCCACTTGAGCTTTACGAGCCGGAACTAGGAAGACTTCGGATACAAGAGGTACTCGAAGTACTTGAGCACCCCAAAATAGAGAAGTGTGATATTAGAGTCGAAGTAAAAGGGGGAGGTCAAATGAGCCAATCCGATGCTGTAAGAATGGCAATTGCCAAATCCATCAATAAATTCATAGGAACAAAGACAATAGAAAGAGCACTTAGAGAGTATGATGAATCTCTTCTTTCAGGAGATTCACGAAGGATTGAACCAAAACATTTCGGCGGAAAAAAAGCAAGAGCAAGACGACAAAAATCTTTCAGATGATTTTCTGCTTTTTTTAAAACATTTCTATATTTGCACCTAGCTTTTTGAGATCAGTAATGAAATTAGGATAGGAATCACTAATTATTTCAACATTATTCATTTTGGATTTTGAACCGGTAAATAATGCAGCTATTATGAGCGCCATAGCAATTCTGTGATCGTTGTAATGATCAAATAGGGCACATTTTAAGTTTTCTGTGTGATGAATCGTGAGTTTATCTTCTTCTTCTTCAAGTTTCACCCCCATTTTTTTTAATTCCGATGACATCGAAGAAATTCTATCGCTCTCCTTATATCTTAAGTGTGCAGCATTATAAAGCGTGGTTTTACCTTGAGCGATAGCTCCAATAACAGCTAATATAGGAAAGAGATCAGGATTATCGCCGCAATCTATTTCAGTACCTGATAAGGGATTTTTATTTCTATTACCTTTTATACTGATGCTATTCTTATTATGATCAACCTTTATATCAGCACCCATTTTCTCTAATATCGGTATTAATGCTTTATCGCCCTGTGGATCATTATAGTTTAGGTTGTCAATGGTCACATTAGAATCATCAGGTGTCAAAACAGCTGCACCGATGATGGATGCGGCAGAGGAAAAATCTCCTGGAATATCAAACGATTGAGAGCGATATCTCTGACTGCTTATGATGAAATAACGCCCTTTTTTTTGGTCATCGATATCTTCAACAAAAGTAATTCCATACCTCTCCAAGACTTGTTTTGTAATTTCGATATAAGGATATGATTTTAATGCCGTGGTGAGTTCTATTCGAATAGTTTTACCTTGATCGCATTCTAACAACGGACAAATCATTAGAAGAGCAGTGATAAATTGGGAACTAATGTCACCTCTAATCCTTACGATATCGCAGCTATTCCTCACACGCTTTATCCTCAATCGGTCGCCAGTCCTTTCAATTTCGCCTCCCAAACTCTCAATAGCTTGTAGAAGATCTAGAATCGGGCGATTTCTCCTCAAAAATTCTCCCTCTAATAGAATTCCCTGTTCAAGAAGTAACGATAAAACACTTAAAATTCTTAACGTAGTTCCCGAATTCTTACAATCGATAACAGAATTTGCTTGTTGAGAAAGCTGTTCGGGTTTCTCTACAATATATTTATTATCCGTCTCTTTAAGGATTTTAACACCTAATTTCTTTAATGCCTCAATCGTAACATTGACATCTCCTGTAACTAATGGATTATGGATTATAGAAATGCCATCTGCTAAACTTGATGCTATAAAAACTCTATGGGAATAACTTTTTGAAGGAGGAGCCCTAATATAACCTCGTAAATTTGCAGTTGGGAAGATTTTTAGTTGCATTGTGCTCGGTTTCTGTTAATATATTATCTTCACATTAAGTAAAAATCAAAGATATTTTAAGATATAATATTAATTTAATCACAACATCGAGAACACCATTAAATTGATTGAGGATTAAACAATGGGAGATAATACTATCGGAACTTTCTTCAAGGTTACTTCGTTCGGCGAGAGTCATGGGAATGTTATTGGAGTAATTATAGATGGAACGCCCGCAGGTTTAGATTTCGATATAAAGGTTGTACAACAGGAATTAAATAAACGAAAACCTGGACAATCAAGGTTCTCCACCCCTCGCTCTGAAGAGGATAAAGTAGAATTAGCATCCGGAGTTTTTGATAATAAAACAACGGGAGCTCCGATTTGCATGTGGATCAAGAATGAAGATGTAGATTCTTCTAAATATGAAAAAATGAGAAAATTCCTACGACCTTCACAGGTTGATTACACGGCTTTAAAGAAATTCGGTGGATTTGAAGATTATCGTGGATCAGGTCGCTTTTCTGGGCGAATAACTGCAAGCTTGGTAATGGCAGGGGCAATTGCTAAAGAGATTCTGAAAAAATACAACATTTCTGTTTTCGCTTATACTAAGAGTATAGGTACGGTTATGGATGAAACCAATTTTAGCTTGAATGATTTATCAGAAGCGCTTGAATTAAGAGAAAGTTCACCAATTAGATCAATCAATGTATCCTTAATACCGAATATGGAAGAAGAAATTGATAACGCTTCGCGTGATAATGATTCAATCGGAGGGACTATTAAATGCATCGTAAAAAATTTTCCTGTAGGGATAGGAGGTCCGATATTTAACGGGCTTGAATCGAATATCAGTAAAATAGTTTTCTCCGTGCCTGCTGTGAAAGCGATCGAATTCGGATCTGGATTTAAAGCAGCAGAAATGAGAGGTTCCGTTCATAACGATCCATGGATAATCGATAACGGAAAAATAAAAACATCTAAGAATGATGCAGGTGGAATAATCGGGGGTATTTCCACGGGAATGCCGATAGAATTTAAGGTTGCAATTAAACCAACACCTTCTATAGGTATTCCTCAAAAAACAATCGATTTGGATACAATGAAAGAAACCGAATTCCAAATCAAGGGAAAGCACGATCCTTGCATCGTTCCGAGAGCAGTAGTAGTAATTGAGGCTGTCACGGCCATTGTTTTACTGGATCAATTAATGTTCGAGGATTTTATTCCTCGGGTGTTGAACACACAACAAAATATTTAGATGTGAATATGTCAAATCCCGTTACAGCAATTTTGATCGGAGCAGGAAACCGTGGTATGTCTACATACGGTCAATATGCTCTAAACTATAGTGATAAATTACAATTTATTGCGGTAGCTGAACCTTTAAAGAGTAGAAGAGAAATCTTCGCAAAAAAGCATGATTTAAAAGAAGATAAATGCTATGAAAGCTGGGAAGATCTACTTAAAGAAGATAGATTAGCAGAAGTTGCGGTTGTTTGTACGCAGGATCAATTTCATGTAGATCCTACTATTCTAGCTCTCGAAAAAGGGTATCATGTTTTGTTGGAAAAACCAATGGCCCACACGTTAGAAGGATGCATGAAAATTATAAAAAAAGTTGAACAAACGGGAAATGTATTAGGTGTAGGGCACGTTTTAAGGTATACGAAATTCTTTTCTACGATTCACGATACTATACGGGATGGAAGGCTGGGTAAAGTGATGAATATTTCACTGCGGGAAAATCTTGGTTGGTATCATATGGCTCATAGTTATGTGCGCGGAAATTGGAGAAATGTGAACCTTTCCTCTCCAATGATATTAGCAAAGTGTTGCCATGATTTAGATTTGTTGTATTGGATGATAGGTTCATTGCCCGCAAAAATAAGTTCCTTTGGTCATCTAATTCATTTCAAGCAGGAAAATGCACCAAATGGGGCACCTGACTATTGTGTAGAGGGGTGTCCAGTTCAAGAAACCTGCTTATATTATGCTCCGAGAATCTATATCGATATCCTTCCGATTATTCAGATTATGGAAAGTAGCGGAAGAAAAGGTTTTAAAATATTGGCAAAGTTAAGAAAAAATCATGCTAACTTTCTTTCTGGATTGTCAAAAATAATTCCACTTTTGAAGAGATTGAGATTTTGGAGCGAATGGCCCGTGGAACCTCTTTATTCCGGTCGCCCAGAAGAAGAATCAGGAGATTATTCTGATGAGACAAAAAAGCAAATTCTCGAGACAAGCCCCTATGGGAGATGCGTATATAAATGTGATAACGATGTAGTTGATCATCAAGTAGTAAATATAGATTTCGAGAATGGCTGTACTGCGAATCTAACAATGCAAGGGTTTAGCCATCTAGAAGGAAGAACTATTAGAATAGATGGAACAAAAGCGACTATTATAGGAGAATTTCTTGATTCTTATCAAAGTCTTAGATTTTATGATCATATAACAGGAAATGAGGAGTTTTTATTCAAGCAAGCACTATCTACTGAATCGGTTGATCACGGAGGAGGAGATAAATTACTTATCGATGCATTTATTGAAAATGTTAGGCTTAAGAGTAAATCTCAACCTCTTACAAATGCAATTGCGTCTTTAGAAAGTCACATTATGGCTTTCGCCGCAAATGATGCGCGCTTGAAAAATTCCGTGATTATCATGGAAGATTACCGTAATCGAATGAAACATGTTTAATCCATTAATTTTATTATCTTTAAGCGTATTATTTTCATATAGCTCTAACTTAAATTTCAGTTGAAATTAGATGGAAAAAAAAATTGATACTTCTAAACAGTTTCTTGAGTTCTATAAAAAAAAAGGAGATTACTTGGTAGAATTATCTGAAAACCATTACAAGAACAAGGAATACAAAAAAACATTAGAATTGTTGAACCAAGCATACGGAATGTACCAAAAAGGTAATTGCTTGGAAGACGCTGAAAGAGTCAAAAAAAAATTCCAAGAAATTAAGAGAGATCATTTTTCTAAATAATATCTTTCTCAGCGCGATGTTTCTCCAATCTTGAGATGATATCTTCGATATGAGATCCCTTCCAGAAGATTTTCTCACAACTTGGATTAATACAACGATAGAATTCATTAAAGTTATGATAAGTTTCAGTTTTAACAGAATTCCTTATTAGTTCTTTATCCGTTACCATTTTCATCTCGGAATTACAGACAGAACAACGGGTTTTTTTGGGATCGAAATTATAGTCTAGTCCCAGCTCACTTTTAAGCTGAGAAAGATAATTGTAAACGCCTACGCCTTTCAAGTAAACCCGATTGTCGCATAAGGAATGGTAGAATTGCAAATCTTTTGTTATTACAATTCTATGGGATTCTCTAGCAAATTGTTTTAATTTTAAATCAGGTATAGGGCTAATGTCATACAGTTCTTCTAAATCATTAGCAAAGACCGTATCATATCCGAATATCCTAAGAAATCGAGCCAATCTTCCCAGCATTGCATCTATAAGAAATTTCATGGCGAACAGGAAGCGATAATAAAATATTTTTAGCAACGATAAATATATTTAAATCATCTAATAAACTATATAAATGGAATTCTTTAAATACTTAAATTCGGATTTGCGTTCTAATGGATACAAAAGAATTAATGGAGAAAGCCGTGAGGTTTCACGGTCATATATGTCCCGGAGTAGCAATAGGCGTGCTTGCGGCAAAGTATTTCTTAGAGCATGGGTTTAACTACTCGGTTAATGAAGAAATCGTTGCTGTTGTTGAAAATGATAATTGCAGTATAGATGCGATTCAAGCTTTAGTTGGAACTACTTTCGGGAAGGGAAATCTCGTATTTCTTGATTATGGAAAGAATGTATACACTTTATATAACCGGAATACACAGAAAGGATTGAGATTGTCGTTGAAATCCTCTATATTTGGGAAGAAGCAACTCTCAAAAAATGAAAAAGTACAAAAACTATTAAATTCAAGTCCCGAGGCTGTTTTTGAAATACAGGAAGTGCTTTTTGAGCCCCCTTCTTTAGCACAAATAGAAGATTCGGTGCCTTGCGATGTTTGCAGAGAAATGACAATGAACTCAAGAATGGTGAACTATCAGCAAAAGACAATATGCATTCCCTGTTATAAACGTTTAAAGACCATCTAAGACGCGTTCAAATATAGTTCTGTTATTTTCTTGCTTTATCCAACTGCTTTTTCAATTTTATAAAATATGCCGGTGGGCATAATTGATATGGGATTGGATATCGAGTACCTGCCTTATGAGTTTTTTCCAATCCGACCAATATGTCGTTTATCACATCAAACGGTATGGATGCGATTAAATCCGAATCTTTTGCTAATCCAAACCGGCGATCCCCGAGACATGGAAAAGCTACTTGAAGTTCTCCTGTTAAGATGACATTAGATATAATATCAGCGCATACGCCATCGCAAAAGGTAGACATGGTGAATCTTCCCCCTTTTTTCCAAAGAGAAGCTTGAATAATCCTCATGATTTGAGCGGAATTCCCCCAAATAAGAATGATATCGGGTTCAAATTCTATTCTTTCCAGGGAGCCTGAAATAATTGCCTTAAATCTTCCTGAAGGCAAGAGTGGCATGGATTCGGTCGTTTTTTTCGCTGCTTCCTTTGTTTCGTTATATCTTCCAACAAAAAAAGCTCCTTCGGTAAAAAGACCATAGGGCTCTTCATATCCAATTGCGATACTTGCGAGCGGACAAAGATTTCTATCTAAATTACAGCCCATTGTCCATGCGTAATATCGAGAATAGCTAAAGATCTGACATAAGGCGAGATCCTCTTCGGGTTGTTTAAGGTGCTTTACATTTTCCAAGTTATCTTCCTTTTCAAGTAATTTAACACCAACAGGAAAGGTTGATAACCTCAAGTATTTATTCAAATTTGAATTCAAATCTTTCCATCTACTCATATAACATCACGATGTTAAATGCTTTAACGTGGTAAAGTACTTTCTTTTTTAATTATTATCAGAGTCGACAAAATTAAAACCATTTTTTTACACTACACGCTTTAAAAAAAAAGGTTTTATTAGGTATTTAATTAAATTTTATAAAATAATGGATTTTTTATTTTTAACACAAAAAGCATGATCATCAGAGAATATTCTGAAAATGATACTGAGGAAATCACTCTTCTCATGAAACATTTATGCGAATTAAAGAATCAAGAATTTGATGAAATACGTTGGAGAAGAAGCCTCGAAAATCAAATGAAACAGAATTCAAATTCAGAAGTATTTGTTGCCATCGATGATGATGCCGATACGGTTGTAGGAATGGCCTATTGTTCCGTTAGAACCGGTGAAGATGGAATTCGATTCGGTTACATATCAAATCTGATTGTAAAGGAAGAAAAAAGAAGAATCGGGATCGGGGAAGAGTTAATGAAATATATAATCGAATTCTTCAAGGGTAATCACATCAAGGCTCTAAGATTGGCTTTAAAACCGAATAGCGAGAAAATCGCAAAACTTTTATTCACAAAATTAGGGTTTCAAGAGAAATTAAGGATCTACGAATTGGTAATATAAAAGGAGAAAAACAAAATATTTTTCATTTAATTAATTAGGGAATAATTGTGAGTAAAAAAAAGATTCTAATTAAGGAAGAATAATTGAAATAATCATGATTCAAGAGATACCGAAAGGTAATAGCTTATTAGTTAAAGGTCCGACAAGAGTTGAATTACTAAAAGGACAGATTGAAGTTTTTGGCAAGCCTATTACTGCTAAAAAAGGAGCTACGGATAATGTATTAATTGTTCCGAGTGCTAACAATTATCCCTTATTCGCAGTTACGAACGCAAAACTGGAAATTTTCACAGCTAACAAGGATAATTTAGAGTTAATAGAGGAAAATACCATAATTAATGAATGGATCAAATTAAAAGACACCCTGTTAAAAGAAATACAAAAAGAGGGAAATAAGCCAATAAAAATTATGGTTCTTGGAGTAAGCAGTGGTAAAACATCAATTATAAAGTATCTTGCCAATAATTTCATAAGGGAAGGTTTAAAAGTGGGGTACCTTGATTCGGACCTTGGACAACAAATAATGCATTTACCTACGACATTGAGTATTGGTGAAATTAAAGATTATGTAGTGTCGAGTGCGGATATTGAAGCCGAAGAAACAATATTCATCGGTTCCACTTATCCAAAAGGAAGCTATAAATTCATCTGTTCTCATTTTTGTAACAATTTAATTAAAAATTATGAGGAAACTCATGAGGATACTGATGTTATACTCATTGATAGTGATGGTTGGATAAAAACCGAAGCGGGAATCATTTATAAGAACTTCTTTATTGACACGTTAAATCCTGACGTATTGTTAATATTTCATGATGAAGAAATAGAAGAATTAAAAGAGATTGAAGATAACGCAGCTAAAGTAAAAAAACGCAAAATAATTCTTCTGAACGAAAAAAATAAGTATTTTTATGAGAAAGGTAAGGAAGAACGACGTTTTATGCGTCAAAGTCAGTTTGCTAAAGTTCTTGAAAGTTTCAGAAAGATTTCCATACCTTTAGATGGAATTCAATTTTATAAAACGGAATATGATAAGGAAAATGATACGATTATCGAACGAGAAATTAACATCCATGAATTGGTAAAATTACCTTATCATTATGTCATTATATCATTGATGACGGAAGATTCCAGAATGATTAATATCGGTTTACTGTTTGTTATAAATGTTGAGAAAGGTTATATTCTACTCTTTTCAGATTTAAATTTCAAGGAACAGAAGCTTGTCAAGAAAATTCTCTTGGGAAGTTTACGCTTATCAATTAAGGGAAATCATCAGGGATATCTATATTTGTAATTTAGTACTAAATTCAGAGCATTCGCCCCTTCAAGTGTTCTGAAGGCTGGATTTTTTAGTTTTCAGCAAACAGTCGATGTGGTAATAATAGGTTTTACCTCCAATAAATTCCCCTTCAATAATATTACCCAGTGAGATTTTAAATGATTTTTCGAGAGAATGGGAGTTAAAAAGCTTTCTGCAAAGTGAACACTTTATCATAAAAACGATTTTGATTTTTTACTAGTTCATAAAATAAGAGCAATATAAACCGAACAATTTTTTAAGGGGTACCGAAGAAGCTTAATGTTAATCCGACAAGAATCATCTCATTTTTTTTGTGGGTATGCCCTCCTCTTCTTAGTATTATTCTTTGATTTTGTTTCTGTGAGATAATCTCACAATTATCCTTAAAATTCTTGAAGTTGATGACCCTGTCATTTCTACTATGAACAAGCAAGACTCTTTCCGAATATTTCTCCCAGTCATTCTGATCGATACTTTCTTTAAATTCTTTAATCAAGTGATATGGAGATAAAATTCTATTTTCCTTCTCATCGGGAAATAATTTAACTCCCTTAAAGTAATAACTAAGCATTATTAAAGGATTATATTTAGGTAGATTTTCTCGATAATCCGATATCGAAGATATGGCAATGAGTTTCTTTACATCGAGATTCATGAAACTTCCATTTAAAACAGTTAAAGCCCCGATACTGAATCCAACTGCATAGATATCCATCATACCATAGATTTCGTGATTTTTCACCCAATTTACTATTTTTTTATAATCATCTATCCGTTTGATGAAATGTGATCTTCTTCCTGCTTTTTTTGAGTCTCCTGTTCCTCGAGCATCATAAGCCAGAATAGTGTATCCATTTTGGACTAAAGGATAATAATAATATTTTAA
>Ga0209536_100016395_pt1 | contig 10537 bp, 1 predicted proteins | sample DeeMarSeWOR28_12_FD_187461 | JGI IMG/M metagenome (GOLD analysis project Ga0209536, IMG submission 187461) | Marine sediment microbial communities from White Oak River estuary, North Carolina - WOR-2-8_12 (SPAdes) (version 2) | ecosystem: Environmental > Aquatic > Marine > Intertidal zone >...
GAGGTCGGCGACTCGCTGGTGCTGAGCTTCACCCGCTTCAGCTACGTGCCGCGCGACAGCTTGATGGGCGACAAGGACCCCGACGACATCCTGGCCAGGTTCAGGGTGTCGCTGGTCGGGGTCGTTCCCGATCGCGGCATCGGGCGCTTCGGCCTGTCCCCGCACCAGGGCACCCCCTTGAACGCGTTCGTCGCGCTCGGGCAGCTTCAGCGAGTTCTCGGACAGGCGGGCAGCGTGAACGGCGCCGTCATCGAGACACCGCACGGCACCGAGGCCGTCGAGGAGGCGCTGAAGGCGGCGGTGGACCTCTCGGACTACGGCATCACCGTCAAGCGCGGTGTCTCTCACTTCGACGTAGCGAGCCGTGAGCTGGTCCTGCGCGACGACGTCGCCGCGGCAATCACCGAGGCTGCCGCCAGCGTCGGCTCACCGGCGATGCCGATCCAGACCTATCTCGCCAACACCATCGTCGGCAACGGCAATCTGCTGCCTTACTCGATGGTCGCCGCGGTCGATCCCTCAGGGGCTCCCGGTACATTCTCGCTGACGCTCAAGGGAGGCTCCACAGCGCCGGCGCTTGCGGACGACGGGATCTATCTGAGCACCTGGGCCGCCAAGGATCTTTCGGTCCGGCCCGGCGACATCGTCGAGATCGCCTACTACGTCGTCGGACCCCACGAGGAGCTGTTCACCGAGACCACCGAGCTACGGCTCGATGGAGTCGTCGAGATGGAGGGCCTGGCCGCCGACCGCGACGTGGTGCCCGACTACCCGGGGCTCCAGGACGCCGAGGACATCTCGGCCTGGGATCCGCCGTTTCCGGTGGACCTGCGACTGATCCGTCAGGAAGACGAGGAGTACTGGGACGAGCACGGCGCCACTCCCAAGGCCTTCGTCTCCGAGGCGACCGGCAAGCGCCTGTGGACGACGCGCTTCGGCAGCACGACTTCGGTGCGGATCGGCGCCGTGCCGGGCAAGGGGCTTCGCTCGAGCATGACCGCGTTCCGCGAGGCGCTGCTGGCCGGGCTCGACCCCGCTGCTTTCGGATTCCGCTTCCGATCCGTCAGGCGGGAGGGGCTCGACGCCGCGGCCGGCGCCACCGACTTCGCGCAGCTCTTCATCGGGTTCAGCTTTTTTCTGATCGTCTCTTCGGCGCTTCTGATCGGCCTGCTTTTCGGTCTCGGCGTGCAGCAGCGCGCCAGGGAGATCGGCCTGTTGAGGGCGGTGGGTTATCGCATGCGCTCCGTCCGGGCGCGGCTGCTGGGCGAAGGCGCCGTGCTGGCCTGTGTCGGCGCCGCGGTCGGCGTCGGCGGAGGCATCGGCTACGCGTGGCTGATGATGGCGGGGCTCAGGACGCTGTGGCTTCCCGCGGTCGGGTCGACGGCGCTCTACCTCCACATCGTGCCCGCAAGCCTGCTCGTCGGCTGGGGCATCGCGGTGGTCGTGATCCTGGTGACGATCGCGATGACGGTCGTGCGAATCGGCAAGGTACCCCCGCCCGTGCTCCTCGCAGGATCCGCGAGTCGTCTCTCGCGACGGAAACGTCGCCGGTTGGCGTGGACTCTGGCCCTGTCCGCCACCGTGACGGCCGTCGCGATGGTGTTCTTCGCGATCTCGACCGGGTCGCTGTCGTCTCCGGGAATCGCCTTCGGCACCGGAGCGCTGCTGCTCGTGGCGGGCCTGTCCTACTTCGCGGCGTGGTGCCGGGGCGGCAGGAAGCGCGGCATGGGACCTGGATCGGGCGTGCTCGCCGGGATGGCCGCCCGCAACTCGTCGTGGAACCCGGGCCGCAGCATGCTCAGCGTCGCGCTCGTCGGATCGGCGTGCTTCGTGATCGTCGCCGTCGCGGCCAACCGCCAGGAGCTGGGCGACGAGCTCAGGCGCCGCGACTCGGGGGCGGGAGGCTTCGCGCTCGTTGCCGCGGCGGACGTTCCGATCCACGGATCCTTCCGCAGCGAGCAGGGTCGACGGGATCTGGGCTTTTCCCACGACGACTCGGCGGTCGTCGCGAGCGCGGAGGTCTTCCCGTTTCGCGTTCTGCCGGGAGAGGACGCCAGCTGCCTGAACCTCTACCGGCCCGAGAAGCCCGCGGTCCTCGGCGTGCCCGACGAGTTGATCCGCCGGGGAGGCTTTCACTTCCAGGCGACCCTCGGGCTCGAGGCAGGGGAGGACAACCCCTGGAATCTGCTGAACGCCTCTCTCGAGCCGGGCGTCGTCCCCGCCGTCGCCGACGCCAACTCGGCGCAGTGGATCCTGCACCTGGGTCTCGGTGAGGACGTCATCCTCGAGGACGATTTCGGCAGGACCGTCCGGCTCCGCCTCGTGGGCCTGCTCGCCGGAAGCATCTTCCAGAGTGAGCTGTTGATCTCGGAAGAGCGGTTCGTCGAGCACTTCCCGAGCCGCGGCGGCGACGCCTACTTTCTCATCGATGCGCCCTGGGAAGAGGCCACCGAGGTTTCGCGCATCCTCGAGAGCGCCCTCGGCCCGTTCGGCTTCGACAGCACGACGACTCGAGAGCGCCTGCTGTCGTACAAGGCCGTCGAGCACACCTATCTCTCGACCTTTCAGGCGCTCGGTGGCCTCGGTCTGCTGCTCGGCACCGTGGGCCTGGGCATCGTGCTCGTCCGAAACGTCATCGAGCGTCGGGGCGAGCTGGCCACGCTTCGCGCCTTCGGCTTCCGACGGACGACCCTGGTGTGGCTGGTCCTGGCCGAGAACGCCTTCCTGCTGGTGATCGGGATGCTGATCGGGGCCCTGTCGGCACTGGCGGCGGTGGCGCCCCGATTGACGACGGTGCACGTGCCGTGGGGCTCGCTGCTCGCGACGCTCGCGGTGGTTCTGGTGGTCGGGATGCTCTCGAGCGCCGTCGCTGTCCACGGCGCGCTCCGGGTGCCGCTGCTTCCCGTGCTCAAGGCCGAGCGATAGAGCGCCCGGACTTCACGCCTTCGTGAAGCCAAAGGTCATGACTTATATCCAGATCCGGGGCTCGAAGCGACGTGCGGTCCGGAACAGGGTCAAGTCGTTGTCAGCATGAGCCAAACCTGCGCGGCGGAGGCCGCCAGGGCACGCCACGACCGACAGAATCGTGCCGTAAATCACCAAATACCTTGACTCTCGACACCCCGCAACGTGTAATTAGTAAAGGTTAGCGCAGTCCCCCCATGCGCGGCCTGACAGCGAGGGGTTCACATCCAAGGCGCAGCGGGGCACGCCCATGCTGAGACGTCGGATTCTGTTTACGCTTGTGGGCGCGTGTGTGATCGTGTGCGCGAATCCTCTGCACGCGAGCGACCCTCACGGATACGCCGTTGTCTCGTTCGAGTGGGTCGACAGCCCCGGCGAGACGCTCGGTCTCGACGAGCGCGTTCTCCGGGTCATCGTCAAGCCCGCGGTCGAGGCAAGCTCCGTTCGCCTGAGTTACAAGTCGCCTGCCGACGTCTCGATATCCCCGCGTGAAGGCCACGAAGACGCACCGCCCGTGGATAACGGCGTTCCGGGACTGACCCTCGGCGACCTTCAACACAACGAAGCGAAATCGGTCGAGTTCGTCGTCCGCGCGCCGGCCGGCAAGAGCGGCGTGGCGGTCTTCACCCTCTCCGGTGAGCTCGCTCCCGGACGCGGATTCGAGGAGAAAGTCGGGTGGACGGTGGGAACCCCCACCGCGCCCACCGTTCGGCACGGGGCCGCGGAGTTTCCGGCCAGAATCGAACCGGAGTAGGACTGTTGAGCGACAAGCGGGGGCAACGCTCGACGCCGGGATTCCGGGCGGCCGGGATCGGGCTGCTGCTCGCCGTTCTGCTCGTACCCTCCGTGGCCGCCGACTGGACGGCCACCGGGACCGTTCTCTATCGTGACCGTGAGTTCGATCCCACCGGGTTCACCGGCGTCGAGCCCCTGCTCCCCGTCCGGTATGCGGACGTCGAGGTCCTCGACGCGAACGGTGGCGCAACGATAGGCCAGGGCGCCACCGACGCGGGGGGCGGGTTCTCGATCACGGTCGTCGATACGGAGACACGCGACGTCTACGTTCGCGTCCTGGCGCGGTCCGATCAGACCCCGGATCTCGACCTGCGAGTCCGCGACGTTTCGGACAACGTCTACGCCATCGCGGGCCCGACCGCCTACGGGCACGCCCCCGATGTCGACCAACACCTCGGCCTGATGATCGCCGAGCCGACTCAGGGGGGCGAGGCGTTCAACCTGTTCGACGTCGGCGTTCTCGGGATGGACTACATCGCTTTCCTCGAGGGCTCGCGGCCCACGCAGTCGCTCGCGGTCAAGTGGCAGGTCGACGGTGGGTACAACGGTGCCAGCGCCACATCGACGTTGATCACCCTGCGGGACACCGGCGGCTACGACGACTCGGTGCTGCTGCACGAGTTCGGCCACTGGGCGGTGTTCGAATACTCGATCTGGGATTCGCCGGGGGGCTATCACGCGCTGGCCGACTGCAACCAGAACCCGAGGTTGGCCTGGGACGAGGGACACGCATCCTACTTCGGGAGCGCGGTGCGCCGTCACTTCGGCCTGCCCCACGCCCACATCTACGTCCGGACCACCGGACAGTCGGGGCCGGGTCACGTCGCGCTGTACTTCGAGCTGGAAGACGAGATCGCATTCGAGTGCAGCGGCGACACCAGCGAGGTCTCGGTCTACACCGCGTTGTGGGACATCACCGACGGGCCCGGGGACAACGACTCGACGGTGGGCACCGACGACATGCCCGAGGACGCTCTCGACCTACCCGACATCGAGGTCTGGGAGGTCGTCAGGGACGGGCTCCCGACCAGCAGCGACATCACCACGGAAGACTTCTGGGACAAGTGGTTCGAGACACCGATCTCGAACGGCTTCCATCCGGAGATGGACGCGATCTTCTTCGGCGAGGTCGAGATCGAGTTTCGAGAGGACGCGTACGAGCCGAACGACATCCGCGAAGACTCGATACCCGTTCCGACCGACGGCACCCTGGTGCACGGGACCTTCTTCCAGGACCCGGACGGGGACGGCTCCGGCGCCGACCTGGACGACGAGGACTGGTACTCGTTCCAGGCCTACCAGGGCGCGTCCTACAGGATCGAGACCCTCAATCTGCTCTCCGGAGCGGACACATACCTGAGGCTCTACGATTCACAGGGCCCCCAAATCGCGAGCAACGACGATCGCGAGATCGGAGATCCGTCGTCGCTGATCGACTGGTCGGCTCCCTCCGACGGGACTTACTACGTTCGGGTGCACACGTACCACAACCAGCCCGATACGCACTACGGCTCCTACGATCTCTCCATCGCTGCTCCGCCGGACAGCGATGGCGACGGAGTGCCCGACCCCTCCGACGTCTGTGTCGACATCCCTGACCCGGGCCAGGAGGACGCGGACGCCGATGGCGCGGGCGATGCCTGCGATCCGTGTCCCGACGATCCCGACGACGACCTGGACGCCGACGGGTTTTGCGGTGACGTGGACAACTGCCCCGGCGACGCCAACGCTGGCCAGGAAGATTTCGACCTCGACGGCCTTGGCGACGTCTGCGACACGGACGTCGACGGGGACGGGGTAGACGACGGCGTGGACAACTGTCCCGCGGTCCCAAACGATCTGCAGACGAACGACGACGCGGACAGCCTCGGCAACGCCTGCGACAACTGTCCGGCGGACGACAACCTCGATCAGCTCGATGCCGACGACGATGGGGTCGGTGATGTCTGCGACGGCGATCGGGACGGTGACGGTCACGACAACGGCGTCGACTGCGCGCCCGACCTCCGCGTGACATTCGGCCTTCCCGGCGATATAGCCGGGCTCCGATTCGGTCCGACAACGACGACCCTCCTGTGGAGCGGGTCCGAGAACGCCCACGTCTTCAACCTCCAACGCGGCACGGTCCCGGCCGGCCAGACCTTCGCGTACGCTCACACCTGCTGGCAGTCGGGCCTGGTCGACAGGACAGCCGAGGACAACGACACGCCCCTCGTGGGCGAGCTGTTCTACTACCTGGTAGAGGGCGCCAACGGCTGCGGAGCCGGAAGCCTGGGTCACGCGACCGCGGGGGAAAGACCCGACGATCAGCCCTGTGTGAACGCCCCGGGAACCGACACCGACGGCGACGGAATCGACGATCTCGACGACGGTTGTGCGTCGGTCCCCGATCTCGACCAGACCGACACCGACCGTGACACCGAGGGCGATGCCTGCGATCTCTGTCCAGCGATCGCGAACCCCGAACAGCTCGATGCCGACGCCGACGGCGTCGGCGACCCGTGCGACAACTGCCCCGTCACGGTCAACCCCGGTCAGGCAGACGTGGACATCGACGGGTTCGGCGACCTGTGCGACTCGTGTCCCGGCGATGGAGCGAACGACGTCGACGTCGACGGAGTGTGCGGCGATACGGACAACTGCCCCGACGACTTCAACGACACCCAGGACGACACCGATCAGGACGGCGTCGGCGATGCCTGCGACAACTGCCCGACGGACCCGAACCCGACCCAGGCGGACCACGACGAGGACGGCGCGGGCGACCTGTGCGACGTTTGCCCGCAGGACCCCGACGACGACCTCGACGCGGATGGGCTATGCGCCGACGCCGACAACTGCCCGGCACTGGCAAATCCGCTGCAGGAGGACGCCGACGCCGACGGCATCGGCGACGTGTGCGACGGGTGTTCCGATGATCCGGAGAACGACGTCGACGTCGACGGTTTCTGCGCCAACGTCGACAACTGCCCGTCCGACTTCAACGACCTGCAGACCGACACGGATTCGGACGGCGTAGGCGACGCCTGCGACGTTTGCCCCGACGATCCCGACGCCGGCCAGGAGGATGCCGACGTCGACGGGGTCGGTGACTTGTGCGACACCTGCCCGAACGATCCGGGCAACGACGCCGACGCCGATGGCTTCTGCGCCGACGTGGATAACTGCCCGGCAGACTTCAACGATACCCAGCTCGACACCGACCTCGACGGTCCGGGCGATGCTTGTGACGTGTGCCCGTTGGACGCCGACAACGATATCGACTCCGACGGAACGTGCGGCGACGTCGACAACTGCCCGGTCACACCAAACGCCGACCAGCAGAACAGCGATGCGGACGGGCTGGGCGACGTCTGTGACAACTGCCCGAGCGATGACAACCCGGGCCAGGAGGACATCGACGCCGACGGCTTTGGCGACCCGTGCGACCCTTGCCCCAACGATCCCTACAACAACACTCAGGACAACGACAACTACTGCGCCGACGTCGATAATTGTCCAACCGTCACGAACAATGGTCAGAAAGACGTCGACGGCGACGGTGTAGGAGATTATTGCGACAACTGCCGTGTAGATCCAAACCCCGACCAGACCGACGCCGACGGAGATGGGGCCGGGGACGCCTGCGACGCCTGCCCCAACCACCCCGAAGAGGACATCGACGGTGACGGTCTGTGCGGAGACGTCGATAACTGTCCGACGGTGGCCAACGTCTTTCAAGTCGACACGGATGGCGACGGACTCGGCGATGCCTGCGACGTCTGTCCCGGCGGCGGGGTCGACACCGACGGGGACGAGGTCTGCGACGCTGCCGATAACTGCCCGTACGTATCCAATTCCAACCAGGTGAACGCCGACGGCGACGACGTCGGGGATATCTGCGACAACTGCCCCGAGACCTTCAACAGCAGCCAGCTGGACACCGACGCCGATCTTCACGGCGATGCGTGCGACAACTGCCTCGACATCCCCAACGCGGACCAGGCGGATGCGGACGCCGACGGAACCGGCGATGTCTGCGACGCCTGCCCCAATGACGCGGACGACGATCTCGACGGCGACACCCTGTGCGCTGATGTCGATAACTGTCCGGGAGTGTCGAATCTCGATCAGACCAACAGCGACAGCGACACCTTGGGCGATGTCTGCGACAACTGCCCCGGAGCCGACAACGACACCCAGGACGATGTCGATGCTGATGGTCTCGGTGATGCCTGTGACCCGTGTTCTTCCGACTTCGACAACGACCTGGACGGCGACACGATCTGCGGCGATGTCGACAACTGCGCGGGCACGCCCAACACCGGTCAGGAGGACGCCGACAGCGACGGCCTCGGCGACGCCTGTGACACCTGTCCTCTCGACGTGGACAACGATCTCGACAGCGACACGATCTGCGGGGATGTGGACAACTGTCCGACCACGTCCAACACCGGCCAGCTCAACAGCGACACGGACAACCTGGGAGACGCTTGCGACAACTGTCCGTTCGACGACAACTCGACGCAGGACGATTCCGACTCGGACGGGCTCGGTGACGCCTGCGATGCCTGTGCGGGCGACCCAGACAACGATATAGACGGCGACACGATCTGCGGTGACGTCGACAACTGCCCCGCTACGCCCAACAGTGGTCAGCTCAACAGCGACACGGACGACCTGGGAGACGCTTGCGACAACTGCCCCAACGACGACAACCCCGCGCAGGACGACGCGGACTCGGACGGACTGGGGGATGTCTGCGACCCGTGCCCGAATGATCCGGCCAACGACCTAGACGGCGACACGATCTGCGGTGACGTCGACAACTGCCCGAACGATGCGAACGCGGGGCAGGAGGATGCCGACATGGATGGTGTCGGAGATGCCTGCGATACATGTCCGGGCGATGACGACCTAGACGGCGACACGATCTGCGGCGCCGTCGACAACTGCCCGAGCACGCCCAATACGGGACAGGCGAACAGTGATGCGGACACGCTGGGAGACGCCTGCGACAACTGCCCGAACGACGACAACGCGGGGCAAGACGACGCCGACGCCGACGGTGCGGGGGATGTCTGCGACACTTGTCCGAACGACCCGGCCGACGATATCGACGGCGACACCGTTTGCGGCGACGTCGACAACTGTCCGGCAACGCCCAACACGGATCAGACGAACAGCGACGCGGACGGCCTCGGGGATGCCTGCGACAACTGCCCGAGCGACGATAACTCCGACCAGGACGACGTCGACGCGGACGGCCTCGGGGACGCCTGCGATACCTGTCCGAACGACCCGGACAACGACCTCGACGGCGATACGATCTGCGGGGAGGTCGACAACTGTCCGAGCGACGCGAACACGGGACAAGAAGATGCCGATGGCGACGGCGTGGGCGATTCCTGCGACACCTGCCCGAACGACCCGGGCAACGACGCCGACGGCGACACGATCTGCGACGACGTCGACAACTGCCTGAACGCCTCGAATACCGGCCAGGAGGATGCCGACCAAGACGGCCAGGGCGACGCGTGCGACCCGTGTCCGAACGACGACGCCGACGATTCCGACGGCGACACGATCTGCGGCGACGTCGACAACTGCCCGAATGACGTCAACATGGGACAGGAAGACGGCGACAGCGATGGCCTGGGCAACGTGTGCGACACGTGTCCGAGCGATCCGGACAACGACATCGACGGCGACACGGTGTGTGCAGCCGTCGACAACTGCCCGAATGACGCGAACACGGGACAGGAAGACGGCGACAGCGACGGTCTGGGCGATGCCTGCGATACCTGTCCGAGCGACCCGGTCAACGACATCGATGGGGACACGATTTGCGGCGACGTCGACAACTGCCCCGGCACGCCCAACACGAGCCAGGCCAACAGCGACACGGATACCCTTGGAGACGCCTGCGACAACTGTCCCTACGACGAAAATCCCGCGCAGAGCGACGCCGACGTAGACGGGCTGGGCGACACTTGCGACGCGTGCCCGATCGACCCGGCCAACGATATCGACGGCGATACCGTGTGCGGCGATGTCGACAACTGTCCCGACGCGCCCAACACCGGACAGGCGAATAGCGATGCCGACTCGCTCGGGGACGCCTGCGACAACTGTCCGAACGACGACAACCCGGCTCAGGACGACGCCGATGTGGACGGGCTCGGGGACATCTGCGACGTGTGCCCGTCCGATCCTGACAACGACGTCGACGGCGACACGGTGTGCGGCAGCGTCGACAACTGCCCGAACGACGCGAACACCGGGCAGGAGGATGCCGACAGCGACGGCCAGGGCGACGTCTGTGATGCGTGTCCGAACGACGCCGACAACGACATCGACGGCGACACGGTGTGCGGCGACGTCGACAACTGCCCGAACGACGCGAACACCGGGCAGGAGGATGCCGACAGCGACGGTCAGGGGGACGCCTGTGACGCGTGCGCCAACGACCCGGACAACGACATCGACGGCGACACGATCTGCGGCGACATGGATAACTGCCCGAGCGATCCGAACCCCGGCCAGGAAGACGCCGATATCGACGGCCTGGGCGACGCCTGCGACACGTGCCCCAACGACGCGGACAACGACATCGACGGCGACACGGTGTGCGGCGACGCCGACAACTGTCCCGGCACGCCCAACACGGACCAGCAGAACAACGATGCAGACCCCCTCGGAGACGCGTGCGACAACTGCCCGAGCGACGACAATCCCGGTCAGGGCGACCTCGACGCGGACGGGGCCGGCGACGCGTGCGACACGTGCCCGAACGACG
>Ga0209536_100016397_pt1 | contig 10535 bp, 9 predicted proteins | sample DeeMarSeWOR28_12_FD_187461 | JGI IMG/M metagenome (GOLD analysis project Ga0209536, IMG submission 187461) | Marine sediment microbial communities from White Oak River estuary, North Carolina - WOR-2-8_12 (SPAdes) (version 2) | ecosystem: Environmental > Aquatic > Marine > Intertidal zone >...
CATTCCATCGCTGTAATATTAAGCTGGCTGGATGAGCATTTGTAGGACAATAAAAATTACAAGAAAAACAAGTCTGGCATTCTGTTAATATTTTCTTAGTTTTTTCACCAGAAATCAATTTTTTCATCTCCATAACTGCTTTCTCTTTAGATAAAGGTATAATTGGGCAATTTAAAAAACATTCACCGCATAAAGTGCAAGCTTCTTTATTAAATGGTGAAAAAAAGGTAATATCTATAGGTTCAATCTTAGCCATATTATTAATATAGAGAAAAAACCAAATTAAGATTATTATTATAAATATAAATCTAATTAAAATAAATAAAAATGCTTTAATACTCCTAGAGCACTATTTCATATGTCTAATAATAAATGTTATATAAAGGTAAATTAAAAATGAATAATAGCAAAGTAGTTAGCGAATTAGAACAAATAGTTGGAGATGATTATGTTTCAGAAGAACCTGAAATAACCTTTTTATATCACTACGATTTTATTACAGCTGAGCCAGAGGGTAAATGTGACATTGCAATTATGCCAGGGTCAGCTGAAGAAGTACAAGAAATCGTTAAAATTGCCAATAAACATAAAATTCCACTAGTTCCGTGGGTTTCGGGGATTAATTTCGGTTCGATTGCCACCCCAAGAAGGGGAGGGATCGTAATTGACATGAGGAGACTAAATAAAGTCTTGGAAGTAAATGAAGATGACATGTATGCGATTATTGAAGGGGGGATAACTTGGGCGGACTTAAAGGGTTATCTGGATACACATCATCCTCATTTCAGGGCAGGTGTCACATGGTCTCCTCCTGGAACTGGAGTCGTACCTTCATGTTTATGCTATGGAATGTTTGATCTGGGAATGATTGGAGGCACGGGTGCCGAATTTATAAATGGTTTAGAAGTAGTGCTCGGTTCTGGCGAGCTAGTGAAAGTAGGATCTTGTGCTCTTTCTAACTTATGGTATGGTCGGCAACCTTTACCTGATTTAGCAGGATTATTTATAGGATGGGAAGGTACCACGGGGATAGTCACTAAAATGGCTATCAAATTATGGCCAAAATTGCCATTTCGAACGGATTACATTTCAATGGCTCAAACAATGGAGGAAGGTATCCCCATGATGCTTAAGCTTTCTAAAGCAGGATTGGGTATCGTTGATCTTTGTATAATTAATTTAGGGTGGGCACAATCGCTCTTTTGTTTTGATTCAAAAAATTTAGCTATAGATCCTTTAGAATTAGGCCTTGCAGATTTTTTTGGAATAATATCCACTCAAGCTTATACAGAAGAACAGCATAATGCTCAGTGCAAAGCCATTGAAGAAATATGTAGCGAATTTAACGTCACACCTCTTACAGCAGATACACAAGTAAAGAATTTTCCTGAAAACCTGCTAGGTATTGTACACCATATTTCACCCTCGACAGGTGGACAAACACCAATTCATTTCTGGGGTTGCTGGAATTTTTCAAGAGGTGGCGGGGGAGAATGGATCGGGTCATATTGCTCTACAAGGAATATTCTTAAATATTATCAATTGTCTCGAAAAGTATGTATAAAATACGAACACCCCCCACAATTTTATAGCAGGTTAATGATGGGTGGTCATTATTGCGTGGCTCGGACAAATATTAACTTCAACAAGAATGATCCTGAAGCCATTCAAAAAGCCAGAGACTGTCTGAAAGAAATCCATGAAGCCGTTCAGAACATAGATGGAGTAGTCATGTATAAACCTCCTACATGGGCATTAGAACATAATAAAAACAAAACTCTTCCCGCAACAAATATACTTATTAAAAAAATCAAGAAATTACTTGATCCTAATGACATCATGAATCCAGGACAAGGTATTGAAGGTGAATAAAATTACAAAGAAGAAAGAAAGTAAGTTCTTACCTGGAAAAGGAATTACAAAAATTAAAACTGTTCCGAATCAACAAGAACTTGAGAGAAATAAAGATTTAGAATATTATAAGGATATATTCTACCAATGTGGGAAATGTGGAACTTGCAGAACAGCTTATCATGAAAATGGGTGGCCTCGGATATGTCCTTCAGGAGAATTTGGAAATTTTGAAGCTTATTATCTTGGTGGCAAAAATCTTCTAACTTGGGCAATATCAACGGATCAGCTCAAATGGACTGAGAATTTAGCTAAAATCTTTTATCGATGTTCCGTATGTCTTGCATGTACTCAACAATGTCAGATTCCTGAAATTCATCATTATGCGGGTGAGTGGTTAATGGCCATGAGAGAGGAAGCTGTTAGACAAGGATATGGTCCCATGCCCGAACAAGTGAAATATACTGAACATGTACTGAAAGAAAACAATCCATATATGGAAAAACACAAAGATCGAACTAATTGGCTCTCATCCAATATTAGACAAACACCAGACGCAAAAATAGCATATTTTGTTGGGTGTACCTCAAGCTATAGGGAGAAAGAAGTCGCAATTGCCACAGCTGAAATTTTAAATTCGATGCATGTTGATTTCAAAATACTTAGTGCCGAGATATGTTGCGGGTCACCTCTATATATGACTGGTCAGACAGAAAAAGCAAAAGAAATTGCTGAAAAAAATATAAATAACTATAATGAGGCTGGTATCAATAAAATAATTACATCCTGCGCTGGATGTTATAGAATGTTAAAAGAAACTTATCCTAATAAATTCAACATTGATCATGGAATTGAAATACTGCATCTACCTGAATTTTTATTAGATAAATTAAACAAAGATGAATTAAAATTTAACAAGGAACTTAATATGAAAATAACCTACCATGATCCTTGCCATATTGGAAGGCATATGGGTATATATGAGCCACCAAGAGAAGTTTTAAAAAAGTTGCCTGGAATTGAACTAGAAGAAATGCCTCGTAATAGGCATAATGCTTGGTGTTGTGGTTCAGGTGGAGGCGTTAGATCAGCTTTTAAGAAAATGTCTGCTTTTTCTGCCAATGAGCGAATTGAGGAAGCGAAAGAAACCAAATCAGAAGCAATTGTCTCATGTTGTCCCTTCTGTTTAAATCAATTCAAGACAAATATTAAAAATAATGAAATTATGGCTTTTGACCTCTCTGAGTTGATTAGAAAAGCATTATAATAGTTAAATTCTTTAATTTTTTCTTTTTTTATTATATTAGTAAAAATAGGTAATAATATTTAGTGTCGGATAACAAAATTATAGAAAATATTAGGAATTTTATTGATCAAGAAGACCAAAAGGGAAAAAAAATAACAATTTTTAAAAGAAGTTCATCTCCTTCTAATTATTTTAAAAAATTTGATATTAAAGTTGAATTAGATAATTGTAAAGAAATCATCCTTCAAGAAGAAACCAAAATTGAGCTGGGTGGAGAAAGTAAAAATTCTTTCTCAATTGTTTATCCCATATCTGAGTTCGAAGATATAAAAGATGGTGATATTATTTTAATTGGACAAGAAATTGAGGATATCTCTGACCGAAATTTGGATTTTGGAATGTTTATTTTAATTGGAGGTACAAAAATTTCAGAAAAAGAAAAGGATAAACTGAGGCGATTCAACTTCCTATCCAATGGAATTGAAGGATATATGATAAGAACAATCCCTCGAAGATTTTGGTGTAGAATTAGTGACGATGTAATAAAAAAGAATTTTTCTTTTGAATTTTTAGGAAATGCTATAATGTATTTATATAAGCAAAAATTTAAGGATTTAATCGAATCTATTGAGATTTTATTTATTAATTCCTATCCGAATACCATAAAAGAGTTTATTGATATCGCATCTGAGATACGGGAGCAAATTAGTGCAAAATGGAAAAAAAAGATTGAAGAATGGAAAAAAAGAATAGATTGCGAATATGATTGGGCATGCGAAATATGTCCCGTCAAAGATGATTGTTTTAAGATAAAAGAAACATTAGTAGAGAGAGATATATTAGATGAAAGAGAAATTACTTGAAAATACTCCACTAACAATAGCAGTAGTTGGAAAGGGAGGTGTTGGTAAAAGCGTTATAACAACTCTTTTAGCTAAAGTAATCTCTCAATCTTATAACTACAAACTGCTCTTAATCGATGCTGATCCTACGCACCCTCATCTTTCTCATATGGTGAATCTAGTTCCAAAAGAAAGTCTTGAAGCAATTAGAACTAGTCTTATAGAAAGTACTGTAAAAAACGGAAAATCTCCAAAAAAAATAGCTGAAAATCTTGATTTTAAAGTATATAACTCCATGGCAGAAAGCAAAGATTTTTGTTTATTTTCAATTGGTCAACCTGAAGATCCCGGGTGTTTCTGCCCTTCAAATACTCTTTTAAGAAGAGTTATAGAATCAATTTCAAAGGATTTTGATATTATTTTAATTGATTGTGAAGCGGGTCTTGAACAAATTAACCGCATGGTAATACAATCTGTTGATGTTTTATTGATCGTAACGGACATCTCATTGAGAAGTATTGAAACGGCGAATTCTATTCAAAAGAGCGCCAAAAAATTCACACATTATAAAAAACTAGGAATTATTGTGAATAAGGTTAAAGGAAATATAGATTTGATCCTAAAAAAACTGGATGAATTAAATCTACCTTTATGGGCAAAAATTCCAGAAGATGAAATAATTATTAGATATGATTTAGAAGGTAAACCTCTTATAGATTTATCTGAAGACGCACCAAGTTTAGATGTCATTAAAAGTTTGGTAAAAGAAATAATCTAGAAGAATTTACATAGTTATAAGTTCTCCTATAGAAAATTTATCATATTTAGGACCTTTTTTAGGAACGTTTTCCCGGACTTTCACCATTTTAATTGCGTCTTTAGGACAATTTGCTGCGCACAAACCACATCCAATGCACAATTCTTCCCTTATGACCATTTTTTCATCAGATAGATCCGCTTCATTAGGAAATTTGTGGAATATTGCTTCACCTGGGCATTTTCTCATGCAAGTTTCACATTTAATACAAAGTTCCATATTAATTTTTGGTGTATAATTCGAAGTGCTAGCACCTTTAACATGCATTAATCGTGCGGGATATAACGCACCACAATGACAACTACAACAATTACATATAAATACACCTCGTTCTGTAGTTCCAAAGCTTGCATTATGTACAAGTCCCGCCTTCTCGGTATCTTTAAGAAATTGAATTGCCTCTTCTTTAGTCAACGTTCGAGCATCCTCACACATGGTAGGAACCGCTTGGGCAGCTATTCCAACCATAAAGCATCCCATCTCTGCTGGTGCACATTCACATGGTTCCCCTGTTAATTCCCCTATTAGCCTACACTGACATGGGATTACCGCAAAATGCTCATTTTGATCTATCATCTCTTTTACTAATTCATAAGGGAGTGCTTGGGATTCATAATCTAAGGATTCATTAATTTCAATTAATTTCTCTTTAGCCTCGTAGGGAAGTAAAGGTCGGAATGGACTGTGACTCCTTTCATAAGCTGCTGCTGATGAAAATTTCTTCATAATCTCGCGATATAATTTAGCAGCTTCTTTCTGATTCTCTTCAGTATCTTTACGTACAATAAAATATTTCTCGAAAATACCCGGTATTAAGGGTAGTAGAGTATATTTAGCTCCTTTCCTAGCTATTGTCCCATTCCTTAAAGGTCTATTCAAAATCTTTTTGATTTCACCTTTAGGAATACCAGTTTTTTCTTCAAGTGCTTTTGCGGATATAAAATCTCCAACCTTCCCAAAATGAGAGAGAATCTTTATCTCTTCCTCATTCCAGAAAATTTTCAATAATTTGATTATTTTTTTATGTTTATACGCATATAATGGACCTAAAACCATATTTTGCCTTACTTGTTCATAGTAATCAATTTCTGTCATATATAGATTTATATACTAAAATTAATAAAATCTTTCCAATTTTCAATCATTAGTCTCTATTTTTCATACACAAAAGTAAATTTCAGCAGAATTGTACGTTTTGTTTCAAATTTTATTGGACTTCTAATTTGCTTAGGTTTTGGACATTGTTTCAATATGAAATTCAATTTAATAATAAAAATATATAAATTAAACTCATTAAATAGCTTTAATAGATGAACAAAAAATAATTTTTTTTTAAAAGGAGATCATTTTAATGTGTAAAATGTGCCTTAAACATGGAGCTGCTGGAAAATGGTATAATAATGCTAAAAATTATTTGAAAGAAACTGCTGAAGCAGCTAATTCAGTCGAATATTTGGAATATTTATGGGGGAATTTGGAGAGAATATATACAAATAAGATTTTTGGTGTTATGAACATGAGTGGTGTAAGCAGAAATATAAATAAGCCAATTTTAGGTCGATTGATAAAATGGTATGCTAATAGAGGTTTCTTAAAAGATGGTCGAAAAAAGCGATTAAAATTGAACGCTACACAAGGACATTTTGGTCAAGTTATTACGCTTGAAGAGGCTAAATTTATTTTAACACAAAAAGCACCTGTTGTTGTAAGGGCGATGTGTCCTTGTAAATATTTCACACGAGGTATTAAAGAAGCAACTTGTTTAGGGTTTACACCTCTCCAAGAAGTTCTTCCAAAGCTCCCTAGGTTCATTCCAGAAAATGGTCTTGAAATTTTAGACGCTGAAAAGGCAGAAGCTTTTTTAGATAAAATGTCAGAGAAAGGTAAAATTAATACATTATGGTGTGGACCTGTACCTGCTATTGCTGCGCTTTGTTCTTGCGATGTTCCATCGTGTGGGGCCCTCAGATTAAGAGAATTTGGAATAAACACCTGTAGTAAAAGCCATTATATCGCAGTGGCTAATCTGGATAATTGCATACAATGTGGAAAATGCGCTGAACGATGTCAATTTAACGCTTTAGGATTCTTAGAAGGAATAGGCCCTTCAATAAAACCAGAATTATGTTTTGGGTGTGGAAATTGTGCAGAAATATGTGAAGAGCATGCAATTAAATTGGTGAATAGAGAACAAGTTCCAGAAGCAAGAGGTAAATATTAATGAGTAAAATCAAAATTAAAATTGATGAGAATAAATGTACTGACCCGCAAGAATGCAGAACATGCTTGAATATTTGTCCACCTGGTGTTTACATCCTTACATTTAGAGACAAAGATTATCATAATCCGAAAGATTGGATAATATATCCTGTATTTCCTCGATTATGTTTAAACAATAAGAACTCTGGAAATTGTAATATTTGTATCGAAAAATGTCCCAACAATGCAATTACTATAAAAGCTAAATAATAATAAAATTACTATCTAAGAATTATTTATAAAATTATAGAAATGTGATGTTAAGAAATGTCAGATGATGGTGAAAAAGCATCGGGGGTTATTGATACATGGCAAGAAAAAAAAGTTCCTTTACAATTTGATCAAGGAAAACTCGTTAAATGGTTCACTGAAGAAAGAGGGGACGTATTTTATCTTATGTTCGGAATCACATACAATTGTCAGTTAAAATGTCCGCACTGTTGTGTAGGCAATTATGATAATGAACCTAATAGACAACTTACAACGGAAGAGGTTAAGGATGTATTAGATCAAGCCAATAAAGCTTTTATTATCAACTTCTTTGGCGGTGAACCAACTATGAGACCAGATTTAATGGAATTAATAAAGTACGCTTCAGAGAGATCGATATATGTGTTATGTGATACAAATGGATTAAAAATCACTAAAAATTATGCAAGGCAATTGAAGGATAATGGGTTAGAGATTTTGTATGTTAGTATTGATAGTCCTCATCCTGAAGAACACGATAGATTACGCGGAATGAAGGGATTGTTTGAGAAAGCGATTCAAGGAATAAAAAATGCACTTGAAGTAGGATTGAAATGTGAACTATCTACATATATAACGAAGGAAAATCTTGCAAACGGTGACTTTGAAAGTGTAATTCAGTTGGCAAGAGATCTTGGAGCAACCGGTGTTAGATATTTGTTACCCACACCAGCCGGTAGATGGTTATATCATCCTGAAGTAGTATTAAGCAAAGAAGAAGAAAAGAAAGTTAGGAAAATCGCAAAATTCCCATACGTTTGTAGAGATTTCTACTTTCAAAATCAGTCCTCAAGTCAATGCAGAGGGCTGTCAGATAATGTATATTTTTATATTTCTCCTTATGGAGAAGTTCAGCCTTGCTGTTTTATACCACTTAAATTCGGAAATATCAGGGAAGAACCTCTGAACACGATTTTGGAAAGAATGTGGGGTCATTCAATGTTCAATGAGGGTTGGGTGAAAGAAGAATGTCCGATGATACACAAGGAGTTCAGAGCGAAATACATAGATACGATTCCAAAAGGGTACAAACTACCATTCAGAATGTAATATTAACATATTAAATAAAATAATTAAAAAAATAAATAAATAAAAATAGTAACCTATTAAGGTTGAAAATAAATGATCGATAGTAAAATAATTGTTGAATTAGAAAATGTGGTCGGAAAAAAGTATGTTTCTGATCAACCCGAAATTCAATTTTTATATCATTATGATTTTGTGACAGCAGAACCTGAAGGAATTTGCGACATTTCAATTATGCCGAATTCAGCAGAAGAAGTACAAGATATTGTAAAGCTTGCTAATAAATATAAAATTCCAGTAGTCCCTTGGGTTTCGGGAATAAATTTTGGATCGATTGCAACTCCGCGAAAAGGTGGAATTGTAGTTGATTTAAGGCGATTAAATCGCGTGCTTGAAGTGAACGAAGATGATATGTATGCTGTAATCGAGGGAGGAACAACTTGGGCAGATTTACAAGGTTACCTCGAAAAAAATCATCCTGATTTGAGAGCGGGAATAACATGGTCGCCTCCAGGGACAGGTATAATTCCATCATGCTTATGCTACGGAATGTTTGATTTGGGGATGCTCGGAGGATCGGGTGCTGAATTTATAAATGGTTTAGAAGTGGTACTAGGGTCTGGAGATTTAGTAAAGGTTGGTTCTTGCAGTCTCTCTAATTACTGGTATGGAAGGCAACCATTACCAGATTTAGCAGGATTGTTTATTGGTTGGGAAGGTTCAACTGGGATTGTAACTAAAGCTGCTATAAAATTATGGCCAAAAATGCCATTCCGAGAAGACTTTGCAGCTCTCGGTCTTACAATAGATAAAGGTGTTCCTATAATGCTTAAACTCTCGAAGGCTGGCCTCGGAATATGTGATCTAGTCATCGTTAATTTCGGTTGGGGTTCGTCAGTTCAAGAGTTAAATGAGAAGGATATAGCTAAAGATGCCAAAGAAGCTAATATGCCTGATTTTGTTGGGCTTATAACAACCCAAGCCTACACAGAAAAGCAGCATGAGGCTCAATGCGAAGCGATTAAAGAGATTTGCAAAAAAGGTGAACTAAGAGTGCTTTCTGCTCAAGAAGGAGCAGAGGTAATAAAACCACCTCCAATGCAACTTTGGGGCTGTTGGAATTTTTCTAGAGGAGGTGGTGGACAATGGGTTGGAACTTATTGTTCAACTCGAGATATAGTAAAATTTTATAATTTAGCGAGAGAAATATGTCTTAAACATGGAAAAATCCCACAGTTCTATAGCCGAATTTTATTTGGTGGTCATTATGTCGTTGCTCGTACGAATATTAACTTTAATAAAAATGATCCTGAGGAAATTAAAACTACTCGTTCACTTTTAAAAGAAATTCATGAAGAAGTTCAACAATTAGGTGGAGTAGTGATGTATAAGCCTCCAAAATGGGCAGTCCAGACTTATAAGAACAGAACTCTTCCTGCAACAACTGAACTTATCGAAAAAATCAAGAAACTTCTTGATCCTAACAATATCATGAATCCTGGACAAGGTATTGGAGACGATTAATATGGCAAAAAAGAAAAGAGTTAGTTATATCAGAGGAAAGGGAGTATCCAAATTAAGATTAGCATATGAAAATCATGAGGTTGAGAGGCACCAAAATATAGAACATTATAAGGATATTGTATACCAGTGTGGGAAATGTGGCACTTGTAGAACTGCTTATAAAGATGCTTATTGGTCGCGCATTTGTCCATCCGGAGAATTCGGACAGTTTGAAGCCTATTTTCTAGGGGGAAAAAATCTCCTCTCATGGGCAGTAACATCTGATAAACTTAAATGGTCAGAAGATTTGGCTAAGATTTTTTATCATTGTTCTGTTTGCTTGGCATGTACTCAACAATGTCAGATACCCGAAATACACCATTACGCCGGTGAATGGTTAATGGCAATGAGAGAAGAAGCTGTCAGATTAGGTTTTGGTCCTATGCCTGAACACGCTCGATATACTGAACATGTTTTGAAAGAAAATAATCCCTATATGGAAAAACACGAAGATCGAACAAATTGGTTGCCATCCAATATTAAACAAACACCAGACGCAAAAATAGCATATTTTGTTGGGTGTACCACGAGTTATAGGGAAAAAAATATAGCGATCGCCACTGCGGAAATATTGAATTCGTTACAGATCGAATTTCAAATCCTCAAAGACGAAAGCTGTTGTGGATCTCCCGTATACATGACCGGGCAGACAGAAAAAGCAGAGAAAATAGCCGAAGAAAAT
>Ga0209536_100016398_pt1 | contig 10535 bp, 7 predicted proteins | sample DeeMarSeWOR28_12_FD_187461 | JGI IMG/M metagenome (GOLD analysis project Ga0209536, IMG submission 187461) | Marine sediment microbial communities from White Oak River estuary, North Carolina - WOR-2-8_12 (SPAdes) (version 2) | ecosystem: Environmental > Aquatic > Marine > Intertidal zone >...
GCCCAAGGCTCCAAGCTGCCGGTTATTTTTATCACCGCCTTCGACAGCAAGAACTTACGAAGCCAAGCCAAAGAGGCTGGTGCAGCAGGGTATTTTCAAAAGCCGGTTGACGGTCAGGCCCTTCTCGATTTGATCCAATGGGCTTTGAGCAACCAGATCTCCTAAAGGAACAGGATCCAATGCTCCTATTAATTGTTTAATTGTCTATTTATAAAGGGGGATACGATGTTAATTCACGAGTCGGTACGCCGCGCAGCAAAACCTGTATGAGAACAAACGCAATCAGACCCGGACCACAAAACCCTCTGCCAATGCCGGCAAGCGCGCCCAAGCCCAGGCAACGAACAAGCGTGACAACAATGTATTTACGGATCGCGATGGCAATGTCCATCGCAAGACCGATCAGGGTTGGCAGAAACGCTCCAACGAGGGGTGGACATCCGAGAAAAAACAGCCGGACAAGTCCCAGAAATCTGGTCAGTCAAAATCCAGTGTCAACCGCCCGAACAAGACCCAAGAGCTCGAAAGAAGTAACCGGGCCCGGCAGCAAGGAGACAAACGCACCCGCAGCTACAACAAATCTCGACAGCGTGGCGGTGGTGGCCACCGTGGCGGTGGGGGGCGCGGCGGCGGTGGGGGGCGCGGTGGCGGTGGGGGGCGTCGTTAGAGACCATGCTGAAATAATATTTAAAACGGCAAACAAAGTTTCAGATTAGGAGTAACTCAATGAATCAGCCAGTAAAAATAGAGAGCAGTGAAAAACTGAACGCAAGTCGCCGCCGATTCCTTAAACTCGGCCTTGCAGGGGCAGGTGTTGCTGCCGTAGCCGCCGGAGGCATCACCGCCATCAAACGCATGGAAGGTATCCCCCATGATGAGTTTCCCTTGCCCGTTCGTGATGATTTCAAACGAATTGACCAGCGCAATCAAATCAATATTTTTGCCAACAGCAAGGCTTTAAATGACAAGCATCCGGAGCGCAACCGCAGTTTCAATGCGCAATTGAAGAAAGAAAACCTCGAAGGTTATAAAGAATTTCATTTTTATAAAACCAGACGCGAGTTTATGACAGGCCCTTATCGGGACACCCCGGGATACAGCCAACTTGAGAGAGCACTGGCAGTTGCGGGTTTTTCCAGTGCCAGGCAACAACTTGGCGGGGGCAGCATGGAAGCGCCCAATAGCGGTGTATCCAGCTGGAAGCAGGACATGCTCGTCAAGAACCGATACCAGTTCAAATCCCCCAAAGAAGGTGCTCTGGCCATCAAGAGCGCAGCCAGGTTATTTGGTGCCCTGCGCTGCGGTATAACAAAGCGGGACGAACGCTGGGATTATGATCCCATCTATGATGCGAGTATCGAACGAGAGCTCAGTTGGGATAAGGATTTTCCCTTTGAACCCAAAACCATCATCGTCATAATGGCGGAGATGGACTACCATACCATGGCCGCTGCGCCTTCCTGGATGCAGGATGGAACGGTTGGCGATGCATACGCCCATGCAATTAAAACCGCCGGGCAACTTACCATCTTTTTAAGACAGCTTGGCTATCAGGCCGTCGCGTCTATGAATGACTTGGGAATCAATGCCCCATACGCTATTGCCGCAGGTCTCGGAGAAGGTGCTCGAAACGGCCAAGTAATTACGCCGAAATACGGACCGCGTGTGCGTATCAGCAAGGTCTATACAGACATTGAGTTAGTGGAATACGACAAGCCACGTACCTTCGGGGTGGCCAGCTTCTGTTTGAACTGTAAACGCTGTGCGAATTCGTGCCCGTCCAAAGCCATCACGTTTGACGAGCAGTCATGGGAGCCCACATATTCGTCTGATCCGGACTATATCTGGCATGCATCCCGCGGGGTACTCAAATTCCACAATGATGCCAAAAAGTGCGCTAAATTCTGGATCGACAATGACGGTTCCTGCGGCAACTGTATTGCCTCGTGTCCATATAACAAACCGGACTTCTGGCACCACCGCCTGGTGGACGCCCAGAATGTGATCGCCCCCGGACCGATGCACGCCTTTATGCGCGAAATGGACATTTTCTTCGGGTACGGCAAGGTCGATGACCCGGAAAGGGTCCGAAAATTCTGGAAAATGGGGACCAAAATATGATGGATCTCACCTGGTATATTCTGGGGGTTTTAACCGGCGCGGTTGCCTATTCCCTGTATCTGACTTCAAAGAATATCACCTTAAACTGGCTTTCATGGTCCGGCCTGATTACCGGAAGTGCTTTAATTCTTTTCAGCATTGCTTGGGCGGTGGGATCGGTGCTCGAAGGTGTGCCACGGGCCGCCAGTATGGGAATACTTCTTTTTGGGTTAAGCGGTGTTATCATCCTTACGCTGACCGCAAGAATGATCGCTTCCCGAAAGGAGGTAGATTAAAATGGGCTTCACCTGGTATTTCCTGGGTCTATTAACCACCGGATCGGCTATTTTCCTGTGGCATTTTTCCAAACGCTACCGGCTCAACTGGCTGGCCTGGTCCGGACTGACCCTGGGCATTGTTCTCATTCTTTTCAGCATTGCCTGGGCCGTCGGATCGGTTCTGGAGGGGGTCCCCCGAGCAGCCAGCATGGGGCTTCTTTTGTTCGGCCTATCAGGAATTGTCATTCTGACAATGGCCTCCCGGTACACCTTAACTAAGAGACCCGAGATACTTCAAATTGCGACTGAGCCTGCATTGGCCAAAGCGGTTGAGATCGATATCACACCCCAGAAAGCAAAACCCGCCAAGGCATCCATTGTTAGCCCTTATTTCTCAGTTGCCATACGCTATGGCGCTTATATTTCGTTAATCATCGCCATTGTTGTCGGACTGGCATCCGAAGGCAAAGATTATGAAGGCATGGTCAGGAACAAATTCAAGGATCAGAAGCTGACCAAGGTCAACGATGACCCGGTTGTTTTTCAACTGGGTCAAAAAGGTGCCGGCCCCGGCAATTACGTCTTAATCCAGGAGGGCCAGGGCTACGGCGGACCCTTTGTGCTGGGTATCCGCATCATGGAAGACGGCAAGATCCATGAAATCATACCGCTTGACCACAAAGAGACCCCAGCCTTTATCAAAAAAATTGAGGACGCCAAGTACCGGGATCGATTTGTCGGCAAAAAAGTCAGTGATGACTTTATCGTGGGGATGGATGTCAATGCCGTTTCCGGGGCCACGGTCACCACAATGGCTGCGGTCGAAGCCATCCGCAATGGCGCTCATCTGGCTGCCGTCAAAAAGTTTAAGTTGAAACCCAAATGGGAAAAAGTGCCCTGGAAATTCGGCCTGGATGAAATCTTGATTCTGGTGATATTCGTGATGGCTTTTGTACCCAGGATCTATAAAGAAAAGCCATGGAAATACATATACATGGTGGCAACAATTGGGATTGTGGGTTTTTATCTGAATGCGGCCATTTCAGTGGGAAATATTGCCGGCCTGGCCCTGGGCTATATTCCCGGCATCAAAGAACACTTCATCTGGTGGATCCTGGTGGTGGGAACTGTGCTGGGCATTATCATTTTAGGCAAAAATGTTTATTGTTACCGGATTTGCCCATTTTACGGAATTGAATATCTTCTGCAAAAAATCAGCGGAATGAAGTTGAACCCATCGCGCACCTTGCTAAAGCGTTCCCGGTCATTAGTAAATTTTCTTTTGTGGTTGTCTTTGATAGTCATTTTCCTATCGAAACATCCGGCCCTGGGTTCCTATGAGCCTTTTGCCATGATGTTTTCCTTAAATGGGGTCGGCATCCAATGGTTCATTTTACCGGTAGCGCTTATCGGTTCATTTTTTATGTCAACCTTCTGGTGCCGGTTTTTCTGCCCTTGTGGGCATGCGCTGACGAAATTAGTTCAGTTTAGAAAGAAATTGATACAGATATTTCGTAACCGTTGACGGGTTCAGAGGTTCAGGGATCAAAGGTTAAGGTCAAATCAGAGCCGGTGATCAATATGCTCTGGTAGTAAAACACATGAGAATTAGGAAGGTGATCATGGCGACAGCAGAAAAAAGTGATGCCAAAAATCAGGGAGGCGAACTAATCGGCGGTACGATCCTGGCCGGCGCATTGTATATTGTAACGGTGCTTTTCGTCCTAGGGTTTTTGTGGCAATCGATTGCTTCCTTCATGTTGCAATAAATGACGAACTTGAAACTATAGGGATTCCCATTTTATAGTCTATAAATACAATGTTAATATTAACCTAAAAACCGATTCGAGGGACAGCATGAAATACTTTTTTAGATGTATTCCGATAGTTATTGCATCATTTGCATTACTGGGATGTCAGGAGGAAACACCGCAAAAAGAGATGATCCGGATGGTGCGGGCCGTGCAGGTCAGCGATCCTGCCGAATTCGCCAATCGTTGGTTTCCCGGCCAGGCCAAGGCAACCCAGGAAGTGGACCTGTCCTTCCGCGTTGCAGGCCCGGTAATTAGGTTTCCGGTTAATGTCGGGGATGAAGTACCAAAAGGTCAGGAACTGGCCAGGATAGATCCACGGGATTTTGAGGTAGAAGTTCGCAATGTTCAGGGGCAGCTGGAAAGTGAAAAAGCGGTATTAAAAAGGGCCGAGGCCGACTATGAACGGGTGGTCCGGATCAAAAAGCAGGATCCCGGAGCGGTGAGTCAATCCTTGATTGACCGCAACCGGCAACTGGTGGACAGTACCCGCGCCAATATTCGTTCGCTGCAGGCCTCGGTGGCGTCAGCCAGAGATAAGTTGAGTTATACTTACCTGAAGGCACCCTTTAACGGTATTGTCACCTCCACCTATGTCGAAAATTACGAGGACGTGAAAGCCAAGCAGCCCATCGTCAGGCTGATCGATCATTCCCAAATTGAGATGATCGTCAATATTCCCGAAGACATGATATACCAGACCGATTATCTCAAAGCGGCCGGCAAAGCGTTGATTGTGCGTTTTGACACCTTTCCCGATCGTGAAATCGAAGCGGAAATCAAAGAAATCGGCAAAGAAGCATCTAAGACCACGCGCACCTACCCGGTGACGCTGATCATGGACCAACCGGAGGACGTCAAGATTCTGCCGGGTATGGCCGGAAAAGCCACGAGGGCGGTTGCGGTTCCAGAAATGAAGGATCAGCCCGGCATGGTTATCCCGGAAACGGCCGTGTTCTCACCGGAAGATACCGACACAACTTTTGTTTGGGTGATTGATGACCAGAAAAAGACGGCTGGCAAGCGTGAAGTCAAGACCGGCGAGCTTCTGGACACCGGCATTGCGATTACAGGCGGATTGAAACCCGGGGAATGGATCGCCACCGCCGGTGTGCACTATCTGCAAGAAGGTCAGCAGGTACGCATCCAATCCGAGTCTTCAAAGGAGGTGTCTAAATGAATCTAGCCGCACTTGCCATTGAAAAACGGGCGATTTCTTATTTCGCTATTTTCTTGCTTGTGGTGGCCGGCACCGGCGCCTTCTTCAGCCTCGGTCAGCTGGAGGACCCGGAATTTACGGTCAAGACAGCGGTGGTCACAACCCTTTATCCGGGTGCCGGTCCCGCCGAAGTCGAGCTTGAGGTCACCGACCGCATCGAGCTTGCCATCCAGGAAATGCCCCAAATTGACTACCTCGAATCGTTTTCGCGTGCCGGCATGTCACTGATCTCGGTCAACATCAAGTCGGAATACTGGTCCGACCGTCTGCCCCAGGTTTGGGATGAGCTGCGCCGCAAAATACGCAACACTGAAGAGATGCTTCCCCCTGGAGCGGGCAGACCAGATATTTCAGACGACTTCGGGGATGTCTTCGGCTTTCAGCTGGCGGTTGTGGGTGATGGATATTCAAACGCCGACCTCGAGGAGTATGCCAAAGACATCAAAAAAGAAATCAGTCTGGTCAAGGGCGTGGCCCGGGTAGATCTGTGGGGTGTTCAGGATAAAGTAATCTATGTCAACGTTTCCCAATCGCAGATCAGCGCACTGGGGCTAACCGATGCCAGCGTCCAGGCCACCCTGAGTCAACAAAACATGGTAGTGGATGCTGGTAGTGTGGATCTGCAGCGCAGGCGGTTTCGCATCGCACCGACGGGCGAGTTTACATCGCCGGCCGATATTGCCAACCTTAACATTCGTGCATCCTTTGCAGACGAGCTGTCCAACCTAACAGGCGCAGCCGATAAAGCGGCCGTGCCGGAACGTACAGCGGAGCTAATCCGAATTCGCGATATTGGTACGGTGGAGAGTGGGTATCTGGAACCGCCGATCACTCTGATGCGTTATAACCGCCAGCCGGCCATCGGGATTTCCATTACCATTGTATCCGGTGTCAACACGGTCGACGTCGGTGAACAAATCGACAAACGCCTCGATGAAATTATGCCGATGCTACCCATCGGTATTGAAGCCCACCGGGTGCACTGGCAATCGGACATTGTGCGGGAAGCCGTCAGCGGGTTTTTAATCAATTTCGCTGAAGCCGTCGGCATCGTGTTGCTGGTTCTTACTCTGGCCATGGGGTGGCGCATGGGCATAATCATCGGCTCATCCTTAATTTTAACAATTCTGGGAAGTTTTATCCTGATGGCGATTTTCGGTATCGACCTGCAGCGCATGTCCCTGGGAGCGTTGGTTATTGCCCTGGGTATGATGGTGGACAATGCCATTGTGGTGGCCGACGGAATCGTGGTGCGCATGCAAAATGGCATGGAGCGCAAAAAAGCGGCCATCGAAGCCGCATCCCAGCCGTCCATGCCGCTTCTGGGGGCCACCGTCGTGGCGGTCATGGCATTTTATCCGATCTTCGCCTCGGTTGCGGACGCCGGTGAATACTGTCGCACGCTGTTTACCGTGGTAGCGATCTCGTTGCTGACGAGCTGGTTGATATCCATGACCATCACGCCGCTGCAGTGTATCGATATGTTGCCGGAACCTAAAAAAGAAAAATCCGATGTGAACCCTTATGCCGGAGGGTTTTACCGAATATTTCGCCGCATGCTGGAGGGAGCCATTCGCATCCGGTTTCTCACGATTGCTACCATGATCGCACTTTTAGTAGTGTCGCTCATCGGGTTTGGCAATGTCAAACAATTGTTTTTTCCGGATTCCTCCATGACCAAATTCATGATCGACTACTGGGCGCCGGAGGGAACCCGGATTCAAACGGTTGCCGCAGATCTCAAGCTGGCCGAAAAAAAACTGTTGTCTGATGAGCGCGTGGCAAGTGTAGCCGCATTCATGGGCGCCGGCCCACCGCGATTTTATTTGCCGGTTGATCCGGAGAGCCCCTATCAATCCTATGCCCAGTTCATTGTCAATGTGCAGGATTATAAAGATATTGATGGCTTGATGAATGAGTTGAACACCTGGTTCAGGCAAAATTTCCCCCAGGCTCTGGTACCGATGCGCAAATACGGGGTGGGACCCAGCAACACCTGGAAGTTTGAGCTGCGCATCGGCGGGCCGTCCATTGCGGATCCCGGTGTACTGCGGTCTCTGGCCGATCGAGTTAGCGCTATTGTAGAAGGCAGCCCTTTGTCCGGTTCTGTCCGCACTGACTGGCGCCAGCGGGTTCAAAAGGTGGTTCCTGAATATAACCAGGAACGCGCCCGCTGGGCAGTAGTGACCCGCGAAGACATTGCCTACACCACCAAACGGGCTTATGACGGCCGTCAAATCGGACTCTACCGCGAAAAAGATGATCTTATTCCCATCGTGCTGCGCCATGTGGAAGAGGAAAGGGAATCCGTCAGTAACATGAAGGCGCTGCAGGTTCAGCCGAGAATGTCAACCTACACTATACCGCTTTCCCAGGTGACCGATGATGTCAAAACCCAGTGGGAAGATTCACTGATCTGGCGCCGAGATCGCCGGCGAACCATCACGGTACAGTCCAATCCGGCTTTCGGTGTCACCTTGCCGACGCTGCGCACCAGTGTACTGGCAGACATTGAAGCCATTGAGCTTCCACCGGGCTATACCATTGAATGGGGCGGCGAGCACGAAGACACTGTGGATTCCCAGGCAGCACTGATTCCAGGTGTTATACCGACGGTAGCGGTCATTTTGTTTATTATTGTAGCTTTGTTCAATGCCTTTCGGCCGCCGTTGATTATCGTCCTTACCATTCCGTTTGCGGCCATCGGGATTACGGCCGGGTTGCTGTCGACCGGTACACCCTTTGGATTTCTGGCCCTGCTGGGGGCTATGAGCCTTTCCGGTATGATGATCAAAAATGCAATCGTACTCCTGGACGAGATTAATCTGCAATTGGAATCCGGGAAATCCAGCTATCAAGCTGTGGTGGATTCAGCCCTTTCGCGTCTGCGGCCGGTGGTGCTGGCGGCTGCCACCACGGTCCTGGGCGTCATCCCGTTGCTGCAGGATGTGTTCTGGGTCGGATTGGCGGTAACAATCATGGCGGGACTTACATTCGGCACAATCCTTACGATGGTTTTAGTGCCGACCCTGTATTGCACCCTGTTCCGCGTCAAATCACCGGGAAAGGTAGAGCAGGCAGCTGCGGATTAGACTCTTTTACAGGTTTGAAATGTGTATCGTTTGATGACAATGGCGCACAAAGGGGAACACGTACACGAAAAAAAATCGGTTGGAAAAAGATTTCCTGCCGCGACTTCTGAGAAAGGACATTGATTCTGATCTGATCAAAGAAACGTTCGACAAACGTTTCAAAGAAATCGAGCTTTTAAAAATGCTACAGTATATTTCGGATTTACTGGACGAAGATTAGCGCCCTCGGCCTTCGTTTCTCGATCTGGAGTGGGGCAGCTGCGACGATTCGGTGCCGGCATGACCTTTCGGTAAACAATATACCATGTTCAGTCGTTTCTCATCGCGTGAGGTCCCAAGAAACCTTAAAACCAAAGGGAGGATGAAAATGGCTAAGAATTTAATCGAGATTGAAAATGATGTTTTTTCCTGCACGCAAAAAGACGATTTTGCCCTTGTAACTCTTAATCAAAGTGTAAATGAAATTTTGACGAATAATGAAATTAAAGATGCATTTCTTGCCATTTTTTCAACAATCGATGATTCACAAAAAATAAATGGAGTAGTGATTGCTAATTCGTCAAAATATACAGGTGAAATAAATTTACAAAGCTTGACTGCGCATATATCGGAGGTCTTAAAATATGAAAGACGAGATATCGCCATACAACGTTTCAGGAATGCAATGGCACAATTGGTCAGTCTTTTTATTAATTTTAAAAAACCAACAATTTTCGCGATGAATGGGGATATTGGACAAATCAGTCTTGGCCTTAGTCTTGCCTGTGATTTTCGTTTTGCGACATCGAATGCCATTTTTCATCTTCATACTTTACAACTAGGTTTGCCTGCAGCTGGAGTTTTGGCCTATTATTTTGTCCAATATATTGGGCTACCGAGATCGATTGATCTCCTTTTAACAAAAACTTCTCTAAGTGCACCTGAAGCACGCGATTTAGGTTTATTAACAGATGTTACGACTGATGAAGAATTGATCGATAAGTGCATCGCAAAGCTTAATGATATTAGCCAGTATCCAAGCTATGGGATTTTAGCAATGAAGCGACTACTTAGACCTGATGCAAATGAGATTAATAAGCTCATAGACCGAGATTTCGATGAGTTTAAATTGAATTTAAATGTAATAGGAAAAAGCACTGCATGATCGTTGATAGTAGTTGATCGGGAGCGATTGTTAATTTGGGATCGGTGGTGGACCACCCAATGGCGGAGGACCACCCAGCAGTGGACCACCCAGCTGTGGTGGACCAGGCGGTGGGGGTGGTAGCGGCCGCAGGTAAGAAGTAAAATTCTGATTTTTGTGATCACTGTTATGTACCATAGATTTTGGTACAACTAAAATATTGTGATTGTGGCAAGACATTTCAGGTTTTGTAATTTTCTGTTCCACCAAATTCAATGCAGACCGGAGAGCAACCGAATGAAGACCTTGTGCTTTGGTATGGTAATTATTTGCTGTTTGGGTTTTACGAGCGCATGGGCGGAAGAGCAAACTTTCACCAGCCCGTTGGACAAACGCTTTACTTTTTTTGGCGGTGCCCTATTCACCCGGGCAGGTGGTAACGTCAAGAATACCGTAGATGGGCAATCCGATGTTGGTATTGGCCTGGATGACCTGGGCCTGGATGATAACAAGATCAGTCCGGCCGTTGGAGGGGTTTTTAATTTTTTGGGAAGGAGCCTGACCCTGCGTTTTGATTACTTTGGATACCACGACGATGCAAATGCAAAGGCAGATTTTAGTTTCGATTGGGATGGTGATACCATTCCTGTAGGTGCTAATCTTGACAGTAATCTTGACCTGGACCTTTATGTGATCAACCTGTCCTACAACTTTATTCGTTCCGACCGGGCCACGTTCGGTGTGGGGGTTGGAGTTCATCTCGCCGATATCGATATAGGCATAACCGGCACGGTCAATGGGGTCGAAGTTGCCAGCGGGGATGCTGATGTGCTTGCACCGCTTCCGAATCTATATGTAACAGGGGCCTATGCTTTCACCGACAAGTTTTTAGTAAGGTATGGGGGTGGGGGG
>Ga0209536_100016399_pt1 | contig 10534 bp, 7 predicted proteins | sample DeeMarSeWOR28_12_FD_187461 | JGI IMG/M metagenome (GOLD analysis project Ga0209536, IMG submission 187461) | Marine sediment microbial communities from White Oak River estuary, North Carolina - WOR-2-8_12 (SPAdes) (version 2) | ecosystem: Environmental > Aquatic > Marine > Intertidal zone >...
TAGGGCAAACCGGTTTCAAAAGTACTATAGGTATTATTCCTGTAGGTAGAGGAAATGATAATGCTTACAATATTCGTCAAACAGACAAAATTCAAGATATTGTGGAAATGTTACACGCGAAAGAAAAACGAATAATTGATTGTATTGATATTAATGACGGTCAGAGATTCTGCATGGGTGTTGCCGGAGCAGGAATTGATTCAGTTGTAGCGGATAGGACTTATGGAAAAAGTTCGCGTCTTATTTATCATACAGCATTAATTCGATCATTCTTTACATATAGACCGAGACATATGAATATAGATATTGATGATGGTAGAGAAGTCATTGATTGTAAATCATTAATTACATCCATAGGTAATGGTCAAAGAGTAGGTAATGGAAAATTCGTAGCACCAAATGCTATCATAGATGATGGTTTATTAGATATTGTTGTTGTTGGTGACACAGGTATTCTTGATTCTTTATTTACCTCGAGAAAATTGAGCGACGGTTCTCATTTATCGCATCCAAAAGTCCATGAATATCGAGGAAAGAAAGTGGTTTTAAGTACTAACTCAACAAAGAAGTTAGTTGCGCATGCAATGGGCGAAATTCTTGGCCCTCTGCCGCATACATTTATTTGTAAACACAGAGTTCTCAAAGTGCTGAAAATGCCTGATAAAATCTTGGAACGTGAAGGTTGGTTATTTGATAATACCTTCTCTTCACAGAAAAATGATTGAATTATTCTTCAGTCATTTTTTTCATTCTTCTTAAAACAGTTGAAAGTCTAAATTTGAAACTAGATTCATTATAATATGGTTTAAAACCCAATCTCTCATTAATCGAATTCATTGGAGCATTATGATCCGCATTTCCTGTGACAATGAATCTTGCTTCAGGAATGTGGTTCTCAATGTATACCATCATCTCAGCTTTTAGCCATTTTCCTATCCCCCTACCACGATATTCTTGAAGAACACCGGTTAATCCTTGATTAATTCTCTCAGGTCTATCTGTTCTAGAATAGCGAATTTCAGTCATTCCACTAATTGTCCCATTGTACTCTCGAGAAATTAAAGTATAATTTATGTAACCTTTCTTCTGCTGCAAGCGTTCTATTTCGCGTTTCTTTTCCGGAGTATAAACATCAGTCCATTGTTCCTCTCCATCCAAAGTTGGCATTTGTTTTTCAAGAATAGTTTCTAGTGCACAAATCTCGGTAATGTCTTTTTCTGGAACAATAAGATAATTCTCAAGTACAACCATTGGAGCTTTTTCCTTTGCTTCTTCTCGCCAATTGTTAACTAATTCCCAATCAACTTCTTCCAAAAGCAATCGATTTTCAGAACTTTCATTAATTAGTTTCCCTCCGAATTTCTTACAGAACCTCTTACCTGATTCATAATAAGTATCTGTTTCTGTAAACTTACATTCCCTATTTTTTGCTTTTTCAACAATTGTTTTTAATAATAAGCTTCCTAATCCTTGTCTTCTATAATCACTATCAATAAGAATGTAAAAATAACTATTATGTTTGTTTTCTTCAAAGCCTGGAGCATCTTCTCTATTTACAGCAAAAGTACTTTCTGCAATAATTTTTCTTTTTGAACTATCACTGTAAACTATTTCTTTTAATGTATGATAATTTGGCCAACCTTCTATAATATTTATTTCAACAACTTTTCTATTAGGCAAACTATCATTTGGAAATAATTCTTTGTAGCATTTCTCATTAAATGCATGATATTTTACCCAGAAATCTACATCAATATCATTTGGTGAGAATTTTTCAACATAAATTTTTGATAAATCAAGTTTTCGAGTTTTACTCATTATCATTACCTTCTATTTGTCGGGAAAGTGTCCATGCTAAGAACTGTGTAACATATTCCAAAATGATTTGACCTCCTGGACCATGTATTATCCAATCAAAAATGTGATTAGCCCAAGGTAATTCTAGAAGAACACTTCTGATGTTATGATCCTTCAATTTTTTGTATAATATTTTGGATTGTTTAACATTGACAATTTGATCTCGTTTTCCAGCAGAAATAAAAATAGGCGGAACATTCTGTGCTGTTTCTTTAGTAATATAATTAATAGGTGAAAATAACTGATACAAATATTTCTTCTCTTCTACTGTTCCACCTGTTCCTCTTATTAAAGCTAATTTTGTTAAATGAGTTGGACCTAATAATCTATACAATTCATCTAAGTCTGTTAATGGATAAAAAGCGATTATCCCTGTAATCTTTACTTCATCATAACTACATTTTATTCCTTCTTTTTCGAAAAATTCCTCATGACAACTGAAAGCTGTTAGTAAACTAAGATGTGCTCCAGCAGAACGACCAAATAAGAAAAGGGACTTTGAATCACCTTGGTATTTATCGGCATTTCTTCTAGCAAATAGAATCGCTGATCTAACATCTGATACCATTTCCCTAATTGAAGGATGATTATGAGGATGTTCCTTCCATGGTTCAAATGGTTCAAGAGGAGTGATTCGATAATCAATATTAAAAACAGTATAACCAAGATTAGCTAATACCATACTCACTGTTACAGAACTTTTCATATCTTTAGATCCAGAGATCCATCCCCCACCATGAATAAAAATCATTAGGGGAAAAGTACCTTCTCTCTTAGGATAATAGATGTTCAATTTTAAATCTTCATTATCAATTGTTCGATAAGTAACTGAATCAATTATATTTAATCGTTTTTTGAGTTTTATAGTTTCAGGACCTCGAATATATCGAGTTAATTGAAATTTAACTATTTTATAAAATTGTGAATTAAGATTAGGATTTATTTTATCTAGATAATCTTCTCCAAAAGCTTCCTTCATAGCATAACTAAATGCTTTATTTGTTCTTCTTATATTGAGATATGGAATAATAATACGTAGGAATATTGCTAAAAAGATAATAACACTAGATATCAGAAGAAATAGATCAACATTAGGATGAGGTTCGTTTACATATTTAAAAATAAATGGAACAGCTATTATGATATAGGCAATAGGAAGCCAAGCAAAATAAAGACTAATTTCGGAAATATAAACCCCAAAAAAAGATGCAGACATAATTACAAGGAGAAATAACCATATCAAAGCCATTGTTATTTCGATTATTGAGATTATATGCACCATTTTTTATTTTCACACAGATGTTTTGGTATATTTGGTCATAAATTTTTTGTGTCTTAAAATATAAAAACAAAAAAGCAACGATTAATTCTGATTGAAATTACAGTCTTTTTCTTATTCTATGAGAATTTTTATATTTTCTAATTACATTTTAAAAAAAGGTAGTAAGATGAAAAAACATCGATTAGGTAAATTAAATCCAAACACACTAGAAAAACTTGAAGAGGTTCAACCATTCGATTTTGCAAGAAGAGAACCTTTGAAGAGATTAAATTTCATATTGAATTTTCTTAATGAAAGAAATCCTGATGCAGTTGGGAAATTTGTTAAAAATCTTGAGGAACATTACAAAAAACTGGTAAAGGAAGATATTATCATAAAAAGGAATATTGATTTAAAAGAAGTCTTTGTAGATTTTGATTTTCTGGAAAAATACTCATCGCTAGCCAAACTAAGTTTGAATTACTTCTTGGAGCTACACCAAATTCCGGAAAAGGTCGATTGGATGAAAGACAAAATCAAAATTCCAAGTAGAAACCAATTATTGTCTTTCCTTCATCCAAGATATTACAATCTTCTATCATTAATTGAGACAATAGGAAGAGAGGATGCAATTAAGCTTTACAAGCAATATGTACCTCATTACTATATTGAGAGAAGAAAAGGACAAGAAAACGGGCATCCAGACATAAAATCACTCTATGAGGATCGAATAAAACCAAAAGAACAGCCGAGTGATTGGGTCGTAGTTGTCGCACTACTCAATGAAGGAAAATACGCTTTCAAAAACGAGAACTGTATGTGGGTAGATGTTTTAGCTGATCTTCCTGATACAGAAATCAAGTACTATATTTGTTGTTATGGCGATTACGAAGCTGCAAAATTCTCTAATGATAATTTCATTTTGACAATGGAACACACTATTGCACAAGGAGATCCATATTGCTCTCGAGTTTATCATGATACTCGAGTAGATTATGATTTACGACATCCAAAGAAGGAATTCTGGGATAAATTCAATCCATAGAAATAAAATAGAATTAAATCTTTATTGCAAACAATTTGCGATATTCAATTGTATTCCTGTTCCCACTACATGATTTCACTGTAGCAGTTTTTTGATTTATTTCTACTATATTATTTAAAAGATGCACATGTTTCAGTGATTCTATTAGTGGAGCATCAATTTCTTGCAGTTTTTCCCAAATTGTAATTTTCTCTTCAATTTCAATTTGTTCATTTATTATTTCTACAGTTAATTTTTCAATGCCTTTATTTTGTGAAATCCTAAGAGCTGCATTTAATAATTCTCTTGCTTTATTAATATCATAAATTATTAATGATAATTGGGCTTTCAAACGAAGAATTTCAATTATTAGCCAATATATCTTCTGGCTTTCTGCAATTTCTTGTAATTTTGTTAAATGAATTTGAATACTCTCAAGTAAATCTATTTCACCTGTTAACTCAATTTCACGAATTAATAATTCACATAGATTCAAAGTTGCATCTATAACTATTGATGAGCTTAATGCTTCATTTTCTAATAATTCTTCTAATATTGTAATTGATTGAGACCAATCTCGAATTCCTTTATTTGCTTTCAATACAAGTGCTTTCGCTAATTTTGATAATTGTTGTATTTCTTCATCATCTAATTCTTTGCTTAGATTATCTAACTCCTTTTGGTGTTTTTCGGCAAGTTCTAATTTCTGTAAATCAAGTGCTAATAATAAAAGATCAAAGAAACTCTGTGCATACATCAATTGATTGCTTTCTTTTGCTATCTTTTGCGCTTTCAAAATATTTTCATAGGCTAAATTGAATTCACCCTTTAAAGTGAATACTCTGGCATAAACAAAATAGATGCTGTATTTTTGTTCATCATCCTCTTTTAAGAGCTTTTCAGCTTTATTCAGAGAAACTAGAGCTTTTTCAAAATAACAATTTTGAACATATTTACAACCCATATAAACATATGTTCCATAAGAACTTCTTTTTGAATCAATTTTCTCATGAAATGCTATTGCTTTTTCGGCATAATCAAGACTTTTCTCTCTATCTGATTCAAAATAAGATAATCCCCAAAGACTATCCTCCTGTCCTTGTATATAATTAATAGAACTTGCATGCTGGTATGCTTCGTTCATTAATTCTAAGCTTTTGTCCTTTTCATTCAAACGATGATGAGCATGAGCTAAATGAATAAGACCAAAATTAATGAGTAATATGTCTTTACTTTTCAATGCAAATTTATGACAATTCTTAGCATATTTTAGATACTTCTTTGGTTCAACTCTTGATGATGTAATGAATAATCTTAGTCTGTAAATTGAAGCTTTTATTCTGTTTTCATCTTCTATAGAAATCTCTTGAAGTTTTTTTAAATCAGTTTCAATATTATTGATTAATTCCGTAATTTCTTCTTTTTTCCTTTGATAAGCAAGGGCTAATCCTTTCTGTAATAATAATTCTAATTTTACCAATGATATTTTCTTCTTAAGAAATTCAAGAGTTTTATTGATAAGATTAATAGCTTCTTGATATTCTCCTAAAGAATTCATAATTTTAATTTTATAAGATATAACTAAAATTTCATCTTCTTTTTTTACAAATACACCATTCAATATTTTCTCAATAGAATTCATTGCATCAATATATTTTCCATTAATCATTAGTTCGTCGATATCAATGAGTTGGTTTTGGAAATCAGAAGACAAAAATATCCCCCTAATTTCTCTTGTGTATTCAAAAGAAAAAATCTTTCTCCTGTCTTTATATAAGAAGTAATTTCTTTAATCATATTGATACTTGAAAGGCATTTTTTCTAATTGTTTTTCTAAGTTTTTCTTGAATTCTTCAGATAATGGTTCATCAATTTGCCCTAATGTAATATAGAAAGTATCAGGTGCTAATTTTTTTAGATATTTGATTAAAGCAGTAAGACTTTCCTTTGAATCATTAAATCCATCAAGAAAAACTGTATGCAACCAAAATTCTCCTGGATATTGTGATCTAAATTCTAGAAGTTGCGCAGCTATTTCATCGATATTCAATTTCTCATGTGGTCTATTTATTTTCTGGAAATCCTCATCAACCACTCCATCGAAATCAGCTATAATAACATCACAGAGATTAAGAGCTTCACAAGTATCTTCTCTGTACATTAAAGTACAATTGGTCCAGGAAGCAAGCTTGATATCAGGATAAGCAGCTTTTATCTTCTTGTTCAAAGAACCATAGAAAACATATAGAGTTGGCTCTCCTTTACAACTATACCAGATGTAATCAGGTACACCATTCTTCTCTATATAATCACTAATCTCTTGGAAAATCCTATTAACAGGACCCGTAAAAACTCGTTCAACTGTTTTTAATTCAGTTTGTCCATCCCCACAATATACACAATCAAAAGAACAAGTTTTCTTCTTGAATAAATTGATGTGTAAGCATTTCCCCCATCGTTCACTTTCTCTGAATGATATGAATTGATATTCCAAGAGCATCCCTCCTAATATTTTATACAAATGAGTAAGCATAAACTTTCTTATTAATACGGATATTTTGGATGCTTCTTATCTTCCAATCTCATTTGATATACTTTTTTGCTTTTGGGATCGATATTTTGGAGTTGGAATCGTCTATGGATATTTTCAAATTTCACAATATTTTTTGGTGTTACTTTTACTAGTATCAGTTCTTTGATATGGGAAAATCTGTCTAACCATATCGCACTAAATTTTGTTCTGAATAAATCTGCAATTCTCTTGTATCTATCTTCAAATACACTGCTGAGGATCTCTGCTTTTCCTTCAATTTGAATGTTGTTCAAACACAATGCAACATTGGGATTTTTTTTCATTTGTGTAATCTTCTTATTATGATCCCAAGAAGTGAAGTAGATAACTAGATCATCATTAACAAAAGATATGTGTCTTGCAGTTACACGATCATTTAACGATGTAGCCAAAATCATTCCTCTATTTTCAGTGAAAATTGTTAGGATTTCACTTTTAATCAAATCAAAATTTGGTTCTTCTCTCATACCAATAATTGCTTCCTCACTGTCAAGCTCTGGATCGCTCATTTTGCAACCTCCACATTTAATTATAATACTTGTAGTAATTAGGTTTGCGGGGATTTAATGAAAAAGTAATTTAGATTGTGAATTCATATACAGGTCTATCTCTTGTATCTGTGATTCTTACTTTAGTTCTTGGTTTCTTGATGTCTTTTCTCATAGCATCTAGTTGCTCTTTAAGTTCTTCGTGAATGTCTCGTTTGTCTATTCCAGTTATGTAGACATCCTTCTTTTCTTCTTGTTCAAATTCTAGAATATTTTTCTGAACTGCGAATTTATTAATGAGATTCGTTAATTCATATTCTCTTGCAATTTCATCAGCTTTCAACATGAAGATTTCTGCTTCAGCTTCATTTCGATCATCCAAAATAAGTAATTGATACTTTAACCAATAGGTTTCAGCTAATAAAGAAACTGCTTGAAATTCATTAGCAATTACTTCTAATCGCTCGACAAGTTTGTTTAAATCTTTAAGAATATTGCTTTGATTTTCTTTACTAACTGAATCTCTATATTTGTCAAGATAGGACTCACAAAGACTTAACAAAGCATTAACAGTTAAAGAATGATGTAGGACTTCTTCTGTTGCGAGTTGTTCTAGAAGTAACTCGGCTTTTCCTTGTTCTCGCTTATCATCACTGTTCATATAAATAAGAGCTTCAGCAAAACGTTTTTGCTGATTGACTAATTTACTTCCTAATCTTTCATCTATTACATGTAGATCCATGAAATGTTTAGAAGCAATGGGTAGATCAAAATTCTCAATATTAATTGTGATTAAATCAAGCAAAATTTGTGCAGTGATAATATCATTGCCAATGTCTTTTATAAGAGCTAAACTATCATCAAGGTACTTTTTTGCTTCATTCAAATCACCTTTACTCCAATAAACTCCTCCAATATTATACATACACTGTGATACCTGGATTTTGTAACTCCGACGATTATAATAATCAAGGGCTTTGAAATAATATGTTAAAGCTTCATCAAGATCACCTAGTAAAACGTAAACATCACCTATGTTTCTTTGAGTATTTATAATCCAATCATTTCTACCAACTTCTTCAAAAATTAATAATGATTTCTTAAAAATCGTCAAGGCTTTTGCAGACTCTCCTTTCAGGAGATGAATATCACCAATATTATTTAGACATTCAGCAACGTAATGCTTGTATCCAATCTTTTCATAAGCCTCAATTGCTTCATTATAGTACTTTAAAGCCTTATCAAAATCAGCCTCTAGTTTGTAGGCAAGCGCAAAGGCTCCTAAAGACAAACCTTGCATTCTGTAGTGATTAGTTTCTTTAGCCATGTCTAAACTTATTTTCAAGTGTTTCCTTGCTTTCTTAAAATCACCTAATGCGCAATAACCAAACCCAATGAAGAAATTAGAAGAAATAATTCCATATGTGAATTCTGCTTTTTCACTTAGTTCCAATCGTTTCTTATAATATTCAATGGTTTTATCGATTTCTCCTCGTTTATAATGAATCTCTGCAATATATCCCAGTGGGTGTATTGAATCTATTACATTCTTTATACTCATACTTATTTTGTAGCTTTCTTCAAGCAATTCAATAGCTTTGTCAAATTCACCTCTATCACTATGGCATTTGCCAATGTTCCTCATAACTCGAGCAATTTCTTGTTTATTATCAAGTTCTTTCCATAGTTCTAGACTTATAGTCATTTGGTGAATAGCTTCTTTTGTGTGTCCTCTCCTCAAGAAAGCATTGCCTTTTACAAAATTATGATAGGCTTCTAATCTTTTGATTTCACCATTCTTGTTCTCTTTCTTGTATTCATCAATTAATTCATCCACTTCGTTAATGGCAGTAAGAGCACGATTTTCTCTAACCATTAGTAATAGCACATCACATAATAGAATAAGAACTTCTATTTTGTATAGTGGATTTTTCTTTACGATTTTATTCTTCAGAAGTTTCTCAATATACTCAAGAGCAAGATTGTGTTGATTAACTAGTTTCAGTATTCTACTAAGAACAATTTTAGTTTTAATGGACTCATCGTCATTTAAACTGACGTCTTCAACAAGAATATTTAGTTTTTCAAGTGCCTTGTTATACTCTCCTCTATAGATAATTTGTTGAATTTTTTCTATTTCCTTTGCATGAGTAGAAGACACTTTTTACAACCCGATTAATAAATAATGAACTAATTTTACATTAAAATCTTGCGACGAAAAGATTACTTTTCGATTAAGAGAAAAATTGCGGAGTTTCAGGAAAAATGCTTATTTTTTTTGTCAAATATTTGGGATCCAGATAAATTAAAGAAGATGAAAATTCACTTGTATTTTTGCAAAGTGAATAATTAAATAATTCACAAATAACGGATGAAATTTAAATGAAGAAATCGAGAATAGCTATTCTATTTGCGATTTTATTTGTATTAATTATATTTGGAGAAGGATTATGGTTCTTTCTCACAAATTATGGCCCTTTTATTTATCCTCGAAAAAATAATGTTATAATGGAGGAAAATTATCAATTCCAGACTCAATATGGTAGTGCTAATAATACATTCCTATCCCTCCTTATCGAGAACGATTACTATGTTCATTATGATGATCCAAATTACTATGCTTGGGCAGAAAGTTATGTACAAGAGGGATTAGTGGAGTATTTTAATCATACAAGAAATCAGACAATACTGAATCATTTACTTTATCGTATTGAACAAGTTATGAATAATATCGATGCAAATGGTGACGGCATTCCTGGATTTGGGTCTGATAGATATACCGGTTACTATGTTGATTATCTTGTCTGGGATGGGAAAATTCTACGTCCAATAGCCCAACTAGCTAATATTATAAAAAACGATCCAAACTTAAGCAGTAATGCTACATTAATTGCTCAAATGGAATCTTACGTTGATATTTGTGAAGTAATAATTAATAAATGGAATAAAACACATTGGAGAGTAACTCAAACATATGGTTATTATGTTAGCCCACCTGAAAACAAAACTGCAATCTTTAATAGAATAAATGCTATGGGTAATCTCATAATTGAGGTTTATCAATTTACAAAAAACACAACATATCTCACACAAATAGGGAAAATTGCGCAATTTTTTAAGAATCACTTAGCTGTTCGAAAATATCCTTTTAATGGAAATATCAAAAAAATGTATCTTTCGGGGTATGATTGGAATCGGACAAATTCAGATATTGGACACGCGTGTATTGATGCTCGATTTGTTGTTAGGTGTTATGAGTTAGGTATTATCTTTAATTCAGAAGATATGGAGTTATTTGCAAATACATTCTTTGATATAATATTTCGAGGAAC
>Ga0209536_100016400_pt1 | contig 10534 bp, 6 predicted proteins | sample DeeMarSeWOR28_12_FD_187461 | JGI IMG/M metagenome (GOLD analysis project Ga0209536, IMG submission 187461) | Marine sediment microbial communities from White Oak River estuary, North Carolina - WOR-2-8_12 (SPAdes) (version 2) | ecosystem: Environmental > Aquatic > Marine > Intertidal zone >...
TTTGTCGAAGTAGCGTAATGATCCGGCCTGGACCTCGATCGCCGCCCATACGCGGTCCTGTCGGTTAATTCTGGTATAAGAAAACTGAGGCCAGAAGTACTTGAGGGCCAATCGAAAAAGGGGGGGTAACTTCTACAAGGCTAATAGCTCAATCTTGTATGTTCTTAGTACTTGTTATTTGTTTTTTTTTGAGCCAATTTCAAAGCCTTCAACTCACAATATGACTTTTCGAGCACAGATAATGCTTCGGATGCAAGTGCTTCTTGAGTTGACTTCATTTCAATGATGTCAGGATTCTCTTTACGCCAATTTGACAGTTTAAGATCAGCCTGCTCAAAGATCCTGTCCTCTGCTGGAAACGTCGTTGACCATAGTCCGCCACCTTCTCCGTCACATAGTTTATACGAATCGATATACCTGCTGCTTTTGTAGTCGAAAAGAAGCGATTTAATCTTCAAGGCAACGTCGCAGAGCCGAGAGGTTTTGCAGCCGTTAGCCTCAGGAGGAGTCTCTCCAACAGGCCAGTACGGCACAGCAATAGAACAGGCTGGCTGACCTAAGATTGTCCACATCGTACTGAGTTTGGCTGACTCAGATGGAAGGACACCAACAATCACCGATGCTGAGACTGAGGTTGACCGACAGATGCTTCTATCACACTTTATATAACCCCATGGTCTTTTAGAGCTGTACTTGCCATTGAATGGAACTGGAATAGGTTCGCCTTTATCAGTACCTCCCGGCTGTCATTTGATCATATTTTTGGCCGTTTTCCCTTCGACCGAGGTCAGGTCAGCCTGCCAAAAAATAATATTTTTTGAAAATTTATTCTCGAACTTCTAACTTGTTATCCTAACTTAAGTTATAGATGAAAAACAGTCTGAAAAAGTCAATTTTTTGAGACATTTGAGGCCGAAAAATCAAAATTGTTGAATGAGGTGTTTAATTATATTAATAGGGATGGGGCGGCTGATTTGGGAGTAGCTAACCGAATCAAACTGCTGAAACTGACCGACCGGCAGGGCCGCTCCATTATGGAAATTAACAGTCGGTCAGAGAGGTCGGTTAAAATGTTAGTACCAACAAAAGATAAACCCAGAAAAGTGGCTGCAGGATATATCCGGGTATCCTCAAAAGACCAAGTCGAAGGGTATTCCCTGGATTTTCAGACCGAGGCAATTGAAAAATACTGCAAAGAGAAGGGCTATCGCCTGAAGAGGATATATGCCGAGGAGGGAGTCAGCGGAAAGACTGTCAGCAAGCGGGATGCATTCAAGCAAATGTGCCGTGATGGATACGCAGGTAAGTTTGATGTGGTCATTGTCTGGAAGTTCGACCGTTTCACCCGTGATATCGAAACCGGCGTGAAGAGCTTCTTCGGTCTCAAAAACAGCGGAATCAAGATTGTCTCTTTGCACGAAGGCCTGACTTCTGATAGTGACGATATGATGGCACTGCTCAATATAGGTATGGCCGACAAGTATCGAAAGGACCTCATTGCCAACATCAAACGCGGAACAAAGACAAAGCTTAAGTCGGGGGATCCACAGATAGGATTGGCCGGGCAGCCAATAGCCAGGTACTGGGATGAAAAAGACAAAATCTTTAAACTTAAGGAAGATGAAGCGGCTGAGTGGCGTCTGGCAGCTAAACAGTATTTAGAGGGAGTATCAGCCGCCGAGATAGGCAGGCTCAGTAAGGAAAGAGGGAGCAGAGTCATACCCACAACCAGTGTCAACGTACGCAAACATCTGAGGGATGGTCTGGGGGATACACACACCATCACATATGATGGAGAAGTGTTCGAGTTTCGGTGTGAACCGATAGTTGACGAGGATATGCGGCAAGCGATAATTCGGCTCATGGACAAACGCAGACAAGCCCCGAACGTCCGGCCTGATAAATTTCTACTATCTGGCAAAATCCGTTGTGCCGAGTGTGGCAGGAAACTCACTTGCTGGAATGAAAACAGGAAGCCTGATTCGCTGCGACTCTATATCCACGCCAAGGCCGACAGAAATGGCTGCAATGGGCTCAAGAGCATCCGTGTTGATTATATAGACGCAGCAGTATTGAACGAATGTTTCTTGGCTTTCGGTGGCAATAAAAAGGCATACGAAGAAGCCATCAAAGAGCATCTACCCGACCCTAAAGCCCGTTCAGAAGTTGAGGACGAGATAAAAAGTCTTAAGCGGCTATTGTCTAAAAACGAAAGGGATAAAGAGCTTATCTTAGACAAGGTAATTAACGAGGATCTAAACAGTTCAATCATCGACGGGCTAAACAAGAGGATTGAGCAAATCGAATATCAGATCGGCATAACACAAAATGAATTGCAGGAAAAAGAGCAACATTTAGCCTCGATGCCGACGGTAGAAGAATACAAAGAAGCTGCGGACAAGATACGTGCTTACTGGAAACGGGTTTGTAGCGGTTGGCGTGTATTGGAGCAAATGAGCTGGCAAGACAACAAATATCTGATAGACGAGATGTTCGACGGTGTCGATGAGGATGGGCGACCTTACGGAGTGTACGTTCGACATATCGCCGGCAAGGTTTTTGATTACGAAATCTATGGGAAATTCGTGGCTGGTGCTCTTTTTATGAAGAAGGAAAACAGCCATTATATATCAGGCCCAGAACTCGAACCGATTTATGCCGAATGGGACCGTAAATTTAGGGCTGAAAAGGCAGCATATAGGGCTAAGGAGGAAAAGTCCAAAAGTTGCAGTTTGGAAATGGGCGATACAGGATTCGAACCTGTGACCTCACGGGTGTGATCCGTGCGCTCTAGCCAACTGAGCTAATCGCCCTGCTTATCCCTGATCGAATCAGAGCGCAGAATTATATACCGTAAAATGAAAATCGTCAACTAAAAACTAAGTCGCGACAATGTTGACTCGTCCCAGTTTGACGCCCTTCATGCTTAAAATTCTCTCTGCCACTTTATTTATTTCGCCGACATGGCCCCGTAGTATTATCACCTCGAGACAATCGTGTTCATCCAAATGGACATGCAGAGAAGATATCACCTGGCGGGATGAATCGGAAGTATGCGTATGCTGCAGTCCTATCAACGATTCGGTCAGCTTCGTGGAGTGATGGTCATAAACCAAGAACACGGCAGCCACCGCTTTGGCTTTCGGATTACCCAGCCGCTTTTCACTTAACTGTCGGCGAACGAGATCGCGTATCGCCTCTGAGCGGCTCTTATAACCCTGTCCGGCAATCAGCTCGTCAAACATCGAAAGCAGCTCTTTATCGAGTGACACTCCGATACGTTCGATTTCTGACATGTTCACTTCTCAAGCAGCAATGGAAGTTTTAGATAATCTCAAGCCGGCGAAGAATGGCCTTTCCCCAGCGGATGCTGCGGATTTGCGAAAGGATAAGCAACAACAACACCAACAACCAATAGCCGCTGAACCGCAAATAGTAAATGACTTTGTCCAATACGTCGCCGGCCTCTTTGGAAGACCACTTAGCAAGCTCTTCGGGAGTAAATATCGCTCCCGGAACCATGCTGCCAAAGATTCTCTGCCATGGCAACAGCAGAATAAGCATAAGCAGTGACAGAAAAAACGCTCTGCTGATATGGTTGATTCCGCCGAGTCTGCCGAGCATCGAGACTTTAAGGCTGAATAGCATCGACAAACAGTAAAGCGTTGCTGTCAGTATAAGCACGGCGTTGGCAACGCGAATTACCCAGCTCAAAAACTCGAATGTTATCCCGGATAGGAATTCTGTGGGAGGCCACGCAATAGCACGCTGCAGGTTATGCCCTGCTGCTTTAGCTACATCTTCGTCAGGCTGATTTGGTTCGTCTACTTCATTCGGCTCGACAGATTCGTTCGGCTCATCTACTTGCTCAGGCTCAGCATCTTCTTCGGGCTCGACCGCCTTCTCAGGTTCGGCAACTTCTTCGACTTCAACTGATTCAACGGGCTCTTCTGTCTCTACTACCGGCTCCTGCACCGGTTCGGTAATTTCCTGTGGCTCTTCAGTTACAGGTTCCGCACTCTTCTCAACAGGCTCGGTGACCTCACCCATAACGGCTGGTTCGCCGCTAACGGCCTGCTGATCAATCTCGATGCAACCCATATCAACGAGTAAAAAAGACGCCTGCAGCAGTAAAAGACACAAAACTACGATGACGAAAAGCAAATTCTTCCATCCTTTGAAAACTCCGACAGCCTCAAGACAATCGGTAGTGTCCAGCAAATTGTTCGGACCGGCCTGACTCTCATTCATTTTATTTCTCCCTAATTCAGTATTCAGCAATAATAGATAAAATTGTCGCCGCAAGCCACACGATCTTAGGCCCGTGTTTATATAATGCGGTTTCTATGATCAACAGGCTAATTATAATTTGGTCCGGTTACAAGTGCAAAGAATTATTTTTTTGGGGGCTGCTACATTTAACTAACACATGTGGGAATGGATTTTGACGTTTATCATTTTATCCTCCGATTTCGCCTAAACCGGCCCTGGCGGCCTCAATTGTCTTCTCGATGTCTTCAGAGCTGTGAGCTAACGAGACAAACATCGCCTCATAAGCACTTGGGGCAAGATAAATCCCCCGCCGGAGCATCCCGGCAAAGAATTTTTTGAACCGCTGGATATTCGTTGACTGCACATCGGCAAAAGTCCGCACCGGCCGGTCGGTGAAGAAACAGCTCTGAATCGAGCCGACCCGGTTAATTGTTACAGCAACACCTGCCTCTTTAGCCGCTCCCGCCAGGCCGGCCTCGAGCATCGCCGCCGAAGATTCGAGTTTCTCGTAGCAGCCTTTTTCAGCCAAAATATCGAGTGTCATGTTCGCCGCCGCGGTTGCAATCGGATTGCCCGACAGGGTTCCCGCCTGATAGACTGGGCCGGTCGGAGCCAGTATGTCCATAATATCCGCCCTGCCGCCCACCGCCCCTACGGGCAGACCCCCTCCGATTATCTTGCCGAGGCACGTCAGATCTGCTTTTATGCCGAAACGCTCCTGGGCGCCGCCGAGCGCCAGCCGAAAACCCGTTATTACCTCATCAAAAATCAAAAGCACCCCGTCAGCAGTGCATAATTGACGAATCGTCTCGAGATAACCATCCACAGGGGGCACAACGCCCATATTCGCACCCACGGGCTCAACCAGAACCGCTGCGATGTTCCCTTTATGCTTCGTAAGTGCCGCTTTGACCGCTTCAATATCGTTATACGGAACAACAACAGTCAACTTCGCGACCGCATCCGGAACGCCTGCGCTCGATGCAATGGCACTCTCGGCCAGGCCGGAACCGGCAGCGACCAGCAAAGAATCGCTGTGCCCGTGATAGCAGCCGGCCATCTTGACGATAATGTCCTTTTTGGTATATCCGCGTGCCAAACGGATCGCTGTCATGACCGCCTCGGTACCGCTGGATAGAAGGCGAACCTTCTCGACCGAGTCGAAGGCGGCGATGATTTTCTTTGCCAGCGACGTTTCAGCCAGCGTCGGTGCTCCGTACGATGCACCCTTCCGAGCCGCCGCCTCGATCGCTTCAATTACACTCGGATGAGCATGACCGACGATCATAGGCCCCCACGAGCCGACATAGTCGATGTATTCATTGCCGTCGATGTCGAAAATTTTAGAGCCTTTCGCACCTGCGACAAAGACTGGACCCATATCCACGCCGCCAAAGGCCCGCACAGGCGAATTAACGCCGCCCGGCAGGACCCGGCATGCTTCGGCAAAAGCCCGGGTTGATTCGGAGTATTTTTTCAGTTCTTCTTTCATACAAACGCTATAATAAAAATATCTGCAAAAAAATCAACCGATTTATAAACGGTACTACGGAAATCCACTTTTAATTGTGGTAAAGTTATTAAAAAATTTGCAGAATTTTATAAAATTTACTTGATAGAGAAAACCAATTCGTGCTACAATCGTATATAGATACAGGCGGGCTTGAATTTATTATAATTTAAGTCGTTATCATATTTGTTTGTTTTATCATATCCTGAACCTGCCTGCCTAAGTGACGGTTCTTTTTCAAGTTTGTCTTAAACCTTTGAAACGAGGGTAAGTTTGCGCAAATGATTTGCGCCTTTATGGAAAAAATTCAATAGGCAGGTTTGAAAAGCTTATCATAATATCTAGTTGTTATCATTTTCACTTGTTGTTTCATATCTCCAACCTGCCTGCTGGACGTTCGGCATAGATTCGTAAGACATATGCAGCTTTAAGGCTGCCCGGTCCGACTGCGCGGAGCTTCCCGGGGAATCATGTCTTATGAATTTGCTCGAACCAACCGTTTTAAGCTAACAATTGGTGCTTGGCGCTATGTGCTATCCGGAGCATAGATTTTATGAGGAGTATAGAAAATGCGAAGAATCACTGTCGATGCGATAGTTAGCGAGGACATCGTTTATGGCGAAACTCAGTGGCCCGTAACAGGTAATATTCCGGATGTTGGTTCCTCATCGAACGGCGGCGCACCCGCCATCTCCAGACAAACAGGTATCAACCTGTTGATGCTGATATATTTTACTTCCGGCATCTGTTCTCTGATAGATGAGGTGGTATGGATACGGCTTTTGAAGCTGACGCTCGGCAATACGGTTTATGCTTCGAGCATTGTCGTATCGACATTTATGGGTGGATTGGCGCTGGGCGCTTTTATAATGGGTCGATATTCAGACCGCGTTATAAAGCGGCTGCGGTTGTACGCTTTGCTGGAAACCATCATTACAATATCGGTCTTGTCTTTGCCGTCGGTGCTGAAAATTGCAGACAAGTTCTATGTATGGCTCTATCGTGCATATGATCCGACACATAGAGAACTGCTGATAATCCAGGTAATAATATCCGGACTGATTCTGATTGTACCTTCGATGCTCATGGGCAGCACATTGCCGCTTTTGGGCAGGTTTGTCACCTCACTCGAAAAGGAAACCGGCCGCCTGGTAGGCCGACTTTACGCATTTAATACTCTTGGGGCGGCTACAGGCTGTTTCCTCGTCGGATTTGTTCTAATCCGGGCCTTCGGAGTGATGAATACATTGTACGTTGCAGCTTTTCTCAATCTTTTTGTGGCTTTCAGCGGATGGCTCTTGTCCAGACTCTCCGGATTAGAAGTTCAACAGCATGACAAAGAAGCCCCGAGCACTCAGTTGGAAGCTGTCGCGACGAAGGCTGTTGATAGCAGAATGTTCGTGTTAGCTGTCGCTTTTTTTCTTAGCGGTGCGATAAGCATAGGCTATGAGCTGCTCTGGATGCGCAGTGTGGTACATCTGTTCAGCGGATACACTTACGTATTCTCTTCCGTGCTCACAGTTTACCTGCTGGGCAACGTAATCGGGGCAGGAATAGGCAGCGGACTGGCCAAACAATTGAAGTGCCCTGCCGCAGGATTTGCTACAACACTTTCGTTGCTGGGATTGTGCGGCATCTTTTACCTGCCATTTCTGATATTCTGGATGTCCAAGGTCATGCCGGGTATTGATCGAGAAGTCGAACTGACCGGCAGGCTTATACCGTTTTCGGCCTATATGATTAAGCCGCTCGTTTACAGCATTTTTTTATTCATTGTCCCTGCTATTATTATGGGCACAGGCTTCCCCATAGCCCTGCAGGCCTGGGCCAATCGTGCGCATAAGGTCGGCTGGTCCACAGGAACGGCTTATGGAACGAATACTATTGGGGCTGTTATTGGTGGGATTGTGACTGGTTTTATTCTCATCCCACTGCTGGGTACACAGTTTTCGATGTCGATTCTTGGTTTGGCGGGAGTTTGGATAGCCGGATTTATATGGCTCTTGTTCACCCATAATTCCAGGGCCGTTGGCCGGTTTGGCTTTTTGGCAACTGCCGGCTTATTTACTGTTATCGCCCTGAGAATGCCGCCTGATTTGTTCGATGCTGTGGTGACAAGCAATCCGAGACTCCCAAAACAACTTGAACTTTTAGCTGTTGAAGAGGGAGTTTCAACCACGGTCTCCCTGCACAGAGACCCGCAGGAAGATACTTTGTATCTTTGTACATCGGGCCAGAGAGTAGCAGGCGATACCTATTTTTGGCGCAGCGACCAGAAGATGCTGGGACACTTCGGAGTTCTGTTGAACAGTAAAGCCAAAAAGGTGTTATCTGTCGGATTTGGTTCGGGTGAGAGCACTGCCTGTATGGCTCTTCATAAGCTTGAAAGGGCCGCTTGTGTTGAGATTGCTCCTGAGGTGGTGAGTCTTTCTTCAAGATTTTTCAAGCATATTAATCTTGGCGACAGGCTGAACGACGAAATAGATATGATTTATATGGATGCTAAAAATTACATCCACCTGACGGACGACAAATACGATGCAATCGTCAATGATTCTATCCATCCGAAGCATTTTGCAGAAAATTCATCTCTTTATGCTAAAGAGTATTTTGAAGATGCCAAAAAACGTCTTAATAAGAACGGATTGTTTATCTCCTGGATACCCACACACAATGTGGAACCAATCTCTGTCCTAAACAGCATAATAGGCACGATGATGGAAGTTTTTCCGCACGTGACGATATGGTATATGACTCCTGACCCGGCCCAATACTTTCTCGTAGTGGGTTCGGAGCACCGGCAGTATTTTTCGCCGAAGCACATGGACACCGAACTGTCGAAAGATCAAGTGGGCAGCAGTCTTTCCGAAATAAACATAAATAACAGCAAGGACATTATGAGCTGTTACATCGGTGATGAAAATGACCTGAGGCGCTTCATTAAATCTTTCTCTATCAACAGTGACTTCAGGCCCTTCATTGAATTCACAACGGCCAACCAGCCGGCCGGTGACTCTGTTTTCGGAAGATTTATTTCCAGCGTAAGAAACAACTCTGTTCACAAGCATATTGACTTCAAAGGATTCAGCAAAGAGGAGAAGAAAAAATGGCTTTCAGACTACGAGCGAGTACATAACGCCTCAACCTGCTTATTAATGTCAAACAGCACCAGAAACTTCCAGGACAAGCTGAAGTACTGCATGGAGGGATTGGCTGTTTCGCCGCAGAATCCGGCACTTCTTGACCTGAGGAATAGGACCGAGAAAGAGATGTATTACGCTTACTCGAAATTGCTACTGTCCGGAAGAAAAGAGGAGGCTCTTCTGCAGATTGAAAACATCCTGAAGATTCACCCCAAATCGGCCGTGTCCTGGATTATTAAGTCGTGCTGTATGCAGGCGATGGATAAGATGCAGAAAGGGCTTGAAGCGGCGACAATGGCGGTGCATCTGGCGCCTGAAAACGCCGACGCGCACTTCCTTCTCGGTTCTATGATGTTCAGTACCGGGCAGTTGGAAGATGCCATCGTAAAATACAGAAAAGCACTACAGCTTTCGACAGAGCAACGCAAGCACGCCATATATAGTCAAGCCGACATGATGGATGCTTTGTCACGGGCAGTCAATGCTCCCAGTAAACACGAGATAATTGAAGCCACCTCCGGGGACCAATTTGAATTGCTGCTGTCAGGCAGATTGAAACAGACGGCTGAAGACTTCTCGCAAAGCAGGGTTTTATCGGAAACTACCGGTAGTCTTGTGGATTGAAAAAGGAAGTGATCTGATGAAACATTATAACAACCGTTTTTATGAATGAGTTTGAACCGACCGTTCTATGAGTGAAAAAAAGAAACATGGAGATTCGCAAAGATACGGCGCTTGGCGCGAAACGTTACTTTCCCAGCGGGACTTTATCATAATGCGATCACAGTAGTGGGAACCCAGCTAGTTGCACTACCAAGGGTATGGCATAGCTATTATTAATTGTTAAAGGTGCTCGAAAACGGTCGGCAGGCGAATCTCCGAAAAAGTGAAGGAGAAGTAAAATGAAACGTAAAGGTTTTACATTAGTCGAGCTGCTGGTCGTTATTGCGATCATAGCACTGCTCATGGGCATCCTGATGCCCGCACTGGCCAGGGTAAGGCAAATCGCCTTTCGTATGGTCTGCGGCACCAACCTGTCCGGCATCGGCAAAGCCATGCTGATTTATGCCAATGACTACGAGGATGAATTGCCTCGTTCAGGCGGCAGGAACAGTACGTGGGCCGCGAGAATCCCTCAATGGGACGCCGCTAACCGGTTTAATGCTTACGGCGTATCTGCGACCGGTGAGGGCGGTACGGCAAACATCTCGTCATGCTTCTACCTGCTGGTAAAGTACGCCGAGGTGACGCCAAAGTCGTTTTTGTGTAAGGGCGATTCAGGTGTTTCGGAGTTCAAACCCGCCGATTACGGTGCAGGCGACAGAGACCTTATCGATCTCTGGGACTTCGGCCCGGAATCTGAGAAGCATTGCAGCTACTCATACCATATGCCCTTTGGACTTTATGCCTTGACAACATCGAGCGAGCCGGGCATGGCGGTAGCAGCCGACAGAAATCCCCTGCAGGATTCCCCCGCTGCAACGGCTAAAGCGTGGCCCGGCACTTTTCTTCCTGATGGAGGCAAGGAAGCTGTTAAATACGGCAATGCCATTGCTCATCAGGAAGATGCACAAAACGTATTGTTCCTGGACATCCACGTCGGCCAGAT
>Ga0209536_100016401_pt1 | contig 10534 bp, 10 predicted proteins | sample DeeMarSeWOR28_12_FD_187461 | JGI IMG/M metagenome (GOLD analysis project Ga0209536, IMG submission 187461) | Marine sediment microbial communities from White Oak River estuary, North Carolina - WOR-2-8_12 (SPAdes) (version 2) | ecosystem: Environmental > Aquatic > Marine > Intertidal zone >...
AAGTTGATGAAATTCATGCTCTATATCCTGACATACGAGTATTGCCTTTTAGCAATGAAGACAATACCAATCTGAAACATGTCAAAGAGTTGTTGGTTCCTAAGAAAACTTATTGTTTGCTTGGATCATCGGGTGTTGGTAAAACTACTCTAATAAATAACCTTCTGGATGGGATGCGACTTAAAACCCATAGCGTTAGAGAAAAAGACGGAAAAGGAAGACATATAACTACCCGCCGTCAATTGATAAAATTAAAAAATGGAGCAATGATCATAGATACGCCAGGTATGCGAGAACTCGGAAATTTTGCGGTTGATACTGGTATTTATGGTACATTTGATGAAATTACAGAACTATCAAATCAATGCCGCTATAATGATTGTTCCCATACACAAGAGCAAGGCTGTTCAATATTGGCTGCTTTAAAAGACGGAATAATTTCACAGGAACGTTATCAAAGTTTTATAAAATTAAATAAAGAATCTGCTTTTTATGAAATGTCATATTTAGAGAAAAAGAGAAAAGATAAAAAGTTCGGGAAATTTGTTAAATCTGTATTGAAGGAGAAAAAATATAGAAAATAGAATCCAACATTAACAAGTTTTTCTCTATTTTTGGGTTACTACAACATATAGTGGTTGTATTAGCTTTTGGAAGGGAATGATAACTCCAACTTATCGCGGACCTGTGATACCTGCAATTAAAAGCATGTATCAACTACTTAATTTTTCTGTGATAGCATAATCCCTTATCACCAAATGCTATTTGTGGGAATTTCTGCTGTATCCAGAGTTTAGGCGTTTGTACGAAACTTGTGATATCAAACACTCTCCGGTTCACCAGAGGTAGGATCACCGATGAACATGTTTTTTTTATTTCCCCTGTAATGCATTTAAGACCGTCTCACAAAGAATAAAGTTCGTACTGAAAATAGAACTATTTAACAAAGTATATCTATCACTTGTTTATAAATTTTTTCACTTTTATTATTGAAAACTTTTTCTGAAATATTGTCGTTTATAAATTCAGATTTAATATGATCCATTTCTGCATCTAACATCTCACATAAATTTAATTTTTCTGCGAATATATCTTCTTTTTTTTCATATTCTTCATATGTGATTTTTTTGTCCATAAATTTTTGTTGGTTTTCACGCATTTTAATTGTTTTTTGAAGTCTGGCAAAAGTTGCTTTTTTTTCCATTTTTAGTCCTTTTACCGGTTGTTTAGTGATTCAGAGATTTTCATAATCCTTCATTTTAAAAATGAATGCTTATAAATAATCAGGTTATTAAGAAGATTAAAATAGTCCAGAAAGTAATACAGACAAAAAAACTAAGAACGGCACCTTTAAAGAAATAGCTTGGTTCATCAGAATTATCTAAGTACCTTTCCAACATATCTTTCTCAGCACATGGTATAAGATCTTCTTCCAAGCCTTTATGGTTCTGTTCGAAATTTTCTTTGATGCAGTTAGGGTCTTTTTGCCAATCCCTTACTGTATTCCTATTCATTGTTGTCTCCTTTGTATGTGTAGGTTTGGCCGTATGTTAATCTCTTTTGCCTGACTACAACATAAGACATTGATCTCACTTGTCCTGACATATCGTGCCAACAGCTTGACATTTCATGCCAATCACTTGACATATTGACGAACAAAGTGATATGGATTCGCAAAGCAATTATTGAAGCAAAAAATTAGAAAGATTATCAAACATGACGCCCACTTATCTTTTAAGCTCAGAAAATATCCTTTGGGAAATATTAAGTAAATACGGTCATGACCCTGAGCCCTTTTTCTTCGAAGAAGGTGTGAACAAAGACATGCTTTTTGAGCAAGGAAAGCGTATATCTTTCAATCAGGTCAACAACTTATGGACAAAAGCTGAAAGTTTAATAGAAGACCCATGTTTCGGTTTAGAGGCAGCAAACTTTTGGCATCCTTCTTATTTTGGTGCCTTAGGATATGCCTGGCTGGCAAGTACAACGTTGCGTAAAGCTTTGGAACGATTAGAGCGTTACTTCCACATCCTTTCTGAAAAAGCCGACATAAAGTTAGAGGAACGCAAAGATGGGTTGAACCTCATTTTATCAGATTCGATACAACCACCAGCATTTATGGATTCAGGAATGGCATCAATCATATCGGGATGCAGATTAAACTGTGGCGAAGACTTTCGTCCCCTTTCTGTAAGCATTATCCACGAAGAACCTACTTGTTCGGGCAGGTATTTTCAACTATTCAGGGCACCGGTTTACTTTGGGGCTGACAACGATAGCATACTGTTTTCCCATGAAGATCTTGACTTAAGACTGCCTAGCGGCAATCCGTATCTGGCGAGTATAAGCGATCAACTGATGATAGAGTATATGGCCAACTTAGATCGTAAAAACATCATCCATCGTGTTAAGTATGCAATCATTGAGAATATACATGATGGAAACATCACCGATGACAAGATCGCAAAGGAAATTTTTATGAGTGTCCGTAGTCTACAGCGAAATCTTAAGAAATTTGGTACCACCTTTGGGTCTGTCCTGGACGAAACACGTAAGGATTTAGCTGAACATTATGTGAGCGATCTCAAGGAAGATTTGACAGAAGTCGCATTTAAGTTGGGGTATTCAGAGCAGAGCTCATTTTCAAGGGCATTTAAACGGTGGACGGGGATTTCACCAAGTGCCTACAGGGTTGGAATTAAAAACAAACAATAAAATATCAGAGGAGAAATGCCACAATATGTATACTGTCTATCATTTCTGCAAGTCAATTGCCTAACAGGGTCATACGATCCTAAGAAATTTAATTACATTATATGCTGCTTCTACTTTATATCACAGCGCTAAAAAGTCAGAGTTAAGAAGCAGATTGAAAATCATTGACCACACATCAATTTATATCCTCATTGGTGGAACTTACACTCCTTTTACACTTGTTACTCTAAATGGCACAATAGGCTGGGTGATTTTCGGCACTTCTTGGGACCTGGCCTTAACTGGAATAATTTTGAAACTTTTCTTTACAGGGAAATATAATTTAATTTCGACTTTAATGTATGTATTCATGGGTTGGGTTATCGTTCTCGCCATAAAACCATTAATTAAGAATTTACCCTTAGAAGGATTATTCCATATGTTTGTTTTAAATGGTAGTTTTTGTCAATTTATGTCGGTGTTCTTTTATGTTTTACCAAGTAAATAAATCAGCATCTGTTTTGGGAAAAATTATTCTTCCTTATCTATATCAAGAAAACACAAGTTGGATTTCGGAATGAAATCATCTCATCTTAAAACTAGTTGCACATTTTTCTGTGCAACTATGCACATTTTTCTGTGCAACTATGCACATTTTTCTGTGCATTTTTTCATCCCACCCGTTATCAAAAGTTCCCTATACGTTAAATCAACTTCTCACAAACCCCCATCAGATAAGGATCTCCGCCAATTCTATAAGCACAAAACAGAATTTGGCACGGATCTTGAAAAAAAGAAACGTAATTGTATTATGAAACTACTAAATACATTGAAAATAAGAAACCCTCTCTCATCTTGGAAAGTGTTCAAAACAATTCCTCCGGTCTGTAAATGGTTTCTTTCGGCAGAATCGACGCCATGATAACTGGTCTCTCAGTTGCATTGCATGTTGTCGAAAAGCTTGGGATTGCAAACCTGAGGGAAGCAGAAACAATAAATTATAAATGGCACCTTGCTTTCAATAAGGCTTTAACCCCGAGGACATCAAATATACAAGACATTGAAAAGGTCTAAGGCATGTTAGAACCTATTGAGATAGACCCAAAAACATTTCTTCGCGAGCATTGCAGCCTACCTGCACTGCCTGAAGCGGTGATACGCATTCAGGGAATGATACAAGATGAGGAAACAGACAGCGCGATGGTAGCAGAGATCATATCCGGAGATCCGGCGCTAGTTGCCCACGTATTAGCGGTTGTTAACAGTGCATATTACTCACTTCCCAAGACTACTCCAAACGTTAAATATGCCGTTTCATATTTAGGACTTGGTGTAATACAGCGAATTGTGATTTCTGTCGGCGTTGTTAATGCAATGGGAATCAAAGAAAAAAATGAGTTTGATAAGTTTTGGTACCACTCTTTCCTTACAGCTCTGACCACGAAGTATTTGGCCAAGAATTTTTTTAAATATCTGGACCCTGAAGAATTGTGGACAGCATCCATACTTCATGACATTGGCAAGTTGGTATATATTAAATTTTTCCCTGAACATTACAAAGAGCTCAAACGGTATTGTGAACAAAATGGTTGTTTATTCTCGGAAGCCGAAGAACATTATAAACTACCTGCCAGTTCCTACTTGGGTTCTCTGCTATGTCATCATTGGAGACTTCCTGTCAAAGTAGAGGATGCATGTGAATATCATAATCTATCCCACATATCAAAACAAGGAACAGATTTTCAGACAGCAATCGCCTTAGGAAATCTTCTATCCGCGTTGTCCGAAGGCGGATTAAACGAATCCTGTAAAAACAGGATAAAAGACGTCGCTGAGAACATCCTTGAAATTTTACCAGAAAAATTTATCTCAATGATGGCGGATGTTTATGATTTCAAATCAGAAGCAGAAAAGTTTATGAGAAGTCTATGATGGATAGATAGCTTGAAATTTTCTATCACTGAATTTGCCTTTTTGCTTTTTTATGGATTTTTCGACATATGCAATCGGAGTTGATCAACTTTGGGTTGCTCTTATAGCAAGAAACATGTAATCAAACACATCCCTTATTTCATTCGATTTATCTTACCCCTTAATGCCACAATGTAATATAAATATATAAGATCATTATTTTATTGACACAACACTTGTTTTGAAATAGCTTTTTAGTATAGATTTTCGTCTGAAATTAATCTTCCATCTCAATTTATTTTCCATTCTGGAACACTTCTTGTTCTATAAGCTCATTTCGTTTCTCCCTATTTGATTTTTTGTTACCTCGATCGTTTCACCTCTATTCAGGAGGTTTTCCCATGAGGAAGCCCCTCAAAATTTGCATACCTTGCTCCTAACAGATTTTTGTCGAGTTAGGAGCTTTAAATAACATCCCGAAAAGCCACAGACATTTAAGAACTTAAAATGACCTTATAAAAGGAGAATAATCATGAAGAAACAGCTCATAAATTATGAAACATTGCTAAAAGTTACGAAGGCAATCTCTCATTCCAAGGACCCGGAAGAAGTTGCTCTGATGACGGTAGAAAGCATCAAAACCGCTTTTGCTGCCAAAGGGTGTGCTTTGTTTCTGATCAATCGCAAAAATAATGAACTAAAGCTGGCAACATCATACGGGTTGAGTGATGAATATATAAATAAAGGCCCTGTAAGTGCATTGCGCTCCATCGCCGAATCATTGGAGGAAGGGCCTGTAGCGATCTATGATGTTTTGGACGATCCAAGAATACAATATCCGAAAGAGGCCCAAAAAGAAGGCATTGCTTCCCTACTTTCGGTGCCTATCGTGGTGGGTGGCAATTTAATGGGAGCTATGCGTGTGTATACGTCTGAGCCTTGGGAGTTCACCCTGGAAGACGTAAATTTCGTCCAATCTTTGGCTCAAATTGCCGGAATGGCTCTAAATATGGCGAGACATACCAAAGGATTAAAAAGCAGCATTGATGTTCTGAAAACGATGAGGGAGGTTCAAACCCACAAAACCACAAGAAGGACCCCTTATGAGGGAGTTCCAATAAGTGTCCCTTCGAACTAACTTGTTTTAAGAGAAAATTGAAAATTAGAAGGGTTCTGTTGAAAAGGTTAAAAGAAATCCATAATAAAAACCACTGCAATGCGGTGTCAAAGCTGTGAAGCTTTAAATATCGTAGGCTTTTTTTTCTTTTAATATTGTTTTTCGATAAGGGCAAATCCTTTTTCGGGGGTTTGCCTTTTTGCATTTTTGTAGAAAATAAGATATATGTGCTGGAAATTGAGATGCGTTAGGTTGTACTTTTGGCAAGATACCCAAAAAATCCATGCTCAAATTTAAATGAAAAAGGTTGCGGACATGATGTTTGTTACACATCTTCAATTTTTTTAATGCATTATGAAAGCAAGAAATCTTGAATTTTCGCTATGTTTATGATCACCTGTATATTTTGTCCTATTTTATAGTCTACCCTGATTGATCGGAGGATTTTTTAATGCCCAAGAGACCAACCTATGAAGAATTGGAGCAAAGAAACAGAGTGCTGGAGAAGGAGGCTGAAAGGCTCAGGCAGATAGATGGAGCCATCATTGAAAGTGAAATGAAATGTCAAGTGATGCTGAAAAGTCTTCCAACTATCGTCTACAAAGGATTCAAAGACTGGTCTGTTGAGTTCACGGACAATAAAGTAGAGACGTTAACGGGATACAGCTACGAGGAATTTAACTTAAAAAAACTGAAATGGTCAGATATAATTTTAAAAAAAGATATCGAAGCCGCAAAAGAAAGTTTTGTTAGAGCCTTAAAAACTCAAGATTCATTCGCAAGGGAGTATAGAGTCAAAACCAGGGCGGGAGAAATTCTTTGGATACAAGACAGAGGTCAGATCACATATGACAAAAAGGGGGATGTTAAATATATTATCGGGACCTTTTTTGATATCACCGATCAACGAAAGGTCGAGAAAGCATTAAAGAAGCGAAGCGAACAGCTCATTCAAGCCAGAAAGCTGGCCTCTTTGGGTATTTTAACTGCCGGGGTAGCCCATGAAATAAATAACCCGCTGAATAATATCTCTACGTCTATTCAAATAGTTCTAGAAGAATTAGAGGAAGATAATATTGAATTTAAACGGGACCGGCTGTTAGAAGCGGAAAAACAGGTTAAAAGAGCTAAAGATATTGTTAGAGCATTGCTGGAATTTTCAAGTGAGAAATCTTTAAGTTTCAGCCGGGTACAATTTAAAAATTTAGTTGAAAAGGCAATCAACCTAATAATAGGTCAATTTCCCTCTGAAATAAGTATTAATATAGAAGTGCCTGAAGATATCGAAGTAAATTTAGACCCAAAACGGATTAGACAGGTTCTTATAAACCTCATCTTAAATAGCATACAAGCCATGACAAAAGGGGGTATCTTAACCATTAAGGCCTGGGAGGGCAAAGAAAACGATGTAAAAATGTTTTATTTCCTGGTTCAAGATACCGGCCATGGGATCTCCAAAGAGCATTTTGACAAGATCTTTGATCCCTTTTTTACCACCAAAGATGTGGGGAGAGGCTCTGGTTTAGGCCTTTCCATCACTCATAGTGTTATTGAACTACACGGTGGGCGCATAGAGGTTGAGAGTCTCCCGGAGAAAGGATCCAAATTTACAGTTATTTTGCCTTCGAATGATAATATAAATTAACTTTTTAGAACCTATCTCAAAAATAAGATTAGGGTTCAGCTTTTGCGTATGGCAAGTAAACACAAGCTTGACTTAGGTTAGAAACCTTCAAAAGGCTCTAATTTTTAATCCCTAAAACCAAAGCGTACTAAAATATCTAAATCAGTTTAAGGGAAGCCCAGGAGTTCCCTCCAATTAAATATTCCCGGTATAGTTTTAATCTCAACTTCACAAACTGATTCTTACCCATCAGGTTACCAACTCTTTCATCCAAATGATTTAGATAAATCAAGATAACTTTTTTTAAAGTCCAGAATGCATGAATCCGCTATTTATGACAGGAATTTCAATCCTAAATTTTTATAGATATCACAATGACTGATTCATTGCTTGTTGGCCAAGAATTATTGAACTTCCTGTCTCACGATACATGAGCGTCTCATTGTTATCGCTTATATTGATACATTTGTCTTATTCGATTGGAAATGTTTTTTTTGAAATAACTAATACTTAAACAATAGCAATTCATTGGCATGGTTGTTGCTGTTATTCAGGGGAAATTATTTGTGACATAAGAGAAAATTTGCGTTAAACCTGAAGAAACGATAATCTTAAAAGAGGAGGTAATCAAATGAAAATCAACATAGAAAAAAACCTTGTTGAATTTACACCTGAAAATTCCGATGAGACAATAAAACTTCAATCTTTATGGAGGATGATGGTTGATTGTGCCAGATTCAACAGAAAGTTAGTACCGATTGGAGAGTATATCCCGCAGCAGAGTGAATTTGCTAGATTTGTAATCGAAGGTGAGAAAGGGGCCGGGATTGACGAGTATCCTGAAGTCTATGTTGATGAGGATTGCCAGTGCATTTGTTATACATGCAATAAATATGTAATGTTGAAACAAGGTGAAAGAATTCCCCCTTGCTGTGGAAAACTCATGGAAGCATTGGATTAAAACGATACTGATATTCTTACTCTGGAAGATATTTATAGAGTATTACCGCTTATTGATCAAAGAGGCAGGGTTATATATCTACCTGCCTCTTTTTTTTGAGATAGTATAATTTCCTGATTCAGCAGTCCGCCTGAATGTGTTGACCTGCAATGTATTTGCAATCCAAAAACCTCGTTCAGAGATGTGATATTAAAAAAAATTGCCATTTTTTCTGAATGGCTAAACCTGTCTGAGTTGCTTTACAGGATGCTTTCCCAGGATTTTTGACCTGGTGTTTCCATTTACACGCCTTTTAAGATAGGTGTCATTCACTGCTACATTTTTTTAATAAAGGAGTCTTTTTCTTTAACAGAATAATGTTGTACCCGACTCCATCACACCATCTTTGTTTTTGGCATTTCAGTAGAAGTTTGAGATGACACTAAAAAATAGCGCATTTCTTATTCCCAGAGAGATTACGATTTTCTTTGAATCTTCTTGGGGGTTTTTATTTTTATTGTATCATTTTTAAACGCAATTTAATCTTTAGTTATTCTTGCCAATAGTTCTCCTCTTGTAATTACACCGCCTACCCATAAACTTAATATATGTCCTTTAGTGGGAGTACGGATGTTTTTTTCAGAGAAATCAGGAAAGCTGATTAAATTTCCTAAATAATCTGTTTTTTTCCCAAGCTGTTGGAGATTAGGAATAAATAATCCGCTATTCTCTGCTTTAACTATTCTCATTTTATCATCATCGATAGGTATTGATTTGAATTTATGAGGTTTTGAAAGATTTCCTGTATGTCTTAGAAAGCTTTCTATTATTTTTAACCCTTGGTTAATATAATTATAAGTGATTCTTTTTCCTTCACCTAATTCAACGGTTATTGCTTCTATGTTTCTGTCTAAAAGACAACCCACCAAAGTGTTCTCAAGAGGTTCTTTTCTTAGTAAAATAAATGGCACATCAAGATGTTCAATCAAATCTTGGACATCAGAGTATCTCGGTTCATATAATCTTGCTTGAGGCGTATCGAGAATGTTATCGTTACCGTTGTGAAGATCTAATACACAACCGCATTTATTAAGTATTTTGAATATGTTGTAACACATTTTTTCTGTAATTACGCCATCTTCCTTTCCAGGCCAGCAACGATTCATATCTTTTCTGTCTATCCTGCTGGTTCTTTCTTTGACATTATATGCCAAAGGGTTCGCTACAGGGAAGATGATTATTTTTCCTTTGAGAGGGTATTTGATTTTCAAGAATTCTTTGAGAATGACAATTGAGAAGAACTCATTTCCATGCTGAGTTGCGACGATTCCGGTAGTAGGTCCTTTCTTTTTTGAATCTACTATAAAATAAGGTATTCTGACTGGAGACCCATCAGGCAATTCTTTAACAACCAATATTTTATTTTCCATTTTCAAATTAAAATTCTCTTTATAATTTTTTTTAACTAAAGTCCGGCTTAGTTTTGCTTTGTAACTTCTTAAATTTTCTAACAATTAATCCAATATGCTGTCAATTCTTTTATTGACATTTGAATTTTTTCTTTCAAACCAAAAAATTTAAGTACGGTGAAAAGTTGGATGATATTGAATTATGGGAGCCACATATTGAACGCATGGAGGAAAAAGACTGCTCTGGTTCAGTCAGATAAACTTGAGATAGCTGCAACGACGATACACTATCGAGTACTTGATTTTTTTGTGACAACATAACATCTTATCACCCAACGATAATTGTCTCGAATCTTCTACCTAATATTTAAACTTCCGAATTTGTGATATGGTAAGTTTCGAAATAATTTTTTAAGTAAATATTCGAATATTTTTTATAGAGGACAAAATGATCGGAGCCATTGCCGGAGATGTTATCGGTTCGGTTTTTGAGCAATATGCGATAAAGTCAACGCAGTTTGAGCTTTTCAGCCGGCATTCCAAATATACCGATGACACCGTCCTGACTGTGGCCATTGCAGATGCCATCATGAGGGATGTTGATTATGCAACATCTCTTAAAACATTTGGCGCAAGATATCCCAATGCCGGTTACGGCGGTTCCTTTTTCAGGTGGATTTTTTCTTCGGATATGAAACCTTATAATAGTTGGGGAAACGGTTCTGCCATGAGAGTCAGTCCGGTGGGCTTTGCCTTCACTTCAACAGAAGACGTCTTAAAAGAAGCAAAAAAAAGCGCCGAAGTCACCCATAATCATCCTGAGGGGATCAAAGGCGCAC
>Ga0209536_100016402_pt1 | contig 10534 bp, 9 predicted proteins | sample DeeMarSeWOR28_12_FD_187461 | JGI IMG/M metagenome (GOLD analysis project Ga0209536, IMG submission 187461) | Marine sediment microbial communities from White Oak River estuary, North Carolina - WOR-2-8_12 (SPAdes) (version 2) | ecosystem: Environmental > Aquatic > Marine > Intertidal zone >...
CTCGCGCCCAGGTCCAGGCGGCCTATGGTGACCCCTTTTCCTGCACGAGCGGCTACAACGTCGACGACGATGCGGCCTGCAGATATCCGGTAGAGGGCTTCGCTGACCATCTCGTCAGCATTTGGATAAGGTTCCGTGGCCCCGATGGTGGCTTGCCAAGCGCCTCGCCTGACGACGTGGTCTCCTCTATCACTTGGAACGACTCAGTCCCAGGGTGGATCACCGAGGAGGGTGGTGTCAACACCGAATGGGCCCGCTCCGTCCGCCAGGATCCCGAGGCCGTCCTCGCCGTCTACCCCAACGCTGAGATTAGCTACGGTTTGTTTGGTGCGATGACTCAGGCCAGGGACTATGAGCTGGGCATTACCATCGAATGGGTCTATCACTTCTACTCTGGCTTTCTGGGTGTGAGGATGACCATTTCCGCTCCCAGCGAACCGCCCCCGCCGCCCACACCGCCAGAACCGGTCACGCGCGTCACAAACATCAGTCTGTATGCCAACAAGGTCAAAGGCAAGCGCACGGTCACGGCCTCCGTGTGGGTCGACGACGAGTATTGGGATAACGCGGTCGGTGCGACCGTGATCCTGGACTGGACCCATCCCGACGGCAGCACGCAGCGGCTTCAGGCTGTCACGAATGACTCTGGCCTGGCCAGTTTTGAGATGCGCAATGTCAGGTCAGGGACACACAGCATTGAGGTGGTCGATGTGGTATACGGCGAGCATCCCTTCGACAGGGAGTATGGCACGTTGACCTCCAGTATCGACGTCAAGTAGCGCAGCCACGGCCGGTCTGTCACGGCAGCCGTAATCCATGTAGAGGCGAGGCATTTCCCGCAGAGGCTCCTGCACAGGACGTCAGCTCATAAGCTGACCCAGGTGTCATCTGGAATGCCTCGCCTCTATTCGCCTTAAACCTTCCTCCCCTGGTACTTTGCTGGTATTCATCGATTATGTATTTCTATGGCGTTTTGTTACGAACGAGTTTCCTGGGACCATAGAATGCCACGACGAGCACTACTGTCAAGCCGAGTAAAACCCAGTAAAACAAATTGTCTGTTGGGATGGGAAACATCTGGGCTGCTGTATTGGCCATCGTGTGGAAGATCACGGCCACCAGGATGCTCCCTTTTGCATTGTTGAAGACCCAGGTGTATAGGATGGACAACAGGAGCAAATTGCCCAGGAAGGGCCAGAAAGACGTTCCCTGTTGTGAAGAACCGGCGAGGAACCAAAGCGGTAGGTGCCACACGGCCCAGATCACGCCCAGGATCAGGCTGGAGGCCAACGCGTTCCACCTGGCCTGGAGTTGCGGCAGTGCAAAACCTCGCCAGCCAAACTCCTCGCTCATGCCTCCCGAGCGGATGAAATTGTTCAGTAACCACCCCAGGATCACCAGGGGTTGAGAAGCCCAGGCAAGTTGTAATGGGTATCCGAGGGGGATAACGATGAAGCGGGGTAAGGCGATTAGCAGGAATGGGACCAGGAAACTGATCCATAGCCAGGCACCAGGTAAACGCGCGTCCCAGAACCGCCCCCACAGCCTGCGGACGCCTTCGCGGCCTTCGGTCAGCCCTGTGACAGTGAACGCAGCCACGAAAGGGCCGAACGTCGAAAAGATACCAGCAATAGCGATCAAGCCTAGCCAAAAGGTCATTTCGACGTCATGCATCCAGTACATCAATGACTGGTTGTCAGTGAGGGTGATGATGACGCTCGGCAGCCACAGTAACCAGCTCCAGCCAAAAGCGATCAATAGATACAGGTAAAATTTCTGGGGTTCAAATCTACTTGCTTCATTCATTTTTCATCCTTCCTGTCTAGCTTTTCCTGTCTTTCAAGAAACCGGGCTCTTCTCTATTTCTAGTAATAACTTGTTTAGGGCTATTGCAACCTCTACAAGTTGTTCACAATCCACCAACTCCGGGCGGTCTTTGGGTGTGTGAGCGAATTTTGTCTCGATTTCCATAAAGCTTTCTGATGTGATCGCCAGCGCCGGGACACCCTGCATGGCGAAGACCATGTGGTCTCCCTGGTACCAGGGTTCACCTTCATCCAGAGTTTTTCCTGCCTTGAAGGTTTTTTGGATTAGACCAACCACTTCATCTGGACATTCGTAAAGAGAATAAACATTTTTCTTCCCATGATAACCAGCGGCATCAATGTTTATGTTTAGCAGGATTTCGTTCAACCTGCCTTCGTTGGCTTTCAGGTAGGCGATCTCCCCGGCGGCTGAATAGTGATCCTCGCCGTTGAATGGTACCAGTTCGATACCCAATTCCCCTTCATAATCTTGTAGTAGTTCTGCCAGCAGCAACAGCACAATCACACCCGCAGCGTTGTCCAGCGCGCCGGGCGTATTGTCCTTGGCGTCCATGTGTGCACTTATAACTACCCGTGTGTCGGTGCGACCTTTCCTGGCAGCCAGGTTGACTCCGGTTGATGGGCGGCGTTCGGCTTGGATAACGAGGGCAGCCATCTCGTTTACACGTGAGGCGAGACGTGCGCCCTCTTCCTCGGTCATATAAGCAGATGGAATGTCAAAGTCGCCGTCTTCGATCAATGGGAAGGGATAGACCGCCCCGGCCAGTTCCGGGTTGCGCCCGGTCGCGCTGATAACGGCCGCCGGGCCCTTCGTCTCCAGCAGGCGGATGATGCGCTGGTGCTCGTCCGGATTGTAAAAAGGGAAGTTCTTGGGCATGAGTTGTTCGCTGGCGATCTCGCCGCGCAACAGCAGGATTTTGTCGTGGATATCTGCCGACTCCAAATCTTTCACTGTGGAGACGACAGCCAGCGGAGCCTCAATCTGACAGCCGGGCGAGAACGGTCCAACGAAAACTTGGAACTGCTCGCCGTTTAAGGAGAGACTCGCTCCTTTCTCAATCCAGTCGATGCATTCGATTGGCTGGCGCTCGACCTCGAAGCCAAAGGATTCAAATGCATCAGCGATGAATTTGTTTGCAGCCTGGTTGCCTTCCGTGCCGACACGACGGGTTGGGATTTCGAGGCACAGGTGGTTGAGATAGGTTTCAGTTTGGTTTTTCAGGGATGAGTTTGTCATGAGATTTCCATTGTTTAAGAATGATAATTTATTTTATACTGATTTACCGATGTTTTTACTTGAAATTCGGGTTATTATATAGTTGACGAGGAGCCTAGGATGTGGGCACGTATCCGTAAAATTTTATCCCCACCTGTTTTCCCGGCTGACGATGAAAAAACGCGCGTTGCCGGTATGCTCAACACCATCCTCTTGTTCGTTCTGTTGACGGTGGTTGTCTTTGCGCTTCCCACCCTCATTATTACTCCCACCGTAAGCCGCATTTTGGTTGAACTTATCCTGATCCTTGCAACGGTCGGGTTGTTATTTTTGATGCGCCACGGATACGTTCGTTTGGCCAGTGTTATCTTGGTTTCTATTTTAATGGTTGTTGTTTCAATTGGAACCTATATGTCAGGGGGGATGCGGGGCTCGATACTGAGTGCTTATTTTGGAATAGTTCTCATAGCGGGTTTATTGCTTGGCAATTGGGTCGCCCTTGGTTTCGGTCTGGCATCAATAGCCTATGCCGGTTGGCTGGTGTACGCTGATGCTCAGCATATACTTCCCCCGGTTCCAGAATCTATAACCTTGCTGACCTTCTGGGGTGAATTTTCTGCGGTCTTGATCGGTATGATAGGATTGCTGGCTTTAGTGATGACCAATTTGCAACGTGCCTATGAGCAGGCAAAACGCAGAGAAGGCGAGATGTCCTTCAAATTGGTTGAGAGTCAGCAGCTTGCTATTTGGGCGCAGGAGGCCAGTGACATCAAGTCACAATTGCTTGCCCGGGTAAGCCATGAATTACGCACCCCTTTGGGCGCGATTGTAGGTATGGTAGAGATGCTCCAAATGGACACACGTAGCCCCCTGACGGAGGAACAAAAATCTCTCTTGAATCGCATAACAGTCAACTCTAAATATCTGGAAGCGGCATTTTCCGAGTTGTTAGAACAATCGCAGCTTGACAAAGATATACTTATCATGCAGGCGGACAGCTTTTCTCCGGACGGTGTTCTCGATAGAGTGATTCCTGATTTGCGCAAGCGGGCGAGGCAAAAAGGACTGGATTTTGCAGTACAAATTGCGCCTGATTTACCAGATAGACTTTGGGGTGTTTCGGCTAGTGTGGAACAAATTCTCATTCATCTAATACGCAATGCGATAAAATTTACCAAGACCGGTTCGATTTCAGTTGATTTGTATAAAGTAGATGAGAAACGATGGGCCATGCGTGTGGCTGATACAGGTATCGGAATTGCAAGGGAGCACCAGGTCGCTATCTTTGAGCCTTTTAGCCAGGTGGACGAAAGCATAGCTCGCGAGCATAGTGGTGTTGGCCTGGGGCTTTCGATTGTAAAACGCCTGACGGCTGCTCTGGATGGCGTTGTGCGTGTTGAAAGTGAGCCTGGGCAGGGTAGTGCATTTACGGTCACCCTACCTTATGTTGAGCCGATGACTGAACCTGGTTCGAAATAAAGAAAAGCTTGAAGGGATAATCCTATGAACAAGAAACCACTTGGTTATATCATTGAAGATTATGAAGACACAGTTACGATTTTCCAATGGGCCTTGGAAAGGGCCGGTTATGAAGTCGAAGTAGCTAAAGACGGTGCAGTTGCTCAAAAACGCCTCACTGAAATCACTCCTGATCTTATCGTTTTAGATTTGCACATGCCCCGTGTGACGGGAGATATTCTTTTACAGCAAATCCGCTCTGATGACCGATTATCTAACACGCGTGTTTTCCTGGCGACTGCCGATGCCAATATGGCCGCCCAATTGCGAGATCAGGCCGAATTGGTTTTGCTCAAACCGATCAGTCTTGCACAATTGCAGGAATTAGCCGAACGCTTTAAGCCAGATATTGAGGAGTAATTCAGTTTGACTTGCTTCCCCGCACCAGACTTAGGTGAAGTCTGCTTCCGTTTAAAATGGTCGTCCTGAGCCAGCCAGTCCCCGAAAGGGGATCGTAGGACGACCTAATAGAATCTCTCTATAAACCCAGTGCCCTCATAAAAATATCTGTCATCATGGCTGTGGCCCCCCAAAGTATTTCGCCATCAAAAGGATGATAAACAATCAGGCCGTTCTCCCGGCCCGGCAGTTTGAATTCCCAACGATTACTTTTATCGGCCAGCCATGAAAGCGGCATGGTAAACACGCGCGCAACCTCTGCATTTTCCACGCGGAAAGCATAAGGCCATTTCACCACGCCCACTACCGGCGTAACCCGGAAACTGGTGATGGTGACCATAGGCCCCAGACGTCCGAGTACGCGTACATCTTGCGGATGCATACCGATCTCTTCCTCGGCTTCGCGCAGGGCAGTTTGTTCAGGCATTTCTTCGCCAGGGTCGCATGCACCTCCCGGAAAGGAAACCTGTCCTTTGTGAGTTTCTACCTTGTTTGTGCGGCGCGTATAGAGCAAGTGCCAATCGTTCTCGAACCAGGCCAGGGGGATCAGCACTGCAGCGCACTTTGGTTCCTTATCTTGCGCGGTGTCGGCTTCGTTAAATAGGTCAGAGCCTTTATTTTGATCCCACGCTATTTTTAGTTTTTCGGCGATGTAATTTTCTGTCAGGTCGGGGAGTATCATAGGCGAGGCTCTACTACATATCAAATTTGTATAATTTTGTTCATCATGAAGGAATGTGAACGGGTGGTGGCGTGATAGGCCAGCGGCGCTGCACAGATCAGGCAATCAATTTTTGGGGAGATCGCGCCTGAGTTGTTTTGTTCCAGAGTCATCATCTAATCTTCGTCTTGTGGGGCTTGTTCAGCCAGCAATTCCTTTGCGCGCGGGTCTTCGCTGGGTTCGATTCGCCGCCCGAAGATCAGAAAGCCGGTGTGCGCCACCATCCTATCGGTGGGACGTAAGCGGGAGGGCGTTGGCTTGTAATATCTCAGTAAAACCTCGCACATTTCGAGGAACGCGAACTTGTTTCGCTGCAATTCACGCAGCAACATTTCTGCCTGATTGGTGGTCGGGACAATGCCACAAAAGAATCCACCCGGTTTGAGCGCAGCGCGGACCTGTGTGATGTAGTCGTATGGATTGGGGACGTCCAGGAAGAAGGCGTCTGCATCAGTTTCGTCAAATCCATCTTTAATGTCACGCAGCTTGAAGTCCACGCGCGAAGCGAGCCCGGTGCGCTTGATGTTCTTTCGCGCCAGGTTTTGCATCTCTTCGCGTTGTTCATAGGACACCACACATCCATCCGCGCCAACAGTGTATGCCAGTGCGATCGTCATAGAGCCGGAGCCTGTTCCCGCTTCGAGCACTTTTTGTCCCGGCCCGATGCCCATCGTGAACAGAATAAAACCGATGTCTTTGGGATACAGGATCTGTGTGTTGCGTTTCAAGTCGAGCAGCAAATCGGCGATGGATGGCTGCAGCAAGAAGAACGCTGCCCCAAGATGACTGAAAACTTGCGTTCCCCAGGGCAGGCCGATCAAGTCGTCGTGTTTGAGAATGCCGCGGTGGGTATGGAAATCCCCGCCCGGTTGGAGGGGGAAGATAAAACTCTTGTGCCGCAGGCCGACCAACTGAACCAGGTCGCCAGCCTGCGTGTGGGTAGATTTCGTGTTCCAAGGCATGGAACTATTTTACCCCACCGTCCAGTTCCCCTGGCGAGGGAACGCGGGGCAACTCATTTATTTCCTCTGCAAGATGGGGATACTGGGAGGAGGTTCGCAAGCGCTTATTTAATAAAAACAAAGCAATATACATACCAGAAACAAGTGTGAAGATTAACCCAATTCCACCCAGCATCAGGATAGAGCTGAAAATGTCAAAATTGGGCATAGATAGCATGACGCCTACCCCTCCTGCCATTGCCAGGACAGCACCAGCGTTCCAGGCGCCGTGTAGCAGGATTGCAAGCAACAGCATGCCGAACAGCCTGAAATAGCGTTTTTCTAACCGGGCGTAAGCGATACCCCAGCCAACCAGGCCTGTAGCCAGCATGTGCATCGTGCTGCTGATTGCGCGCATGCCCAATGTAAGCGCCCACGTAGCATCGGTGGTAACACTGGCAAAAAGGCTTTCTGCCAGGGCGAAACCGGCACCGCTCAGCACACCCAGCGCGAATCCCTGTGCAGGCGTATTTAGACGATCTGCTACCAGCAGCACGCCCAGCGATTTGAAGATTTCTTCAATAATCGGCACGAATGCCGATAAGAAGGCCAACACTGTTAGCAGAGTCAACGGATTTTTCAGAAAAGGCCCAACAAGGATAACCAAACTATCCATATCAGGTGCCTGTCGGATTTGATTGACAAATCGTTGAATGTCAAATGCCTTTTCCGGGTTCAACCCCAGATACATACCAAATAGAATCAATCCAAGGATGATGACAATGCCTTCTGCAATGACCGACAGCAGCGGGCTGAGTGTCATTCCGCTTCCAAATACGCTCCAGGCGCCTTGGCTGGAGCCGAGAGGAATGCGGTTGATACCAATACGGACAACCAGGTAGAGGGGAATAGCAATGGAGAAAAAGTGCAGGAAGGGCACATACCATTTTGCACCGGGAGAATCATAGAAAAGTGAAGCCAATGATAGGGTTATTACCCAAAGCGATAGAATGAGAATCCAGCCAAAGGGGCGAAGCGCAGGGAAACTGAATGCATTAAAATCTCGACCGCGCAAGCGGCCCAGGCTCAACCAGGCAATAGGAAGTAGCAACAGCCCGATGGCGATCATTGTGCTCGCAGTCAGAATGATCGCCATCGGCGAGGCAGCGGGTTCTGGAAAAACACTTTTGTCTGCTGCAGCCAAGACGAGCGTCCCTGTTGCCGCGCTGATGAATAGTACCGTGCCGCCCACGCTGAAAATGAGCAGCAGGATGGAGCGCCAGTCTGAGCCGCGGGGTTGTGAATCCATTTATTTCTCCTCGATAGTGACGTTGATGAGTTTATCGCCCGGTGGCAGATTGGCGCCCGGCTGCGGATTGCGTGGTGTCAGTTGTTCCAGCACATCCATGCCGCTCAGCACCCTCCCGAAAATCGTGTAGTTGCCGTTCAGGTGTGGGGCTGGCCCATAGGTGATGAAAAATTGACTGCCATTTGTATCTGGCCCGGAGTTGGCCATGCCTACCAAGCCAGCCTCGTCAAACTTGAGCGTGGGGTCATATTCATTATTGAACATATATCCGGGGTTGCCCTGTCCCGTTCCGCTGGGGTCGCCAGTTTGCGCCATGAAACCGGGCAGCACGCGGTGAAAGGTGATGTTGTCGAACCAGCCCTGGCGCGTCAGGAACACAAATGAGTTTACCGCCAGTGGTGCCTTCTCCGGGAAAAGCAACAATATGATGTCGCCTTTTTCAGTGTGCAATGTGGCAGTGTATTGCGCGCTCTCATCAACGGAGATAGGCGGACACTCCGCAAACTGGCGTTCGCCCAGCAGGATCAGACTGATGACCTGGCTCAATGCTTCATAGGCAGTGGACCCCGTGTAGATTTGCCCATTGAGGAGAAGGAATGGCAAGCGCGGGATGCCAATCTGCGCGCCTTCTTCCGCGGATTTCTGGACCCGTTTAATTGCCGCCGTACTATTGAAGTCAGCCGTGAAACGGGCCTGATCAAGCTCGAGTTCTCCCGCCTGGGCTGTGACCCAACCCTCGAAAGAATCCACAGGTAGTTCAACCCATTCGGCTTGCATCTCAAATAGCAGGTCGTGCATTTCCCAGAAATGATCCTGATAGGCAGCGGCTTCTGCGGCGCGCGCAGCTAGCTCGCCTTTATCGAAAATGGCCGCATAGGGGTAATAACGATAGATGATGCGCACATCGTCTGGATAAGTTTCGAATAATTCTTGAGATAGTGGTAGGTAGTTGCAATCCGTGCATTGAAAGTCGTTGTAAATGACGAGAGTCACTGCGGCATCGTCTGAACCGCGTACATAGTCTTCCGCGCTGACAGGCGGGAACAGGGATGGGGCATCGGGGCCAGGTGTAGGTTCCAACTCCAGGCTGGTGCAGGCAGGTTTGGTGGGAGGGGAAGTAGGTATGATGATGGTCGGTTCTGCCGATATGGCGCTGGGGGCGGGGGTTGTGGGTGAGTCCACGGCGGCGCAACCGGTGAGAAGAAAGAGGGTGATGAAAATGAAAGAAAATATTGATTTTTGCATAAGTTAATTCTATTGGATGGCTTCCTGTAACTGCTCGAAAGATGTCATCCAGGAAATGCGCTTGACGAAATCGGCTAGCGAATCGCTTTGCACGCGCAGGGTGCGCACAGCCGGGCCGACCGGGTCTTCACCCGCAGCGCCGCCGGGCACATCGGCGTAAGCGCCATAGAAGGCGAAGTAAGCCTGGTTCAGCTTGCGGATGGCATATCCGTTTTGCCAGAAGATTTCCCGCCGAGATTCCATGTATGCTTCAGCTTCTTCGATTTTTCCCTCGGCCAGTAATTCATCGGTGGTGACACGTGTTTCATGCATTTCGGCGCGAAAGTCAAAGACCGGCGGGTCATCCTTGGGATTTGGGGATGCTGGTTTGCCGGAAGCAAGCTGGAGAGGTGGAGACGAAGCGTCTACTAACTCGGGATAAAAACGCTGCATAGTCAGCGTACCGACCTCGCCGCCCACGATGGATGCGGTTGTCTCGTTCATTGTGCGCAGTTTGGGCGTTGAGTCATATAGGAAACCGAGCGGTCGCAGTGTCAGGAAGTTATGAGCCCATTCGTGGGCAATGGTGTCCAGCAGCCAGGGCAGGTTGGTGGCGCGCATGACCATGGTAGGATACACACCCACGCCGCCGATCGGGACGACCAGGCTGGAAACATCCAGCGCTTCATCCACCTGGTCTTCCAAGGTTGCCTGCTGGTCCACGCTCAAGTTGGGCTGTACTGAGATGTTGGTCAGTTGTTCGATATGGTCGCGTGGGGAGACGATCAGGCCCATTGGCACGGCACTGGAATGATACAGCACGGGTGGGATGGGCTGCCCGCCGCTGGTGAGATCCAATTCGGCCAGCACCGCGCTGACCTGCTCTTGCAGGATCGATTCGGCCAGCGGGGCCAATTGCTGCTGGCGTTGATAGAGCGCATCCATTTCAGCTCGCAGATGAGCGGAGGCGGCTTCTTTGTCAGTGATGGCCGGATCGGCGTAGATGCGGTTGAGTTGGTCTTCGCCCTGCAGCACGCGTTCGGTGATGAACAGGTACTCCATCACAGCCTGCTTGCGTGCTTCAGGGTTGAGGTAGGATGGCAAACCCGTTGCAGCGCTTTGCAGCTTGAGCAGCGCGGCATCCACACTCCACCTGACGTAATCGAATTCGATGGGGCGCGTGTAGGCGCGCGCACGCCCCGTCGGCTCATTGGAGATAGGATTGCTGGCCGTGAGCAGCAGGATAGCGAGCAACACGTAAATAATCAGGTCGAGAATGCGCAGGATGCGTTGGAACACGGGTGAGATTATAACTAGATTTGATAAGTGGTAGATAAGTTGGATGTGTGAACTTGCTTATACCAGGATCATTGGAGCGGG
>Ga0209536_100016403_pt1 | contig 10534 bp, 12 predicted proteins | sample DeeMarSeWOR28_12_FD_187461 | JGI IMG/M metagenome (GOLD analysis project Ga0209536, IMG submission 187461) | Marine sediment microbial communities from White Oak River estuary, North Carolina - WOR-2-8_12 (SPAdes) (version 2) | ecosystem: Environmental > Aquatic > Marine > Intertidal zone >...
GGAACCGATGAGTGATGATGAGATGAGCAGGCTTATTGAACGCCAGGGGGAGGTTCAGGAGAAGCTTGACACGCTTGAAGCATGGGACCTTGATTCACGTCTCAAGATGGCAATGGATGCCCTCCGCTGCCCGCCGGGTGACACCCCGGTCAGTGTACTCTCCGGAGGGGAAAGACGGCGCGTAGCGCTGTGCAGACTCCTCCTCCAAAAACCCGACATCCTGCTCCTGGACGAACCGACCAACCACCTCGATGCAGAGACAGTTGCCTGGCTTGAGCATCATCTTCAGAAATATCCGGGCACTATTATTGCCGTAACGCACGACCGTTATTTTCTCGATAATGTGGCGGGCTGGATTCTCGAACTCGACCGGGGTGAAGGGATTCCCTGGAAAGGAAATTATTCATCCTGGCTGGAGCAGAAGAAAAACCTCTTGCGACAGGAGGAAAAGTCCGAGAGCGAACGCCGAAAGACTCTGCAGCGGGAACTCGAATGGATACAGATGTCTCCCAAGGGGCGCCATGCAAAATCAAAGGCGCGTATAAAATCTTATGAGGCGCTCCTGAGCCAGGATATCGAAAAAAAATCGCGGGAACTCGAAATTTATATCCCCCCCGGTCCCCGTCTTGGCGATGTCGTCATTCAGGCCGATAACGTAGGCAAATCATATAATGAAAACATCCTGATGGAAGATATGACCTTCTCTCTGCCGCCGGGCGGAATAGTCGGGATCATCGGTGCCAACGGCGCCGGGAAGACGACTCTCTTCCGGATAATCACTGGGCAGGAGACGCCTGACTCCGGGTCATTCAGGATAGGGGAAACCGTTAAGCTTGCATATGTTGACCAGAGCAGAGATGACCTGAATCCCGACAAGACCGTCTGGGAAATTATTTCTGACGAATCAGACGTTGTTCAACTCGGTAAAAGGGAAATAAACTCCCGGGCCTATGTCGCACGCTTTAACTTTTCGGGAAGTGAACAGCAAAAGAAAGTATCCATGCTCTCAGGAGGAGAACGAAACCGTGTTCACCTTGCCCGTATGCTGAAGGAAGGTGCCAATGTACTTCTGCTCGACGAACCGACCAATGATCTTGACGTCAATACCATGCGTGCATTGGAAGAGGCGCTCGAGAGTTTTGCAGGTTGTGCTGTTGTCATCAGCCACGACCGGTGGTTCCTCGATCGTATTGCAACCCATATTCTGGCGTTTGAGGGCAACAGCAGGATTGTCTGGTATGAAGGGAACTACTCCGAATACGAGGCTGACAGAAAATCACGCCTCGGTACAGACGCTGAGCACCCCCACCGCATTAAATACAGACATCTGACCAGAGGATAAATCAGTAATCAGCAAACAGACACACAAACTGGCTACTTACTACCGACTACCACACGGAGAATGCATGAAGCAAAACTGCTCATCCACATTTTCAAATCTTCCGCTTGCAATCCCGCCTGACATGTCTTATGATGGACCTAAAAGGAGGTAGCGATGGATTCAGCGAAACTATGTAAAAGAACAGTCCTCATTTCACCCCTTTTACTCATTTTTCTTATTGCTCTGGCCTGTACATCTCCTTCTTCTCATTCACAAGTTAATGTTGATGCTGACGGTGTAGCCTTAAAGGGCTATGATCCCGTAGCGTATTTCACCATGGGAAAACCGGTAAAGGGAGAAACACAGTTCGGATATGAATGGGACGGGGCCAGATGGCTGTTTGCCAGCCAGGATCACAAGAACCTGTTTATGGCTGCACCGGACAAATATGCGCCTCAGTATGGAGGTTATTGAGCGTATGCAGTGAGCCGTGGGTCCACGGCTGATATTGATCCGGAATTCTGGTCGATTGTTGATGGTAAACTGTACCTGAATCTTAACCAGAAAGTGCAGAAGATGTGGAGTGAAAAAATGGGTGAATTTATCAGAAAGGCCGACACAAACTGGCCTGAAGTGCTCAATAAATAGCAGCCATCAGTAACTCATGCTCATCCGATCATTCCGTCCTTTATCCGCTTGAGATATTCTTCCCATTCGAGGGGGAGTGAGTGTTTCTTTTTGTTGTTGCAATCCTTGCATGACGGAACAACGTTGTTTTTTGCTGATTTTCCTCCACGAATGATGGGGACTCTATGGTCCATGGTCAACTCCCGGGGAGGTATTTCCCTTCCGCAGTAATAACACGTTCCTTCAGCGCATTTCCGCTTCCACCATTGCGTTTTTCGAAGGTCGCGCGCCTTTTGTTTTTCTTTCTTGATCTCCTGCTCGTTCACTTCAGGAATAAAGGAATCCATTTCTAAGAGTATATCAGAAATGAATACAGAGCAATGCGCTTCCGCGCTCCTGCAGACATGTGTTATTCTGTCTCAGATTCCTGGGTCCATCTTTGCAGAACATCAATGATCTTCTTCGCCTGGTCCCTGTTTGATATATTGAACTTTGATCTCTGGCTGAAGGTATCTCCCTTTTTCTGATACCGCCGGATTGAATAACGGTCCTCTCCATACTTCTCGTTCTTACGGTCCCATTGCTGGTACCTGAACATGATTGTGGCCCATGCCCCTTTCGAAAGAATCTCCTTATCAAGTTCTTTTACAAGAAGGATATCATCTTCCTTGAAGTTCATGGTTAAATCATTTACGTCTGAAGCCATAGCACTCTCCTTTTTCTGTAATATGTTGAATATTCATACGGAAGCAATCCGGGAACCAACGGGAATATTTCCGTCACATAATTTTCAGAAGATTATATGTCAAATCACCATTAAAGTACAGTCAGCATTTTCCCACTTGATAACGGGCACTTCATTTGATATGCTCTTCTTGTAATGAAAAAATGCTGCCAATATAAATAAATCAACAGGAGGAATCAATGGCAAACCGGACAAAAAAGAGAGCGGCTTCTTCCCGTTCAAGGAAACCGTCCGTCAGAAGAAAAAGGGAAGCGGGCTCCCTGGAAGACATTGAATCATTAATGGAAAAAATGGCGCTTTCAGATTTTGCAGAGAGTACTAAGGAAGAACTGAAGAAACTGGGAGACAAAATTCATGAAGCTACGGATAAAGGCATGCATCTGGCCAAAGAAATAGCAGAGGATGTTCAACAGTTCGCAAGGGATGCAACGAACCTTACAAAGGTCAAGATAGAACTCCACAACTTAAAATCGGAAAAGGAAAAACTCTACTCCTTAATGGGCCAGCATTTAAGCAATTTATACAAAGAGAAAAAACTTACAAAAATAGCAACACGATTCAGGGACGATTTTAAAAAGCTCAATGAACTTGAATCAGCAATTGAACAAAAGGAACAAGAGGCGGCAGGGATTTCGCTGTCAAAGTAACGAACATTGGCGGGTATGAGCGTTAATTTCGTCGCTCCTCCAGTTCTGTGATGAATTCGAGCATATCATCCCGGCTGCGGGCGCTGAACGCTCTTTGCTTGAGATCTTTCACCGCCATTCCTCTCGTGTACCACGCAAAGAACTTCCGAAATCGTATTACCCCGTTTTTTTCACCGTGCAGCTCGATATTCATTGAAAGATGCTCTTTCATGGTCTGGGATATGTCAAGAACATCAGGCCTGATCAGTATTTCCCCTTTCTTCATATATTCTATTGACTCACGGAATATCCATGGGTTACCGAGAGCCCCCCTCGCAAGCGCCACACCGTCGCAACCGGTCCGATTAAACAGATCCTGTATTAGTTCAGGAGAGAGGGCATCACCGCTCGCAATCACCGGTATCTGCACGGACTCTTTAACTTTCCGTATGATATCGTAATCAACCTGTCCGCTGTATCGCTGTTTTCGGGTCCTGCCATGAATAAAAATCCCGTCCACGCCTGCATCCTGCGCACGGAGGGCTATTTCCGGCGCATTGATTTCTGTTTCATCCCATCCTGCCCGTATCTTCACGGTAACAGGTACTCTTTTATTGTTAACTATTGTCTGAAGCAACCGCTGGAGTTTTGCAGGGTCTTTCAGCAGCCCCGCTCCCTTCCCCCTTGATACGACTTTTTTTACCGGACAGGCAGCATTGAAATCCAGAATTGCAAAGGGATACTCTTGCAGAATATCGAGTGACCTTTTGATGAGATCCGGATCACAGCCAAGGATCTGGACGCCGAGCGGCCTGTCGTCCACCCTGGTTGAAAGCATATTTAAAGTGTTTCTGCTGTTGTGGACCAGTGAGTCTGTCCCGATCATCTCGGTAAACGCAAGCTCACACCCGAACGACCTGTTGATCAGTCGATACGCTAAATCGCTGATGCCGGACATGGGTGCAAGGATAAGCCGAGAATTCAGTGTAAGGTTTCCGATAGAAAGCACAATGAATATTATACATGAAGTTCCAAAGTGCGGAAGAACGTAAGCTCGAAAGCGTGAAAGCCCGGAAGTTCGTAAGTTTAAAAGCGAGGCAGTGAGGAAGCACTGTTTATCTTTCCCGCTGTTACAACACATACACCCCAAACTTCTTGAGGCTTTCGGTCAGGGCACACAAAGGAAGCCCCATGACATTAAAAAAATCTCCCTCAATTTTTTCAATAAAAACAGCTCCCAGTCCCTGGACTGCGTACGCACCCGCCTTATCCAGCGGCTCTCTTGATCTGACATACGCGCTTAATTCATCTTCAGCAATCTTTCTGAAATAAACCTTGGTTACCACAGATTTAGATACTATTTGACCACTGGCCGTATCCATAACAGTATAACCGGTGATTACCGAATGCACTTTTCCATTCAGAAGTCTCAGCATCTTTTCAGCCGCAGCCCCGGTATGTGGTTTGCCGAGCAGCCTGTCTTTGAAATAGATAAATGTATCTGCGGCTATGATAATCGCATCCTTGTATTTATGCGCAACCGCCTCTGCCTTCTTGAGCGACAGGAATCGTGCGAGTTTGTGGGGCTTCAGTGACAGGTCAAGGTTCTCTTTATAATCACTCGCACATATACTGAAATTTAGGCCTGTTTTTTCAAGGATTTCTCTTCTCCTCGGCGACGCTGATGCTAATACTATTTTTTTCATAGTAACTATATTAATCCATTTTCATAAGAAAATAGTTTTTTATATTTAATAATCCATCGCATTCAAGTCGGAGACTCGACTCTGCGAGATGTTTATGAGCCATGGCCTGCTCCAATAACCTGTTTAGATTGCTTCGTCGTCCCGAAGTATCGGACTCCTTGCAATGACGATGTTAAGAAGCTGTAGACACAGCAAACTGATTAACCATATTCAATTCAACATTGTGCATGTTATTATTCTGTGAATGAATAAAATTAATTCATCCTCTCATTCAGAAAAATATGACCTTGCGATCATCGGGGCCGGACCCGCCGGTATGATGGCTGCATTGCGCGCGTCTGAATGCGGAGCAAACGTTCTTGTTGCGGAAAAAAACCATAAACCCGGGATCAAACTCCTGATGACAGGCAAAGAACGGTGCAACATAACAAACGCTGAAACCGATGTTCAGCAGTTTTCCTCCCGATTCGGGAAAAAAGGTAAATTCCTGCTGAGCGCTCTGTACCATTTCGGGGCGAGTGAGACAGTCGATTTTTTTCAGAGGAACAGACTCAATACCATAGTGGAGCGGGGCGGCCGAATATTTCCGGAAAGCGGAAGAGCCGAGGACGTACTTGCCCTTCTTCTCAGACTTATGAAACGAAATAATGTCACTCTGCTGACGGATTGTGCGATAAAAAACCTATCATACAAAAATCACTTGATCGAGCGGATTATTGTTGATAATGATGAGATCACTGCAAAAAATTATCTCATCAGCACCGGGGGTCGTTCCTATCCCGGGACCGGTTCTACGGGTGACGGATATCAATGGGCAAAACAGATGGGCCACAGGATCGTAAAACCCGCGCCTGCGCTTACCCCGATTGTAGTGAAGGAGAGATGGATTAAAGAACTTGAGGGGCTCAGCCTGAAAAACGTCATGATATCTGTTTATCAAAAGAACAAAAAGATGGATGAACGCTTTGGCGAGGCCCTGTTTACTGATGTCGGGATGAGCGGGCCTGTCATTCTGGATATGAGCAAGTCAATCGGGAAACTGCTTGCCCGCGGGCAAACGGATTTATACATTGATTTCAAACCGGCTCTGGACTTTACCATGCTGGACAAACGGATTCTGAGGGACCTGGAAAAGCACAAAAACAGGGCAATAAAAAACATGCTCCCGGAGTTGTTGCCCAAAAAACTGATACCCGTAATCCTGAGGCTGGCCAGGATCAACGCCGATACAAGAGGCCATTCCATAACACAAGATGAACGTAAAAAACTCCGGCTCCTGCTAAAACAGTTTCCTCTGAAAATAGAAAGATTGAAGGGATTCAGCAAGGCCATCATTACCACCGGCGGAGTTGATTTAAAGGAAGTCGATCCGAAGACCATGCGGTCGAGGCTTATAAAAAATCTCTACTTTGCCGGAGAGGTTCTCGATCTCGACGGACCTACAGGGGGATATAATCTGCAGGTTTGCTGGAGCACCGGATATCTTGCAGGAGAAAGTGCGGCAGGAACGTAACCTTAATCTTCATCACTGTTTTCGATGGTATCGATACCAATGCCTCTGGAAGTGGCAAACACGCCTGCAGATCAATACACTATCTCCCGGAAGACAACCCTTACCCTATCGACACAGAACTGTCCGGCTGGTACAGACCTAGAATAATATCCAACATCCGCATAAAAAATATGGACCATGAGGTGATCTCTCATTATTACAGCAAATCTCCAATTTATAATAACCTATACATCCGAATGGATTAGTCCCTTTTCATTATCAACCTCATACTTTTTACCGGATCCATTGAATAAAGCGAACTGCTTAATACCGTGTTTCGACAACCTGAATCTTATGGATGTCCACAAAACTTCCAGCCCATATTTAACACTGCGTCTAAAATTGATGCTTGAGGCATCTTCAAAATATTTGGTCGGGCAGGTAACCTCTGCAATATCGAATCCAAAATAAATAATTTGCGCGAGCATTTCGTTATCAAAGGCAAAATCGTCAGAATTTTCCAAAAGAGGTATTTCGGTCAGGACCCTTCGTGTAAACGCACGGTACCCTGTATGATATTCCGATAACTTATAATTTAAAAAGATGTTTTGTATAAATGTCAGTATCCGGTTAGAGATGAATTTATATTTTGGCATACCACCTTTTAACGCCCCGACTCCCAATATACGAGATCCCAAGACTACATCATATAAACCACTGGATAACATTGATGCCATTGCAGTTATGAGTTTGGGAGTATATTGATAATCCGGATGAAGCATGATAATAATATCTGCTCCGCTTTCCAATGCCTTTAGATAACATGTTTTCTGATTAGCTCCATAACCCAAATTATTTTCATGTTTATATGTTTTGATGTTCAGTTTTGCTGCCACTTCGGTAGTCATATCCTGACTGGCGTCATCAACAAGAATAATTTCATCGACAATTTTACGAGGAATCTCTTCGTACGTCTGCAGCAGGGTCTTTTCTGCGTTATAGGCTGGCAAAACTACTATAATTTTTTTACCGTCTAGCACAAGTAATACATCCTTCTAAAAACTGTTCTCTCTTTTCCTTATCTCGGAGTCTGATTTTCTTCATTAATCCGTCCATGACATATCGAAGCCAGATATACCCTGACTGGCCCACTTTCTTTTTTTATTTTACTTATTGCTTTCACTTTGTGCTACTGCAGCAAAATGGGAGGAAAATTAACGATCCTATAACGATATTGTCACATTCGTACAGGTTGAGGCAGCCGGAAAAACCATTACGAGGGGAACCTCTCCCTTTACACCGGGTTTTAAACCCCACGGGCTGGAACCGGAAGGAGGTAAGGCTGTTTTTTGTGACCTAAACCGATACTAATATTACAGGGGATGACTATTTGATAAGCAACGTACTCTATAGTTACGCAAGCCAGGCCCCATAGACAAAGACAGGCAGGAAACCAAGCGTCGCAATGACAGGCAGGATCAATAACTCAGCAACTTCTTCTCTCAGGTTAAATTTACTTCCAAGCACGTTTACAAATGATTCAAAGACAAAATAACCAAGTTTTGCGAGCACCCCTGAAATTATGATAATTCCGCAGATAAACCAGAACCCGGGGACCAGGTCCATGAGTTCAATGTCAATCACGGGATTTATGAGGTTCAGAAAGATCCGGACGAATATGAGGCACACCCCTCCGAGAACCAGCGTTTTTACTGACCGCAACTTCCTCAGCATTGGAATCACATCTATAAGATAAGCCAGAATAATAAGGCTTCCTATAAGGGCCAAAAACCCACCCGGTGACAATTGCATTATCCGCAGAGGGAAGTTCCACGCAACGCTCTCTCCCACACCCAGAATAATCGGGAAAAGTGTTAATACGGATACAGCAATAGCGATTGCTTCTATAAGCGGCAGGAACAGCTTTCTGAAATATTGAGTACTCAGTGCATGCCTTTTTTTCAGAACCAGAAATAAAATTATTACCGGGGTCAACATGAGAAGCAGGTACTCCAGAACGACAAAATGAGTTTCCCAGTGAATCATCACCCTAAATGCAGAATAGACTGAATCCCAGAACATTATTTCCTTTCCTCTTTTCTATTCTAAAATCGTCGACTGATATGCTGAGTACTCAATAAAAATTATTGGAAATATTATAACTTAATAATAGATTTAAATTGTGAAGTTTTTTTGAACTAGTTATTTTCTATTGTAATTCAAATGGTTATGTATGGAGGGATTTGCCATCTTGCCAATATTTTATCTGCAGTCTACAGGTTACTGACTTTCTACAATAACTCCGCACTCTTCACATCTGTACCGGGATATGCACGACTTTTCTGCCGCTACCGCTTCAAATTCGTACCGCTTCATTCCTTCTGTTTCAAAACATTCCGGACAGTGACTATTCCCCAGCTCATCGGCCCTGATCGTTAAATGACAGTGCCTGCAGCGGAGCCTGCCCTTCTCGCCGGGCAGCAAGATGAGGTTATTGTGATTACAGGAAGTCATTACCGCTGGGACCTTTCACGGACATTTTTCAGATAACGGAATAACGCGCGCGATGCTTTTGGAGGTTTATCGCTTTTCATTTCTTTCCGCGCCTGCCTGACAAGTTGGGATAACTGCTGGCGGTCGGCATCCGGGCATGTGTGCAATATTTCTTCCATCAGAGCCATGTTTCCCGCGATCAATTCATCACGCCAATGCTCCAGTTCCTGAAATGCCATGGCCTTTCGCTCATTGCCTGCTTCAAGATTTTGCAGGGCTTCCTGAATCGGCGAAGGATCATATTTTCTCATCAGCGTTCCGATATACTGCATTTGCCTTCGAAGCGCTCCATGCTGTTTCAGTGTTTTTGCAAACCTGACAGCATCGTTGATCTCTGCCGGCAGTCCAATCTCATCGATCAGTTCGTTTGACAATTTCACAAGCTGCTCCCCGAGTTTCTGCAAAGACCGGGCTTCTTTTTTCTTCTGTGTTTTGCTCTTCTCTTCCATAAATACTGAAAGGATCCGGGGTCAAATCGTCTCGTCGAGTAGATTCGCTCCCTTACCCCTTACCCCTTACCCCTTACCCCTGTCTTAATACATATCATACTTCACAAGTCTTCCATCGAGGCCGCCCGATTTAAGCGGTTTCTTCCAAGCCGGCTTCAGCCCAGTTTTTTTGATGAGTTCCCGCTCTCCAAAATAAATATAAGCGGTTGAACCCCTACACTTCTGCTTCAGAAAATCCCCCAGTTCCTTGTACAGAAGGGAAAGATCCTGCCTTTCTCCCATACGAATACCATATGGCGGATTTGCCACAATTATACAATGTTCAAGCTCTTTGATTTTTCTGAAATCAAGAGTCTTCAGCTTTACTCTCTCTCCATACCGTAACTTTTTTATATTAGATCTGGCTATCGCAACCACTTCGGGGGACAGGTCACTTCCGGCGATTACTCCAACCGGCAGCTCCCGGATGTTTCGGTCAGCGCTTTTCACTACTTTTGACCATACAGTGTTCTTAAAGTCCGGTAAAAATTCAAACCCAAAGTGCTCTCGTAAAATACCTGACGGTATCCTGCAGTAATGCAGGAGTGCCTCTGTCAGTAACGTACCGGAACCGCACATTGGATCATAAAGAGGAATGGAACCGTCCCATTCCGCGTATCTTATAACCGCTGACGCGACTGTCTCCTGCATAGGCGCGGACACGGCATTCTGCCTGTACCCACGGCGGTGCAGAGACCCTCCTGACAGGTCAAGACTTATGGAAGCCCTGTCCTTTCGTATATGAATGTTGAACCATACATCAGGATTTTTCGCATCAACATTCGGCCGCTTACCAAAGCGGTCACGAAACGAATCTGCAATGCCATCCTTCAAAAGAAGAGACGCATAATGTGAATGAGTGATTGTACTGTCTGATACATTGCCAAAAACAGCAAACGTGTTTTTGACATGAAAAAAGTCCGTCCAGCTCACCTGTCTTGCCTTCTTATATAATTGATCAGTGGAACGGCACGGG
>Ga0209536_100016404_pt1 | contig 10534 bp, 9 predicted proteins | sample DeeMarSeWOR28_12_FD_187461 | JGI IMG/M metagenome (GOLD analysis project Ga0209536, IMG submission 187461) | Marine sediment microbial communities from White Oak River estuary, North Carolina - WOR-2-8_12 (SPAdes) (version 2) | ecosystem: Environmental > Aquatic > Marine > Intertidal zone >...
CGCCACCCGCCCGAGCGTCGTCTTCCCGCACCCCGACTCCCCCACCAGCCCCACCGTCTTCCCCGGCGGCACGTCGATCGACACGCCGTCGATTGCGGTAACCCGCAGCGTCTCGGTGGAGAAGAACGATTTCCTCACCGGAAAGAACTTGGAGATGTTCTCCAGAGAGAGGAGGGTGCCGTTCTCCGGGCTCATCCCGCGTCCCCCTTCCGGACCTTCCTTTGATGGTGGCACGCCGCCTGGTGGCCCGGAGCGTACTCCTCGAGAGGTGGATTCGCCCGGTCGCAGACCGCCAGTTCGTCCCTTTCCGTTTCCCCGTCCCGGAAGCGGGCCCTGGCCTCCTGCCGGAAGGGGCACCGGTCGGCGAAGGGACAGCCGGGCTGAATGGCGTCAAGATCGGGGACCGTCCCCGGGATCGACGGGAGCCTTCGTTCCCCGGTTCTCCTCCCGGGGAGGGAGCGGAGCAACCCTTGCGTATAGGGATGTACGGGATCGGCGAAGAGATCCGCCGTCCGCGCGAGCTCCACGATCCGGCCCAGGTACATGATCGCCACCCGGTCGGCAAATTCCGAGACCACCCCGAGGTCATGGGTGATGAGGAGGATCGCCATCCTCTGCTGTTCGCGCATCTCCCCGAGAAGGGAGAGGATCTGGGCCTGGATGGTGACGTCGAGCGCTGTGGTGGGCTCGTCCGCGATGAGGAGCGCCGGCTCGAGGGCGAGCGCCATCGCGATCATCGCCCGCTGCCGCATCCCGCCGCTCATCTGATGCGGGTACTCCCGCGCTCTCCTCTCGGGGTCCGGCATCTTCACCCGCCTGAGCCATGCAACGGCCCGCGCGGCGGCCTCCGTCTTCCCGCAGGTCCGGTGGGCGGTGAAGACCTCGGCGACCTGGTCTCCAATGGTGAGAACGGGATTGAGCGACGTCATCGGCTCCTGGAAGATCATCGAGATATCCTTCCCGCGGACCTCGCACATCCCGTCCTCGGGGAGAGGAAGAAGATCCCTCCCGCGGAAGAATGCGTTACCTCCCTCGATGACGGCGGGCGGGGAGGGAATAAGCTTGAGGAGAGAAAGGGCCGTCACAGTCTTTCCGCACCCCGACTCCCCCACCAGCCCCAGCGTTTCCCCCGGTAAAAGGGAGAAGGAGACGCCGAACAGGGCGCGCACCTGCCCCCGCTCCGTGCGGAAGGAGACGGTGAGGTCCCGGACCGAGAGGAGGTCAGCGCTCACGACGCATCCTTTCGACTCCCCCTGACGAAATCCACCGGTGAAGAGTTCTTAGGAACGTCCCTGTTCTTGGGTCGGGGCATCCCTTACCTCCCCTTGAGCCGCGGGTCGGCGGCGTCCTGGATCCCCTCGCCCAGGAGGTAGTAGCCGAGGACGGTGACCAGGATGGCCAGGCCGGGATAGACGGAGAGCCACCACGCGAACTCGATGTTGTCCTTGCCTGCGGTGAGCATGTTCCCCCAGGACGGCGTGGGGGGCTGCACGCCGATCCCCAGGAAAGAGAGGCTCGACTCCACGAGGATGGAGCCGGCAACTCCCAGGGTGGCCCATACGAGTATGGGGGCAAGCGCGTTGGGGAGAACGTGCCGGAAGATGATGCGCAAGTCCCCGGTCCCCTGGGCCCTCGCCGCCGCCACGAAGTCCCTCTCCTTCAGGGAGAGCATCTCGGCCCGGACGAGCCTTGCGGCCCCCATCCAGGAGGTGAGACCGATGATCGCCATGATGTTGAGGATCGACGGCCCGAGAAACGCGATGACGGCGAGGATCAGGAAGAAGGAGGGGAAGCAGAGCATAATGTCCACGAACCGCATCAGAACGGCGTCCACCCACCTCCCGTAGAATCCCGCGATGAGCCCCACGAAAAGACCGATGACCGTTGCTATCCCGGTGGCCACGAACCCGACCTCCATGGAGATCCTGGCCCCGTGGACCATCCGCGAGAGGACGTCCCGGCCCAACTCGTCGGTCCCCAGGGGATGCTCCGCAGAGGGCGGCTCCAGGATCTTCCGGACATCGATGCGGCTGGGGTCGTGGGGTGCGAAAGCGGGCGGATGCGCCGCGACGACGAACAGGAGGGATACGACGATCGCCCCCGCCACCGCCAGGCGATTTTTCAAAAGCCGCCGGAGGAAATCCCGGAACATCGAGGTCGATCCCGCCGCCATCACGTCACTCCGTCCGGATCCGCGGGTCTGCATACGCGTACCCGACGTCGGCCAGCAGGTTCCCGATCAGGGTAAGGAAAGCGCCGATCACCAGAGACCCCATGATCAGCGGGTAATCGCGGGACAGGACGCCCTGGTAGAAGAGCTGCCCGAGCCCCGGGATGGCGAAGATCGACTCGAAGATGACCGACCCGCCAAGAAGGCCCGGCACGGAAAGCCCCAGGATGGTGATGAAGGGAAGAAGGGCGTTGCGCATCGCGTGCCGGAACACGACCGTCCGCTCGGGGAGCCCCTTCGCCCGGGCGGCGGCGATGTAGTCCTGCCGGATCACCTCGAGCATGTTGGACCGCATGTAGCGGGAAAGTCCGGCCAGTCCTCCGAACGCCGAGACGAAAACCGGCAGAATGAGGTGGCTCACCCGGTCCCATACCTTCCCCGCGAAGGAAAACGATTCGTACTCCATGGAGACAAGCCCCGAAATGGGGAGCCACCCGAGCTTGACGCCGAAGAGGATCATGAGGAGAAGAGCAAGCCAGAAAGTCGGAACGGCAAATCCCGTGAATACCGCCACCGTGGTGATCCTGTCGAACCACGAGTCCTTCCGCACCGCGGAATAGATCCCCAGGGGGACCGCGATCAGGAAGATGAGGAACATCGACAGGACGTTGATCGACAGCGTCACCGGGATCCGTTCCGCGATCTTTTCCGAGACCTGCCTTCCGTCGCGCGAGAAGCTCTGGCCGAAGTCGAGAGTGGCCATGCGCCCGAGCCACTGCACGTACTGAACGTGAATAGGCTGGTCCAGGCCGTAATAAGCCTGCAACCTCTCCCTCGCCTCCGCCGTGACCTTGGGGTTCAGGTCCGTCGCCATCTCCACCGGCCCCCCGGGAGCCGCGTAAATGACGAGAAAGGAGATGAGGCTGATCCCGATGACGAGCGGAACCGTGAGCAGCAAGCGGCGGGCGATATAGCGGAGCATCCGTCCCCTATTGCTGGAATGTGGTGTACCTCTGCCGGTCCGCAGGTACGTACCACTTGATGAAGTTGTAGGAGATCCCCGCAGGCGCCGGCTCGATCCCGTGGATGCGCTTGTGCACGACGGGGAGCGCGTCCGGGTAATAGAGGAAGACGTAGGGCTGCTCCTCCGCCATGATCTCCTGGATCCGGAAATACGCTTTTTTGCGCTTCTCCATGTCGAAGGTGCGTCGCCCCTCCTCGAGCAGCCGGTCCACTTCGTCGTTCGCAAATCCGACGAAGTTGAACTCCTTCGGCCCCGTCTTCTTCGAGCTCCAGATGTCGTATTGATCGGGATCCGGATCGAGGCCCCAGCCCAGGATCACCGCATCGAACTTGCGCTTGTCGACGAACTCGTTGATGAAAGCCGCCCACTCCAGCGTCCGGATCTCCATCTTGACCCCCACCGCGGCGAGGTTCTGCTGGATGATCGCGGCCGTCTTGGCGCGGCTCTCGTTCCCGGCGTTGGTCAGGACCGTAAACGCGAAATCCCGCCCCTCCTTGTCAAGGATTCCGTCCCCGTCCGTGTCTTTCCATCCCGCCTCCACCAGGAGCGCCTTCGCTTTTTCCGGATCGTAGGGGTATTTCTTCACATCGGGGTTATACGCCCAGGTCCGGGGTAGATACGGCCCCGTTGCTTCCTGCCCCAGTCCGAAGAGGACGCCGTCGATGATCTCCTTTTTATGGATCGCGTAGGCGAATGCCTGGCGAACCCTCCGGTCCGAGAACAAGGGGTGGGAGAGCCGAAATCCCAGGTACGTGTACCCGAAGGAAAGGTACCGGTACTTGTTGAACGATTTCCGGAACTCTTTCGTCTCCGTCTGCCTCGTGTACTGGAGGGGAGTAAGCCCCGTCATGTCGATCCCGCCGGACTTGAGCTCCAGGAACGTGGTAGCCGGGTCCGGGATGACGCGAGTGATGACGCGGGAGAGGTACGGCCTGTCCTCGAAGTAGTCCGGGTTCGCCTCGAAGACCGTCTTCGCCCCCGTCTTCCACTCGAGGAACCGGAACGGCCCCGTTCCCACCGGCTTCTTGTTCAAGGGGCTTCGCGAGATGTCGGGGTACTCCTCGAGCAGGTGCTTCGGGAGGACGTGCATTCCCCAGGAGGCAAGAGCAGGAGCGAACGGCTTTTCGTACTCGACGACGAAAGTGTGCGGATCGGGGGCTTCGGCGCGCGTTACCTGCTTGAAATTCTCTGCGTAAGCGGTCGGGGTGTTCGGGTCGATCATCTTCCGGTAGGTGAACAGGACGTCGTCCGACGTGAACGGTTTCCCGTCCTGCCACATCACCCCTTTCCGGAGGTGGAAGGTGATCCTCTTCCCGTCAGGGGAAACCTCCCAGGACTCGGCCAGTTCCCCTTCGAGCTTGAGGTCCTTGTCGTACCGGACGAGCCCGTTGAAGACATAGCCCGCCGCCGTATGGGAGGCGGAGTCGGAGGTGACGGCCGCGAGGAACCCGCTTACGTCACCGATGCTCCCCTGGACGATGGCGTCCCCGATCGCCGGTGCTCCCGTGCTCGCCTCGCCTCCGGCTTCCTTTTCTTTCTTCGCGCAACCGGCAAGCAGTACCACGGCCAGTGCGGCAACGACGATCCGGGCGATTTTCATTCCACGTCCCTCCGGAACACGACCTTGTTCCCCAAGACCTCGACCTCCACCGTCCGGGGCGGACCGGGGGATTCCCTCCCCGGGTACTTCACGGTGACGCGCTTTCCAGAAATATCATATTCCGCCCGGGAGAGGATACGCCGCGACGGGTCGGAAAAAAGCGTCTGTCCCCTTCCCGCGAGGACCCACGCCCCGCTCGCCGTTATGCCGGCTTCCTCCCCGGCGACGGGGTACCCGGGGGCGCCCGAAAGAATGCGCCCGAGCGATACCGCCCCGACATCCAGGGGACGGACATCCTCCGGCGGGAACTCCTTTGCGGCGGGACCGCGGGTGACCGACACGATTCCCCCTTCGTTACGGAGAAACAGCACCGCGTGTCCCTGGGGATCGTAGACCCCCAGGATCTCTTCCGTTTCGGTCCGGGACAAGATGCCGGCGAGAATAGGAGCGGACCGCCCGGAGATTTCGGCGATCCCCGAAAACGAGGCGCGGAGGGGAAAGGAAACGTCCGCGGCGGAGGTAAAGAACTCGACTGCCGCCCTTGCTTCCTCCCCGATCAGACGTTGCCGGGCCGGGGCGCAACCGGCCTCAAGCGCGAATAACCCTACGGCAAGGAGTAACAGTGCGTGGCACGACGCCACGCCGCGATCCCCCCGGACTGCCGGGAGGTTCCTCGGAAAGGCTTGTTCCACCTTCACTTCGCTGTGGAGCCCGCCTTCTGTATCCGGTTCAGCTTGCCCTTTATCTCTTCGGGCTTCTCATGCCCGTGGGAAATCGCCTTTTCGTAATAGACCGTGGCCTCTTCCTGTTTCCCCCCGCTGGACAGGATGTCCCCCATGTGCTCGAGAATGACGGGGTCGTCGGGGATGAAAGAGAGAGCGCGGCGGATTTCGGCCTCTGCGCGCGGGTAGTCACCCATCCGGTAATACACCCAGGCGAGACTGTCGATGAAGTACCCGTCGTCCGGCCGGATCTCCAGGGCACGGCGGATCAGGGACTCCGCCTTCGCAAGACGCATGTTCCGGTCCGCGTAGGTGTACCCCAGGTAGTTCATGGCCGTCGCATGCTCCGGATCGAGTTCGATCGCCTTTTCCATGGACGAGACGAGCTTGTCGAGGTCTCCCAGCTTGTCGTAGATCACCCCGAGGGAAAACCGGCCCGAGGCGTTCTTCGGTTCCTTTTGCACCGCTTCGGTGAGAACGGCCAGCGCCTCCTGGTACTTCTTCGCCTCCTCCAGCTGGGTCCCCAGGAAAATCATCAACTGGACGTCGTCCGGGAACTTCTCTCGCAGTTTTTCGGTCACCCCGATCGCCTCGTCGATCCGCTCCTGGCGGCCGAGGGACATCGCGAGGTGGAGCATCGCGTCCCGGTACACCGGTGACGAGTCCGGGATCGCCCGGAATTCCTTTTCCGCCTCCGCGAGCAGTCCTTTCTCCTCGTAGGCGGTCCCGAGGAAGAACCGCACCCGGCTGTTCTCCGGTTTGGCCGCGAGCACGAAAAGAAACTCGTCGATCGCGTCGTCGTACCGGTCGCGGTCGAGATAGAGAAGGCCGAGCTTCGTCCGGAAATCGAGGTTCCCCGATGAGAATCTCTTCAGTTCCTCGTACTGGTCGACCGCCATGTCAATCTTCTTCTCCAGGATGAGGACACGCCCGAGACGCTCCCGGACGACCGGGTTCCCGGGGTTTATCACAAGCGCCTTCCTGTACCGTTCCTCCGCCTCCGCATGGCGCCCCATCAATTCGAGAATCCCCCCGGAGTCGACGAGCGCGCCTTCGAACGCCGGGTGAATCGAGAGCGACCGGTCGAAGTCGGAAAGCGCTGCGTCGAACTTGTCCTGTGCAGCCAGGATCCTCGCCCGGTAATAGTAGGCGAGGAACGATTCCGGATGCCTCTCGATCAGGGCGTTCAGGTACTCCTCCGCCTTGCCGAAATCCCCTTTCTCGGCATAGAGCGTGGAAAGGTGGACGTAGGCTTCCTCCATGTCCGGGTTGTCCGATACCGTTTGGGCATACAAGGAAATCGCCTTTTCCCTGTCTCCCGTTGCTGCCAGGATTCCCGCCAGGAGATAGCGGGAACGGGCGTGGTGCTGGTCGATGGCCAACGCCTGCTCCAGGTATTGCCGCGCCTCGGACAGCTTTCCTTTCTTCACGAGGACGTTCGCCACCTCAAAGAGGATTTGCGGCTCGTTCTCCTGATACCGGAGGGCCTTCCGGTACGAGTCGAGAGCCGCATCCAGATCCCCTTCCCGGTAATGGAGGTATCCGGACAGGAACTCGGAGTATGCCTGTCCCTGCAGACGGGCGCTGGCCGCCTTGCTGTTTCCGTGGAATGCCCCGGCATCACGGGCTATCAGAAAAGCGGCCGCCAGGGCCGCCACCAATATTTTCGCTTTCATTCGCCCCCTCGGGTACACTTAATAGGACAAGTATACACAAAATGCGGGGAACCACCCAACGTTCGGCCATGGAACCGACCCGGCCCGGCGAAGGTTAACAACTGCCCCGGAGGGCGCAATGCTTTCGGAGATGCGTACGGAGACGGTCCTTTCCGCCCTGCTGTCACGCGGGGGGGAGTACGGGGAACTGTTCTACGAAGAGGTGAAATCGCTTTCGGTCCAGCGGGAGGACGGGAAGGTCGAACGCGTTCTGTCGGGGACGGATGCAGGAATCGGAATACGGCTCCTTTCCCGGGGGAAGACCTACTACGCCTTCACCAACGAATGCGACGAACGGACCGTCCTCCCGCTCGCGCGCGACCTTTCACGGTACGCAAGCGGGGGGGGAGTCCCCGCTGTCCTTCCCGCCACTCCTCACGCCGCGCGGGGACCTTCCGTCGTGCGCGTTTCGCCGGGATCCAGGGAGGTCGGGGAGAAGGTCGCCCTCGTCACCGGCATGGACCGGATCGCCCGCGGGATATCCCGGGAGATACGCCAGGTCCGGGCAACGTACGGGGAGGCGGAACGGCGGATCGAGATCGCGGCGCACCCGGGAGTCTTCGCCTCGGACTCCCAGACCTTCACTCTTCTCACCGTCCAGTGCGTGGCCGGGAACGGGTCCGGCCTCACCATGGGCTACGAGACCGGCGGCGGCACGTCCGGGTGGGAGTTTCTGGAGGAGTTCCTCCCGGAGGCGCTTGCGGGAAAGGCGGCGGGAAGAGCGGTTCGCGCCCTCTCCGCGGGGAGGGTCGGAGGGGGCAGGATGCCGGTCGTACTTTCCTTCGAGGCGGGCGGGACGATGGTCCACGAGGCGATCGGCCACGGACTGGAGGCGGACCTCGCCCTCCGTGGCATGTCGGTCTACCGGGACCGGCTGGGACAACAGGTGGCCAGCCCGCTCGTGTCGATCGTCGACGACGCCACGATGCCGGGGAAACGGGGGTCGTTCGGAATCGACGACGAGGGGACGACAGGGCATCGGACCGTTCTCGTTTCGGAGGGCGTCCTGAAAGGATTTCTCTACGACCGGCTCCAGGCGATGAGGGAGGGAGGGCAATCGACCGGGAACGGGAGGAGAGAGTCGTACCGGCACAAGCCGATTCCACGAATGACGAACACCCTCATCCTCCCGGGGAAGACTCCGCCGGACGACATCGTGCGCTCGGTGGACCGGGGGCTTCTCGTGCGGAAGATGGGCGGCGGGCAGGTAAACACCGTGACTGGCGACTTCATGTTCGAGGTGGCCGAGGGGTATCGGATCGAGAGCGGCCGGCAGGGAGAGCCGGTGCGCGGCGCGACGATCACGGGGAACGGTCCGGAAGCCCTTTCGATGATCGACATGGTCGGGTCCGACCTGGGTTTTGGCCTGGGAACCTGCGGGAAAGAGGGGCAGGGGGTTCCCGTCGGCGACGCCCAGCCGACGCTGCGGTTCGGTCCGCCATACCTCACGGTGGGATAGGAACTTTCCCTAAGCCATGGTGACCAGGATACTCGAGGCGCTCGCCGCGTTCGTCATCTACGTGATCTCGCGGATGGGACTGTCGGGCATCGTCCTTCTGATGGCCATCGAGTCGGCGTGCATCCCCCTCCCCTCCGAGGTCATCATGCCGTTCTCCGGCTACCTCGTTTTCCTGGGAAAATTTTCCCTCTGGTCCGTCGGACTGGCCGGAGCGTTCGGCTGCGTCGTCGGCTCGATCCCGGCGTACTACCTGGGAATGTACGGGGGCCGGCCGCTCATCGAGAAGTACGGGAAGTACATCCTCATGTCCCGGCACGACCTGGACATGGCGGACCGCTGGTTTGACCGGCACGGCGAGGCGACCGTCTTCTTCGCTCGCCTCCTTCCCGTCATCCGCACGTTCATCGCCTTTTCCGCGACCGCAGTCGCGAGGTTTACAGGCGGGACACAGAAGGGGCCGATGGCCGCGGGCGTCAAATCGATCATCACCGCCCCCTGCTCGTTCACCTTGCGGCTGTTTTCCGCGTGCACATAGGCGGAGGTCGCATCGAAACAGATCTGCACGCCATCGGCCTTCATTGTCGGCACCATGCCGTCCACACCCTCTGCGGTGGTTTTCAGCCCCATCTCGGCTGCCCTGGCGAGCCCCGGTGAATCGGGGACCACCCCCACCATCCACACTGGTTCGATCAGTTCGCTGCGCATCGCCTTCATCAACAGATCCGTCCCGATGTTGCCGGGACCAATGATCGCGGCCTTGACCTTGTTGCTCATGTCTCTGTCAGCTCCAACTGTGGACGCGGCACGGGCCGCGCCGGCAATGCTGTCGCATCGCTCCCCATGTACCCGTCAATCAAACGAAAGAGCAGCTCGCCGAACCGAGCCCCTCGACCTCGCAATGCATCGTGTCGCCCGCGACGACCGGTTCCAGCGGTACCACCGATCCCGACAGGATGATGTCCCCCGCTCTGAAGGGAATGTCGTAACGCCCGAGGGTGTTCGCAAGCCACGCCACGGCCGTCAGCGGATTGCCCTGCACCGCAGAGCCGAGCCCCTCGGAGAGCGGCTCGCCGTTCTTGTACACCCTGACGCGCAGATTCGGCAGGTCGAAGGCGCGCGGATCGGCCTCCGCGTCGCCCAGCACGAAAACCCCGCAGGACGCGTTGTCCGCGACCGTATCCTGGATACGGATCTTCCAGTCGCGAATGCGCGAGTCCACGATCTCGAAGCCGAAGCTCTGCAGCGTTCCCTCGGTCAGCGAGAACGTGGCGGTACCGTCCTGCACGAGCCAGGTCTGATCCGCGGACGACGGGACGGCCGCCGCCACCAGGGCAGCGATGGACAACAGCACGGAAGGGATCCGCATGCGGGTACTCCGGATGTCAGGATTGGGTGACCCCGCACTCCGGGGAGTGGGGCGTGCGGGGTCCGACGACAAGGGAACAGCATCCCAGATCGGGGGGGCCCGGGGCAAGCGTCGATCTTCGAGCCGGACCCAAGATCGGACTTGCCGAGGCCCCTTCCGGAGCCGATGTTCGGGGAGAGCCTTGCTTTCGCGCAGGCGCACACGCAGAATCGGCGCGAACGGAGGGGAGAGCCGAGTGGACATGATCCTGCTGCCCGGTGGGGCCCTGCGGGCTTCGGTCTGGGATCCGCGAACCCGCGAGACGGTGATGCGCGAAGTCACCGAGGACTTGCCCTTCTACCTGCGGACCGCGATTCGTCTGCACGACGAGGTGACGCTGCGCGAGGTCCTTCTTCTCGCGGAGCAGCACCGCGAGTTCCTTCTCCCGCTGTTCACCGATCTTCTCGACGAGTTCGTCGAGGAGGTGCAGCGGCCGGTC
>Ga0209536_100016405_pt1 | contig 10533 bp, 8 predicted proteins | sample DeeMarSeWOR28_12_FD_187461 | JGI IMG/M metagenome (GOLD analysis project Ga0209536, IMG submission 187461) | Marine sediment microbial communities from White Oak River estuary, North Carolina - WOR-2-8_12 (SPAdes) (version 2) | ecosystem: Environmental > Aquatic > Marine > Intertidal zone >...
CGGTAGCGTCAGCATCAGTAATATTTCGAATGAGGACAGCACAGAATACATTTTTGAAATTGTACCAGGATTTGCAGACGAATCCAGCTCCGCTGACATCAAACTTACAGAGCACACAACTTTTAAGTCTGAATATTTGTTTGAAGTTGTGAGTGATAGGAGATCAAGTGTAACTTTATATCCATCATTACCAAAGCAATTAGATATTTATTTCGAAGTACCCAATGAATATTTCCCAGCGGACGCCCAGGCTGTTGGGACAATTACATTCGAGTCTTCTTCAACTAAAAAGACAGAATATGAACTACCAATTAAATTCAAATTCTAAAAGGAAACATTATGAGTGAACATACATCAGGAGCCATTAAAGGACTTCCGGAAAACGCTTATAAAGAGCTGAAGCCAGGCGAAGAATACAAACCATTAATGCCGGCGAGTACAACTCCGCAAGAAATTACTACATACTCTGTAGTGATGGGTTTAATTATGGCAGTTCTGTTCTCAGCAGCAGCAGCATATCTTGGTCTAAAGATCGGACAGGTTTTCGAAGCTGCAATTCCTATAGCGATTATTGCAGTCGGAGTTTCAACTCTGTTGAAAATAAAAAGTCCGCTCGGACAGAACGTGATCATTCAATCTATCGGGCAGAATTCGGGACTGATAGTTGCGGGTGCCATCTTCACAATTCCGGCTCTGTATATTCTGAATCTTGATGCTGAGTTTTATCAAATCTTCTTAGCATCTGCATTCGGTGGTGTGCTGGGAATTCTTTTCTTAATTCCTTTCCGAAAATATTTTGTTGCAGAAATGCATGGCCAGTTTCCGTTTCCTGAAGCAACTGCAACAACTGAAATTCTTGTTGCCGGTGAAAAAGGTGGAAAGCAGGCACTGGTTCTAGTTGTAAGTGGATTGATTGGTGGAATTTATGACTTTATAATAGCAACCTTTGGTTGGTGGAGTGAAGTTTTCACGACAAGGGTAGTAGGTGCCGGGGAATATCTCGCAGATAAATTCAAACTAGTCTTTAGATTGAATCTTGGTGCTGCGGTTATGGGTCTTGGATATATCGTCGGTTTAAAATACGCTGCGATCATAGCTGCAGGTTCATTTGTTTCCTGGTATTTATTAATTCCAGTAATTTCCTATATCGGCGGAGGATTAACAGAGACATTTGGAACCGGAGCTACAAAATTAATTTCAGCAATGAGTGCTGAGGAAATTTTCAGACAGTATGTTCGACACGTTGGTATTGGTGGAATTGCTATGGCAGGAATAATAGGTATCATTCGATCTTCAAAAATAATTAAGGATGCTATCTCGCTTGGCTTTAAAGAAATCTTTGAGAAAAAACATGTAAATAACGCTCAGCTTAGAACACAACGTGATCTTCCAATGAAAATAATTGTGGTTGGAATTGTTCTAACCGCAATATTCTTGCTTGTATTTTTCTATATGGGTGTTGTTTATGATATAGGTTGGGCTTTAGCAGGTTTGCTAATAGTTCTTATAATTTCATTTTTATTTACAACAGTTGCAGCAAACGCAATTGCTATTGTTGGAACAAATCCCGTCAGCGGAATGACTTTGATGACATTGATACTTTCTTCAATAATTCTTACATCAGTCGGATTGAAAGGAAGTTCTGGAATGATCGCTGCATTAGTAATTGGTGGAGTTGTTTGTACTGCACTTTCAATGGCCGGTGGTTTCATCACCGACCTTAAAATTGGATACTGGCTGGGTTCTTCTCCTGTCAAACAGGAAAGATGGAAATTCCTTGGGGTTCTTGTTTCAGCATTAACGGTTGGTTTTGTAATTATGATTCTCAATGAAACTTACGGTTTCGTTGGAGATGGTGCTCTTGTTGCACCACAAGCAAATGCTATGGCAGCAGTTATTCAACCGTTGATGGATCAGCAGCCGGCACCATGGACACTTTACATTGTTGGTGCAATTCTCGCTTTAGTTCTTACGATGATTAAAGTTCCGGCCCTTGCTTTTGCACTTGGAATGTACATTCCTCTTGAACTTAATACGCCTTTGCTAGTTGGTGGCTTGATTGCTCATTTTGTTTCAACCAGAAGTAAAGATGAAAAGTTGAATAATGCAAGAAGAGAAAGAGGAACACTAATTGCTTCAGGATTTATAGCTGGCGGTGCTTTAATGGGAGTAATCAGCGCAATCCTCAGGTGGCAAGGAATGAACTGGGTAAATTTAGAATGGGCAGAATCACACTCAGCAGAATTAATTGGATTAGTAATGTTTGCTTTACTTTGTGCTTATATGATTTGGGATTCATTAAGAGGCAAGCCAGATTTAGAATAAGAGGTCCACTCTGTTTCTCTTCCAAAGGGGGAGATAATTATTTTTTGTAGAGACGCATCGATTATGCGTCTCTAAATTTATCAACTAAAAAACTCGTTTAACTTGTCCATCAACTGACTCAACTCAACATTTGTTCTTTCACCTGTTTTTCTGATTTTCATTTCACACTTACCATCTTTTAACTTCTTTTCACCAATTACAATCTGAACTGGCATACCAAGCAAATCTGCATCGTTGAATTTAAATCCCGCAGCAGCATCACGATCATCGAACAAAACTTCATATCCCCTTTTGCTCAATTCGTTATAAATTTTTTCGGCAATTGAAACTACGTTTTCATTTTTCATATTCAATGCAATCAGATGAACATCAAATGGTGTGAGAGCTTTGTTCCAAATGATACCTTTTTCATCGTGGTTTTGCTCAACAAAGCAAGCCATAATCCTTTCAACTCCAATTCCGTAGCTTCCCATAACTATAGGATGCTCTTCTCCTTTTTCATCGAGGTAGAACGCTTTGAGTGCTTCTGAGTATTTAGTTCCAAGTTTGAAAATATGACCAAGTTCAATTGCGGTAAATACTTCGAGATTATTATCACAGTTCGGACAACCTTCGCCTGATTCAACTATTCTCAAGTCAGCGTACTCAATTTTGCTTACATCTCGCTTAAAGTCGATACCACCAATATGGTAATCATTTTTATTTGCACCGCTGAAAAGATTATTGCGATCCTTTAACTTTAAATCAGCTATAATTCTTCCTTTGAAACCTATTGGACCAATCGAACCAGCATCGGCGCCAGTAATTGCCATTAATTCTTCCGGATGACCAGGACGGACATTAGCGCCTAAAATTTTAGTCAGTTTCGATTCGTTCACTTCGTCATTACCCTGCATCAATATCAGAACGGCTTTTCCATTATTTATATAAACTCTGGATTTCGCACAAACAGATTCATCAATCTTTAAAAACTCACAAAGTTCATCAATTGATTTTACATTCGGAGTACTTATTTCATAAGTTGCTTTGTCATCCTTTTCTCTTTCGATTATACTGACTTTTGATTCAGCTACTTCAACATTCGCTGCATACCCACAAGACGAACAGTAAGCCACAGTATCTTCTCCTGCATCTGACTTAACCATAAATTCTTCCGAGCCTGTTCCTCCCATCGCACCACTGGAAGCACCAACAACAAAATAATTCAATCCGCATATGTCAAAAATATTTCTGTAAGCTTTATCATGTAGTCCGTACGCAACATCTAATGCCTCATATGATACATCCAAAGTGTAAGCATCTTTCATTAAAAATTGTCTGCCGCGAATCACTCCGCTTCTTGGTCTTGGCTCATTCCTGAACTTCGTTTGAATCTGATACCATATCTGCGGCATATCCTTATAAGATTTAACAACATTACGTGCAAGAAATGTTATTATTTCTTCATGAGTTGGTGCAAGAACATATTCACGGTTCTTTACATGAAAAAGTATATCACCAAAAGCTTCAACTCTTCCGGTTTCATCCCATATCTCCTTTGGATTTAGTGCAGGAAGATGAAATTCCTGACCACCAATCGCATTCATTTCTTCCCGGATAATTTGAGCAATTTTTCTTACAACGAGATATCCAACAGGAAGAAAAGAGTAAATTCCGGCCGAAAGCATTCGAATCATTCCTGCACGAAGCATTAAAATATGACTGGTAACTGTTGCGTCAGCAGGAACTTCTTTTAAAGTTGGAACAAAATATTTACTTAGTTTCATACAAAAAATCAAATATGAGTTATAACAAATTTTTATAATCTATAAAAATGAGAACAAAAAATACCTATTTGAATAAGCACTTCAAAAAAATTACTTAAATACTCGCCTTCTTGGAATTAACAATTAAAATTACTAAAATGAAGATGAAATTACTCTCAGTATTCTAAATAATTTTTCTACATAAATCTTATTAAGGAGGCACTTATGAGATTGAATTACCTTTCTTTCTTTTTCCTAACTCTTTTTACTGCCATCACTTTTGCACAAAATGAACAACTAATGTATGATGGTATAGATGATTTTTGTGCAGTTCCAAATGCTGAAGCTCTTTTTTCAAATTTAGATGTTTTTACGGTTGAGGTTTGGATTAAGAGTACTAACGTTTCCAACTCTCCTATTTTTATAGGTTCCCTCGTCACAAGTACACCACCAGAGATTCTTTTTGGAATTACATCTAACGCAGAGGTAGCGTTTTCGACTGGTTTTGGATCGGGTGGAAATTTAGTAACAGCAAATACCGGTACATTTCCTACTGATGGTATGTGGCATCATATTGCGTGTGTGAGAACAGGTTCCGGCGCAGGACAGGGTACCATTTATATCGACGGAGTTGACCAAACAAATCCATCAGTTAATACACCTGGAACGAATGCTGTTACTACAGCAGATTTATCATTTGGTCTTGGATTAACTTCTTTCTTTTTAAATGGTTCAATGGACGAAGTCAGGATTTGGAATGTTGCAAGAACTCAGACTCAGATAAATAATTTTAAAGATGTTCAGCTTGCAGGTAATGAAACCGGTCTGATCGGTTACTGGAAATTCAATGAGGGCTCAGGTCAAAATGTTTTGGATAGCCAAACTAATGTTACTGTCCACAATGGAACTTTAGGAGCGAATGCGACTGTTTCTTCGGATGATCCAACCAGGATACAAGATCCGGGTCTTCCGTTACCGGTAGAACTAGTATCGTTCAGTGCAAATGTGAATAACTCGCGTGTTGAACTACGATGGATCACTGCTTCAGAGACAAATAACATGGGATTTGACGTCGAAAGAAAATCTGAAACAGGTACATTCCAGAAAATTGGTTTTGTTGAGGGAAACGGAACTTCAAATCATTTTAACACTTATTCTTTCACAGATTTTGTATCTAATCCAGGCACATATTATTACAGGCTGAAGCAAATTGACTTTGATGGCACATTTAAATATTCAAATGAAATTCTGGCTGAAGTCGAAACTGTGCCGCTAACATTTAACCTTGAGCAGAATTATCCTAATCCCTTTAATCCATCCACAACTATTTCATTTACCTTACCGGAAGATGGATTTATAAACCTCACGGTATACAACTCACTCGGAGAAGAGGTCACTCAATTAATGAACGAATTTAAAAAGAGCGGGAGGTATCAGGTCACTTTCAATGCATTAAATATCTCCAGCGGGCTTTATATATATAGACTAGATTTCAGGAGTGACGGAATTAATTACAGCAGTAGTAAAATAATGTCTCTAGTTAAATAAAGAATAAGGGGCCGGTATTATTACCGGCCCCACTTTTAAATATCCTCTAAGAAAAAATTTTCTTTAGTTTTTTAAATTAGCTTAAACTGAATCATTTCTATCATCATTTCACCAGAAGAGACATTACAAAATATTTTCTTAATTTTAAAAATAAATTTCGGGAATAGATAACTGATAATTTATTAAAATGGTGCAAAAATTAGGATTTTGGCACCACTGAGCACAATCTATCTCTTATTTTAGCAATGGAACCAGACCCTTAAAAAATAATACTTCTTTTTTTTCTGTTTTTATTGCTTTAAGTTAAAAATGTAAAAATTGAATTGTTATTTAGTTCTCGCATAACTAGTGGAAACTTCAGACTTCTTATTAAACTGCCTCGTAACAATTGCTATAGTTTTTCTGGTGCTTGGTTTCCTTTCACTTTCAATGCGTTTATTAATAACGTTATTTCCCGAAAAATCTTCTAATGATGATGCTGCAATTGTTGCAGCTGTTACAACTCATTTAAACAGAATTTATCCTCACACACAAATAACTAAGATGGAGGAACAAAAATGATTTTCACTGATAAACCAATAAAAATTCGTGTGATGTTTACACCTTTCAGAGACGGACTACAGAGCTCATTTGGCGGTAAAGTAAGATTGAATGACTATCTGCCAGCAATGAAAGCCTCCGCTGAGGCTGGAATAAAACATTTTGAATTCGGCGGCGGAGCTAGATTTCAAGCGCCATTATTTTATCTTGGTGAAAATCCTTTCGATACGATGCAAGCGATGCGTGATGCTCTTGGTCCCGACGTCGATTTGCAAATTCTCACAAGATCTGTTTCTGGTGTTACACTTACTACTCAGTCGATTGAGGGATTAAATCTTCAGGCAAAACTGATGAAGAAACACGGCACTACATGGGATAGAAATTTTGATTATATGAACGATGTTGAAAATCTTATTAAAACCGGACAACCAATTATAGATGCTGGTATGCATCACCAGGTTTGTATTGCGCTGATGGGTCTGCCTTTTAAGTCTGATAAAGTGCACACAGCGGAATTTTACATCAACATTGGAAAAAGGTTACTTGATAGTGGAATGCACATCGACAGTATTTGTTTGAAAGATGCAAGCGGAACTACAGATCCTAAAACAATTTATGACACAGTAATAGGATTAAAAAAATTAATGCCGAAGGAAATGCCACTTTGGTTACACACACATGATACAGCAAGTACGGCTGTAAGCTGTTACATGGCTGGGATTGATGCTGGTGTAGATGGAGTTGATCTTTCAGTCAGACCAATGGCATCGGGAACTGTTCAGCCTGATGTACGCTCACTTGCACACGGTCTAAAAGGAACTGGTTACTCACTTGATATTGATGTTTCAAAAATGGATGAAATAGAAAGTCTTCTCAATGAAGGATTGAAAGAATATGATTTCAATCCAACCACAACTACTGCTGACGCAAGAGTTTTAGGATTTCCGATGCCTGGTGGAGCAATTGGTCCGAATGTTCATATGATGGTCAAAGCCGGCATACTTCATAAGTACAGTGAGGTTCTTTCAGAGTTTCCTATTGTTGTAGAAGCAGGTGGTGCATGGACAAGTGTTACACCTGGAAGTCAGCAATATTGGCTGCAAGCTTTTAATAATGTAATGTATGGTAGATGGGAAAAAATAGATCCGGGATATGGTAAAGCAGTTCTTGGTTATTTTGGTAAAACACCACTTACACCAGCTCCTGAAGTTGTAAAAAAAGCGTCCGAACAACTTAACCTGCCCGTATTTACCGGTGATCCTCTTGAGGCAGCACCCAAAAATATTGAACCAGCAAAAAAAGCTTTGGAAGAAAGAAATCTTCCGGTAACCGATGAAAATATTTTTATTGTTCTTGGTTCGATGGTCCCGGGAAAGAAAATGGAATTGAATGAAGGCATAAGACTTCTTACAGGACAAGCAAAAATTGATATTCCTTTAAAGAAAAAAGAAGAGCCGAAGAAAGAGGAAAAACCAAAAGAGGTTATTAAAGAATCATTTATTTCTGGTCCGGTAAAATCAAAATGTTTGGTTGAAGAAAATGGAAAAATCAGAACCTTCATTGTAACATCAGAACCTCTATTTCAAGTAACAAATACAATTACTAAAGAAGCTGTTCAGGTAAAGACAGAGGTTGCAACCGCAAACGGTGAACCAATATTTCATCCTTTTGATGGCTCCGTTGAAGTCGTAGATATTTTGGTCAAATTGGGTGATAAAGTCGGGGAAGGACAAATTGTTGCTCAAGTAGAAGCAATGAAAGCTAAACATAACATAAAGTCCCACGTTAAAGGAACGGTGGCAAGAGTTAATGTAAAAATCGGTGATGAAATAAATTCATCTACCCCAATTTTAATTATAGAATAATCTATTATTAAATGGAACATTTGATAAAACTTATTTACGATTCAGGATTTGCTAATCTAAATTTTGGCAACTGGGTAATGTTCGCTCTATCCGGATTGCTTGTTTATCTTGCCATAAAAAAACAGTATGAACCTCTTTTATTAATACCAATAGCTTTCGGAATAGTGCTAGCAAATTATCCTCTCGCAGAAATGGGTTCTTATGGCAATGGAATAATCTCTCTTATTTATGATAAGGGAATAAAAACAGAACTTTTACCACCAATTATTTTCCTTGGTGTTGGTGTTTTAACTGACTTCAGACCTTTATTGAGTAGACCTATTACATTTCTTTTAGGTGCTGCGGCACAACTTGGAATAATAATTTCTGCATTAGGTGCTGCTTATCTGCTGGGATTTACACCAAAGGAAGCTGCAACTATTGGAATAATTGGCGGTGCCGACGGTCCAACTACAATTTTTCTTGCTAGCCAGCTCGCACCACATCTTTTAGGACCCGTGGCATTGGCTGCATATAGTTATATGTCTTTAGTTCCAATTATTCAACCGCCAGTTTTAAAATTGCTCACAACAAAAAAAGAAAGAGCAATTAAAATGCCTCAGGCAAGACCCGTTTCAAAAACTGCAGTAATTCTATTTCCAATGTTTACAGGTGCAGTAGCTTCTCTCGCCGTTCCGTCAAGTGCACCTTTGATTGGTATGCTTATGTTTGGAAACCTTATCAGAGAAAGTGGAGTAACTGACAGGTTAAAGAAAACTGCTGGTGGTGCAATGATAGACATAGTGACAATTTTTCTGGGGATTGCAGTAGGTGCAACCATGAGCGGGGAAAGTTTTTTAAATCCTCAGACAATAATGATTTTTGTATTGGGGGCAGTTGCATTCATTTTCAGTACTGCCGGAGGAATAATTTTTGGAAAAGTCATTAATCTCTTTTTAAGTGAAGAAAAGAAAATCAATCCATGTATAGGTGCAGCAGGAGTTTCTGCAGTACCCATGGCTGCAAGAGTGGTTCAAGATTTTGTTTCAAGGGAAACCGATGGAAAGGTAAATCCAATTATGGCAGCAATGGGGCCAAACGTAGCCGGTGTTATTGGATCAGCTGTTGCTGCAGGTGTGTTTTTAGCTTTGCTTAGTTAGTTATCCTTCCTTAAAAATTAAGATAAAATTCAACACCTATAGTTACAATATCCATAGTCTCCATTAAACTCAATACCAAACTAAGTTCTTTTGGTTTAATTCGGCAATAAATAAAACATATAGGCTAAATACCCAATGACAAGAAATGCACCTTCTAATCGTGATATTCTAAAACCTGTTTTGGATAATGGAAGGAGAATCAAAGTCGCAAAAAGCATCACACTATAGTCGATAAGATTAATCCCTTCAGCATTAATTGCAATTATTAGCGCTGTAATGCCAAGAATTCCAAGTATGTTAAAGATATTTGAACCAACAACGTTACCGACTGCGATGTCTGATTCGTTTTTGTATGAAGCAACGGCTGATGTAATAAGCTCTGGAAGACTTGTTCCGATGGCTACAACTGTAAGTCCGATTATAGCATCACTTACACCAATTGATTTGGCAACAGCTATTGCACCATTAACAAAAAGGTTTGCACCCAGAATAAGCAGTCCTAATCCTACAATAATCATAACTACTGAAACAGGAATACTAAGTTTTGTTTTTAGTCCATCTTTGAATTCATTTTCAACTTCTGTATTCTTTTCTTTTCGTGCTAATGTGATATTAACAATTGTATAAGCTACTATTGAAATGAAGAAAATTATCCCATCAATAAATCCAACTTCCCCATCAAGCAAAAGAAGGATTAAAAGAATAGTGAAAGCGATCATTATCGGGATCTCTTTTCTGACGACATTTGCATGAACATCAAGTGGTCTTATTAAAGCAGCAGTACCAAGTATCAACGCAATGTTAGCAATGTTTGAACCAATAACATTACCTAATGTGATCGAAGAGTTTCCAATCAGGGCAGCTTTAAGACTTACAACTAGTTCAGGAGTACTTGTTCCAAAGGCCACGACAGTTAATCCAACAACAAGAGGTGTAAGGCCAATTTTTAGGGCAAGTGCAGTGGAACCACGGATAAGACTTTCTGCTCCAATAAAAAGAGCAATCAATCCGAGAATAAGAAATAAAATAGCTTCGAATGACATAACTTTTTTTAAATTAGTTCAATTGTTCAATCAAATATAACTTATCATTCCTTCTCACAAGTTCCGGGGTTACAAAAGTTACTTCGTCCCCTTTTTTTGCGAATTGGGAAGTTTTTTCTTTTACTATCATCTTCTTGTCGTTTCATTTCGTTAAATTGCAGGAGAACTTCATCTTTCTCCTCTTCTTCTTGTTCATCAAAGCTACGCTCCTCTTCTGGAGTCATTAGTTTCCAATCATCGTAGTTCATGACTTTGCTACATAGATTAATATTCTTATTACTACCACTATTAGGTATATAAAGAATCCTCTAACTATTATACTAAAGAT